>SESA01000943.1_pt1 | contig 16408 bp, 9 predicted proteins | sample 3171451 | NCBI WGS metagenome assembly SESA01 (sample SAMN06051862, study PRJNA518727) | freshwater metagenome | biome: subpolar coniferous forest; feature: holomictic lake; material: water; isolation source: holomictic Lake 227, 8 m depth | place: Canada: near Kenora, Ontario | collected 2013-06-25...
AAAAGCCCGCGCATTAACCCACGACGCTCTCAGATCATTGCGACAAAATAACCCAAAAACGCTCTAAGGCTGATAAACCCCGCCTTGCCCTGAACCAAAAATCCGGCGCTCTACGCGCCATTTTCCTTGTTACAAGGTACTAGTCCCCTCCGCCAAAGAGGTGGCGGACGGAGTTCAGTAGCCGCGAGGGGAACGCTTTGCGCGGCGTGGCGGACGGGCGCACCACCTCCGGGGCGATCCCCCCGGGCGTCTCAAAGCCGCGCGACGCATACCGCTCCGCCGCCGCGTTCATGACATCGCTCCAGATCGGCAGTGCCAGCGCCGCGCCATAGCCGTGCGCCACAATCGGAGCCGGTTCGTCCAAGCCCACCCATACGCCGCAGGTGAGGGTGCGGGTGTAGCCGACAAACCAGGCGTCTTTGTAATCGTTGGTGGTTCCCGTCTTGCCCGCCGCGGTTCCGTGGAAGTTGGCCGAGGCCCCGGTCCCCCGTTCCATGACCTTTTGCAGCCCGTCCGTCACCAGCTTGCAAACAGCCGGGGAAAGGGCGCGGCTTTCCTGGGGGGACGCCTGGTAGATCATCTTCCCATGGGCGTCCTCCACCCGCGTGATGAGATAGGGCTGCCGCCGCACGCCGCCGTTGGGAAAGAGGGTGTAGGCGCTCACCAGGTCGCGCAGGGAGCATTCAAAGCTTCCCAGGTAAATCGCGGGGAACTCGGGGGCCGGCCCGAGCCCGGCGGCGTCCGCCACCAGGCGCACGGCGTCCAGCCCGGCGGCGTTGCCGACGCGCGCGCTCATGGTGTTGCGCGAGAGAATGAGCCCCTCCTCCGCGGGGAGGAGCCCCCGGAAGGTCCCGTCGGAATTGCCTGGCGCCCAGTTTGGCGCGCCGTCGATCTCGCGGCGGCGGATCGGGTCGTCGCTAACCGGGGTGGACGGCGTCACCCGGCCGCCGGCGTAGGCCGCCGCGTACACAAACGGCTTGAACGTGGAGCCGACCGGCCGCCGCGCGTAGACGCGGTTGTAGGTGCTCTCGGCGTAGTTGCGCCCGCCGACAATCGCCCGGATGCCCCCGGTGGCGTTGTCCAGCACCAGCAGCGCCCCCTGCAAATAGGGAGTTCTCGTCGCGCCGTCGGTGCGCCCGCCGAAGTCGGCCCGCTTGGGATGGGCGTAGCCGGGCCGTTCCTCCACTTTTGCCAGCTCGGCGTCCAATGCCACTTCCGCCGTCTTTTGCAACGCGGGGTCGAGCGTCGTGTAAACGCGCAGCCCGCCGGCGGCAAGCTGGTCGCTATCGAGGTTCAGCGCCAGCGCCTCCTCGATCAGCCCCATCGCATAGCCATCCCCGGCGGTGGGCGGGCGCGTGGCGGAAACGCTGACGGGCTGCTCTTTGGCCCGGGCGGCCCGGGCGGCTGGGATCTTTCCCACCGCCACCATGCGGTCCAGCACGGCATCCCGCTCCCGGAGCGCCCCCTCCAGGTTGTGGAACGGGGAGAACCGGCTCGGGCTGCGGATCAACCCGGCCAGCATGGCCGCCTCGCCCAACGTCAGGTTGGCGCTCGGCTTGTCGAAATAAGCGCGGCTGGCGGTTTCCACGCCGAAAACACCCGCGCCGAAGTAGATCCGGTTTACGTAGCACTCCAAAATCTGCGCCTTGGTGCAGGAACGCTCGATCCGCAACGCCACGAACGCCTCCAGCAATTTGCGGTGCAGATTGCGGCCGCCGAGTTCAAAGGAATTGCGGGCAAGCTGCTGGGTGAGCGTGCTGGCTCCCTCGCGCGCGTGCAGGTGGATGAGGTTGCGGAAAATCGCCCGGAGAATCCCCACGGGATCGATGCCGCAGTGGTGGTAAAAACGGGTGTCCTCGCGGGCCAGCAGGGCGTCGATGAAATGGGGCGAAACCTTGCCGATGGGCACCAGCACGCGGTCCTCCCCCGCCCGGCGGCTGAACGCATTCCCATTGCAGTCGTAAATCCACGTCCGCTGCGGCATCACCCGGAGCTGGCCCAGATCATAAAAACCGGCCCACGTCCCATAGACCGCGCAGACGCCGATCCCGGCCAGGAGCGCCAAAAAAAGGAGGCGCATCGTCCAGCGACAGCGGCGGCGGGCGGCGGTCTGTCTCGGCTTTTTGAGAGCCCTGACTTCGAGTTGGTGGAAAGGACGGTGAAACACGGAATAGAAGAGCCTCCACCAAAATCCGCGCCAAATGAAGTCAAATTCATTTCACTACAGATTCCCTCCACGCGGCATGAAAATGGGGAGCGTTTTTATTCTCACGCAAAGACGCTAAGCCGCAAAGGAAAACGATCCCAATGACGACTTGGGTGGGGGCGAGGATAAAATCCCTTCTTTTCCTTTTGCCGCTTTCCGGCAAATTTTTCCTCTGCTACGTTGTTTCCCGTGCGAATCGACATCCTCACCCTTTTTCCGAAACTCTGCGAAGGCGCGCTTGCCGAGAGTATGATGAAGCGCGCCCAGGAAAAAGGATTGGCGGATTTGCGTGTCCACAACATCCGCGATTGGGCTACCAGCAAACACCTCACCACCGATGACGCCCCCTACGGCGGAGGCCAGGGGATGGTGATGAAGTGCGAGCCGGTCTTCGCCGCCGTGGAGGCGCTGCGCACGCCGGAAAGCAAGGTGCTCCTGATGACGCCCGCCGGGCGCGCCTTCCAGCAATCCCTGGCCGCCTCCTACGCCGCCCAGCGCCATTTGATTCTCCTCTGCGGGCATTACGAGGGGATTGACCAGCGCGTGATCGACCACCTCGTGGACGATGAGATTTCCATCGGCGATTACGTCCTCACCAACGGGGCCATCGCCGCCGTGGTCGTGACCGACGCCATCGTGCGGCTGATCCCCGGCGTCCTGGGCGACGAAGCCTCCGCGGCGGAAGACTCCTTTTCCGACGGCCTGCTCGAATACCCCCATTACACCCGGCCCGTGGAGTTCCGGGGGTGGCGCGTGCCGGATATCCTCTTGAGCGGAAACCACGCCGCGATCGCCCAATGGCGGCGGGAGAAGGCGATGGAAAAAACGCGCAGCCACCGGCCCGACCTGCTGAGGTAGCCAGCACTAGTGTGCCGTCAGCGCGGCGCGGTCGTCGCCAGCCCCCGATTTTTCGAGATAGTAGTCGTAGCCGCCCGGGTAGGGGTAAAGCTGGCCCGAGTGGACGTGCAGCACTTTGGTGGCGAGTTTGCGGATGAAATGGACGTCGTGGGAGATGAAGACGAGCGTCCCTTCGTAGCGTTCGAGGGCGAGGATAAGGGCCTCGACACTGTGGATGTCCAGGTGGGTGGTCGGCTCGTCCATGAGGAGGAGGTTCGGCGGGTCCACCAGGAATTTGATCAGGTTGAGGCGGCTCTTCTCGCCGCCGCTCAAGACGCCGGTCTTTTTGTAGATCTCGTCCTTGCGGAAGAGGAAGGAGCCGAGGATGCCGCGCGCTTCGTCTTCGCGGATTTCCGGGGCGCTGTCCATGACTTCCTCGAGGACGGTCTTGTTCGCGTCGAGCGTGTCGGCGCGGTGCTGGCTGAAGTAGCCGATCTTGGCGTTGTGGCCGAGCTTGCGCTCCCCTTTTTGGAAATCGACGACCCCGGCGAGGATTTTGAGCAGGGTCGATTTGCCCGCGCCGTTGGGGCCGACCAGCACGGTGCGCTCGCCGCGCTCGATGGTGAGGTCGATCCCCTGGTAGACCTTGTGCGCGCCGTAGGCCATGTGGATGTCTTCCAGGGTGATCGCCCGCTGGCCGCCGCGGGGCGGCTGGGGAATGTGAAACCGGAACGGTTTGCGCGGCGGGACGGGCTTGTCGAGCTTCTCCATCCGCTCGATCTGCTTGAGCTTGCTCATGGCCTGCGACGCCTTGGAGGCGACGGAACGGAAGCGCTCGACGAATTCCTGGAGCGCGCGAATTTCCTTTTGCTGGTTGTTGTAGGCGGCTAGCTGCTGCTCGTAAGCGGCCTCGCGCTGGCGCAGAAAATCAGTGTAGTTGCCGGTGTAGGCGATGAGCCGGGTTTCGTTGATCTCGTAGACGGTCTCGACAATCTCGTCCATGAACTGGCGGTCGTGGGAAATGAGGAGGATGGCGCCGGAATATGTCTTCAAATATTCCTGAAGCCAGAGGAGCGAGAGGAGGTCGAGGTGGTTGGTCGGTTCGTCGAGGAGGAGGAGGTCGGGCTCCATCACGAGCAGCCGGGCCAGGTGGGCGCGCATAACCCAGCCGCCGCTCATTTCACGGGCGCGCCGCTCGAACTGGTCCTCGCGGTAGCCCAGCCCGCGCAGGATTTTCTTGGCCTTGGCTTCCACCTGCGGATCGTTGAGGGCGTCGTGTTTGGCGTGGGCTTCGAGGTATTCCGGAATGTCCACGGTGCCCGCTTTTTCCAGATCGTGCAGGCGGCTTTCGAGAACGGCCAGTTCACCAGCGCGGCCCGTGGCCACTTCGAGCACGGTTTCGTCGCCGGCCGGCTCGCTCTCCTGCGGCAGATAGCCGACCATCGTCCAGGCGTCGCGGTCCATCGTCCCGGCATCGGGTTCGTCTGCGCGCAGGATGATGCCGAAGAGGGTCGATTTCCCAGTGCCATTGGGGCCGACCAGGGCGACGCGCTCGCCGTAGTTGACCTGCATGGAGGCATTTTCGAAGAGGGTGCGGCCACCGACGGTTTTTTTGAGATCGCGAATCGTGAGCATGGAAAAAAGGAGATGGCAGGCCGCTTCGATAGGTGCGTTGCCCGCGCGGATCTTCGTCCCGTTCCTCCGCGCCCCTGCTGCGTCGTCATTTGCCTTGGCGCGGCTGAGTGCGGTAACGCCGGTGCGGTCCCCCCCTCTGCCTTTCACTCGTGGCTGGCGTGGCCACAATGTGGATACAAGTCAAGGCAGAGCCGGGAGGGAGCCTTATTGGACTTCTAAAAGCCAGTGGATGGCGCCTGAAGCCGATTCTATCGGCGGGAAGCAGCCGTCTGTGCGGATTTGGGAGTCTCGTCCGCCTTGGCGGATTTGGCCAGAAGCGCAAAGGAGAGCATCACCCCCCCGAAAAGCAGCAGCACCAAACCCCAGACGAGGTTGATGTTGATCCCGAGGGAACATTGATACATCTCTGTGTTGCCCTTGGTCAAATATCCGCTGATGGAAAGCAGCAGGCCGATCAAGGTGAACATCATTCCGATTGGAAGTCGAATATCGAGGCCCATAATTTTCTTTGTCTATTGTGATTTAAAGGCTGGCGGTTACCAGAAGAGGAAGTTCATGAGGACGCAGCCCAGGAGCAAGATGCAGCCGAGGAATGCCGGCCGCGCGTACCATGCTTGCTCCTCGTCCACTTGCTTTGGCGTAAGGGAGTAAACGAGTCCTTTGAGTTCTTCGTCCACTTTGGTCCGGTCCGTCGCCAGCGAGATAGCCAGCGTGAGCACGAAGCAGACGCCAAAGGCGAAGCTCGCAAGCCAGAAGTTCTGGGCCATTTCGCTCGGGAGTGTGGCGAGGATGGCAAGGTAGCCTCCCTTGATTCCCGGGGCGTTGCCCGTGGCCAGTGTGGTGGCGTGGAAGAGCATTGATGCCGCCGTGCCGCCCAGCAGGCCGTAGAATGCCCCATGTGAGGTGGTCCGCTTCCAGAACATGCCAAGCACGAATGTCGCAAAGAGGGGCGCGTTCACGAACCCGAATACCAGTTGGATGATGTCCATGGCATTGGAGTAATTGCTGGCAACGTAGGCGCAAGCAATGCTCAGAAACACGCCGACCACCGTGATCAGCCGTCCCATGTTCATATAGTGGGCGTCACTCTTGTTGGGGGCGATATATGCCTGGTAGAGGTCGTAGGTCCAGACGGTATTGAATGCGGTCACGTTGCCGGCCATTCCCGACATGAATGAGGCAAGCAGCGCCGTGAGCGCGAGGCCCAGCATGCCCGGCGGGCAGTATTTCTTGACGAGCGAGAGGATGACGCCATCGTAGTCGTTTTCCGAAACAGCCGCCTGGATGCGGGCCTTGAGCTCAGGTTCGGGCAGCGCCTTGGCGCTGTTGTCCCTGATGAGCGCGGCGACTTTCTCCTTGTTCATCTTGAAGCCGACGGCCTGGCTGAGCGCTTTGCTGGCGGCTTCCGCGTCGAGTTTCTCCGAGCCCGATTGCTGCACGGCGGCTATCGCCTTGACGTAGGCTTCGTTCATCACCATGCGCGGCGGGAGCCGATAGTTGTCTTTGCCAGTGAAGGCGAGCCCGGCGGCGATCATCCCCGGCAGGATGACCAGAATCGGAAAGAGCATCTTCGGCACGGCGGCAATGAGCGGCGTGCGCCGGGCGGCGCTCATGTTTTTGGCGGCCATCGCGCGCTGAACAACCAGGAAGTTGGTGCACCAGTAGCCAAAGGAAAGAACAAAGCCGAGGCCGAAGACCATTGCGAAGAGGTCCACGCCCATCGGGTTGGCGGAAGGCCCGGCGAGCAGCGGCTTCCAGGCGCTTGTCCAAGCATCGCTCGCATAGACCTTGCTGGTGATGTCGAGCTTGGCCGGTTCCATCGCCACATGGGCGAGTGTCGCATTCAAAGTCTTCCAGCCGCCGACGTCTTTGAGCCCGAGATAGACGACCGGGGCGAATCCCAGCACGATCATGAAAAACTGCAATACCTCGGTGTAGATGGCCGAGGTGAGGCCCCCTTTGAGAACATAGGCGAGCACCACGGCCGAGCAGATCCAGAGGCTGTAATCGTAATTCCAGCCGAGAAGCTGGTTGAGCAGCTTGGCCAGCGCATTCATGGAAATGCCGGAGGCGAACACCGTCATCACCGCGAACGACAGCGAGTTGAAGCAGCGGATGCGCTCGTCAAACCGCAGTTTCAAATACTCCGGCACCGAGCGGGCTTTGGAGCCGTAATAAAACGGCATCATAAAGACAGCCAGGAACACCATCGCCGGGATCGCGCCAAGCCAATAGAAGTGTGCGGTGGCGATGCCATACTTGGCGCCGCTGGCCGCCATGCCAACAAGCTCCAAGGCCCCGAGATTTGCCGAAAGGAAGGCGAGGCCCGTAACCCAAGCCGGGATGCTGCGGCCGGACATGAAGAAATCCGCCGAGGTCTTCATGTAGCGTTTCAAGGCAAACCCGATCCCGACGACAAAAAGGCAATACAGGACTAGGACTGAGTAATCGACAGCCGACAAATGGATGTTGGTGGGCATAGGAGGTGGTGGGTCTTGGAAATTGGGGATATATTTGAAATTCGAATTATTGTAAACGGCGGTTGAAAAGTGCTGCCCTTGAGGGGGAGTGAAGCGTTTTCATTGATTCGAACGTGCACATATCCTGAACCGGCGGTTTATAACTCAGTTTTTAATAAATTCAATACAATCGTTCTCAGGGACTTGCTTGATTCTCATTCCTCTCGGGATTTCGAGGCGCTTGTAGCTCGACGTTTTGCCGCTACGGCACAATTCCACTCGGATCGGCCCCAGGGGGGTGGGAACGGTTCCTGTTGCCCAGTCCAAGTTTCCGAGGTTCGGCTCGAGAATCACTTCAGTCCACCCCGGAGCGGCAGGGCGCACCCCGAGCACATGCCGGTGGAGGTAATGGTTGCCCGTGGCTCCCCATGCATGGCATAGGCTCAAGAGATAGCGCCCATCAGGACTTTCGGGAATCGTCCCGTCGGGATAGATCATCTCCCAGATTGTTTCGGTTCCTGCCGTAGCGCACGCGCTGGTGAAACGCTTGAGCAATTCGAGCCCCTCGGCTACCTTGCCGCATTTCATCCATGCCCCCACTTCGTACGCATTGGCAAACGGCCAGATCGTTCCGTTGTGCGCCCATGGACAAATGTTTCCCAACTCCTGCTCAGGAAAAATCGGGGCGCAGGTCGCCGATCCGTTTGGGCTCCAAAGACGCGCTTTGAGCCCGGAGAGAATGGCGAGGCGATCCTCCGGCGGTGCGATATCCATGAGAATCGCATGGGCGTTGTTGTCTTCCCAAGTGCGGGTGTCGGAGGGATTGTCCGGCGTATCGCGGAAAATATGGTTCTTTGAGTCGTAAAATTTTTCCAGGATGCGTTGTTTGTGCGATTCGGCAAGGATCCGATATTTTGCGCCAGAGGCGCCGCAGGCGTCGTGGAGGTCGGCGGCCGCACGGTAGGCAGCGCAGAGCGCTGCGTTTGGGCCACAGAGCGGGCCAGTTCTTGGGAGCGTATAGCTCCAGGAATTGGTGACATTAAAAAGCCCGCCGCCCTTCCGCACATGCCCCTCCACCCACTCCATCAGGCGTTCAAGCACAGGCATCAACTCCTTGGCAAAGTTTACCTCGCCGCTGTGGAGCACGTATTCCCACAAAGTCACAATCCACCAGAGCGCGTATTCATAGAAGACTTGACGGCTGGATACGCTGCCGGGAATCAGGCCATCTTCCAGAACGGCGTCAGCCGCCAATTTCAGGGAGTTCCGGATCGGTGTATGATCGGAGCTGAGAGCGTAATGGGCCAGCGCGGCCGGGCGCAGGTCGCCCACCCAGATTTCGCGGTCACGGCGGCAGCCGTCCCAGATGACCCATTGGCCAACCTCGCCGATGGGATGCTGTGAATGCAGAGCGGGTTGGGTGCAAAGCTGCACGGTCTGGCAGCCCATTTCCCATGCGCGCGTGACATCCTTATCGGAACAGCTAAATTCGCCTTCCGTTTTTCCGGGCCATGCGGATTGCTCCAGCTTAATTGCCAGCACGTGGATATCCACGGACGCATCAATGCGCAAATACCGAAAGGCACGGGTGTGACAATCGGTCCACGTGTTTGTGCCACGAGGCAGCCGGACTTCCATGGGGGGGGAAATAATCGTTCCCCAGGAAAGCGGAAAATCCGGGTGTTTGTAATGTTTCGAGGAAAATTCGACGGCTCTTTCGGCAGCCGGGTGCGGATAGGCGTAGCAGGGGAGTTCCGCATCCCGGTCTGCAAGAGCAAGGATGTGCAGGCGGCCCACCCTTTTCTGCCCAAAATCAATATAAAGCCGGGAACCAGGGGGGAGTTGCCATCCGCCGGTTGGCGGCTCTTGCCATTGACTAAATGATGTATCGGCTGCTGAGCGCTGGATTCGACATTTTAGAGGTTCGAGAAAGATTGCCTGTGACATTTGTGGAGGTAGAGATGTTTTCACTTTGAAAAAACGTTAGGACAGGGAGGGGGCAGGTAATTGCGTTTGCCGGCTGCTTCCGCGTAGGCCACATATTCCCCAGGCGGGATCTCCGGGCCGGAGGAGATCTTATAAGCAGACTCCCCGAAGTTGGCGATGACGCCAAAGCCGCCCTCAAAACAGGTTTCCTGTACGTCGCGATCAGCGGTGAGGAAACGGTGATCAGTCATAGCCTTCATGCCGACCCGGCTAGTCACATGCCCAATGTATTTGGAGGTTCGCCCGATCTCAGCCGCGAATTGTCGCACATTTAAAGTGTAGGGGCGGTACATTGGCGCAGCGGCGTAGAGGGCGCTCCAGAGATTTTTCCGGGCCCAATAGGCGGGCTGCTGATGCATTCCATCCTCACATCGCCACGTCATGACGGCTTCATCGTGATGGGCTAGCGACCAGAAGGGAATGCGATATTTTGTGCTCAGGTTGACCGTCCATGGCACTTTCTCAGTCGGCGCGGCTTTTGCCACACGTTTCCAGAGATCGGCATCATCCATTGCCCCCCCAGCGGCCGCCACTCCCGGGGGGAATTTCTCAACATAGGCAACAAGGCTGGTGCCCCCCTCATACCAGCTCACATACGGGATCAAATAGTCGAGGCCGCATTCGGTGGAGGTCAGCTTGCCAAGGCTTGTGACATACTCCATCAGCTTGAGCCGCTCGCGTCTTGCATCGAAGTTGTCCGCCGGATGCTCTTTGCACCAGCATTCCCCTTCGAAATTGAAACTGACCGAGCCAATGCAGTCTAGGTACCATGCCTTATAAGGAAACTCCGCAAAGGTGGCTGGCAGATGTTTTTTCGCCAGGGAAAGGAAAAACTGCGGACAGATCACGCCACTATCGGGGCCGAATGCCTGCACCATTTTCCCGCTTTCCTGGATGGTGATCATTTCCGGCCATGCATCGGTGTTGAGTTGAAGGTGAGCGCCGATGTTGGGATCTGCCCTGAAGGCGTCGCGGAACTGGTCATACCGATAGCTCAAATAACCGAGCTTGTTAACGTGCTCAATGGTGGCCGCCAGGTCGGCCTTATCGGCATAGTGGTGCTGGGGCGAAAATATGCCCGGCATGGCAAAGAGGCAGCGATCGACTCCGTTCGACTTGAGCAAGTCGGCCATTTCGCGTAACTCGGCGGTCTTTTGAGTGATCCCCCAAAAAACCGTCGTTCCTGCCAATTGGTTAATATCGGGATTCTGCCTGGCTTTCTCGTCCAGGCTTCGGCGCATGCCATTATCGGCAAACCATTCGCGGTATCGCTTGGCCATGGCCACATAGCCGCCCTTGTCATACAGGCTCACGATCATCTTGTAGGGGCGGTCGAAGACGTTTTTGTTAGGGCGCCACCCAAACTCAGCCACCGTCCGGCCTCCGGCTGATTCGCTCCATGTTACCATGGTCGACTCAATGCTCGGCAGCAGAGTGAAAATGCCGATGCCGCTTTTCGGCTCAAGAACCCCGAAACAAGCCATGAACGAATGAATGCCGCCATAGTACAGATCACTCATGATCGGGATCCAGTCCGGGTTGCTCCTTTTCACGGGCACCAGCATCCCTTCGCCGTGCGGATAAAGGTTGCAGGCATCCTCCTCCTCCATGGTGAAAGCATAAGGATAGTCGGCCTGCCGCCATTCCCCGGTTCCAGAGAAGATGAATGTAAGCTCAACTTCCGGCCGGACGGGATCGAGTTTCGCCGTGACCCGGACGGGCTCCTCCTGTTTTTTGCCGGTCCGCAGTATGCCAGACATTTTGCATTCCAACTCTGCAATCCCGCTTTTTGCATCGTAGGAGATCAAGCGTTGGGCGGGTTGATCGGCCAGAAGCACCTGTTCCCATGTCCGCCCGTTGCGAAGATCCTTGAGGACAATGGCGCCAGTCTTTTCGTTTACCGAAAAATGAATGGTCGGGGCATTTGCGCAGGCCCGGGAGATGCAAAGGCTGAAGCAGCCAGCCAGCGCCAGAAGGAAAAATTTATTTAAGTTTCCAATGTGCATGGGTTTTTTAAGTTCAGATTTGGAATTTTATGACCTCGCTCTAGCTTGCAGTCTGCGGGCTACACCAAAAACTTTCAGCTTTCCTCCGCTCTTTCTTTTCCTGACAGGCTGTTGAAATAATGAACGATAGACCGTTTGCAGAGCGATTTTTGCCATCTGCCGCCACCGCTCGCAGCGTCAATATTTTCTGATATTGCCGCTGTTCCCGGTGTCACCAGCCAACAAAACTTGCCTCGCATCTGTCCCATGTTGATTGGATCAACGATTCCTAAAGGTGAGCGGCTCTATCCTCCGAGCAGGGCTGCGGAATAGCCGCATCATCAAGGCCTTATCGGCGGGGAGTGCTCCGCACGGCACCATGATCTCGCTGCTCTGCGCCCCCCTATGATCGTGCAGTTGCATAATCCAGCCTTTTTCCATTTTGCCTAAAAACGGCCAGAACTTCATTTCATTCGCAGAAGCACGTTTGTTGGCCTTGAAACAAGTTAGTGCATGCGGGACCGGGAAGCAGGATCAAACAAAAGCAGAGCATGAATGACTTTTTTATTCATAAGAGGGGCAAGTGGATACGTACGCTTTCGGGTGATGCTCCTACAACGCTCTAGTTTCGTCAAGAATTTTAAGGAGCCGCAACACGTGGCATCCCAGCTATGGATCAAACTCTCGTGGGCTGCGCCGTGTCCCTAAAGGATCGCTGAATAAATAGTCATTGCGTCCCGCGGGAAAATTTGCCGGAGTTTTTAAAAATTGTGAGGTGTGGGTGCCTCATGTTTTTCGCTGGAAATTCACCTCAAGATGCTCGAAAACGTTTGCAAGGCGCTGGGAGACATGGTAGTCGGTATCTGGTTCGGCGACGCCTCGTGCCTGGGCACCGGCCACCCTTTCATGTCGCCGGCCACCTGCGTCAGCTTCTTCAAACCGCGCCACTTTGCGACTATGTTCACAAGCACTCGACAATGCAAACCGTCCTGCCCTCGTGCGGGTCGGTCTACTCGCTTATGCCGCATTGTATCGGGGCGGGTTTCGATGTGATCAATCCCGTCCAGACCGCTTGTTATCAAATGGAATCCGAGCGACTTAAAAAAGATTTCGGCTGCGACGTCATCGCTCCCGGCGGCGGGTTTATTTTAACCCCATCCACAACATCCTCACGGACGTGCCGCCGCAGAATATCGTCGCTGTGCACGAGTTCAGCAGGCGCGGCGCATTGTGTGGATTTTCCAGCTAAAACCAATAATCACGAATGAGTAAAATAAGCATCATCGATTGGATCATCATTGTTCTCTATCTAGGCGGCATTGTCGGGGCCGGCGTATATGTCGGACTCAAGAAACGCAAGGGAGGCGATGCCGGTAGCTACTTTCTAGCTGGAAATACGCTGAGTTGGGGGGCGATCGGGCTGGCCCTGTTTGCCACCAATATTTCGTGCCTTCATTTGGTAAGTCTTGCGCAGGCCGGTTATGACTCCGGCCTAATGATGGGTAATTTCGAGTGGCTCGCAGCTTTCGCACTCATTGCCCTAAGCCTTTTCTTTGTGCCCTTCTACATGCGGGCGAAGATTTCCACGCTGCCGGACTTTTTGGAAAAGCGCTATTGTTCGGAGTGCCGGGATTGGTTGGCGGGGGTTTCGATGCTCACGGCAATCATTTTTAACATCGCCTTCCCGCTTTCCACCGGCTGGCTCGTGTTGCACGGGGTTTTTGGCATCGACAAATGGGTGTGCATCATCACGCTGACTTCATTGACGGCGGTTTACACCATCTTGGGTGGCCTTTCCGCCGTGGTGCTGACCGAGACGATCCAAGCGGTGATTTTGCTGACCGGTTCCCTGATCATTACCGCGCTTGCTTATGCGAAAGTGGGCGGATGGGGAGGCATGCTCTCGCAGCTAGAGGCGAGCCACGAGTTGGTCAAAATGTCTATGCTGCGCACCGCGACAGAAGAACCCTCCATGCCGTGGTATGCAGTCGCACTGGGCTACCCGGCCTTGTGCATCTGGTACTGGTGCGCGGACCAGACCATCGTTCAGCGCGTTCTCGGGGCAAAGGATGAAAATCACGCCCGCATCGGCCCGCTGTTTTGCGGATTGATCAAGGTGTTTCCCGTGTTCGTCTTTATCTTGCCTGGCCTGATGTTTCTCGCGATGATCCAGGGCGGCAAAATCGACGGGATCACACAACTCCGCGTGCGCAGCGACAGCGCAATGATCCAAACAGCGCAAGGTCCAAAAAGAAACTACGAAATGGAGATGTCCGGCGCGGAGATGGGAGGAAAAATCGAGCATCTCGTCTATACGGAAGGCGAGTCGCCATTGGATTTGACTAAGAGCCTGAGCAATGGCGGCAAAGCGATGACGCTGATGACCGGGATGGATGCAAAGAATCTCGTGTTGCCGGCCAATGTGACAGTGATGTCATCCAAGGAAACCTATGGATTGATGATTCGAAATCTGATGCCAGTCGGATTGTTCGGCGTGATGGCGGCCGCCCTCATGGCCGCCTTGATGGGGAATCTGGCTAGCGCCTCCAATTCCATTGCCACGTTGTTTAGCTATGATCTTTACCGCCGGTTTCGCCCGGAAACCCCTGGGCGCAAGCTGGTATTTATCGGGCGAATGGCCTCACTGGGCGCGTTCCTGTTGGGGATTGCCTTGGTGCCGTTGCTCGATAACTACAAGAGCATCTTCGCCGGCATCAACGATATCATTGCCCACATCGCCCCGCCGATTTCATGCGTATTCGCGGTGGGGGTATTCTGGCCCAGGGCCTCGGCATTTAGTGCCAAATGGACGATGTGGATCGGATCGTTGACCGGCACGCTGATTTTTGCCATCAAGACGCTTTATGTCTGGAAACCGGCCGAGTTCGGCTGGATTCCGCCGTTCTTCTATAAAACTCCCTTCATGCTCATGGCGTTTTACATGCTCTGCTTTTGCATTGTGTTGCAAGTGGTGCTGACGTTGATCCGCCCCAAGCAGCCAGCGGAAGATCCCGAAAAGCTTTATTGGGAACATCCATTGGACGCCTTACAGTCTCCCGGTTGGCCCGGCCTGGCCAACTACAAGGTTTTGGCTGCCTTGGTATTCGTGGCGATGTGCGGCCTCTATTACTTCTTCCGTTAGGGTATTTCGCCTTGCCCTGAACCAAAAATCCAGCGCCCAATGCGCCATTTTCCTTGTTACAAGGTAATAGTCTTCCGCGATGGCAAGGCGGGTCATTTGCAGCCATTGCTCGCACATAAACTTCATCGGTCATGGCGGCCCCACAAAGATTTTTCAACAGGTCGCTAGAGCGTTTTTGGGTTATTTTGTCGCAATGATCTGAGAGCGCCGAGGGTTGATGCGGGGCTTTTTGAGCGCAGCGGCTGTATTTGTAAATACAGCCCAAGCGCAAAAAGACGCACAGCGACTCTCGCCGCCGAAGAGCATACGACAAAATAAACCGAAACCGCTCTAAGAATGAAACAGAGATTTGGATTGATTTTGGGTGTCATGCTCTGGGCAGGGCTTTGCCTTGAGGGCTGGGCCGCCATGGCACCGCCCCCGTGTGTGGTGGCTGCCCCGATCATAGCGGTGGCCAAGGCAGAATTGCCCGTGCTGCTGCCGGGGCAGACGGGGGTCTTGGACGCGAGCGAATCGCGTTTTCCAAAAGGCTTTGCGGGTACCTTCCAATGGACTCAGATCAAGGGCCCCAAGGTCGCGCTGCAAGGGAGCAATCAATCAAAAGCCACCTTTGCCGCCGTCGCTGAAGCCGAGTTCCGCTTCCGGCTCACCATCAACGCCGGCACCGAGTCGAGTTCGGATGAGGTGACGGTGCGGGTCGTGACCCTGAAAGGGGTGGTGAATGGGGATTTTTCCAAAATCGATCCCTCGGGATTGCCAGCGGGTTGGCAATTGAATCGCGCCGATGATAAGGCCCGAGTCGTGGTGGATGCCAAAGGCGGCGAGGGTGGCATGCCCGCATTACGCATCACCACCCAACCGATCTCTGCTCCGGCCGGCAAAAAGGGTGAGTACGCGCCCGTGGAGCTTTCGCAAAGTGTGCAGTTGGAGCCGTACCGGATTTATCGGCTCCGCGCTCGTATGCGCGGCGAGAATGTGCGGCAGAGCTATTTGAACGATCATTCGCCCGAATATGTCGGCCCCAGCGTGGGTGTGAACATGTGGCTGGCGGAGTCGTTCCGTAATCAGGAATTGAACGGCAAGCTCAAGGGGACTTTCGGTTGGACCGATGTGGAGTTGGAGTTCCCAACCCTGGCAGACGGCACACAAACCATCTACATTCATTGTGGGCGCGGCGCTGGGGCCGCCTCCAACGCGAGCGGCACCGTGTGGATTGACAACGTGCGTTTGGAGCCGGTGCTGGATCGGGTAAGCATGCTGGGGCGCCATGTCGTGCTGTTTTTCAGCAAAACGGAACTGGCCCGCCTCCGGTCAAGACAGGCGCGTGAATTCGTGGATGAAATCGATGCCTATTTTGCGTGCATCTCGGATCTTACCGGCAAGGGCATGGATCAAAAGCTCGTCTTCTTTGCTCCCTGGACTTGGGATATTTGGTCCGGCGGCTGGTCGGGGAACCCAGTCTTGTTTTCGGGAGGAAAAGAGGAAATGCAGCCGTGGTCTGGCAAGCTCCGGGGAAAGCTTTTTTTTGGAGGTCACATCCACGAGATATCGCATGATTTGGCTGTGCCTCCGGTGGTGTGGGGGGAGATTGCCCCTGGCACTTTGGCCTATTATGCCGTTGGCGAACTCGGTTTGTGCGCTGGGCCCGGGCGGGGAATGGCGGCGGTCGGCGATTACCATCGAGTGGTGCACCGGATTGGGGAGGAAACCTGGTTGAAAGAGCGGCGGGTCAATCAGAATCGTATTCAGGACAAGTTCATGATGATCGCCCAGCGTGCTGGGTGGCGCCGGACCTGGGACACTTTCAAACAGGTGTTTCGGATGGTGTTGGTCGCACAATTACCGAACAATCCGAATGCCAGGTTATGGAAGGCGGGCGTGGACTATCCCTCTTCCGCCTACACGCCGGAGTTCGTGGCAGCCATGAAGGGCAGCATGTGGCAGCAGTTCAAGGCCGTGTTCGATGCAGCGAGCGTGATTTCCGGGTTCGACATGTGGTCGGTGTTCTCCAAGGAGGAGATCCAGGCGCTGGAGGCGAGGCTGTCCCGCAATGATCTCGGGGACTGAGGGAACGAACTTTCATTGCCGTTTGCACTGCGTGTCTCTCTTGTGACGACACGCCCTATGACCTTGTAACGCATGAAATGACGCATACGGC
>SESA01000947.1_pt1 | contig 16347 bp, 14 predicted proteins | sample 3171451 | NCBI WGS metagenome assembly SESA01 (sample SAMN06051862, study PRJNA518727) | freshwater metagenome | biome: subpolar coniferous forest; feature: holomictic lake; material: water; isolation source: holomictic Lake 227, 8 m depth | place: Canada: near Kenora, Ontario | collected...
AATAAGAATCTCTCTTATTTTTTTTGAAGGCAACGTTCTCCACTGGGATACACCAGCCCGGCATTTTATCATCACATAAATCAACAATCAATCATCGCAGGAAGATAAAAAATGGGCGTTTTTCGTTATGCAGACAAATACGCCGCTCCGACAAAGGAACAGCGGGAACGGTACATGACAGGAAAGACTGTAGAGCACCATTCCGGTCCAGAAGGGCAAATCCTGCTCATCGAATATCCAGAAGCGGCATATCTCAAGGATGATATTGATGATATCCGCATTCTTTTTACCGGATTCAAAGACAAGCAAAAGGCGAGAGAGGAGGCAAAATTACTCTCTGATTATCACGAGCACAAGTCACCGCATAAAAATTTGTTTACAACGGGACTAAAGACTGGCAAAGATAAGAAGTCCGAAGATAACAAAACCGGATGATCTTTAATTTTTTTAAAGTCGCGCAATATTATTGAAAAATAACAAGAACTCATGCCCAGATTCAAAAAGATCAATATCAGTAACTCAGGAAAAATCCGAAAGAATTATGAATTTTTAAAAAAGACGAACTCTTTTAAAAAATTGAGATCTGTTCCTCAATTGTTTATCGGCATTGGAACAAAAAAATGCTGTCCATCCCGCCATTATTTTAAGAGAGCACGCAAATATCTGAGCTGATCACAACATAAAAAGAAGGATCATAACGAATTGATTAAAATTATTCTTCTGGTTGTATTATTTTATGTTCGACAAAATACTTAAACAGATGAAAGAGAATTCAGATACTCTTCCCTATATTATTATCTGCACGTTAATTATCGCCATAGTTTTAAATTTTTATATGCTATTTTTCGACCAGACAATCATCTTTGATCCTCTGTTTTATTTTCCCATTATCCTTATCGCTTTTTATTATCCTCGCCGTGGTGTAGTTGCCTCGGTCGGCATAGCAGTGTTGTATCTTGTAATGGTTATGGTGACACTTCATCAACCTGCAGAAATTATGCCCAGCTGTATCGGACATGCCGCATTATTTATTATCATTGGGTTTGTCGTCTCCTATCTCATTACCCGCTTCCCGCATGAATTTGCCATCTATAATCTGCTGGCAGAAATAGTTGAGCAATCGAGAATGAAAGTTATTTTAATTCCTTCATTCATTATCATTCTCACATCCGTAATCTTCCTGCTGAATTTTATTGTTCTTCAGACCAGCCAGACAGTCATTTTCGATCCCCTGTTTTATTTTCCCATTATCCTTATTGCATATTTATATCCTCGAAGAGGAGTGCCAGCTTCTGTCATCATTGCAGTGCTCTATCTTGCAATGGTCATTGTGATTCCCGGCAAATCCATAGAACTTCTGCTTACCTCCATTGGACATGCAGGATTCTTTGTTATCGTTGGGTTTATCGTATCTTTTCTCAATATCCGTTTTTCCCGGGATGGTCCAATCCATGAACGGTTTGCAGATATTGTGGAAATATCAGCCTACGGTGCGTTCATAGGAGTAACTCTGGATGGCACTGTTACCGACTGGAACAAAGGTTCTGAACTATTGTACGGGTACAAAGCGCATGAGGTCATCTGCAAATCAATATTCCCGCTTCAGTCTCCCGAACGTGCTGACGACATTTCACATCTGCTCGAAAAGATACAACAGGGAACCGTGGTTGAAGACTATGAAACGGAACAGATGACAAAAGATCGGCAACGGATTCAGATCTCACTTACTGCCTCTCCGATAAAAAATTATCGCGATACGGTCATTGGTGCATTGGTTCTTGCACATAATATCACTGAACGCAAGATGAGGGATCAAATGTTGCTGGAGGAAAAAGCCAGACTCCGTGCAATGATCGCAAACATTGCAGATGTTATTGCAATTATCGATATTGCAGGAATAATCCGATACAAAAGCGAAAATATCGAAAAAATATTCGGATGGAAACCCGAAGAGCTTGTAGGACAGTCGTACACAACAACTGCACACCCGGATGATGTGGAACGCATAACAAACGTTTTTTTAAAACTCATTGAAGAAGAGAATGCGTCAACAACCATTGAATATCGCTATAAATTAAAAAACGGAAGCTTCCACACCATTGAGATCACAGCAAAGAATCTTGTTCATTATCCTAATATTAATGGCGTTTTAGTGAATTACCATGACATAGCGGAACGAAAACTGTTAGAAGACACCTTAATGCGTGTGAACCAGAAGTTAAACGTGCTCTCCCAGCTGACACGAAAAGACTTAACGAACCAGATCTTTGTCCTGAGCAGCTACCTTGAGCTGGCAATACAGGATGCTGAAGGAGAAGGCCGGGTTATTGAGAGATTACAAAACGGTAAACACGCAGCCCGGTTGATTCATGATATTGCACAGTTTACCAAAGATTACCAGGACATGGGTGCAAAACCCCCGAAATGGCAGAATGTGAATATGGTGTTCTTATTGGGACTCTCCCATATATCGATTGGAAAGATCCAGCACAGTCTCGAAACAGAAAACCTTGAAATATTTGCAGATCCTCTGCTGGAAAAGATCTTCCAGGGACTCTTTGAGAACTCAGTGGCACACGGTAACCGTGTCACACACATCAGGGTCTGGCATAAAATTACACCTGGCGGAGTTATCATCTATTTTGAAGATGACGGCATAGGTATTTTGCAAGTGCAAAAGAAACAGATCTTTTTACGCGGAGCAAGTGCCCGTTCTGCGATGCGGAGTCTTATCTTTGCACGGGAAATTCTCGATATTACCGGAATTACCATTGAAGAGACCGGAGAACCCGGAGCGGGGGTACGGTTCGAAATGACTGTGCCAGACGGGACATGGCGTTTTTGTGGGAATGATTGATGATGTCAGAAAAAATCCGTGTTCTCTATGTTGATGATGAACCCGCCCTGCGCGATATAGGCAAGCTTTTTCTTGAGCGTACCGGTGATTTTTCTGTCATAACCATTGATTCGGCATCTGCGGCTATTGAACTCCTCAAAAAAGAACGATTCGACGCCATTGTGTCTGATTACCAGATGCCCGGTGTAGATGGTATTGCGTTTCTCAAATCCATCAGGGCAGAAGGAAACAAAATAGCCTTTGTTATCTTTACTGGCAGGGGCAGAGAAGAGGCAGCTATTGAAGCGCTCAACAATGGTGCGGATTTCTATCTTCAGAAAGGCGGTGACCCAAAATCCCAGTTTGTAGAACTTGTCCACAAGATACGGACGGCGGTAGAGCGGCGCCGGACTGAGGGTGCACTTTCTGATAGCGAGGAGAGGTTCCGTGGCATTACCGAGAGGATCTCCGATCTGATTATCATTATCAATCCACAAGGATACTCAACGTTTGTATCCCCATCCATCATTCAGATTCTCGGATTTTCCCCGGATTTATATCTCAATAAAAGGGTAGATTCGATCAGTATCCCAGCAGCAGATGCAGAAAATCTGCAACAGGCTTTTGAAAGATTAAATAACGGAAGCTTAGCAGAGCATTTTGATTTCCTGATGAAAAAAAGCGATGGCTCCTATGCAGTTTTCGATGGGAGGGCACTACCCGTTTTCAAAGAGGGGGTCTATGCCGGAATACAGTTGGTAGCCCGGGACATCACGGATCGCAAACATGCAGAGGAGGCATTGCAGCAGGCAAACCGGAAACTCCATCTGCTCTCCGGAATCACACGGCACGATATTAAAAACCAGCTCACGATATTACGGGATTATCTTTCAATCCTGCAAAAAAATATCCCTGATCCGGCGTTAGATGAATATTTTACCCGAATCATAAACACAAGCGAGCGGATCGCAGCGATGATTCAGATTACAAAAACCTATGAGAATATCGGGGTCAATGCTCCTGTCTGGCAGAATGCCCGCTCGTTATTTGATTCCACAGTCAATGACACTCCGGTCGGAATGATCCAATGTATCAATGAGATTCCTGATGACACTGAGGTATTTGCTGATCCGCTGATTGTCAAGGTCTGTTACAACCTGATTGAAAATGCAGTCCGGTATGGAAAGAAGATCACAACCATCCGTTTTTCGGTTCTGAAACGGAGCGAAGATATGGTCATTGTCTGCGAAGATGATGGTGCCGGAGTTCTTATTGAGTTTAAAGAAAAAATATTCGAGCGTGGATTTGGGATGAACACCGGGCTTGGTTTAGCCCTGTCCCGTGAGATTCTTGAGATTACCGGCATTACGATAGCAGAGACCGGAGAACCGGGGAAGGGAGCAAGGTTTGAGATGACTGTGCCAAAAGGGGTGTACCGGTTCGGTACGCCCCGATAAATTCAATAAAAAACTGGTCGTTCGATCCTCATCTTCAACAGACTTCTCGCACCAAATCCATAACAATTCCCTTAACTAGAAAAGAGCTGTTAACGGATCAACAACACATCTCATTATCAAAAATCCGGAATATTTTTTCAACACAATCTCATCGCTCAATCATACCATTTCAACACTTTCACGCCACGCTCTTATCGATTTAATAACCCGCTCTTTTTACTATATACCATGGAATGCCTGCACAGACCAATGGAGATGGGAAGTATCAGAACACGAATCGCGAAATATGACAGTGATAAAATAACTAAAATCCGCCAAAAAATTGAACTTGTCTTTGGCAGGGCAAGTAGTTGGGATGACGTGACTATCTCAGAAAGATACAATATAACTGGTGATGGCGATTTGATTATGATCATCCGATAATTTTTTTTTACAACCAAAAAAAAGAGCCTGTTAGTATTATTATCTTTCATATCAATCCAATGATATGGATATCATACAACAGGGAACAACCCTTCTCCTTAAGGGTCGTCGTCTTTCTGAGTTGGACCTATTTGTATGCCGCGTGCTTGATATCCTCACCCTTTACACCCCCTACGTTATCGTGAGCGGATATGTGGCAATATTATTTGGAAGAACCCGGAGCACTGAAGATGTTGATATTCTGATACCGGTGTGCGATGTATCATCATTTCTTTTACTTCATGATCGATTCATAGAACATGGCTATGAATTTTTGAATGCTGAAGATGGGCGCGGGCTGCACTCAATGCTCACTTCTGGTTCAGGAATCCGTCTCTGCGAAAAAGATAAATTCATACCCAATATTGAGATTAAGTTTATCCGGAATGAATCGGATGCCTATTCATTCAAAAACCGGATCTCCTTCATCACTAATGACAGGACCTTCTGGATTGGTCCACTTGAAATGCAGATTGCCTATAAGTTTTGGCTGGGTAGTGGGAAAGATATCGAGGATGCAATTTTTATCCGCGAGATCTCCCGGGATTTCATAGATGAAGACCTGTTACGAGAGTTCTGCACATCCTTTGGAGTTCACTTATGATCCCTCCTGATCCAGAATTGCGCGAGCAGAACAAAAGAGAGCGGATCTGGTTTGTCAAAAAGTCGGCTGACTGGGTGAAGAATGTCTCTAATGAAGTGTGGAGTGAAAGACAATGTACCCTAATCAATGCTCTTCTCATAAACAGGGAAAATATACCCATAACAAAAGAACAATATCTCCGTATGATCGAGTCTGCTAAAAAGATTTCAGACAGGAGAACAGGATCACCGGTTATGCCTTCACAGATGACGATGGTGGCAATGTCCCTAATAAACAGGAGCACTTCGGGAGCAGATTCAGGAAAATTACCGGGCTCGGATTAATCATCTCCTGCGATATCCCTCACTTTACCGCAATCACGCTCGACAAAACTGGTGAACCGGGCAAAGATGCACAATTTAAAGTTCATCGCTGGTTTAAATGGGTAATGCAGGAATTGAGTAGATTATAAAGATGGTGGCTGATGCGCCCATACTCCCTAATAGGACGAACGACAACGCCCTCAAAGGGACGCTCACGCGGTTGCTCCTTAACCGGTTTTGTTATTGGGTTTACCGGGTTTCATTTTTTAATAAGATTGAATTCTTTAAACGCTTAGGTATCTTTGCTATCAGTGAGATCTTAGCCGATTGTGTGACACGACCAATTTTTCAATCTGCACCACCATCTTTAACTGGATCCGGAAATAACATGTCAGAGTCAAATGACAGTGACGTGAAATCAAATGAATTTTGGAAGTCTTGGTGGCATGGGCGGGGCGGTTGGCAGTTTTCTGTCAACGCCAGAAGGACAAGAAGCAGCAAAGAAATATCTTGCATCGCCAGATGGCATTGCAATGCTAAAAGGGTTCATTGCAACTCCTGAAGGAAAGAAAACTATCCTCAGCATCTTACCCGCTCTGCTGGATGGGATTAACCTCCCACCGGCAATCAAGGATGCGGTCATAAGCGCAATCAGCACATCAGTATAATATTTTATTTTTTTTAAGTGCTAAAAAACCTGTTTTTCAGGTTGAAGTTGTATCTCCGATAATATCAAAGATAATTTTTTTGCCAAACACTTTTTCAAAAGCCTTTTTCTCACTCTCGATACCCCATATCTCGAGCTGACAGTCGCCCCGTGCAACAATTTCAAGTCGGACGATATCATTTCCAGATGCAGTGAAACGAACATGATGGATCAAGGCTGCATGACTCCGGTCAAGACTCTCACCTAATCGTATGAATGTTGAGAGCACCCGCAGGGCTTCGCGTTCATGTGGTTCGAGTTCCAGAATTTCGGGATCCTTTTTCTTTGGGCTTTTTTTGCGGTGAAACTTTGCAAGATTTGCCATGAAAGTTACTTCTTTTAAGTCAAAACCAAGCAATTCAGAATTTTTTATTATGTAATAGGAGTGTGCCTGGTGGTTGTTATACGAGATAAACGATCCAATGTCATGAAGAAACGTTGCATATTCCAGAAGTTCTCGTTCAGCATCAGAAAAAGCATGAAGAGTTTGCTCTTTTGCACTGTCGAACATGGCAAGGACAAGAGCAGTCACTGTCCGGGCATGAGCCTCATTGATCCCACAGGATCTGCCCAGCTGGAGCACGCTGCGCTGGCGTGGTGAAAGTTCACCCAACAGGGGGAATTCATCCATGCGGGAAAGATAATCTACAAGCAGTCCGTCTTGTAATCCCCTGCCGGTGACCGTGATCGAATCAAGAGATAGTTCCTGCATGAACGTATCGAGAATGGCAGCTCCCGGCACAATGATATCTGCCCGTTCGGGATTCATGCCGGGAATTTTCCTGCGCTGATCTAATGGCAGGGAGCAGATAATTCCTATAACTTTCTTTAAGTCCCTGTGAGTGAGCACAAGATCGGAACCGCTTGACTGGTGAAGGGCTTTTTGTGCGATCTCTGCAAGATTCATGGCAGTGCCGGAACTGGCAACCGCACAGTCCGGAGAGAGTTTACGGATCTTCTTTACCGACCGGATGATGCTGTTTTTTACGTGCTGCTGGATCTTTTTATAGTGTTCGGGGGTAATGGGACCTGTATCATCCTTTGGCACATACTGGTTTGAGAGGCGAATTGATCCGAGTTTGAAACTTTCAAGAAACTGGTAATCACGTTCACTACCAACCGCAATTTCAGTACTCCCGCCACCGATATCGATGAAAAATGCAGATTTCCCCTCAAGGTGTATACCGCTTGAAACACCGAGATAGATAAGCCGGGCTTCTTCTTGTCCTGAGATCACACGAATATCAAGCTGGGCTTCCTGTCGCAGCCTATGAAGGATCTCCTGCTGGTTTCCCGCTTCACGCATGGCGGATGTGGCTACAGCAACAAACTCTTCGCAATTGAACGTGCGGGCAAGATCGGTGAGTGTTTTACAGACGATGACAGCGCGTTCAATGGCTTCTGGAAGGATCTCTTCATCTTCGAATTCTCCTTCACCTAAGCGCACCTGCTGCTTCTGACGGGTCAGAATCGTGTACGAATGATTCGGGTTGAGACGTACAACCAACAGTCGGATAGAATTGGTACCGATATCGACGAATGCAACCACACGGCCGTTTTGACCCGGTTGTTTCATCTTCACCGGATCACCAGATTCCTGCCAAAAGCCCTTATGAACAGATCTGATTTCATGCGGGCACGTTCTTTCTCAATGGAAATATCAGAAGCGGTAATCACATCACAGAATATCTCCTCTTCAATAACACAGTGAACTTCCTGCGCAGTACCGAGATGTAAATAATCCAGCCCGTCCGCAATGCGGAGTATGCCGGTGAGCTGGAGGGTCTTTTTCTGGTATTCGGGGGATAGCAGATAAAAAAAACCCTGCGATTCGAGTGGTGCATTACCACGGTGAGCAAAAGCCGCAAGAGCGATAACCCCGCGCTCGGCAAGATCCAGCGGTAGGCGATCATCAGCAAAGATCATCGCAGCGCTCCGCTTGTTATGATCCTTTCTCCCTTCCTTCCATCCGATATCATGCAGCATGCCGGCACATTCGAGTAAGAAACGGTCCCGACCCTCCATCTTATGGAAGGGTTTTAAACTATCAAACATCATCAGGGAGAGCATTGTCACGTGAAGGCTGTGCTTCTGGCCTCCGTGAAATTCACCGGATATGATATTAACAGCAGTCCTGATCTCCTCTTCTGTCACTGTCGCGTGCGGCCTGAAACTCATTTTTCTGCCAGAGTCAAGGGTCGTTTGCAGAGTTTTCCAGATATTTTCCCGCTTTAAAGACGCCCAGTAGCGAACAAAACGGCGATAAAGTTGCAGCCGTTCCCTCTCCCGCTCTGCTAAAAAAATCCTGAGGCTCGATAACGTGAAGGTATCGGGACGTTTTTCTTCATTCTCGGTCCGGAGTAAAGAGCGTTCGCGCAGGAGAAGGCGGGTTATTGTATCGATCCAGACATCGCAGTCATGCAGGTCTCCTAATATTTCCTGCACTGCTTTGACCCGCGAGATCGGTTTTTTTAACCCCAGCCGATAGACAGGTGCATAGACTTCGAGCGTGTAACGGAGTTTTTTTGCCGCAATTCTTGTGACGTGGTGCTCTGCTACTGCCTCCGGGTGGGAGACCCAGGGTTCGAATGAGAGGAGTGTGCATAATCGTTCTTCAATCCGGAGAGCAGCAACCGGAGATATCCCATACGCTAATGAGCGTTTCGGCTCACCTCGTATTGGAGGAAGAGGCTGGCTGAAAGCATCCCTCATATCTCCAATAACGTGACTTTTTTCCAAACTGTCAAGCGCAGAGAGTACTTCTTTCTGGATATGGTCTCTTGTTTTTTGAAGATCCAAAACAAGATACCGCACGGCAGGGCTGGTTGGTGGTTCTCCATCTCTACCAGATTTTTTAGATTTCCAGGCTTTCTCGGTACGTTTCTGGTATTTTAAGAGATACGCGATCTGGACATCTGTATCCCGTGCCTCTCCTAATGCCTGTGTAATCTCCTTGATCTCTTCAGACCATCGGGCATAGTTTTTTGCAGGAAAACAGGAACGAAAAAGGGGAAGAGCTGCCCGGAGACGGCGGGATGCGACCCGCATCCGGTGAATATATTCAATGTCCTCTGCTGCCCTGACACCATCAGACTCTTTAGCAAAGGCTTCAAGAAGAGGGAGCAGTCGTTGTTTACCAAAATAGCAGGCGGCCCTCACTGGCTCTTTTTTTTCTTCATTCCCTATTACGGGTATTTTAGTTAATGTCATGATACCAGCAACCGCTGTGTTCCAAAAACCATGCCTGTGCATTGAGAGGTTTTTCATCCTTTATTGGAATGCTTAGTCTATAGGTTCCATCACTCTGCAAAACTCTCAGTTTGCAATTATCGGTAAGCTGAATGGGAATAATTTTAGATATGATCGCATTGCGGATCTCCGGATTCTGGACAGGGAAGAGCACTTCAACGCGCTTATCGAGGTTCCGTGGCATGAGGTCTGCACTTCCCAGATACACTTCCTCGTTTCCGCCATTGTGGAAATAGTAAATCCGGGCGTGTTCTAAAAACCTGCCAACAATCGAAGTCACTTCAATATTATCACTGATGCCGGGAATTTTTGGTCGAAGGCAGCAGATGCCGCGTACCTGGAGATCAATTTTCACACCGGTCTGGGATGCACGGTAGAGTGCGGCAATGCAGAACGGATCGACAAGGGCGTTCATTTTGAAGATGAGATGTCCTCCGCCACTCTGCTGGTGACTTGCGATCTCCCGCTCGATCATCGAAAGCATACCCTTCCTGAGGGTGACAGGAGCAACAAGGAGTTTTTGGTAACTCGTAATCCGTGCATACCCGGTCAGGAAATTAAATAGATTTGCTACATCCTCCCCAATCTGTTTGTCACAGGTCAAAAATCCAAAATCTGTATAGATACGGCTGGTTGTGGCATTGTAATTGCCGGTACCAAGGTGCATGTAACGGCGGATGCCGTCTTTTTCTCTTCGCACCACCATGCAGAGCTTTGCATGCACTTTGAGTCCGACAACTCCATAGACAACATGCACACCTTCGTGCTCAAGTGCGTGGGCCCAGCCAATATTGTTCTCTTCATCAAATCTGGCTTTGAGCTCAATGAGAGCTGCAACTGCCTTTCCATTCTCCCGTGCTTCCATGAGCGCTTTTACTATCGGGGAGTTGGGACCAACACGGTAGAGTGTAATTTTTATGGCAAGCACATCCGGGTCCTTTGCAGCCTGCCGGATAAAATTGACTACCGGGGTAAAACTGTCATACGGCTGGTATAATAGGATATCATGCTGACGTATGGCAGAAAAAATATCCCTGCCTTCCATAAGGTCTTCTGGTAACGACTGGGTAAACGGTGCATCTTTCAGATCCGGGCGATCCAAAGAGAGGAGCTGCATAAGGTCAGCCATACCAACCGGGTGACCTACACGGTGAATCATGGCTGAGGTGACTACCAGTTTATTCTCAAGCATGTGGCAGATGCTGTCATGCATGGAGCATTCGACTTCGATTCGTATGGGATTTCCATGTGCCCGCTGTTCCATGATCTCTTCGACTGTGGTGAGCAGGTCTGAAGCATCATCCACTTCGATCTCCGGGTCTGCATCTCTTGTGATACGGAAGGGAAACGAAGCTACAACTTCGAGTCCGCAAAAGAGCATGTCGAGATGAGTGGCAATGAGATCTTCGAGATACACGAAATGTACCTGCTTATCATTGCGGCAATTTCCATCAGGTTCCGGAATACGTATGAGCCGTGAGAAGAGGTTGGTTGGCACTTTTACCCGGGCAAAGAACTCTTTTTTATTTGCATCGCGGACAATGATCGCAAGGTTTAGCGAGAGGTTGGAGATGAAGGGAAACGGGTGTGAACTGTCAAAGGCAAGTGGCGTGAGCACCGGATAGACTTCATCGACAAAGAAGCGGTGCATCACGGCTTTCTGGCGTTCATCAAGATCGCGATAGTTGTGTATATGAATACCATTTTGTGCAAGTTTGGGCAGTACATCGTCATGCCAGCAATTGTACTGTATGAGCAGTTCCGGTAACAAAGCCGCTTGTATTCCATCCAGCTGCTGAGCGGGAGTCATGCCATCGGCCGGAAACTTCCGGACACCTTTTGCAAACTGGCGCTGGAGTCCCGATACCCTTACCATGAAAAATTCATCGAGGTTATTGGCAAATATTGAAAGAAATTTTACCCGCTCTAAAAGAGGATGCGCAGGGTTAAGCGCCTCATCCAGCACATGCCGGTTGAACCGTATCCATGCCAGTTCACGGTTGATGTACAATGCGGGATCATTAAAAGGGGTTATTGAAGGTGTATCCATATGGCTGCTCCGGTCAGACTTAAGAAATAGTCAAAAGCGCTAATGCTAGAATGTGCACCGTTAAAATATAACAGTTTTTACCTTTTTTTTAAATTCCTTAACTCGCTTTATCCCGGAAAAAAACTGAATCCATAGAGTCATCCATTGAAATTGTGAAAGTCGTGGCAGTTTCTTATGAACTCCTGTTTCTTGTTTTCACTCGCATTCAATGGTGGTTTTAAGTACCCGATTGCCGGGGTTTGCATGGCCGGGCAGTACGGGCAGAGAGCAGCATCGACTTCGTTCGCCTTATCCCGTACCGGGCAATAATATATCCCATCAATATACTGGACCTGATCTCCTCCGGGAAACGGCGTGCCCACAGGATGTCCCGGTTCGTGTTTCACAAACATGCAAAAGCCGGCGATAAGAAATTTAAGAAAACGGAGACGGATGTTGTCACCGGTACTAGTGTCATTGCATTGGTCAGCCACCATGTCCCAGTATGTATTCACAATGGCTGGCAACGGTTCTTTCATTGCGGAAAATACCCCCTGTTGCTGCATGAGTCGCAACGTCTGCCATGTTCCCAAAAGATGTTCTGCAATTTTAGTTTCGAGACGAATACGATATTCCGGGGTTACATTACGGATCTTTTCGTAAAAATTACTCCGCATCTGCTGGATATCTTTGGGAGAATGGAGAAGCACAACAGACGATATCAGTGTGCCGAGCTCTCCATTTGTACGGGCGGACTTGAGGTTTATGAGATCAGAATGGATCTTTTCTGCATTGGCTGACGGATTATTGCCAGTTAAGGGAAATGGATTCTGTCCGGTCATATGTTTTTCACCAGTCGTGTCATAGTATTTTTGCCAGTAACTATCGGATTTTTTAGTTTCCGGCATTTGCAACTCCTTAAATAAGAAAATATCAGAGAATGTATATATATTCCCCTTCCCAACGTGTATCTATGGTGAATTCTGCCATGAGTGGTTGTTTTATTGGGCCAAATGCTACGTTTTTTTGATACAACATTGCGGGACGGGGAACAGACGCCCGGCGTTTCATTAACTCCGCAACAGAAACTTGAGATTGCCATCAAACTTGATGAGATTGGCGTTGATGTGATTGAAGCGGGTTCGGCTGTTGCTTCTGTCGGCGAACGGGAAGCAATTAAGCTCATATCTGAAGCCGGGCTTTCAGCAGAGATCTGTACATATGTGCGTGCCTTAAACGGCGACATTGATGCGGCGGCTGATTTTGGCGCAGATTCTGTCCATCTCGTGATCCCGGTGAGCGATCTGCACATCGTAAAGAAGATGGGAAAGACGCATGAAGTGGTAGCGCAGATGGCATGGGATGCGGTCGAGTACGCAAAAAGCCGGGGACTGATCGTGGAACTTTCCGGAGAAGATGCTTCACGGGCTGACCAGCAGTTCCTAAACCACATCTTTTCTGAAGGCGTCAAGCGTGGTGCAGACCGTCTCTGCTTCTGCGATACGGTCGGGCTCTTAACTCCGGAGAAGATCATTGACATCATTCCGCCACTGGGCCGGATCGCACCACTATCTATTCATTGCCACGATGATCTCGGGTTTGCGCTGGCAAATACTGTTGCCGCTTTAAAATCTGGTGCGGGTTGTGCGCATGTAACTGTGAACGGACTGGGTGAACGGGCCGGGAATACAGCGCTCGAAGAACTCGTCATGGCACTTGAAGTGCTCTACGGTTACCAGACCCGGATAAAAAAAGAAGAGATCTATCATCTCTCCACCCTTGTCTCACGCTTAACGGGCGTGCCATTACCTGTTAACAAAGCAGTAGTCGGTGAGATGGCTTTCACTCACGAGAGCGGAATCCATGCTCACGGGGTAATGAAGGATCCATCCACCTATGAATCGATCAAACCCGAAGAGATCGGTCGTAAGCGACGGATAGTGCTTGGCAAGCATTCGGGTTCAGCATCGGTTGAGGCAGCGCTCAACGAGATGATGTACACTCCGGATGATCCACAACTCAAGGAGATCTTAAAGAGGATCAAACAACTCGGCGATGCAGGCAAACGGGTTGCTGATACCGATCTCATGGCAATTGCAGATGCCGTGCTGGCAATTGAGTGTAAACCGGTGATCCGGATGAAGCAGTTCACCGCCATATCGGGAAGCAGCATGATACCAACGGCATCCGTAACGCTTGTTGTCAATGGCGAGGAGATTACCGGAGCAGCTACCGGAGACGGACCTGTTGATGCCGCCATGCAGGTGCTGAGAAAATCTGTAGCTGAACTTGCCGATATCCGGTTAGAAGAGTATCACGTGGATGCAATCAGCGGGGGCACGGACGCGCTGGTCGAAGTGACAGTAAGATTAAGTAAAGACGGGAAGATAATTACTTCACGCGGCGCACGCACGGATATTATCATGGCGAGCGTTGAGGCGATGATCGCCGGCATGAACAGACTACTGAGGGAAGAACATGAAGACCGGGGCAAAAATACTCGTTGAATCACTCCTGCGCGAAGGTACCGAAATTATCTTTGGATATCCCGGGGGAGTGGTGTTGCCAATTTATGATGAACTCTATGATTCACCATTGCGGCACCTCCTTGTACGGCACGAACAGGCAGCAGCGCATGCCGCAGACGGGTATGCACGGGCAAGCGGTCGTGTAGGAGTATGCCTTGCCACATCCGGTCCCGGTGCATGTAACCTTGTCACCGGCATTGCTACATCCTATATGGACTCGACTCCATTGGTTGCCATCACCGGCCAGGTACCAACGAGTCTTTTAGGAAACGATGCGTTCCAGGAATCAGATATCACTGGCATCACACTTCCTATCACCAAGCACAACTATCTGGTAAAGAGTGCCGGTGATGTCAGCAGGGTTGTCCAGGAAGCATTTTACATCGCAGGTACCGGAAGGCCGGGCCCTGTCTTAATCGACATCCCAAAAGATGTGAGTACCGGCATGGCCGAAGATGTGAAATTGCCCGATAAGGTAATTCTCCGCGGCTATAACCCTACCTATAAAGGGCACAAGCGCCAGATCGAAAAAGCGCTTGAACTGCTCAGTCATGCAGAGAGACCGCTCATCTATGCAGGTGGAGGGATCATCTCTTCGAATGCTTCACCCGAACTCATGGAGTTTGCCACGCTTGCATCCATTCCGGTCACCACAACCCTTATGGGTATCGGGTGCATCCCCTGCCATCACCCGCTCAATCTCGGTATGCTGGGTATGCACGGAACCGAGTATGCAAACTTCGCAGTCACAGAATGCGATCTCATGATTGCGATTGGAGCCCGGTTCGATGACCGTGTGACCGGCAGGATCGAGACTTTTGCTCCACATGCAAAGATCATCCACATTGATATCGACCCGGCCGAGATTGGCAAGAACAAACGAATCGATGTGCCGATTGTTGGCGATGTCAAGGCGGTCTTAAAAGATGTGCTCGCTCTCATGAAGAAGCAGGGTGCTCATGAGGTCTGGTTAAAGAAGATCAAGCACTGGAAGCAGCACCACCCGCTCAAATGCCCCTCGACCGGGGGACTGCACCCGCAATTTGTCATCCGGACTTTGAGCGAACTGGTGAAAGACAAAGCCGTTATCGTTTCAGAAGTCGGCCAGAACCAGATGTGGACTGCACAGCACTTCTGCTTCCACAATCCCCGGACATGGATTACCTCCGGGGGACTGGGTACCATGGGTTTTGGATTTCCTGCAGGAATCGGTGTGCATTTTGCCCGGCCGGATGTTCCGACCTTTGTTATTGCCGGAGATGGCAGCATCCAGATGAACATCCAGGAGATGGGGACTGTTGCAGCCAACAAGATCCCGGTGAAGATCGCGATCTTAAACAATATGTATCTCGGGATGGTCCGGCAATGGCAGGAGCTCTTCTTCGATCATCGGTATTCGTTTACCGAGCTGCCCGCTGTTGACTTTGTGAAGATCGGTAATGCCTATGGTATCGAAGGTATGAAAGTTGAAACTCCAGAAGATGTGCTTCCGGCATTCCAGGCATCGCTTGACTGCGATGGACCGTTTGTCATGGACTTCCGGATCGAACGCGAAGAGAATGTCTTTCCAATGGTCCCTGCCGGTGCTGCGATCAATGAGATGATCGGGGGGCACCCGCGATGAAGCCGCACACGTTATCCATTCTTGTCGAGAACAAGGCCGGTGTCCTATCACGGGTTACCGGGCTCTTCTCGCGCCGTGGGTTCAACATTGAGAGCTTAGCTGTCGGTCCCTGCGAAGAACCGGGTATGAGCCGGATTACGATTGTGGTGATTGGTGACGATGCGAAAGTTGAGCAGATCATGAAACAGCTCAACAAGTTAATCGATATCATCAAGGTATCAGACCTGACTGAGAACGAACGGGTGGAACGGGAACTTGCGCTTATCAAGGTCACTGCAGAGCAGGGTACGTCACGGGCGGAGATTATGCAGATCGCAACCATCTTCCGGGCATCGATTGTGGATGTCAGCCCGAAGTCTCTTGTCCTTCAGGTCATTGGCGAGACCGACAAGATCGATGCACTCGAAAAACTCCTGCGCCAGTACGGGGTTAAGGAGTTTGTCCGGACCGGAACGATTGGAATTTTACGTGGGTCGAAGATTGTTTCGGGTGGGAAATAATTTTCATTTTTTTCAAACGAACAATTTTTCCGCGCAAAAATCAGATTTAA
>SESA01000948.1_pt1 | contig 16343 bp, 18 predicted proteins | sample 3171451 | NCBI WGS metagenome assembly SESA01 (sample SAMN06051862, study PRJNA518727) | freshwater metagenome | biome: subpolar coniferous forest; feature: holomictic lake; material: water; isolation source: holomictic Lake 227, 8 m depth | place: Canada: near Kenora, Ontario | collected...
CTTGTGCCAGTGTTGTGATAAGTAAGGTGTCTAACGCCGATGGTTCAATTGCTACAGTTATTCAAACCAAGGGATACAATACCTGTGATCCAACTAACCGTTATCGTACAGAACGTGGTCTAAAAGCCACCTACTAATAATAATGGTTAAATCTCCAAATATGATAAAATGGGCCTTATGAAAAGTAAGGCCCCTAAAGAGATAATAGAGCGCTTGGTCAAATTAAAGGCCTCTATTGAGCGTCATCGTTACAACTATCATGTGCTCGATAAGCCTGAGATATCGGACGAAGCTCTCGACTCCCTTAAAAATGAGCTTGTAAAGATTGAGACGGAATATCCGGAATTGATCACCTCTGATTCACCTTCTCAGCGGGTGGCGGGTGCACCGCTTCCGGAATTCAAAAAAGTGGCGCACAAGGTGCCACAGTGGTCTTTCAACGATGCTTTTACTATTGAAGACATAAAAGAGTTCGACGCTCGCACAAAGAGATTTTTGAAAAGTGAAACAGGCAAAGATATTTGGCCGTCATATGTTTGTGAGTTGAAAATTGATGGATTGAAGATCGTTTCGGAGTATAAAAATGGATTACTGGTTGCTGCAGCTACGCGAGGAGATGGAAAGGTGGGAGAGGATGTGACTATGAATATTCGCACCATTGAATCAGTGCCACTTCGTCTGAATAAAGATGTTGATATTATTGTCGAGGGGGAAGTGTGGTTATCTAAAAGTAATTTTGAAAAATTAAACAAAGAGCAAGAGAGAAAAGGAAAGCCACTTTTTGCCAATCCGAGAAATGTTGCGGCCGGGTCTATTCGTCAGCTTGACCCTTCTATTGTGGCAGAACGAAGACTTGAGACTTTTACATACGATATCGCTTCTTATGGAGAAAAGATGCCAGCAAAACAGGAATTAGAGCTTACTCTTTTAAATGAGCTTGGTTTTAAGGTAAACAAATATTTTGAACCATGTCGTGACATAGATGAGGTTATTTCTTTTTGGCAAAAATGGCAGAAGAAAAAAGACAGTTTAGATTATTTTATTGATGGTGTTGTGGTGAAGGTAAATGAAAAAGAATACCAAGATATTTTGGGATTTACCGGCAAAGCACCTCGCTATGGTATTGCATTTAAATTTCAAGCAGAGCAGGTGACTACTATTGTAGAGGATATCCAGTTGCAGATAGGGCGCACTGGGGTGCTTACTCCTGTGGCTCATCTAAGGCCTGTCTTGGTGGCTGGTTCTACAGTGTCTCGCGCAACACTTCACAATGAGGATGAAATTAAGAGACTCGATGTTCGTGTTGGTGATACTGTTATTCTGCAAAAGGCTGGAGATGTTATTCCTGATATTGTAAAAGTTTTAACAGAGTTTCGTAGTGGTAAGGAAAAGCCGTATGTTTTTCCGAAAAAAGTATCAGAGTGTGGAGGTGACGGATCTATAGAAAGAATCCCAGGTCAGGCTGCATATCGCTGTGTCTTTAAAAATTCATTTGCTGTTCAGCGACGACGACTTTATCATTTTGCTTCCAAGCATGCTTTTGATATTGATGGTCTTGGACCTAAAATTGTTGATAAGCTTTTGGACAGTCAGCTCATCTCTAATGCTTCAGATATTTTTTCTTTGAAGGCTGGAGATCTAGCAACTCTTGAAGGGTTTAAGGAAAAATCAGTGACAAATTTGCTTGAAGCTATCGAAAAAGCTCGCGATGTCAGCCTGGCTCGGTTTATAATTTCTTTATCAATTCCGCAGGTGGGTGAGGAGACAGCAAATGATTTGGCGGTGCATTTTAAAACTCTCGATAGTCTCCGTGAAGCTTCCGTCGAAGAGATGCAAGCGATTAATGGAGTGGGTGATGTGGTGGCCGAGTCGATTTATTCTTGGTTTAGAGACGGGATTAATAAAGAGGCAGTACAGAAATTATTGAAACAGGTTCGAATCAAGCACGAAGATTCTGTCAGAACAACATCAAAAAAACAAACTCTATCAGGTAAGACTTTTGTTCTGACCGGTACACTTCCGACTCTTGAGAGAGATGAGGCAAAAGAGAAGATCAGGGTTCTTGGGGGAAATGTTTCTAGTTCTGTGTCTGCTAAGACTGATTATGTGGTGGTTGGGGAGAGTGCTGGCTCTAAATACGATAAGGCAGTGGAGCTCGGTGTCACTATACTTGATGAAGATGAATTCTTGAAATTGCTAGAAACAGGCGTATAATTGGCTTATTAATTCTTAATTAAATCGACATGACAGACGAATCACCAAAGACACCATTTACATCAGCCGAACAGCAAGAATTGGCAGACCAGATGGCTAAAGAGGGAATTACTGAGATACAGACTATCGCCGGAAGTCGAGCAGAGGAAGCAGACTTATTTCCAGACGGTACAATTCCTCCTCAAAATGAAATGGGTGCAGACAGAGGAGCTGAAGTAGAAGTAGTAACCGAAGAAGAAAAATAGCATGATCACTGTCGCCGATATTGAAAAACTAAGCCAGTTGGCTCGGATTGATGTTTCTGATGAAGAAAAAGCTTCACTAGCTAAAGAGATTGAGGCTATTTTGTCGTATGTGGCAGAAATTCAGAAAGCATCGGCGGATGCTCCTGTTAAAGAGGATTATCTTAGAAATGTTTTTCGAGGGGATGTTGAAACACACGAGAGTGGCATATTTACTGAAAAGCTTTTGTCGGCATCGCCAGACAGGGAGGGGCAGTATTTTAAAGTGAAAAAGATACTCTGATGATTAATACAAAAGAACTGACAATCAAAAAAACTCATGAGGCCTTGAAGAAGGGCGATTTTACTGTTTTGGAATTAGCTGAAACATATCTAAAAAATATTGAAGAAAAAAATAAGGATATCAACGCGTATTTAGAGGTATTCGACGACATCAAAGAACAGGCTGAAATAGCACAAAAAAAGTTCTCTGATGGTACAGCCACAATTTTGACAGGTATTCCTATGGCAGTGAAGGATAATATTCTTATTGATGGACGTAAAGTTGGTGCGGCCTCAAAAATCTTAAAAAATTATGTTGCTTCGTATGACGCTACCGCTATTTCTAAATTAAAAAAGGAAGGGGTCGTCTTTTTGGGCCGAGCTAATATGGATGAATTTGCTATGGGTGGCTCAACAGAAAATTCTGCCTATGGTCCTACCAAAAATCCCTACGATCTAGAGAGAGTTTCAGGAGGATCTTCAGGAGGATCAGTTGCGGCGGTGGCTATGGAAGGTGCTTTGGTAGCTCTCGGTTCTGATACTGGAGGTTCAGTTCGCCAGCCTTCTAGTTTTTGTGGGACGGTTGGACTCAAGCCTACATATGGAAGAGTATCTCGACACGGCTTGATGGCTATGGGATCTTCACTTGATCAAATCGGGACTATCGGGAAAAATGTTGATGACGTTGAGATTGTTTTTAAAAATATTTTAGGTAAGGATATTTTTGATAGTACTTCACAGGATGCTCCAGAAAATATTTCTACAACAAAACCCAAGAAGATAGGAGTGCCATTCTCTTTTTTGAAACAGGGAGGTATTGATGAATCAGTTCTCTCTAATTTTAATGAGACAGTCGAAAAGCTAAAGAAAGAAGGATATGAAATTGTGGATATTGATTTACCAAACAATCACTATTCTTTGGCGGTGTATTACATCTTGATGCCGGCCGAAGTTTCTTCCAACATGTCACGTTTTGATGGGGTGAAATATGGTGAGCATAAGGACGGAAAAAATCTTTTAGAAGATTACATGTTGACTCGTGGAGAAGGGTTGGGTAAGGAAGTGCGTCGACGTATTATTTTGGGTACATATGTTCTGTCCGCTGGTTATTATGATGCTTATTATCATAAGGCAAATAAAGTGCGCGCTCTGATCGCTGATGATTTTAGAAAGGCTTTTGAAAAAGTCGATGTTATTTTGACTCCCACATCTCCAACGCCAGCATTTAAGATAGGGGAGAAAAGTGCAGATCCAATTTCTATGTATCTTGCCGATATATTTACAGTGACAGCCAATCTTGTTGGTACGCCAGCTCTTTCTGTGCCATCTGGATTTACTGAGAAGGATGGTAAGAAGCTGCCACTTGGTGTTCAGATCACTGCTCCACATTTTAGAGAAGACGCATTGTTTGATGTTGGTAGAAGTATTGAAGGAAGGGTATAAAATATGAAGTATAGGGGGATGGAATACCCTTCATACTTTATACTAAATACTATATACTTATCACCATATGGCAGACGCTAAAAAAGGTGGTCCTAAAAAAGATTCCAAAAAACCAGCTCCTCCAGCTCCGAGCCCTCACAGAGTTCCTATACTTATTATTATCTGGGTTGTTATTATTTGTTTTTTTGTTAGTTTTATCTCTTCCAGGCTTGGTTTTGCTTCTGTTTATGATTTTGGTAATGCAATATTACTTTTTGTGGCTAATATTATCGAGCCGCTTAGTTTTATTTCCGTATTTATATCATTAATACTTTTGATGGCGATTATTTATACTTCTTTCTTGATGGGGGAACTTAAAAAGGAAATAAAAGCTAAGCTTGAAAGCGGTAGAGAATCTAGTAAGGAAACTTCTGGCGGTCCAGCTGATGTTGCTATACCAGCTGGTCACGAGAATGAAAAATGGGTCAAGATTAAAAATCATATAGAATCCGGAAATCCAAATGATTGGCGTCTGGCCATTATTGAAGCCGATATTCTCTTAGAAGAGATGTTGGAGAAAATGGGCTATCACGGAAATGGTATTGGAGAGATGTTAAAGACTGTCGAGAAGAGCGATTTTCATACATTAGACGATGCTTGGGAGGCTCACAAGGTGCGAAATAATATTGCTCACCAAGGAAGTGATTTCTCCCTTTCTTCTGCTGAAGCTAAGCGCGCTATTGATATGTACCAGAGAGTTTTTGAAGAATTCTTTTACATCTAATAACGACGGATTTTTTTTCACTCCTATTCAAACTTATCAAATGTAAAATATCTCATCGTCCCGACGGGTATTTTGTAATATTTTTCAATAACAACTCGAGGATTTTCTAGTACGGCTTTGTTCCAATCCAAATCGAGCAGAGCAGCAATCTTTCTCAGGTCTTCCTCACTTTGTCCTTCTAGCTCTACGTACGTCGGCACGCGTGGCCAAGTATCAATATCTACTACAACATTATTTAACTCAAAGGTGTGGCGTTTCTTTTCTTGATGACGGAAGCTGACAAAACCAAGTCTATTTAATAAGAGCTCCGCTTTGTCTTTATCGCTTACCTCGAATTCTATTTCTTCTGTGTCGCCTATGGCGTGGCTGTTGCGATGTTTGAAAGTGAGTTCGGTTTTGTTGTTTCTGGTTCTAAGTCGAAGTAAGGATTTTCCACCATCTCGCCAAGTGAATTCTTTGTCATAGATAATTACTTCTTGTAGTAAATCCTCACCAAGATCTTTAGCCCCGAGATCCCTTAACTTTTTAATCAAGGCTTCTTTATCTATTTCTAAAAATCTAACTTCTACTTCTTTGTTGTCTGGTGTTGAAGACATTTTTGATCAAATAGAAATAGTTTAAACTCTATTGGATGATATTTGAGCTAGCATCTGGTTGAGACTGCAGTTTTGTTTTTCTTGTGGTTATGAAAGCTGGTATTATTAGGCCGAAGATGGCCCCACCAAAAACTGACAAAATCAAGTTGAATAGTCCTAAGAGTATATAACCAAAATTGTTAAGCATTTTTTTCTTCGCCAGTAACAATACAAAAATTACAAGGATATATATCATATAAAAACTTACACCAACCCTTCTGCCTATTTCGTAGTTAGTTTCGAAATTATGAATTGTTCCTACAGAATATATAAATACGCCCAGAATAAAACCAGAGGCAAATCCCAAGATTATCCCGAGAAGTAAATACGCTAAATAAAAACCTATGGCCTCCTTCCAATTTCTCTCGTATGAAAAATCACTTAATTTTTTAAACATGTCAATATTATACCATGACCCCTTTTTTGTGGAGATGTAAAAATTGGCGCGGTCGACCGGACTTGAACCGGCAGCCTCTCCCGTGACAGGGGAGTGCTCTAACCAAATTGAGCTACGACCGCATGTTGCCCTATTGGGCAGTGGCATTACTTTAGCAGATTTTGCGTGGGTCGGCAATTACCTGTTGCAAAACCCTGAAAATGTAGTAGAATCATAAAACTATATAGCGGGGTAGAGAAGTAGTATCTCGCGAAAGGACTGAAGACTCATAACCTCTGGAGTTTTTGGTAAGGATTTTAAAAGAGGCACATAGCGGGGTAGAGAAGTAGTATCTCGGGAGGCTCATAACCTCCAGCCCTAGGTGCAATTCCTAGCCCCGCAACAAGTAGACACAAAAGACATTCGTTAAAAGAGGTCACTCCGGGGCAAGTATGCCCTGCGTCCTAGTCTCTTTTAATGAATGTCTTTTGTTTAAACGGATTTTGTATTATAGTAATGCACGCAAGTATCGAATGTCGGGGTAGCTCAGTTGGTAGAGCACGGGACTCATAAGCCCGGGGTCGTGGGTTCGATCCCCACCTCCGACACATTCTAGAAAGTCTGTTGAAGTGATATCTTTTGTGTCATACTATGACCGTCCTTTGATCTGGTTGCTTACGAAAAATTAGGACATTTCCTTAGATGAAACAATATTTTTCTATAAGTATATTTTTGTTGGTGGTGATGATTTTTTCACCTCTTAATATTGCGATGGCTGATGGGGGAACATTTTCGGGGGGAGTTCAGTGGGCTATTGATTTCTTGCAGGGCGCTGTGGTGCCTCTTCTTTTGACTCTTGGTCTAGTCTATTTTTTATGGGGGATTACAAAATACGTCACTGCTGGAGGAGATGAGGATAAGATGAAAGAGGGTAAAAACTTGGTGGTATACGGCATTATTGCTCTTTTTGTAATGATTTCTGTTTTTGGTTTTGTCCGTATTCTCACAAATACTTTCGGCTTTGATTTTGTGGTACCCCAATTGGAGGGAGGTTCTTCTGTAAGAGGTAGTTCCTCTAACTTTAGTTTTTCAACCGACAGTAATAATAACAATACACAAAATAGCTTTTACAACTCTAACGTTTCTTCAGCTGATCCTTTTAGACAATCTCAAACAAATCCAACTGGTTCGGGATTAACTGTGGTAACTCCAACAAACTCTATTAGCGACAATGATCAAAATACTCCAGAGGCCAACACAGAAGAGGCTTTACCACCTGAAGGCGATGATGATTCGGCGTATTTCTTTGATAATGATGAAGACGGTTTCTTGTACGGATTTTTGCAAGATTTTGATCAGAGTGACGTACATTACTGTGCTCCTGAGGGGACTTATTGTGGGTCGATGAAGGGCGTCGTTGGTAATACCAAAGCCTCGATCGCCTCCAATCCGTCTTCTGGTGTCGGTTCACTTTCTAAAATTGGAAGTAATTCGAGTACTCTTAATAGATTTTCTACTGATTCGATTTATACCAAGGGGATAAACAATCTTCATGATAAGTCTCTAAACCAAAGAAATGAGTACCTGTCCTTTTTTATGATTGACGGTACGGGCAAGGGAAGCTGGACCAGTCCGAAAGAAATGTCTGCCAGTTCAGGCTTCATCTCTTATAAAGATATTGATAGTTTGGTTTCAAAAGGAGCAAAAGAAATTTTTGTAGATCATTCTCACCCAAAGGCTATGGGGCTGGATTCAAACCCCCCAAGTTTCCAAGATTTATCATCCCTAATGAACATTCAAAATCGTTATAAAGGTTCTAGTGTGGTGATCCATTTTCAAGTTGCAGATCCGTCTGGTGTCTGGGATTATTCTCTTGGTAGCTCAGGTAATAATTTGCTAGCTCTTCAGAAGGTTTATAGTAATATAGCCGATTTGAATGATCTTCTAAATCCAGCCCATCAAAAAGCATTGAGTAACCCTTCTTATAAAAGTATTTATGGCAATATCAATAGTCTGGACCCACGTGCTAAGGTGGTAAAAATGGTTCAAGCCTCCGAAGACGATTACTATGGTAGTAGTATAAAAAGTCAGACTGATACTTATCTAGATAATATTAAAAAAACTCTAGCAGCGAATCCTGACGCTGAAAATATTGATCGGCTGGAGGGTAGTTTGAATGGAAATCTTTCCAAAGATAAGCAGTCACAGATTATACAAAACTATATAAGTAGCCTGAGAAATGAGGGTGTCACTATCAATTACACTCCTTATAATACACCTTAAAAATGATATAATCGTACTTATGAAAAAAATATTAGCTTTCGGTTCTATTTTGTTGGGTATTATTTTTGTTATTTTGGCTGGTATGTATTGGATTACACCGGCGGGGTCTTTACCTCACTATATTCCAGGTTTTGAATCTGGGGTGACAACTGTGCACTTTAAGCACGGCTTAGCATCTTTGATTTTAGCCTTGGCTCTATTTGCTTACGCTTGGTTTGCTACAGGAGAATCAAAGTAATAACTCCAACTAAGAGACAGTACACTGCGAATGGTCGCAGTGTACTGTTTTCAAAATATTTTGTCAGGAATTTAACGGAGAAAAATGCTCCAATCCCTGAAGCGATTGCTCCCACGATGATGGGTCCTGTTTGGCTGACTAAATCTGCGCTGATTAAATCGGGTAGCTTGAGGACGGCGGCGGCAAATATTACAGGAGTCGCGAGTAAGAATGAAAATCGAGCGGAGTTTTCATGATTGAGACCGGTGAGAATGCCGCCGCCGATTGTTGAGCCTGTTCGAGAAATTCCTGGGAATAGAGCTAGTGATTCTGCGAGACCTATTTTAATTGATTGCCACCAAGATATTTTTGCTATTTCTTCATCGGATGCTGTGTTGTCAGCACTTGAGACTTGCAACTTTTTTTGTCTGTTTTTTAAGACTTCTGAAAAATATAAAATACCGGCGTTTAAAATTAAGAATCCTGAGATGATCTTAGGAGCACTGAATAGTTGTTTGAACTTTTCTTCAAAAAGAATCCCGAATATGCCGACAGGTATTGTGGCAACAATGATCCTCCAGCCAAGTAGGGCATAAGTATCATCTTTGCGGATAGCACGAATTTTTATTGAACGAAATATGCCAGTGATGATTAGTTTCCAATCTTTTAGAAAAAAACCAAATAGAACTAATGCTGTAGCTAAGTGTGTGAAGATTAAAAAAACTAAAAAGATGTTGCTACTTTGGCTGAGATGCCAGTCGAGCAGGTAGGGGAGAAGAACGCTGTGGCCAAGGCTAGATATTGGAAAAAGTTCTGTGACGCCTTGTGAAAGTCCGAGAATAATTGCTTGAAGATATGTAATCATCGGGTAATTATCGCACAAAAGAAAGGGCGGGCAAGTCCGAAGGACTTGCCCGCCATGATTCTGATGTGCGACTGGTCAGGGATAAAGCCTGACAGCTTCTGATTTGCAGTGATCCAGGAGGCCTTTCTCCTCTGGAGCGACAAGCTCGCCGATTGGCCAGTTTAGATTGTTTGTTCCTCCTTCGCTTCTGTTTCGAAGGACTTCAATTTGTGTTTGATACTCTACCGGGAGCAGTCTGCTCTGGAGAGTCTCCGGAGTATCGTCTGGGTAAATCTCCAGGCGATTGTGATGGATGACTTTGCCCGAGTCGTACGCTGTTGTCACTTCGTGGGTGGTTGCCTCAGTGAAGAAACACCTCCCAGTCTCACGAACAAAGCTAAGGCGGGCTACATGAACACGAACGCCGTGCATGCCTTTTCCTCCGAAATCCAAATGACTACTGCGGAGAGGTCCGGGGTGTTGATTGACAATCCGGCCTTCGAAAGCTTCGATCACGTTTGACGGCGTGAGAGGAAGCCAGCCATATTGGCCAACGAAGTCGACTTTGTATTTTTTAAGGTAGTAAAGGATGACGGCCCCAAAGTGGTAGCGATCAACCTTGTAAAACCTGCTGTCGACGACCTCGATGTTTTGGACTCCCGCTTCCCGCAATTTTTCGATACCACCAGCCTTCGGATTGCTGGAAATGACGCAGGCGATTTCCACATTTGGGAGGTCGCCAGCGCTAACCGCATTTTGAATGGCTGTGGCTGTGGTGCCACCACCCGAGATAAGCATTGCTACTCTCAATTTTGACATAGAACAATTCTCCTTTTGTTTTTGGTTCTTCAGTATAAAAACATACTTAATTAAAAAAATCAATAATATTGGCAAAATAGTTCGGAATAGCTATACTGAAAGCCTCCTCCGAAAGAACAAGTTAGTGGAAATTCGAGGTCGGCGAATGAGTGGGTGTTCCACTCCGTTCGATCTTGACCGTAAACGGGACGGTCGCAGTCTGGGTTGGTTTCCACAGTTCTTTCGGAGGACTGTTTGCCAATGTAGCTCAGCTGGTAGAGCATCTCCATGGTAAGGAGAAGGTCATCGGTTCAATCCCGATCATTGGCTCACTTCAATAATTCTCAAAATTTTTATATAAAAATGGGGCTTTGCCTGTGCGCTCAGACAAAGCCCCTTGTCCCACTCGCTCTCCGACGAGCTAAAGTGTAGATCTTTATTTAGCAGCAGTTGGCCAGTATTGCTAGCATTGTTTGTGTTTAATACTTAGCTTGCCACTATACCGCCGTGACAGCAGTTCACTTGCCATCGCCAATCAGCCCCTTTGCGCTACACAGGTTTTGCCTATATCGACGCGCGTGGATTAGCCTAGGTTTTTGCGGTCCGGTGATCAGTCGGTGCACGTTATTGAGTCGATCGATGAGATAACGCTCATCGACAGCCCATGCAGGAGCTTTCGACTTGGTTGCTTTTATGTGAAAGGTGATTACCTTCATCGCATAACCAGTAAGACAACCACCCAGTTGTCGGAGCCTCCTTTGAATCGCCTCTTGAACTGGGGCGTAGGAGGGACTGTTTTATCTGGAATTTCATCTATAAGATGCCTAATTGTGCTTGATAAGTCAAATTCACATTTGGCGGTGGCGGAGATTATTCAACTAAGATATGCTATGTTGGCTGGCAAAGATCAGTAAAGCCAAAGTAGTTCAGTGGCAGAACACCGCTTTCGTAAAGCGGGAACATGAGTCCGATTCTCATCTTTGGCTCCCGCAATTCAAAAATTTAAATTAGCTTTATGGAAAACAAAGAAGAAAACCCACGAATAAAAGAAATCGAAGAGATGATGAATTCTGCTGATTTTTGGCAGGATAAAAATAAAGCACAAGAACTTATTAAAGAGTTGCAAGACTTAAAGGCCGCCGCCCTTTTGGGGACGGGCGGCGGCAAGTACGATGCTGGCGGTGCCATCATGACCATCTTTTCTGGCGCAGGCGGTGACGACGCTGAAGATTTTTCGAAAATTCTTCTCGATATGTATTTGAAATATATCGCTAAGCGAGGCTGGCAGACATTTTTGCTTCACGAAAACACCAATGATCACGGAGGCTATCGCAACATCACTATTGAAATAAAGGGTAGGGGTGTTTATGGTAATTTAAAAAATGAATCTGGCGTACATCGTCTGGTTCGTATTTCTCCATTTAATGCAAAACAGCTTCGCCACACATCTTTTTCGATGGTGGAAGTTATTCCTAAATTTGAAAAGACTAGTGATCTTGAAATTCCAGAAGACGAGCTAGAAATTACCACTGCTCGATCGGGTGGCCCTGGCGGACAAAATGTAAACAAACGCGAAACAGCCGTACGTATCGTTCACTTACCGACAAAATTATCAGTGCACGTTTCAGGAGAGCGATCACAGGCACAAAACAAAGAAAAAGGCATGGAGATGCTTCGAGGAAAGTTGTATAAATTACGCGAGGAAGAAAGAATTAAAAAAGAAAAAGGAATGTATGTTTCAAAAACAACAGAAATAGAATGGGGAAGCCAAATTCGTTCTTACGTCATGCATCCATACAAAATGGTGAAGGATCATCGTACAGATTGTGAGGTCCGCGATATCGACGCCGTACTTAATGGTGATATCGACGCTTTTATAGAAGCGGAAAAAGGTTTATAATGGTGAGGTACTATGATTTATTTTGATAAAGTTTCTAAAAGTTATCCAGATGATTCAGTTGCTCTCTCAGAGGTCAGCTTCACTATTGAACCTAAGGAATTTGTTTCTATTGTAGGTCAATCAGGCGCTGGCAAGACAACCCTTTTAAAAATGATTTTAGCCGAAGAGCGTCCAACAGAAGGGGACGTCTTTTTTGAATCTGCCAATATCCACAAGCTTCGCGCAAATGAGCTCAATAATTATCGCCGACGCATCGGCACCGTCTTTCAGGATTTTCGATTGCTACCAAACAAAACAGCTTATGAAAATATTGCCTTCGCCATGGAGGCAGCTGGCCGTACCGAAGAAGAAATTGCCGCTGATGTTCCACACGTGCTTGAGCTAGTAGACCTTGGCCGAAAAATGTGGAACTTTCCTAAAGAGCTATCTGGTGGGGAGAAGCAAAGAGTGGCTATTGCCCGAGCGATAGTTAATCAGCCAGACCTTATCATTGCTGATGAACCAACAGGCAATCTTGATCCAGTTAATACATTTGAGATTATTCAGATTTTAAAGAAGATAAATGACCTTGGTACTACAGTCATTTTGACCACACACAATAAAGGGATCATAGACGCGCTTGGTAAAAGGGTCATAACCTTAGACCAAGGGAAGATCGTGCGTGATGAAAAAAATGGTGGCTACGTTATTTAATCTTTCATACTATAAAACATGCTTCTAACTAAATTTAAAAGAATAGCGCGCTCTGGATGGGTTAATTTTTGGCGAAATGGTTCTGTTTCACTAGCGTCTGTGCTCGTGATGACAGTTACACTCATAATCATCGCGTCTCTACTTTTGAGTGGCGCTCTTTTGTCTTCCACTCTAAATACAATCAAACAGAAAGTTGATATCACTGTTTATTTTGTTACTAACGCACCAGACGACCAGATCTTAACCTTACAAAAAAGTCTCCAAGCGCTACCTGAGGTTGCAACAGTTGATTATATTTCGAGTGACGACGCTCTAGCTGCTTTTAAAGCGAGACACATCAATGACGCTCACACCATGACAGCTCTTTCTGAACTCGATACTAATCCACTTGGTTCTGAGTTGACTATCAAAGCAAAAGATCCAATACAGTATGCTGGTATTGCTCAATATTTGAGTTCAAATAATTCTTTGGTGAACGCGCCAGACGGTACACCTATCATTGATAAGATAAATTATGCTCAAAACAAAGACGCCATCGATGCTATCAATAGAATGATGGCTTCATCACGAAAGCTTGGTCTTGCTGTGGCGATCTTCTTTAGTCTCATTTCTGTCTTAATTACATTCAATACTATTCGCCTTGCTATTTATATTTCTCGAGAGGAGATTGCGGTGATGAGGCTCGTGGGTGCCAGCGGACGATACATTCGTGGCCCATTCGTGATCGAAGGATTATTGTACGGTGCCGCTTCAGCTGCGATTACTTTAATGCTCTTGTATCCAGTGACATTGTGGCTCGGTCCGATAGGAGAGAATCTCGGTACCGGCATTAATCTTTTTGGTTACTACTTAAGTCATTTTGTTTGGATATTCTTTGTTGTGGTTGGATCTGGGTTGGCAATCGGAGCTCTGTCGAGCTACTTGGCTGTCAAACGCTACTTAAAGATTTAGTATGAAGTATGGAGTATAAAGTATGGGGGAGGGGAAATTTATTTTTTCCTTATTCTTTTTTTATCTTCCCTTCATACCCCATACTCTATACTTCATACTGTGACCCCTATAAAAAAGTTCACCGATTTAATTGCTTGGCAAAAAGCTCACAATCTTACACTCTGGGTTTATAAAATAACTAAAAAATTTCCTACTGATGAGAAGTTTGGATTAACGAGTCAGCTCCGAAGAGCTACTGTTTCTGTTGGTGCAAATATTGCTGAAGGTTTTGGTAGGCTTTCTTCTAAAGATAAAAGGCATTTTTATCTGATGTCTCGCACTTCGCTAGCAGAAGTGGAAAGTCATTTTTATATTGCCCGAGATTCGAAGTATATTTCTGAGGAAGATTTTGGAGTCTTTGAAAAAAGGCTAAATTTGGTGCTTTTACCGCTAATTGGACTATTAAAATCCGCTGGTGACAAGGGCTAGTTTTCCCCTTCATACTTTATACTTCATACTATATACTGTCTCTAATGAAGAAAAACCATAAATACATTTTTGTTATTGGTGGAGTGATGTCAGGAGTGGGAAAGGGAATTACCAGCTCTTCTATCGGCACCATCCTCCAGTCAATGGGATTTAAAACAAATCTAGTAAAAGTTGACCCCTATTTAAACGTCGACGCAGGCACAATGAACCCCACCGAACACGGTGAGGTTTTCGTTTTAAATAGCGGACTCGAGACAGATCAGGACATGGGCAATTATGAACGCTTCCTCAATCGCGATCTTTCAAATGCCGACTATATGACATCCGGAATGATCTACAAGCACGTGATTGATAAAGAACGAGCACTAGGATTTAAAGGGAAGTGCATTGATGCTGACAATATTCGCGATGAGATTATTGATCGTATTGAAAATGCGGCTAAGGTGAATAAATCAGATATTTCTGTTATTGAGATCGGGGGAACAGTGGGTGACTATCAGAACGTGATGTTTATTGAAGCCGCTCGTGTGCTGAAAGTCCGCTATCCTGACGATGTACTTTTCATTATGGTGAGCTTCCTGCCAATTCCTAATAAGCTTGGCGAGATGAAATCAAAGCCAACACAGAATGCTATCCGACAGCTCAATTCCTACGGAGTGCAGACAGATATTGTGATCGCTCGAAGCGAATTGCCACTTGATGCCAAGCGAAAAGAAAAGATTGCCCTTTCTTGTAGCGTGCCAATTGGGAATGTTGTTTCCGCGCCAGACATTGATAGCATCTATGATGTACCACTTAATTTTGAGAGAGATCGGCTTGGCGAAATGATCGCTAAAGAATTGTCACTACCAAAGCGCACACCAGATCTTTCTGATTGGAAAAGTTTTGTTAACAAAGTGAAGGGCGCGAAGAAGGAGGTGAATATCGCTGTGGTGGGTAAATATTTTGATACAGGAGATTTCGTTTTGTCAGATGCTTATGTTTCAGTGATTGAGGCGGTGAAGTTTTCGGCCTATCATCAGGGTGCCAAGGCCAAGCTGACATGGCTCAATTCCAAAGATTTTGAAAAGGATCCGAAGAGCGTATCGATGTTGAAGAAGTTTGATGGCGTGATTGTGCCAGGAGGGTTCGGCTCAAATGGTATTGAAGGGGTGATTCGCTCTATTAAATATGTGCGCGAGAACAAGATCCCTTACCTCGGGCTTTGCTATGGAATGCAGTTGGCGGTGATTGAGTATGCTCGCAATGTGCTCGGCTACAAAGATGCTAACACTGCTGAGATTGATCCTGCATCAAAGCATTTGATAATTGATATTATGGCTGAGCAGAAGAAACATTTGGCAAACGGAAATTACGGAGCCTCAATGCGCCTCGGCGCTTACCCCGCCGTGCTAAAGAAGGGCACCATCGCCGCCGAGGCGTACGGCACCCCTAAAGTGATGGAACGCCACAGACACAGATATGAGGTAAATCAACCCTTTATCGCCGAGTTGGAGGAGGCAGGATTAGTTTTCTCCGCTACGTCGCCTGATAGGCATCTGATGGAGATTGCGGAATTACCTAAAAAGATCCACCCATTCTTCCTCGGCTCCCAATTCCACCCAGAATTTCACGCCCGTCCGCTTTCACCACATCCACTTTTCAACGCGTTCATTAAGGCTTCTCTAGCTAGGAAGGGGAAGTAGTCAAAAGCCCAACTACCGCCGAAGCGAAAAAACTAAAATATGAAAACTGTAAAATTCGCCAGTGATCTCGCACCTTTAATATTGTCCGGTCAAAAGACCGCGACCTGGCGTTTTGGTGATGATAAAAATATTCAGGTCGGTGACGATTTAGAGTTCCGTGATCGCACCAGCGGAGAGGTATTTGGTCATGCTAAGGTCTTGGCTGTTCGAGAGAAAAAGATAAAAGATATTACGGAGGCAGATTATGATGAGGGCCACGAGAAATATTCAGGCACCGAGGAATTAATTAGATCTTTCAAGGGGTATTATGGGGAAGGGATCAGTGGAGATTCAATAATAAAGCTAATTAAGTTTGCTTTTGATCCAATAAAGTAAATTTCATAAAATCTTCATTTTTTCTTTATCAAAATTTCATCACCCCTATGCTATAAAGGGTGATGTCTTGGAATAAAGGATTAAATAAAGAAAATAATACTTCGGTCAGAAAAATTTCTGACACGATGAAGAGTAAGAAAATTGATAATTTCAGATTATGGAGATTGAAAATGAAAGAGGCGGGGAAAATGGGAG
>SESA01000950.1_pt1 | contig 16339 bp, 14 predicted proteins | sample 3171451 | NCBI WGS metagenome assembly SESA01 (sample SAMN06051862, study PRJNA518727) | freshwater metagenome | biome: subpolar coniferous forest; feature: holomictic lake; material: water; isolation source: holomictic Lake 227, 8 m depth | place: Canada: near Kenora, Ontario | collected...
GGTCCATAGGTGATTGTGGGGCTACTGGTGATTGCCCTCCTGGTGCTCCGCCTCTAAGTAGGGCTAGAGCATTACTTGCCACTCCTGCTGGAATATTACTTGTTGCAGGTGCTGGTCCAGGTCCCATTTCTGGTGGAGTTGGCATTCCGCCTGGAGCTCCTCCTGGCGCTCCTCCTCCTAACATAGCTGCAAGTGCATCTGGTCCTCCTGGTGCTCCGCCTCCATCTGGTGGAAGGGGTTGACCATCTGGGCCGACAGCTCCTGCTTCTGCTCCTTGTTTATCTTCACCCTTTGAAACTGATTCCAAAGCCCAATCCCAATCCTGTAGAACTTTTTGTGTAAGTTTTTGAGGGTCAACGAATGGCAAGTTGATAAGTAGTTGGAATAGATCCATGTCTTGTTTCTTTTTGATGTCTTGTTGACCTGCGATTGATGGAAGAACAGCTGCCTTGTAATCAAACTTACCACATAGGTCGTCTTTTTGAATAAGTGGGAATAGTTGCTTACCATCATCTCCGATAATTCGGATAGTCATATCTTTTGTGAAGAATTGTCTTTCCATATCCATCCAGTAACGCATCAAATCTGCGAATCCGTTACCTAAGTGGTTGATGAATAGACGTACACGCTCCAAAGTAGACTCACGAAGGTGTCTAACCTCTGTTGCGGAGCCTGCACTACCTCCAGCACCCATAGAGAAATCATCTACTCCTGATGCGTAACGCATATCAGCCTTCAATAGGTCTTCTTCCTTGTAAGCACTAGCTTTTATGTCACTAAATTGAACTTCACGTACACCATTTGGGTCTACGGAGTAAATAATACCGAAAGGGCGAGTAACAAGTTCCTCTTTATTGATGTTTGCAAGAGGATTAACGATCCACATCTTGTGAATTGACAAAGTAGCAGCATCTAGGCGCTGGTTCTTGATCATGTTCATCATAATTTGAGGATTTTCAAGAATCATTGGCAATCCGTAGCCTTCAAATTCACCTGGAACCTTCAAATAAGGGAAATCAATGTAGTTTGCTTCCTTAAAGTCATAAGGAATAGGCATCCATCCTCCTTTTAGGATTGGAGTCCAACTTCCACCAACGTGAACTGAGTAAACATCAGCAAAAGGTTGTGTCCATTCGAACACTTCGTACATTTGTAAGTCAGGATCTCCGAAAGTATTGTATTTATCACTACCAAAACCGTAAGCTGGTCCGTTAAATGGGTTTACACCCTTAACAATAAGGTCAGCATTCTGTTTTACCTGTACTCGGATAGATGCATAGTCAGTTAAATCACCTCCTGGGTTGTTTAAAGCGAGTTGTAGACGTGCTGGATCAGCATTTGGGTACTTCTTTTTGATTTCAGGAGCGGTGAGAACGAGTCTCTTAAGCCAATATTGCTTATTTTGTCTTTCTGTATTGTGCCAGTCATACCAAAGTGTGTAGTTGTCTACCCATTCAGCACAAGGAGCATCGTAAAATGTTCTCTCCTCCTCTTTCCATTCGTATTTTTTCTTTAAAATGTCTTTTGACTTTAGGAATTTATGTGTTCTAACATCTTTTTTCCAGAAAGCTTGAAGATATCCTGTTCCATAGATAAGAGAAGAACGTACAACGTCTTCTGTAACCTTATCCATCTGAGCAAGCTCCCATAGATAGTCACCAAGTTGTTGTTGTTTTTCTGTTTTTAGTTGATCTTCCTCATTTCTTCCTTGAACGGTAAAGTCAGGTCTAGCATCTAGGACACGAGGCATAAGAGTTTCAATCACAGCTTGTACATAAGGTACGAAAATGTTTGACTGCCAGTTCTTAATCTGTAGTTGTCGATCCCCATTGTATGCAATGTATAGTTTATATGATCTATCTAGACGAGGTTTGATAACTCTCATGAAGTAGTTACGGGCATCATTCATCTGCAAATGAAATTTAGACATGAAAGCAACCTCCTCAGGACCGTAGTCTGATGGGCTGTAAGTATTGAACCTTGTGTATTTGTTGGGTTGTTGATACATAATTTGTATTTTAATTATATTCTACCATAGTACCAGCTTAATAGCCTTGTGCTGGTAAATGTTGATTGTAGTTAATCTGGTCCATTTTCTTATCAGATATAACCTTAAATCCCTGATAAGCGATAGCGGTTGCAAAGATACAGTCATCATGATAACTGTCCATACAAACCATGTTGTTTGCATCATTAAATATAAAGACGGTCATCTCATCAACTGTCTCTTTACTATGCAAAGTTAATTCTCCCTCTCTCACCATTTGCTCGAACTCATCAATAAGAATTGGTCTTGTTAACTTGGTTGTTTTCCATCCTAGTTTATCAGACCATGGATTACCTATCGTGTCAAAACGTGAAGGTCTAAAATAAAGTGAAGGATAAAGTAATTGTTTAAGAACGTTCAGAACTACGTTACCGTGTGCTTCTGCTTCTACCACCATCAATGCATTATTATAATGTCTTCCCCATTTATTTAAAACCTTTGCATAACGGTCAGGAGAGATATGTCCTCTCCACATTCCAACTTCTTCTCCTGTTGCCCTATCTAGGACAACTCCTACAGCATAGTCTCCTCCAGTAACACCTTCAGAACAGTCAGCTCCTACTACATAAAAATGCCCAGGCTCTGGTGGTTTATACATTCGGAAACCTTCTTCTTCTCTTACCATGAAGTCAGACCCATCTTCTAATTTTACTATATCTCCAACTTTTAAACAGGTTCTTCTTTGTTTTGAAATTGTTTCTTGGGTGAAAACAGATCTACCAGAAATCAAGAACTCCAAAGCATAGTTGTTATTGAACTGTCTTGGGTTATTCATACGTCTTCGGATAGTTTCTATTTCCTCTTCGGTATAGTTCCACCACCATCCATATTCTTTCTTTACATAATCATTTTCAGAAACCCACATACGGTGGAAGTAATCTCCCACAGCTCCTGGAGATGATTCAATAATTATCTTTCCGTTCACAGGAACGGAAGCTTCTAGGGTCACGAGTTTCTCTTCTGCTTTATCCCAAAAGGGCACCTCTGTAAGTAGAGCGTAATTAATGGTATATCCTCTTCCCACGTTTTCAGTAGAAGGCAACACAATCATTTTAGAATCCCACTTAGGGAATGAAATCTCGAACTTAGAGTTATAGTGAATTGTTGGTCTAATAGATTCAGGAGATGTCCTATAAAAGGTTTTAATCTTATCTAGAAGTTCGGCAGTAAGGTCGTTGTTGTAACCAACGATAGCTGATGTAACTCCAGGGGTTGTAATTGTTTTATGATATAAGAACCCTGTTACGGCTGTAGAGAATCCAATCTGACGAGCCTTCATAATAATGATTCGGTTGTGCCTTTGAATAACGTTGAAAATATCCAGCTGAGCAGGTTTCAATATAAAAGGTTCAAGACCCTTACCTTCTTTACCTTTGATCTTACAAAAGTTTTCTAGGTAGAATCTTGGGTCAGCTAGTTTTTCAAGTTCGTTATTCATAGAGTCCTTTGGATTCGTTATTTGCTTTCTCCTTTGCTAGTCTAATAGCTTCTGGCATCTTTGGTTCAATCACAGAATACTCCGCAATTTTAACAATAGGTTCACCTTCTGTGGACTTCTCAGCTTCTTTAATTTTAAGCAATGCATCTTCCCATCCTTCTCCGCTGACAGCTGTTTCATCATACTTATCCATCCCAGTTGATTTAAGAAGTATATTTAAAGCAGTCAATCTATCAGAAGATTTCTCAGCACTCTCTGCTTCTTCTTTTAATCCTTTTGCTATGAAGTCGAAAGAGATACCAGCTTTAGATAAAGCTGAGTGGTATTCCTTGCGAAGTGAAATCTTGTCTAATGTTCTATAAACATCAGCTACAGTTTTAACACCAATAAGCTCCCTAAGTTTCTTAGGATCTTGGGTTACTTTCAATGCTTGTAGAAGCATTATTTGTTGGCTTGTATTTGGTGCATTATAGGAATAATTTCCCTGCACAAAAATTACGGGTTTTAGTTTATTTGACATATGAATTTAAAATTATATTAAAGCAGTCCTCTATAGATCTATTTATATCATGTTCCCAGAGACGAATAACTTTATATCCCTGTAATTCTAACTCTTTATCTTGTCTCTTATCTTTCTTAGATTGTGTAACATGGTTGTTAGGAAAATGTATTGGACAATTATGCCAATAGCACCCATCACATTGTATAATCATTTTATTAGGAAGAACAAAGTCTACAATAGCAACATTACACAAAGGTATTTGTTTCTGATAATAAATTCCTTTTTCTTTTAATTTCTCTTCTATCTTTATTTCTATACTTGTATCTTTAAATTTTTTATTAGGATGTTTTACCGTCCATTTTCTTTGTTTGTCCTTTGTTTCTTCTGAATGTTTAAAACCTTTATGAGGAGTCATTCCTTTATGAGACTCTTTCATTTTTTTAATTGTGTCCTCAGAATGTTTTTTGCCCCACATAGGATGTTTATTTTTAGAAAAATTAGGTAACTTTATACCTTTACGAGATAATGCTAGTTTTTCTAGATGTTTTTTTTGTTTTTCTGATTTCATTTTCTTCTTTTACCTTTCTTAACTTGTAAATCTTTTTTAAGGTCTCTAATATAAAACGGGGAATTCTTATCGTAGTTATGCCTTATTGAATAACGAGGCTTATCTAGTAATTCATTCTCCGTGCTTGCGTGGTTAATAACATAATCCATAAATACAGCAAAAGGCATCTGCTCTTGTTCAGCGATGTCTAATAGTTCCAATCTATCATCCATTTGGTTTACTAAAAATAGATAGTCTAAAGTAATAAACTTGTATGGAAATTTGTAAAACTCTGGATTCTCAAAAGGATTACCTTCTAGAAATCCTGGGAAGAAATCAGAAAAATATGTCTCTATTCTTGAAAACGTTTTACCTCTAGTTATTACTTGCAAGTCTTTGCCGATTGAGCGTCTTAGGAATTTAACAAAAGCTAAGTTTAAAACCAATGGATTTTTATACATTGGTAATTTTGTTTCTAATCTACAATATGAAAATTTCCTTCTTAGCCACGATATTCTTACATATCCATCAAATAGGTCTTCGTAAAATTTATTTAAGAAGTTTTTAAATAGACCAATATATTCTGTTAACTCTAAATCTCTTCCGACAGATACCTTTTCTAAATCTAGTTTATGGTTACTGCCTTTATAATCTTTAGAGAAAACATCTTCGTATGTTTTCGGATGTTTCTTCATTTGTATTTATATTCATATTAGTTTTAAACTTAAGCGGTTGCTCCTCCTGATCTCATATTATTTAACGTATCTCTAGTTGAATTTCCAGGCATCGTTGAAGGGATTGTATCTGAGGCAGTTGGTTGACCCATAACTGGTGTTGGGGTAGGAATAGTTGGAGTTGGAGTAGTCATTGGGGCTACAGGTGTAGGAGAAGTCCTTGATGGAATATTCGTAGAAGGAGTAGTGTTAGGAACATTTACTGAATCTCCTGTATTACTCATTGCACCACTTGCTACACTAGTATCAATACTACTCTGAACTGGTGGTGGAGTTTGGTCTCCCCCTAGGATAGCCTGGAGAGACTGTTCAATTTGCCTATACGTATCTGGATTGTTTTGTTGTACCTTATCTAGAAGATCTCTAACCGCTTGTGGGTTACTAGGGTCAACTCCTTGTGTCTGAAACAAGTCAAATAAGTTTTGAAGGACATCACTCTTTTGAAGAGCCATACCGTTCTGAGTTATAGCAGATTGTGTTTGATATTCTTTATACTTACTTTCAATATTACCCATCAAATCTTGAAGGGTAGAAACCATCTGTGTTTGTGTTAAACCAGATGAACTTCCTGGGGCTGTTGTTGCTGTTGGATCCATATTTTTATTTTTTAAATAATAATTAAGTATATTGTACTACACTATATGACAAAAGGGAAGACTAAGGAACTTTAGGTTTAGTTTTTGTTGTAGGAGCAGTAGTTGTTGTATCCAATGTATACGCTGGAATTCCTGTTCTTCCTAGGACAGCACGCATTGTTTTTTGGATAGCATTTTCTTTTGTCATTGCACCAATTGTACTTCTTCCTTCTGCGGCATTGGCAATACTTCTTGCTCCATAACTTGGAATAAGATTAATAGTTTCAGGAGATGCATTTGCTAGACCTGGAATGATACCACCATAACTCAATGTTCCTGGGACCATTGATTCTGCAAATGATCTTGCTCCATAGAATGCTTTTGTTCCTAGACTTGCATCAATAGGTTTACCTGCAGCATCGTAAGAAGGATAAAGTGGTTGACCAAACTGTCCTTGAGGAACTTGTCCTGAACCTGATAGTAACCATGGTTGTATAAAATAATCTTTTAGAACAGAACCAATTGGGTCTTGAAGTACAGGAAAATTATCCAGTGTCTTTAGAACCTGTTCTCTTGTTGTGTTACCGTAAGTTCTTTCTGATGGGTTAAGCATGTTCATAGTGTAGTAAGGAACAAAGTTCTTTACGTCTGTATTCCACATACCAAACATCTTAACTACTGTAGGAGATTTTAGATAAGCATTGTATTTCTGTTCTAAGGCAATCTTCTCTTGGGGGGTTCTTGATCCAGATATCTCATTCAAAAGGAATCCAACTTTATTGAAGATTGCAGGATTTGCAATCGCTGCCTTAGCCGTCTTGATAGCCATAGCATATTGGAAAGAAAGGAATGGGGCTCCTACAATTGGAATTGCTCTCATAACCTTTACGAAGTCTGGCATAGCAGCATAGTTCATGTAAGTTTCTTGTGCTACATCAGAAGCTTTAATAGGCGTAAGTTTGTATAGTTTCTGACCGTTAACAATTACTGGTGGCAGTACATCTTCTCTAGCAATTGGAACTGTTCTTGATATTGTTTGAAGTTGACTCTCTGTTAGGCCAACACGACTCAAGTAATCTGTGGTTCCAAGTTTCCAAGTCTGGTCAATTTGTTCATATGCCTTAGGCATCTTGTTGACAATAAACTCAGCTACCTTTGCAATTGGGTTATTAGGATTCTTTTCAGCTTCTCTTGCGACAAAGGCTTTAACTTTATCAATTGTTTTTGAATATTGAATTTCGTTAGCAGAATAAGATCCCGCAAGTTCTGAACCTTTGATAGGAGTTTCTGCCGCCATCTTACCTAGAGTCTCAGAAGGAGTTGAATATCTTCCCATTTGTTTCTTTAGCAAAGCTTTATCCGCGTCACTTGCTGTTGCTTCAAACATAGCTGCTTCGTTAGCAGACTTCTCTAGACTTCCTAGACTTTCACTTTGTTTCAAACCTGCTTCAACTGCATCATAAGCCTCAGAAAGAAACTTCTTAACTTCAGGCATTGTAGATCCCATAACTCCCATAACCTTTTGTTCTGTTGTAATCTTACTTGCAATTTCATGAGGATCCATTCCTGTCAACTGCCTAAATCTTTCAGGGTGATTATCAAGGAAATCTGCGAATGAGTTTGTATCATTGAAGAACATATCCTTAAGTCCCATAGCTCCCATCTTACCTCTAACAAGTTTATTTGCTTCTCTGATTGAGTTTATATATTCACCCTCTTGAACTGGCAGACCTGTCATTGCTCCCATAAAGAAGTTTGACAAGTGAGCCACCACGTGAGATGCAACGTTCATAGGAACTTTAGCAGCTTTAAATATTGAAAGATAATCTTTCTGTGTATTCATCAAAGCTTCAAATGGTTTAAGATCTAGAGGATGTTTTGCAGCTTCTGCAATTCCTCCAGCAATATCTCCTACTTTTGTCTTTGTACTATCCCAAACATCATTCCATGTATTCCAATCTTTAACTAAATTCTGAGAGTCCTGTTGTACAAGTTCTGTTGGGTTACCGTCTCCAAGTCTAAGGTGGATAAGATCATCTACAGTAGATGACTTTAGTTTGTCCATTGCTGTATCAAACCATTCCACTCCTGTCTTGCCTGGTACATATTCTTGATATGCCTGAGTTAGGTGTTTAATATTGTAATCATCTTTAGCTGCTTCAAGTAATGTCTGTGCGTTATTCATTGAGTCTAACACTTTTACTTGTCCTGCATATTCAGGTTTAAGAACACCATCAGCATCTCGGATAGCAACATTCATAACCTCACCAGCTTTATCCGATAAGTTGATTGTTGCTCCTGGTTTCATAAAGTCATTTACATCAACGAAGTGAGCTCCGTCTTTACTTCTTGTGAGAACAGCTCCTTGGTCTTTTGCCAAGTTAGTTACTTGGTCTTTCAAGTCAGCAACCTTACCTGCGGTAGCTGGAGAGTATTTAAAGAAATCTGCAATCTGATCTCCTGTTGGAGTTGCCTTGCCCATGATAGTCGTAGAAGGAATCTTTCTAACTAGGTTCTCAGCAGTGTTGCCAATAACACCTGCTTTCATTCCTGCGATTCCTTTTCCTAATCTGTCGTATACATCTGTATTTAAAAGTGAGTCATATCTTGTAGCATTATCCACAGCAATATTACCTAACTTCTCTGTTAGATTTGCATAAGCAGGAGCTCGGTTAGTGAAAGGAATAAGGTTTAAAGCAGTAGTTGCCTTACCTGCAAGATTTGATTTTGCTCCAGCTGCTGCTGCTTCAATACCTGTTTTAATTCCACCTTCTTCCATTGCTCCTTTTACAAGCCCCGTTCCTATTCTAGGAATCAAAGCTTCTGTTCCTGCAGTTAACCAATTCACTGGATCAAACATAACATCAAGTGCAAATCCTAATGGGATCTGAGCGATACGAGGAAGACCTTCTTGTTCAAGGATATTACCAAAGGTAAGTCCTGTGTTCATTGCATTATTTATATTTCCAGTTAAGGATCCTGAGGTTCCTTTTCCTACAGCGTATTGAGTTGCACCAGCAATAGCATTAAGAGGTTTACTTAAAGCTTTAAGTCCACCCATAATAAGTCCATCTGCAGGAGCTGCTTCTGGCTGAGTAGTTGTATCTGATCCATACCAAGTAGTACGAAGATTCTTACTCTTCGCATCTTCTATTTGTTTATTGACAGCAGCTAGCTGAGTGTCTTCTGAGACATCTCTGGTTGTGGGCAAAGTATCAGGAGCATAAGCAGTTTTTGAACTGCCTAATCCTGAACTCAGCGTGTCTGCTTTGCTTTGTAATGCATCGTAAGGTGTTGCCATATGAGCCTATTTTATCACAGTACTGTCATCTCCTAAAGCATAGAAATACTTCTTTACATTAGGATTAGGGGAAAATTTAACTGTAGGTTTAGGAGGAAGGATTCCAGCCTCACCATTGACACTTATAAATCTTCGTGACTTATGTATCTTCAAATTAAACTCTCCCCAGTCTGGAAGTTCTACTACGTGTTTGTCTTTGAGTTCCCTAGATATCGTTCGAACCATGCCGTAATATACATCTTTAATAGTACGCAGGTCTGATATACCTGAGTGAATGGAAAGTTGTTTAAAAAATTCATCTGGTTTTATTGGTTTCATAATTAACTATTGTACCACGGGGATGTCTTCGATTTCACAAACTCCAGAAGAACAAGCAAGTTCTTTCTTTAGTTCAGTCTCATCCTTCTTTTCATAGACCATGATCTTTGAGTAATCAATATTAGCAAGCTTCTTAGAAAGTTCCAAGTACTTCTCTTCATCGATTTTCTCATAAGGAGCTAACTGGTAAACGTGTTTCTCTCGTGGTAAGAAAGAAAGACCTCCAACAATATCCCAGTTCTCATAGATCCAGTTAGCTACTTTAATCCATTCGTCATCTCCGATAGAAATAGTTACAGATGGATTGTGTTCAGTATATTTTGTTTTAACTACTTTCCAATGTTCTAGTTGATCTAGAGCAGTTAAGTCTTCTTTGAAGATAGAACCAGCTGGTGCTTTCACGGGGAACTCTAGAACATAAGTTGTAGCATTCTCCATTGTCTGTCCTACTTCTGGGAAGTAAGGTACACCTTGACCTTTCAACATCTTGAACAATGAATCTGTCGCAGCAATTCTAATTCGTCTTATGTAGTACTTTGAGAAACGAGGGTGCATACCTGAAGAGAAGTCAAAAGTCTGAGATGAGTTACCGTCTGGTTTTACACAAGTAATAGAAGTTGATTCGTTTACTCCAAATCTCTTTGCATAAATCTTGTTAACTCGAATTGTTTCTTCTCGAAGTTTTTCTAGAACTTCTGGGTTACGAACAATATCGTTATCCCATTGTCCTGCTAGACCAACTCCCAATAGTCTCTCCTTCTCACAATTCTCTTTCCACTTCTTTGATAGATAGCCGAAGTCTGTAAGAGTTGATTGATATGTACCGATGATTGTAGCTACACGGATCTTTTTAAGTAGAGTTTCTTCTGTGTCTTCTGATCTAGCTACAACATTTGTTAGGTTACAGAACTGTCGTGACTGTAGAATGATTTCTCCACATGGGTTTGTCCCAATAGAACCAATGATAGTTTGGCCTGATGCGTCAAAGTATCCTTTTACTTCTTTAAGAACATTGATTCTTCTCTCAGGTAGAGTCTTAGCCAATGAACCTCGATTAAAGATTCCTCGTTCTCCTGTTCCTGATTTCATAAGAGCAGTCCATTCGTCCATGAACTCTGCGGCTGTAGGTTTCTGCATATACACAGCTGAGTTGTTTGAAAGCATTCTTTGTGGTTCTGTAATATAGAAGGCACCCTTCTTAGCATCTCGAATATCGTTATCATCCAAGTCAGACAAAGAGATAAGAGCACTTCGTCTTACCCCTCCTGACACAACACATTCTCCAATCATACAAATGATGTCATGCACATCAATGTTACGTAGTCGTTTACCTTGACGTTCTAGCATCTTTGTTCTAGTGAAGCCAAGTAACTTTCTTATAGGGTCAGGTCCTGAAGACTTTCCACCCATAACTTTTAGTCTTGCACCTGCAGGACGTAGTTGTGAGAAATCAAAGTCAACATCTTCACCATTAGCCCATGTCTTCATACCGAAGGTAAGAGCATCTGCCCATCCTTCTTTACTATCAGGGATAACATAAGTAGGGAGTTTCTCTCCAGTCTGTTGCAGAATCTGTGGAAACTTCTGAACGTTCTGAGACTCAACTGAGAATCCAGCTCCTGTACCACACATAAGAACATACATGATTTCAGATAGGTCTTGGAATCTTTCTGGGGCTACGAAGGAACAGTTATAAGCACAGACATTTGTCTTGCGTGCTGCTAGTCCTGCGAATTGTAGTAGACGCATAGAAGGAAGAGCATCCTGTTTAAGGATTGTTTCTTCCACCTCTTTGTATTCAGATTCTTTTAGTTTGTCTCCTAGGTTCTCTCTCATGAAACTCATATACCTAGCAACAGTTTCAATCCAAGTCTCTCGTCTCTGTTCTGATTCAATCCATTTAGAATAGGTTCTGTAAAACATGAACTCACCCAACTCGGTTCGGAAGTATTGTTTACTTTCAGCCACCAACTTCTTTAAGTGTTCAGGAACAACCATCTCTTCTACTCTTACCTTTGAGTGTTCGGAACGATAAAGGATATAACCCTTGGCGGTCTTTATAAAGTCACTAGCAATAAGTTCGTTCTCAACTGAGTCTTGAATCCCTTCAACTGTAGGAATGAAGTTCTTATATTTCTTGGATATCTTTATTAGTTCAGCATATACCTTATCAGCCACCTTCTCTGCATCAGCAGGAGAGCCTTCTCCAGCCGCAATCATGGCTTTATTTATAGCAGTAACTACTTTATTAAAATCAAATGGTACCATTGCCCCATCTCTCTTCTGTACTTTTTTAACGATAGACTTCCCCTCCCCCTCCTTTTTAGTTGGATTCATATTCTTACATGATTATTTTTATAATTTAGCGTATTTGATTCTACCAAAGACCTACCCTAAATGGAAGGTTAAATCTCACTAGGACTCTCATCGATAACAAAGTCAATATCCAGATCCTCACACATGGCTATAAACTCGTCTTTTGTGCCATTCAATTTAAAGAAGTAATCACTCCATTGATCTGGCTTTCCTTTGTAGTCCATATCTATTCGATAACAAAGGCCATTGTTCCACTCGCTTTCGTAGAGACCGATTATCGCATCCATCTTATCATGAACTTCATCATCATAAGGGTTACTTCTATACGCACTCATAGGTATTGTTATTACTAAATTCTTCCCCACCTTTTTGTATATGTTATTTTTTTTCATATCCACAGTATACATCTTGACAAGTAATAAGACAAGCCTCATACTTAAGGAGTTCATTGACATCCAATCTCTTAACAATTTGAAGCGCGAAATCCACGTATGTGGTATAAGAAGTCTTCATTAAACAATGTTAAAAAACAACTTTGAATTCGAAGTCCTTGTGAATGGGAGCTCTGCAAAAGAGTACATTCATAAAGGCAGTTATTATATAGAGGGTAAAGAAGGTTCTAAGTTCTCTTTGAGAATGAGGAACAACTCAGGAGCGAGAGTTCTTTTCGTTCCAACGGTGGATGGTTTATCTGTAATGTCTGGAGAAGAGGCATCATTTAAATCAAGGGGTTATATCGTTAATGGATATGACTCAGTTACGATTGATGGATGGAGAACCTCCAACGATAACGTAGCACAATTTTTCTTCTCACATCCCAAAGGAAGTTATGCAGTTAAGTCTGACAAGGGAGGTAACTTAGGTGTTATAGGTTGTGCGGTATTTAAGGAGAAATATAAAGCTCCTACTTATATCACCCTACAATCTACACCTACATCTACACCTCCTCCACAATGGACACTTAACTCAGGGTCTCACAATCTAAGAGCAGATAGCACAGTCAACGCAATGTTCTCTTGTTCATCAGCTAGTTTAAATTGTGCAGCATCTACTTCCAACAATGCTCCTACCGTTAAGGCAGGACTTGGAGCGGGATTCGGACAAGATAAGTATTCACCAGTTATATCGGTAGACTTCGATAAGGAGTCTACACCAACAGAGACTTTCTCGGTCTATTACAATACGAGAAAGAATCTAGAAGCTTTGGGGGTCGAGTTTAGAAAGCCAGTGTACGTAACACCATCAGCTTTTCCAAACGAAGAAGGATATTGTAAACGACCAAATTAATTAATCACAGAGATTGGATATCTATGAACATTATAAAATAAAAAATAAATGAATATGAATGAAAAAATAGCCGAGTTCCTTAAGAAGGAAAAGAGGTTAGTGAAGTTGAGTTATAAAGATGTCACAAAAGAAGTAAATAAAAAGTTTAAAACAAATCTAACAACAGGAGCCGTCCAATCAAGATGGAAGAGATTAAGACTTCCACCTAAGGTAGGGTTCTTCCAACAGAAAGACATCCCCCTTTCAGACCAAGTAGACCAAGATATTCAGAAGGCAGATTATAAAGATGCTAAGAAAGTTATGGACTCTAAGTATAACTTCGTTCTTGACCGTGCCCAGAAGGCAGAGAAGGAACGAGATGCTTTCAAGTTCTTAAGGAACGCACCTCCATCTACTTATGTAATCAAAGCGAAGTTAAGCGATAAGTTAGGAGAAGCAACAGCCGTTGTTCTAGCTTCTGACTGGCACATTGAAGAAAGAGTTAGATCGGAAAGTGTTAACGGAAAGAACTTCCATAATCTTGAAGTCGCAAGACAGAGAGCAACCGAGTTCTTCCAGAACACGATCTCTCTAGTTAAGAAAGAGCAACAGGCAGTTAATATCTCAACCCTAGTACTCGCGTTACTTGGAGACTTCATCTCAGGAAACATCCACGAGGAACTGCTTGAGAACTGTGAGATGCCCCCAATCCTAGCAACAATGGAAGCTCAGAACCTTCTAGAAGCTGGCATCAAAGCAATCCTAGCTCAGACAGAACTTAACTTAATCATCCCCTGCCACGTTGGTAACCACTCCCGCATAACCCATAAGATCCATCTTTCAAATGAACAGGGTAACAACCTAGAGCATATGATGTATCACAACCTAGCCAACTTGTTCAGGAATGAGAAGAGAGCTAAGTTCATTATTGCAGAAGGTTACCACTCATACCTAGAGATTTATAACAAGACTCTCCGTCTACATCATGGCCATGCCATCAAGTTCGGAGGTGGTGTAGGAGGTTTAACTATCCCAGCACAGAAGTCTATCTCTCAATGGAATAAGATTCGATGGGCAGACTTTGATTGTTTCGGGCATCTTCATACCCAGATGGATGGAAAGAACTTCCTTTCGAATGGGTGCAATATAGGGTATAATGCATTTGCTGTCGCAATCAAAGCTGACTTCGACACACCAAGGCAAACATTCTTCCTTATAGATAAGAAACGAGGAAAGACTGTTGTAGCCCCAATCGTTTATTCAATCTAATCAAATACAACCTATGAAAAGTTCAGAACGAGCCGCCTTATGTGCCAAAGCAATAAGATTAGCTTGGTCCTCACTAGAATCTCACCTAGATGCCTCTATCAAAATAGAGAAGAAGGAGAGAAAGTATGTAGGAAGTGAACAATTTCATAAGAAATGTGTTCAGGAGTACGCAGATATCATTCAGATTCTTTCGAAATTGATGAACGGATGATATATTATAAGGGTTTAATAACTAATAACTAACAATATGCAACCACAACCAGGAGATATAGTGCTTTTTAACGACCCAACTCTGTTGGATCCAGCTGGAGACATAGTACAGCACCCCGCAATAGTGCTTACATGCGACCATAGGCTCATTATGGGCATCTATAAGAACGTTCTATCCGTCTTTGTGATGTACACAACTAGTGATGAGACAGCCTTTGTACACGAATTGTTCGAAGGAACAGGTCCTGATACATGGGTATCTCGCCCTCAGTAACATATAAGGCTTATAACTAGCCTTATAATCGCACCTAGCCCCCTATTTGGGGGCTTTTTGCTATAAATTTTTTGAAATTTTTTATGCGATATGCGTTTTTAGCGGCTAGTTTTTATCGGAACAACCCTATGGAGGCCCTCGAATTACGTATTAGGGGCGTTTGGCTAAAATGTTTGCTGGACATAGGAGGTACCGTTTCCCTTTAGACTCTCCTTTGGTTAGGGAAGTTAAATCGACAACCCCCCGTCACGTTGTTTCGAGCATGCCTCTTGTATTTAATTACGGGAGGGGTGTGTAGTGCGCAGTGTGCTCTATAAGCCTCTGTAGTGCTCCCTACGTGTAAAAAACTCTTTTTATGAGGGATGAGTCGATACGATGCATAACATGCGTTGTACATGCCTTATAACGAGTATTACATTACTCACTGTGCGGAATGCGTAGTGCGTAGTGTGTAGTGTAGTAATGGGTAGGGATGGGTTTAGAGAGTAACACGGATAATTCCGTGATAAATGTCTCGCTATACGTATCCAATATCCATACAATCAATCAGGTAGTATTCAATTAATCAATTAAACAATTAAACAACATGAACAAATTACTTATATACAAAGACGAGAATCGAAAGCTTAGCCCAAGTGGAAATCACACAGCTGTTAATATCGCTGCAGAGACATTCGAATTAATCAAAGGTAACAGCCAAACAGCTAAAGTTCCATTCTTCAGACAACAAAAAGAAGAAGTAAACGGAGTTAAAAGCTGGATTAAGTCTTATACAACAAGAGACTTCGATATCCCATTCCTAATGATTCAAGAGATTATTGAAGACAATGGTAAGGATAGTGTATTCGGTCCAGCAGTATATTGGGTTAAAACATCTGATATCACACCAGCTATAGAAGTAGAGCGAACACCTTTGCTACCTACAGATTTCTAATCATCCCTAGTGGATACAAATCGTCATATACACGAATATTGAAGTATATCTAAGATAGTTGACGCCTATCCCGTAATACGTTCCCTTGTGGAGCTACAGCGTTCAATAGCATCGTATAATAGCTATTACCTACTTAGGTAGGTTGTGTATAGGTAATGATACATTGTGAGATAAATTTCTAATCGAAAGATTAGGCATTTTCTTCAGCTCATAATCAATTCATTACTTATACACAGCTTATCTATCTCGTAGGTTAAGAGGGGATAAAAAATTAAAAAAGAGTTTAGCCACACATATAAAGGCCATTCCGTTTTCCGTATTCTATTCAATAAGTCTAGTTACTTTCGGATTCCCTCTTAGCCTATCAGAAATTCCAAAACAGTTTGTCACCTTAAGATATAGCTGAAACGGTGAAGCCTATGGGCTTAGTACATTATTAATCTATCAATAAACATATGACAGAGACATTAGAAGAAATAAAAACATTAGAATCAGAAGATATAGCAGAAATAGTGGCTAGTTATAAAAGTATTTATAAACGAGAGCCATATCAACCATTATCAACCTTATTATTAAAACTAAAAAAATGCTTATACACCAATTCCCAA
>SESA01000952.1_pt1 | contig 16298 bp, 13 predicted proteins | sample 3171451 | NCBI WGS metagenome assembly SESA01 (sample SAMN06051862, study PRJNA518727) | freshwater metagenome | biome: subpolar coniferous forest; feature: holomictic lake; material: water; isolation source: holomictic Lake 227, 8 m depth | place: Canada: near Kenora, Ontario | collected...
AGGCACGGTGGGTCCTCCTTAGTAGAAGCGGCTTCCAGCCGCTCCTCCATGGGTGCCGCAGCTACACTGGCAGCGGGTATTCCTTCTTCACAAATTCCAGCGCGTCCTCGCGTCCGGTGAGCGTTCCTTCGAGTTGCCGGGTCTGAACCGCTTCGAGGATTTCGCCAACGATCGGGCCCGGTTTCCAGCCCAGCGCGAGAACATCCCGACCGTTGATCAGGGGAGGGGGGATTAGCGGTTCGTTGGCGCATTCGGCGCGCTTTTGAAGCAGGAACTCGTAGTTATCCAGCATCCCGTGACTGCTTGCGCAGTCCACCCGATGCAGTTCCATTTCCAATTCGAAATGAGGGCGGGCCATGAATCGCTTGAGCTTGGCGACGCGCATGGATTGCACGTCCTTGAACACCATGTGATTGGCAACAGCCTCCACAACGGCATCCGTTTCTTCGCGCGAAAACCGCAGCCGTTCCATCACCAACTCAGCCATCCCGGCCCCCACTTTATCGTGGCCGCTAAATCGAATCCGGTTTTCCGCGGGATCGAAGGAATAGGTGGGCGGTTTGCCGATGTCATGAAGCAGGATCGAGAAGACGAGTGGGGCAGGCAGCGGTTCCGAAGGCAGCAGTTCAAGCATCCGCCGGGTGTGGACGAATACGTCGCCCTCAGGATGGAACTGCGGGGGTTGTTCGCACCCCTTAAGGGTCTCGATTTCAGGCAGAACCTGCGCCATCAGCCCGCTCGCATCGAGCAAGTCAAAGCCTCGGACGCGCCCCGGCGAGGTGAAGATCCGGCCCAGTTCTTCGCGAATCCGTTCGGCGCTGACTTCGTGGATGGCCGGCGCGTTTTCGATGATCGCCTGCCAGGTGGTCGGCTCGATTTCAAATCCGAGCGTTGCCGAAAATCGAACCGCCCTGAGCAGCCGTAACCGGTCTTCGCGGAAGCGCGCCTCGGGATCGCCAATGGCCCGAATCACGCGGGCCTCCAAGTCCGCCCGGCCGTTGACAAAGTCGATCATCCTTTCTTTGATCGGGTCGAAAAACATCCCATTAATCGTAAAGTCACGCCGTTCCGCATCCTGCTGCGGGCTGGAAAAAGTGACGGCTACGGGATGGCGTCCGTCGAGGTAGATGTCGTCGGAGCGGAACGTGGCAACTTGGAATTCGCAGTTCCCCTCAAGCACGCAAATTACCCCGAAATGCGCGCCAACTGCGATCGTGCGGCGGAAGAGGCTTTGGACCTGCTCCGGGTGGGCGTTGGTGGCGATGTCGTAGTCCTTGGGCTCGATTCCCAGGAGCGCGTCGCGGACGCAGCCGCCGGCATAATATGCGACGTAGCCCGCATCGTGCAGCCGTTGAACGACCGAGCGAGCGGATCTTTCCATTGAATCATTAAGTGCCATGAGAATTCCTGCGAGCCCGACAAGAAACCATTTTCGCGGGCCTTGCGCAATGCGGGCGTTTATTAGACGCTCTGAGGAGTGTGAACTCCCGACTCTATTCAAGGTTGCAATGCTGGCCGCGGCTCTCTGCTGTTTTGGCGCTGTTTATCTGGACCCAAGGAGCCATTGCGGTCTCCTGGCCGATGTTTCACGGTTCCCAAGATCTCGCCGGGATCGCGCAAGGCTCCCTCATCGAACCGTTGCAGCTTCAATGGACCTTTAAAACCAGCGGCCCCGTAAAATCCTCGGCAGCCATTGGCGCTGGGCGGGTGTTCGTTGGCTCGAACGATGGCTATATTTACGCGCTGGATGCCGCCACGGGAAAACAACTTTGGGCGTTCAAGACGGGCGGCGCCGTCGAATCCTCTCCGTTGGTTTTGAATGGGATCGTCTATGCCGGATCGAGCGATTCGCATTTGTATGCACTCGACGCGTTGACCGGTGCGCTCAAGTGGCGGTACGCGACCGGCGAGAAAATTCTCGGTGCGCCGAACTGGATTCATCGCGCCACGGGCGACTGGATTGTGGTCGGAAGCTATGACAATAAAGTGCATTGCATCGACGCGGCCACGGGAAAAGTCGTTTGGAGCTACGACACCGAGAACTACGTCAACGGCGCTCCGGCGGTCGCGGAAGGGCGGGTGGTATTTGGGGGATGCGACGCCAAGATTCATTCCCTGAACGAGGCGAACGGCAAATTGTTGAAGGAAGTCGAGGTCACCGCTTACATCGCAGGCTCGTGTGCGATCAAGGGCAACCAAGCTTACGCCGGACATTATGGCAACAAAGTGGTGTGCGTAAATCTCGATGCCGGTGAGATTGTCTGGAGCTTTCAGGATGGCGAAGAGCCGTTCTTTTCAACGCCCGCCGTCAACGAGACCCGCGTGCTGATTGGCGGTCGGAACCGGAAACTGCACTGCCTCGATCGCCAGACAGGAAAGGGCGTATGGGCGTTTCAAACCAAGGGCATGGTGGATAGCTCGCCGGTGATTTGTGGGGATCGGGTGATATTCGGCTCCAGCGATGGGCGACTTTACATGGTTGCGCTCACCGACGGCAAACAGCTTTGGTCTTATGAAATCGGCAAGCCGTTGACGGCTTCCCCGGCGGTTGCCGACAACCTGGTGGTCATCGGTTCGGAAGATGGGAGCGTTTATGCTTTTAGCGGTGCCGGGAGCGAACCCGGTAGAGGCGCTCAGTAAAGCCGCCTTCTTCGGTGAAGGCCGTAGCCTGAGAGGCGATCTGGCGATCCAGGAGATAGCAGGCGAGGTTCAACAACGAGAGCGCCGCATTGGCGGCGAGGGTGGCGGAACCAGGAATGGACGAAGTGGACGAACACGGACGGTCACGGACTTCGGACGAAGGCGCCTCGGATGTCTGTGTCCGTCCGTGTTCGTCCACTTCGTCCATCTCTTTCCTCGCCAAAACGCGCTCAGCTCTGACCCAAGCCCGAACTTCGTCCACAGTGGAGCAACGCTTTTGTTTCAGCCGGAGCAAGGCCGGGTGGTCCGGCTCCCACTGGGGCAGACCGCGTTGCCTCAGATAGTCTTCATAATCGAGGCGAAGCTCTTCCAAGCTGGCCCGGGCGACGTTGGTCAGCTTCACCTCCATTTTTTTCGAGGTGCCGCTGGCCTGGCTCCCCTCAGCGATGTTTTGGACGCCGCTGCGTGCGGCCTGCACCATCTGGTCGTGGGTGCGGCTGCGCTTTTCGATGAACCGATCACAGAAGAGGGCGGTAAGGTCGTAGCAAAGCTGCGCGACTTGAAAGCTCTTGAGCTTCCGATAACCACCATGCTTCGGGATCAGTTTGTCATCTTCCATCGTTTCAGGGAAACGACTCTAAAAGGCGCGTCCGAAAAAGCAAGAAGTCGTCTCACTACGAAGCTCGCAATAATGGAATCCAAGCGTTAGATTCCGCGCTATGAACCTCTCCGGTCCGCCGCTGCTGGAACTCCGATCCGTGTGCAAAACCTACGACGCACCCGGCGGCAGCCTCGAAATTCTGCACGGGATCGACCTCTCGCTTGCGCGCGGTGAATCGCTGGCGATCCTGGGCCCATCGGGTTGCGGAAAAAGCACCTTTTTGAACATCATCGGAACCCTCGACCGCCCCACTTCGGGCCAGGTGCTCTTGGATGGCAAGGACCTTGCCTTGCTCGATGATCGAGAACTTGCCCGGACCCGCAACCGGCAGATCGGATTCATCTTCCAACTTCATCATCTGTTGCCCCAATGCACCGTGCTCGAAAACGTGCTCATTCCCACGCTGGCAACTCCCAATTCGCGACCCGGAGCGGAGATTTCGGACCGTGCGCTGCATCTGCTCGAACGGGTGGGCCTCGCCGACCGCCGGTTCCATCGTCCCGGCCAATTATCGGGCGGGGAGCGCCAGCGGACCGCCGTCGTTCGCGCGTTGATCAACCGGCCCTTGCTGCTGCTGGCCGATGAGCCGACCGGTTCGCTCGATCACGCTTCCGCCGAGAGCCTGAGCGAACTGCTGGCAGGCTTGAATCGCGAAGAGAACCTAACGCTGATCGTAGTTACGCATTCGCGAGAACTCGCGTCGAGGATGTCTCGCGTATGTGAAATTCGCGATGCCCGCCTGGAATCGCTAGTGCTTCGCCGGTCATGACGATCGCCCGGTTTATTCTGCGCGGCATGCTCTGCTATTGGCGCACGAACTTGGGCGTCCTGCTCGGTTCGTTGCTTGCCTCGATGATCCTTACCGGATCGTTGTTGGTGGGGGATTCCGTTAAATACAGCCTCACGCAAATTGCCCTGGCGCGCCTTGGCGATACTCGTGCCGCATTGATCTCTTCCGAGGGCTTTTTCCGCGAACAACTAGCCTCGCAAATCAATGCGAAGACCGCGCCAGCGCTGCTGCTCCGGGGGACGGTCGCCTTGCCGGACGGCAGCGCCCGCGCGAACGGGGTCCAAATCGTCGGGGTGGATGAACGGTTTTGGAAACTGCGACCGAAAAGCAGTCCGGAAGCGGCAATGCCGAAAGCAATCGATCCCGATGGTTTCCTGGCAAACGACAGGCTCGTCGGCAGGCTTGGGTTGAAGCCCGGTGACGCCGTGGTGATTCGTGTCGAGGAGCCCAGCTTGCTCTCGCGCGACGCCCCGCTCTCGGGCGCCTCGGATGCATCAATAGCCATCCGCTCTCGCATGAGAGCGATTATTGGAGCGGATCGACTTGGGCATTTTAGCCTGCAATCAAATCAGGTTCCGCCGTTGACCCTCTTTTTGCCCCTGCATCAGTTGCAAGAGGCGCTCAAGAAACCCTCGCGGGCCAATGTGCTTCTCACCAGCCTGGATGCGCCAAGCGCGACCGCGCGGCTGCGGGAGACCTGGTCGCTCGATGACTTGAATCTTCAGGTGCGTGCCCTTCCGGATGATCATTCGGTGGAGCTTCGGACGGAGCGGGTTTTCCTGGAACCGGGTATTGCTAGTGCGGCGATGAAAGCGGCCCCTCAGGCACAGGGCGTTTTGACCTATCTGGTGAATGAGATTCGGTTTGGGGAACATGCCACTCCTTACTCGATGGTTGCGGCCCAGGAGTGGCACAGGCGTCTCGCCTGTGAGGGCGCGCGCGGCACAGGCAAGATACCAATCGTGTTCGGCATCGCTTTTGATGAGGACCAAAGGTCCGTCCCATACCAGCCTGGGGCAACGCCCCGGGAAAATTGGGAAGGCGAATTAGGGCTGAAGGCCCGCACTATTCCGGGCGCGATGCGATGGTTCGGGCCTTCAGCCCTTGATGTTTCTAAATCGAAAACCTGGGGCGATGCCCCAGGCTGGTATGGGGTCGCGCCGTTGGCCCTGAAATTACACGTTCGCGAACAAGCAATGTTCACGCCGAACACTATTGGCGAGACGCCTGTGTCACTCTCGATTCCCAAACTCGCCGACGATGAAATTGCGATCAATTCGTGGCTGGCTGAGGATCTTGGAGCGAAGGTTGGAGATGAACTGTCTCTTCGTTACTATGTTGTCGCGGGTGGCCGGCAGCTCTCAGAGAAGACTAGTCGTTTCCGGGTGCGCTCGATTTTCCCACTGGAACGCCCCGATCCAAGCTGGATGCCTCCTTATCCGGGGCTGGCTGACGTTGAAAACTGTCGGGACTGGCAGCCGGGGATTCCGGTTGAAACCAGCCGGATTCGACCAAAGGACGAGGAATACTGGAAGATCTACCGTGGCACGCCGAAAGCCTTTATCAGCCTTGGTGCCGGACAGGCGATTTGGGGCAATCGATTCGGTAACCTGACGGCGATCCGGTTCCCGGATAGAAGCGCGGAGGAAGTGGAGCGTTCCGTGCGCGCCTCGATCGATCCGGTCAAGGCGGGGCTGGTATTCCAGCCGGTTCGCGATGCGGCGCTTAAAGCCAGTAGCGAGTCGCAAGATTTCGGCCAGCTATTCATCGGGTTCAGTTTTTTCCTGATCGTCGCGGCATTGCTGCTGATGGCCATGCTCTTCGTCTTTAACCTTGAACAAAGGACGACCGAGGCGGGGGTGCTGTTGGCGCTCGGGTTTACGCCGGGTCGGGTGCGAGGCCTTTTGCTCATTGAAGGTTATGCCATTGCAACCTTCGGTGCCGGGGTGGGAGTCGTCGCTGGCGCCCTCTACACCAAGGCGGCGTTGCACGGCCTTTCCACAGTCTGGCAGGCGGCGGTTCATTTGCCTCAGTTCGAATTTCATCAGGAACCGATAACGCTGGTTATCGGCGGGTTCTCAAGCCTCCTTGCCGGCTGGGTGGCGACGTGGATTGCCGGACGCGGGCACGTACGACGCCCTGTTGCCAATCTCCTTGCCAGCGGCGCGGAACTCGAACTGAGGGGCGCTTCGGGGAATGCCAGACGAAGTGTCAGCCTGGCCCTGGCATCTCTCCTTATTGCGCTGATTCCAGTCATCTTTGGAGGCCGCTCGGCGGAAGCTTTTTTTGGAGCCGGAGCGCTTCTCTTGATTGCTGGAATCGCGGCCAGCCATGCAGGGTTGCTGAAACTCGGCCAGACAATCAAAACGGCGGAGAAGCTCGCCATAGTTGGATTGCGCGGAGCGGCCCGGCGATGCGGGCGAAGCCTCACGATCCTGGCGGTTCTTGCTTCCGGGGTGTTCATGGTGGTTGCGGTGGGGGCATTCCGTGGAGACCCTCTGGCGCATGCCTCTGAACGAGGCTCGGGGACGGGCGGGTTTGCGTTCATCGGTCAATCGACGCTGCCAATCTACGAAGACCTCAACAGCCCGGCGGGACAGCAGGCATTTGGGCTGACGCCTGAATCCATGCAGGGAGTCGGCGTGGTGCCGATGCGGGTCAAAGACGGGGACGACGCGAGTTGCCTGAATTTGAACCGGGCACAGCAGCCTCGATTCCTTGGGGTTCGTCCCGAAAGCTTGGGCCACAAGAACGCCTTCACGTTCATCGACCGGATTGCTGGCGCTACGACCGATTCCGGTTGGGAGTTGCTCGATCGCGTCGAACCCGACGGGGCCGTCCCGGCGATTGGGGATGAAGCCACGGTTCGCTGGGCGCTGGATAAAGCGGTGGGGAAGAGGATCGAATGCACGGATGAGCGTGGCCAGGTATTTTCGGTCCGGATCGTGGGGGTGCTTGCCAACTCGGTGTTGCAGGGGAGTCTGGTGATTTCCGATAAAGCTTTCGTCCAGCGGTTCCCGTCTGCAAGCGGCAGTCGCGCCTTTTTGATCGATGCGCGCCCCGAGAAAGCTATTGAGGTGGCCAAAGCTTTTTCGAGCGCGCTGCAAAACCGGGGAATGGAAGTGGTGCCGGCGTGGCAGCGGCTCGCTGAGTTCCAAGCCGTGGAGAATAGCTATCTCTCGATATTTCAGGCGCTCGGCGGGCTGGGCTTGCTGCTGGGCAGTGCCGGGTTCGGGATCGTGGTGATGCGCAATGTCTGCGAGCGGAGAAACGAACTGGCGCTCTTGCAGGCCATTGGTTATTCGAAGCGTCGCTTGCGTTGGCTGGTGGTTAGCGAGCACGGGGCTCTCATTATTTTGGGCACTGGGATTGGATCTGTTGCCGCTGCGGTCAGCATTGCACCGTCATTGGCTGGACCGGGAGGTCACGGTCCCGGAGTGGGTTTCGCAGCTACAGTCCTGCTGCTCGCCGCCGGAGGCATTGCCTGGAGTTGGCTTGCCGCCTGGTTTGCTCTGCGCGGCCCGCTGCTCGATTCGCTCCGGAACGAATAGAGCCCTGTAGCCACGGCCCTGTGGGCCGTCTGGGGGGCGCATACTGGAATCGCGTCACGGCTCGATTGTCGCACAGCGACGTGGCTAAAGGGAAAAGCCCACGCCGGTTTGGAAAAAAATCCCATGCAAAGAGGGGATTTTCGGCTCATGATTGAGGTATTGATTCCACCAACTCCAAACCTACACTCCATGAATTCTTCGCAACGCACCATTACCGCTGCGCAGGGCTATTCTGAGCTCGGCATGCTCCAGGAGGCAATCGAAGAGCTGAATATGCTCCCGTTGAGTGAGTTGATTCGCGCTGACGTGCTGGAGATGCGGGTCCTGATCTTCATGAAAGCGCGGTGCTGGAAGGAAGCTCTTATTGAAAGCGAGAAGCTCTGCGCGATCGCGCCGGAAGTGGCGATCGGGTTCATTCACGCGGCGTTTTGCCTGCACGAACTGGGCTGCACGCGCGAAGCCAGGGAGTTGCTGCTCGAAGGTCCTGCGTCCCTGGTCAAAGAGGCCACCTATCATTACAACCTGGCCTGTTACGAATGCGCATTGGGCAATTTGGAGATTGCCAGGGCTTATCTTGACACCAGCTTCGGCATGGATTTAAAACTGAAGGATCATGCCAAATCCGATCCCGATTTGAAGGTGCTCCAGCTCTGAGGCTTTTTCGAGACTCCGTCGTTTTTCGCGGCGGCCCTTCAGTAACCCGGATCGCCAGCAGCCCGTCGGGACAGGCGGTGACGTGGAAAGCGCTTAGCTTAACCGCGACTCGGCTCTGCGCGCCAAGTGATTGGCCAGAATAAAGAAGGAAGGAACCCATAAGCCGACGAAAATGCCGAAGCGTTCCGAGTGCGACCTGTCGCGGGCGCTGGTGAAAAACCAGCTGATGATGGAGGCGAGGATGGAGATAAATCCGAGTCCCAGCGCAACATCCGACGCCGTGTACATTTGCTCCTTCGAGAGGGTCAATTTCTCCATTTTCGACGCGAGGCGTCCGGGACGCTCTAATACAGTGTTCATACTCATGGGAACGATTGGAGTGTCCGCTTTGGCCGGGGCAATAAGAACGTTTGTGGCGCAAAGGCCTGGGCGATGGAGGAAGCTGACATTCAATCTCAAGGGCCCTAATGTGATCCCCTAAGCGCCTCGGGGTGAAACGAGTGCTCCCCTTGCAGATTGATCGCACCGAAAACCGTCACCAATCTTGGCGGGTAGACTTCCATTCACGTTTTTAGGATACTTAACTCCCAAAAATTCCCATCTCTGAAAACAAAAAGCCCTCGCGAGTTTCCCCGCGAGGGCTTCCAAAACCTATTCGGGTCCGCTTACACGGTGCGGCAGAATTCTTCGAACCGGTCGAGGCCCTTCTTGATCACGTCCATGCTGGTGGCATAGCTGAAGCGGATGGTGCGATCGTCGCCAAAGGCGATTCCGGGGACCACGGCCACGCTCGCCTTGCTGAGCAGGCGGTCGGAGAAGTTCTGCGAGGTTAGCGAGAGCTTCGAGATGTTCGCCAGCATGTAGAAAGCGCCCTGCGGCTTGACGATGCTGATGTTGGGGATGCTCGAGAGGCGTTGGAACATGTAGTTGCGGCGCATTTCGAACTCTTCACGCATGTCGGTGATCTGCTGCTGGTCGCCTTTGATGGCCGCGAGCCCGCCTTTTTGGGCGAACGAGCACGGGTTTGAAGTGCTATGGCTCTGAATGGAGTCGATCGCCTTCGCGATGGATTCAGGAGCGCCGAGATAGCCCAAGCGCCAACCGGTCATCGCATAAGCTTTGGAGAACCCGTTGACGGTGATCGTCAGGTCGTAAGCTTCGGGTGAGATCGAAGCGATGGAGACGTGCTGGACGCCATCGTAAGTGAGCTTCTCGTAAATTTCGTCCGAGAGAATGATGATCCCTTCCTCTTCGGCAACGGCAACGATGGCCGTCAGTTCCTCGCGGGTATAAACCGCGCCGGTCGGGTTGCCGGGGGTGTTGATGATCACCATCTTGGTGCGGGGTGTCATCGCGTCTTCGAACTGCTCGGCGGTCATTTTCCAGCCGGTTTCTTCCGTCGTCTGCACGAACACGGGTTCGCCGCCAGCCAGGCGCACCATTTCCGGATAGCTGAGCCAGTAAGGGGCGGGGATGATCACTTCGTCGCCGGGTTGCACGGTGGCGAGGATGGCGTTGAAGCACGAGTGCTTGGCGCCATTGGAGACGATGACCTGGTGCGGCTTGTAATCGAGGTTGTTGTCCTTAAGAAACTTCTCGGAAATTGCCTGGCGCAGTTCCGGGATCCCCGAGCTGGGGGTGTACTTGGTGAACCCGCCATCCAAAGAAGCCATGGCGGCCGCTTTGATGTGCTCGGGCGTATCGAAGTCCGGTTCGCCGGCGCCGAAGCTGCAGATATCGATGCCTTCGGCCTTCATCGCTTTGGCTTTGCTGTCGATGGAGAGGGTGAGCGACGGGGTGAGAATGGTGGCGCGTGAAGCAAGGTCCATAGTTTTTGGATTTTCGATTGTTGGATTGAATTTCTGAGGGTTGCCCGAAGTGGATTATAAGCTGCCGTAGAACGATTCGACGAACGGCTTGAAGTTGTTTTTGTCGATCTTAATGATCCCCAATTCGCGTTTGGCGTTTTCGGCCGAGTCGGACGCATGCGCGGCATTGACCATGATGGTCTGCCCGAATTCCTTGCGGATCGATCCCGGAGGCGCTTTGGAGGGGTCGGTTGGTCCGAGGACCTCGCGGATCTTGCGGACGGCATCCACGCCTTCATAGACCAGGGCGATGCATTTTTCGCTGCCGGGTTCATCCCGCTTTTCCGCCGGGCAATCGCTCGGCTTGGAACCGGACATGAATTGCACGATCGACTCCCAGTTCTGCTCGCCGTTGATCGGGCCGAGAATATCGCCGAGTTGGCGCTGGACCTCTTCGTTGAGCATGACTCCGAGTTCCTGCTCGATGGCGAGCCGGGCCATGGTGCCGGTGCGTTCCCGGAAGATATTCTTCAGAACGTCCAATACCGGGCCGTAGAATTCGCACGCTTGCGCGACGCTCATGAAGTGGACTTTCACTCCCACGATCGTCAGGCCGGTGCGGGAGAAGACGTCGATCACGCCGCCCGGACGAGCGTTCGGGAAGCGGAAATTGTCGGGTTTGATGAGCACCAGCGTCTTCTCGACGTTGCTGCCGGCAGGAAAGGAGACCGCCCCTTCAAGGACGCCGCCATCGCTGTCGGAATACCGCGCCCAGAGCTTCAGGTCGCGTTCGGCCGATTCCTCATCGTGCGCGGCGAGCACCGCCGGTTCAAAATAGACAACCTTCCCGGTCGCGTCGGTGATGTAATCGCCGTAGGTGTCGCGGATCGATTCACCGCTGGTGCGTTCCTGGGCAATGTGACCGACTGCCGCACGGATTTTCGCCACGGCGTCCTCGCCTTGGAATGCCAAAAGCAGCACCCGGGGGCGGTTCCCGGCTTCGTCATTGACGAAATGATTCAGGACATAGCTCCGGATCAACTCTTGCTTCTCCCGCTTTTCGGGCTGGGAATCGGTGACCAACGTGGAAGCGTAAGCCTCGACCAGTTCCTTGCTCGGGGCGAACATTCGAGCCCGGATCAAATTGAGTCCCGTCCGGGAGATGAGACGTGAAATTATACCCCCGGTCCGCGACTTGCGGATCGAGTAGGGAGTCACCAATACGTATGAGAGTTCTTCGGCCATAGATGAAAATTGCCTGCGCCGACCCTCCTGAAAACGGTCATTTTCAGGTAAAACTCAGCGTAGGCAGTGTTTTTTTCGAAACTTTCCCGGAACCTAGCGGCGGGGTGCGCAACGCGTCAACGGTTTTTTCCTTTGAGACCGTTTTAAGGGGGGCAATTAAAAGCGGGAGCGAGGGGTCAGTCTGTGAATTTTGAAAGGTCACAACGACCGAATGCGCTCCAGGGATGCGCAAAATTCACAGACTGACCCCCTCAGCGTCTGCGGATCGCGTCTGGAAATCAGTCGAAACTTAAGGATTTTAGACCTGTGGCGGAAAAAATTCGCGTTGGCGGGCTGAAAACCGAGGCGACTTCTTGACACGCGGGCAACCATTGCCATGATCCATCGGAACGTGTGCGCGACAAAATTGTCCGCCCCCCGAGTCGATTTATATTACCTTTTATGAAGTTCAGCGTCAGCAAAGAGAAGCTCCTCGAAGGCCTCCAAACCGTTCAGAACGTGGTCAGTACCCGGACCACTCTGCCGATTCTCTCCAATGTGTTGCTGCAAGTAGCCGATGGCGTGCTCCGGTTTACCACGACCGATTTGGACGTGGGCGTTCGCGCCGCCGTCGAAGCAAATGTCGAGCGCTCCGGCGCCACGACGCTTCCGGCCCGCCGCCTGGTGACAATCGCGCGTGAACTTCCTTCCAATGAAATCACCATCGAGGTTGATTCCAAGAACTGCGCCTCCATCCGCAGCGGCCCCAGCTTTTTCAAAATCAATGGGCTTCCCGAGGAGGAATTCCCGCCGCTGCCGAAATTCGAAAACGCCAAGACCTTCAACATTCGCCAGAAAGATCTGCGCGACGGCCTCAAGAAGACCGCCTACGCCATCTCGACCGACGAGAGCCGGTACGTGCTCAACGGCATTCTCTGTTCGTTCAAGGACAACAAGCTGACGCTCGTGGCCACCGACGGTCGCCGGTTGGCATTGGTCGATATCGAACTCGAATTTCCGCGCAGTCACGAAATTGAAATCATCGTCCCGACCAAGGCGGTCGCGGAACTGCAACGGCTCCTGGCCGACGATGGCGAACTCAAATTGAGCATTGGAGAAAATCAGGTCGCTTTTGAGATCAACGGGACGCTGCTCGTTTCCAAGCTGATCGAAGGGAACTATCCGAACTATCGCCAGGTCATCCCCGGCGAGACCAAGGAACGGGTGACCCTCGAGCGCGAACTCTTCCTCAACGCTGTCCACCGCGTTTCGCTGCTCGCCAGCGAAAAGAGCAACTCGGTGAAGCTGATCTTCTCCAAGAACAACTTGGAAATTGCCGCCAACACCCCGGAAGTGGGTGAGGCGCACGAGTCCCTGGCCATTCCTTACAAGGGCAAGGACTTCTCGATCGCCTTCAATCCTGAATTCCTGATGGCTCCCTTGCGGAACCTGCCGGTTGACGAGGTGTTTCTCGATCTGATCGATGAGATGAGCCCCGGCGTCGTGAGGATTCAAGGGCCGTTCCTCTACGTGATCATGCCGATGCGCATCTCGTAAGGGACGCTCGGCGATCCCGTCCGCCGCCCCGAGCGGCCAAGATGGCCACTCTCCTTTCTATCACGCGGCACGGCCGCCGTAGTAGAAGCGGCATCTTGCCGCTTCGTTCCTAAGGAAAGCGGGCAGTTTCTTGAGTTGACGCGCGTGCGCTTAGTCGGCGCAGCTATAGGGCGAGTGCCTACTGCACCTGCCGAACGCGCTCGGCCAGATCCGTTTCCTCCGGAGGAACCCACGCGCCGCCGCCGTTGTATTCCAGTCCCAGCTTGCCGTCTCTGATGGTAACCAAAGTGGCTTCGGCTCCCGGCTTCGCGTACTGATTTCCAGTTGGCTTGCCGTTTACGACCGCTGGGAAAAGGGTGAGCCTTTTGATAATGACAGTTTTTGGCCACTGATTGCGGTTCGGGCCAAGCTTGGTGAGAAGATCAACCGGTTGTTTCACGCTTGGGGTCGCTTGAGGCGCTGGGGTCGGAGGCAGGATTTCCACGACGGGCGGTGGCGTCGATTGGGAAATGACAACGTCCTTCGACTTGCTCCGGAGCCTCGACGGCTGTGGTTGTTGTAGCTCCTGTTGAATCGGGTTCAACTGATATCCGCACTCGGCGAGTTTCTCCTTGAAGTAAGGAAATCGGGCATCGACCGCATTTCTCACCTCTGGGATTTTGAAATAGCAGGCTCCCGCCAACAGCGCCAAAGAAATGGGCGGCCCTAATCTCCACAGTTTGCTATGTTCGTCACTCATTTTGTAATGGGCAGGTGTGCCTGCGCCGAATCGTCCATCATCTGCTTTGGTGGCCTGCGGCTCAAGTTTGTAGTGAGATAAGCGACAACTTTCTTTCATCCGCCCGCATTGCAAAAATTCCGGATGCCGCGTTTAATTAAGCCGTTCCCATGAAGAGACTGACCGATTACCACACGCACACGCCGCTTTGCCATCACGCGGAGGGCTGGCCTATCGAATACGCCCGCGTTGCCGTGGAGCGGGGCTTGGCGGAACTTGGCTGTGCCGATCACAGTCCGATGCCGCCCGCGCTTGAGCCTTTCGACGATTGGCGGATGCTTGGGGCCGATCTGCCCCGTTACTTTGACGCGGTGGCCGAAGCGCGCGATGCCTTCCCGCAGCTTCCCATTCGACTGGGCTTGGAGGTCGATTTCGTAACGGGCCTGCCCGGCAACGAGCGTTGGATCGAGCAGCTTGCCGGAATGGCCGATTGGGATTTCCTCATCGGCAGCGTTCATTACATCGCCCCCGGCTGGGATGTGGATAATCCGAAACACATTTCCCGGTTTGAAGATCGCCCCGTGGCCGAGGTATGGCAGCTCTATTTTTCGGCGTACGAAGAGTGCATCCGGAGCGGGCTCTTCGACTTTGTGGCGCATCCCGATTTGCCGAAAAAGTTCGGCCATCGACCCGAGGGCGATCTACGGCGGTTTTATGAGCCGATCATAGCGGCGTTGGCGGAAACCGGCACGGCCTTTGAAATCAACACCGCGGGTCTGCGAAAACCGGCGGGCGAGTGTTACCCGGCGCTGGATTTCCTGAGACTCGCGCGCACTGCCGGCGTGGGAGTCTTGATCAACTCAGACGCCCACGCGCCCGGTGAAGTGGGGATGGGGTTTGAGGTCGGGCTGGCGCTCGCCAAAGAGGCGGGGTTTACGGAAGTGCTGAGGTTTGAGAAGAGGCAGGCCAAGCGGATAACCTTATAGGAATGGGAGATATGGGAATAATGGGAAGCATGGGAGAAGATTTCAGAATCCCATTATTCCCATTATTCCCATTATTCCCATTCCTCTTACCGAGCCTTCAGGGTCACCGTTTCCACCTGTTGCAGCACGCGCCCGCCCACCTGCCGCACGGTGCCTACTCCCACATCCACGGCGGTTTCCTGTTTGGCCTGGCGCAGGAGGCTCTCGACCTGGCTGGGGCTGTTGACCTCGTAGCGGCCGAGCCGGTAGATGACCAGTCCGCGTCGGAGGCCTCCGCGTTCTGCCGGGCTGCCCGGCTCCACATCGGAGATCAGCACTCCGGCTCCTGCCGTCACACCGAGGGCATCGCTCAGGTCCTGGGTCAGATCCTGAAGCGTCAGCCCAAGCCGCCGCTTGGCTGCTGAAAGCAGATTCGAGGGCTTCGCGCCCGGATTCTCCGCCTCGCTCTTGAACTGTTGTATTTTTTCCGCAACGACCGCTGCGGGGATGGCAAAGCCAATGCCCTGGGTGGGCACCCCTTGGGGAGTGTAAGCCATTTTCGCCGACGCCACGCCGATCAGTTTGCCGGCGATATCGATCAGCGGGCCGCCGCTGTTGCCGGGATTGATCGCCGCATCGGTCTGCAACAGATTCTTATATTCGTTGTCTTCCACCGAGAGCGTGCGATTGGTGGCGCTCAGGATGCCCCGTGCCACGGAGTGTCCGTAGCCGAGTGGGTTGCCAAGCACCAGCACCGTTTGGCCCAGCAGGTTGCGCGAGACGTCCTTCAATGAAATAAAGGGGAGGGGAGTCTTGGTTTCAATCTTGAGAAGGGCAAGATCGGCGGTGGGATCACCCGTTATGTACCGCGCGGCGTAAGTCTTCCCTTCGGAGGTGGTCACCGAGATTTTAAGATCTTCCGCCCGTTCGACGACGTGCTCGTTGGTGACAATGTAGCCGGTCGCATCCACGATGAAGCCCGAGCCGAGGCTTTGGACGGTTTGCTGCATCTCGCGGGGACGGCGCATTTGCCCGCCGAAGAACTGGTTGATGAAGTCGTCGTACGGATCGCGATAGGTTCGGCGAATCACCCGTTCGGTATTCACATTGACCACGGCGGGAAGCGCCTTGCTCACCGCAATAACCGAGGCTTCAGAGGCGGGATCGCTTCCGGTTTGGGCGTGCCCCGCGGAGAAGGGAACACACACCAGGGCGACTGCCGATAGGACCGAACGAAGAGTGGCAAGGCGATGCATAGGTTTGATTAAAGTCACAATGGAAGACAGGAAATCTCCGTTTTTGCTCAAATTTTCCTTTGAATTGCGCTACGTTCACCGCCTTTCCAAATGCTCGCTTTCGTTCTACGCCGATTCGCCACGATGCTGCTCGTCCTGTTTTGCGTCGTGTCGATCACGTTTTTCCTCATCCGGCTCGCACCCGGCGGGCCGTTTGACCGGGAGCGCAAAATCCCGCCCCAGATCGAGAAAGCGCTCCTGGCCAAGTATCAACTTGATGGCCCGCTTTGGCAGCAATACACGAGCTACCTGCGAGACCTGTTGCGGGGCGATCTCCGGCTCTCGACGAAATACCGCAGCCGGACGGTAAACGAGCTCCTCGCGCAAACGCTTCCGGTGACCGCCACGCTTGGGATTGCCGCCTTCTGCATCGCAACCTTCGGGGGGATCACCTTGGGCGGATGGGCTGCGACCCGCCGCGGCACGGTTGGGGAA
>SESA01000953.1_pt1 | contig 16295 bp, 14 predicted proteins | sample 3171451 | NCBI WGS metagenome assembly SESA01 (sample SAMN06051862, study PRJNA518727) | freshwater metagenome | biome: subpolar coniferous forest; feature: holomictic lake; material: water; isolation source: holomictic Lake 227, 8 m depth | place: Canada: near Kenora, Ontario | collected...
GCTGAACGGTCCGTCAATCACCTTGACAGAATCACCAATCTTGAATGGCGCTTCAAAAACGGAACGGTGTTCTATGGTATTCTCCGGTTCAAGAATCTTCTCTACCTCATCAGGCCTCAAGGGGGTAGGAACATCATCAACACCAAGAAATCCCATAACGGAGGGTATGTCGAGAATCAAATTCCTTGTCTGCTTGTCGAGCACCGCTTCAATAAGCACGTAACCCGGAAAAGCATTCTTCGTCAAACTTCTTTTCTTGCCGTTCTTGACCTCTACAAAACGCTCATAAGGAACATAGATCTGTAGAATCTTGTCCGCAAGACCACACCTAAGCACATCGGCATCAATAGCCTCTTTAACCTTGCGCTCATGACCCGAATAAATCCTGAGTGCATACCAGCGTGCAACAGGAACACCCTGATCTTCAACATCCTTTTTTCTTGCGCTCATCGATTCAACCTTAACACTTTTGCTTACAATAACTTTCCCATAACGAAATTTATGACCCAGTCAACAAGAAAGGTAAACAAGGCAAGAATACCTGAAACCGTCAGCACAACAATTGTCAAGTCCTTGATCTCCTCTTTACTCGGCCAGATAACCTTCCGCATCTCACTGATGACATCACGATAATACTGACCCGCCTTGCCGATATAGTTAGTCATGAATACAAGTGCGAAATAAACTTCAGTGAAAATTTTTTCTGCGTGCACGTCAGGAGGGAATCGAACCCCCAACCTGCGGTTTTGGAGACCGCTGCTCTACCAATTAAGCTACTGACGTATACTATCAATACCCCAAAACACTGAGCTGATGATCGGATTCGAACCGATGACCTCTTCCTTACCAAGGAAGTGCTCTACCGACTGAGCTACATCAGCCTGACACACAAAAGAAAGGCAGTGGGTAGGGGAGGATTCGAACCTCCGAAGACAGAGTCGACAGATTTACAGTCTGTTGCGTTTAACCACTTCGCTACCTACCCATAACATTCAGAGCTGGTGATGGGACTCGAACCCGCAACCTGCTGATTACAAATCAGCTGCTCTACCAATTGAGCTACACCAGCAGCTCACTCAAAAAACAGGGCTGGTAATATAATGACTGCTTTCAGATAAACAAAGAAAAAAGAATTAAATTCTCAATCATCTTTCACAGCAGCAATAAAACCAGCGATCCATATCACAATTTTCCTCGAAGCCAGCCTTTGCGAACAGACCAATACCTTGTCAATCAATGTGGGAAATACCCGGACACGGTTTTTCTTTAACCCGTTGATTGCCGCCTTGACGACCACGCCGGTTTCCGACATCGGCAGACGGAGATTTGCCCTGTTATGTCCAGCATGTTCAAAAAAGCCGGTATTGATAAAACCAGGACAGACCGCAACCACCTGTATACCCTTTTCTTTCAGCTCTCCATAGAGCGCCTCGCTGAGCGTCAGAATAAATGCCTTGGTTGCTGAATAGAGTCCGAGACCAGGAACTCCCTGAAGGGCCCCCAGAGAGGCCACATTGATAATACTCCCCCCTCTCCTTTCAACCATATCTGGCAAGAGAAGGCGGGTAAGGCGGGCCATTGCCAGCATATTAACCATCATGATCTCCTCAAGCTTTCCAAGCGGAATATCGTCAAAGTCACCTGCACGGGAGATCCCTGCACAATTGACAAGCATATCAACCGTTGCAACGTGGCTTCGGCAAAATTCGTAAATCCTCGCAGGGCTTTCAGCATCGCCCAAATCCTCAACACACACCATCACCTCAACACCTCTCTGTTGCCGAAACTCTTCGGCGAGAATCTGTAGCCGGTCACCTGAACGGGCGACAAGCACAAGATTATGACCTCTGAGGGCAAATTCACGCGCAAAAGCTTCGCCAATTCCCATAGAGGCCCCTGTGATCAGGGTAAACAACATGGTGGATCAACCCATCTCCCCCGCTCTTTGACAAGATTGACCAGCCGCTCAACGGCATCCTCTTCCAAAATATTTTCCTCAACGCACTCCTTTCCGACATAGAGGCTGATGCGATTTTTTCCAGCGCCCACATAACCGAAATCAGCATCAGCCATCTCACCCGGCCCATTAACGATGCAACCCATAATGCCAATCTTCAGCCCTTTCAAGTGAACCGTTCTCTGCTTGATGGCGGCTGTAGCCTTCTCGAGTTCAAAATAGGTTCTGCCACAACCAGGACAGGAGATAAATTCGGTTTTCGACATCCTCACCCTCGCGCCCTGAAGAATATTGAATGCCAACTGAAGCTCATCATCAAGAGGGAGGCTGGTATCAAAGGCGAGCATGTCACCAATGCCATCGCAAAAGAGTGTTCCAGCCTGCACGGAAGCGTCAATCAACGTTTCCAGCTTGTCAGAAGCCTCTTTTTTAAAGCGTACGACAAGGGGGTAATCGAGGGAGTTCGTGTTAAAGAGCTGGACGAGCCTGCGATAGACAAAAACAGGCTCTCTTGATATCACCGAAAAAAAGAGGCGCTCAACACCCCGGATGTGACTCTTTTTTGCAAAATGGGCAAGTACCTCTGCCGGAACAGAGTTTCCTGCACCTTCATGTATAAAGCATAACTCAACAACTGCATGGCGCTCATCCTCAAGAAGGTGCAAAAACTCCTCTCCAAGCCGCTCACCCTCAACAATGTCAAATCGTACCTTTGATACCCGGCCAAGCAATCGGGCAAAAAGTGCTACATCTCTTGTGGATGCAACAAGAAAGCGGGCAGCATCACCAAGTTTGCCAAGCAAGGCATCAAGGGCATCAAGCTCTTCGTCCGTGTTGACGCAAACAGAAGCAAACTCGGAGCGAATGGAGTACTGAGACTTTTCTGGAGCAAGCCTCTGCAAAAGCTCTTCATAAACAGCTTCATGCCCTGAAAGTTGGGCATGCACATCACTCTCCACCCTCGGCAGATTGTCACCGCCAATCATCAGACCTGCAAGGGCAATCGAACCGGACGTCCTGCGCTGATAAGAGAACGGGTTGAAGGGCGGCTCATCCCGGGAGGAAAGTACCCGGTGATGCGACTTCCTGTTGCGGCTCTCAATAACATGCTTCAACGGAAGACTCCCTTTGTCACCCTTGACAAGATGAAAATCGTTATACTTTTTCACAAGCGCAAAACCGACAGGGACTTCGTTGACTGGATCCTCCGTCAACGAGACCCGGATAGTATCACCAAGACCGTCCTCAAGAAGCGCACCAATACCCATCGCCGACTTGACACGACCCTCGTCGCCATCTCCAGCCTCGGTTACCCCAAGATGCAGCGGATAGGGATAACGAAGCTGCGCATCCGCCCTCTCGACAAGCAGCCGATATGCCTGGATCATCACCTTGACATTGGAGGATTTCATGGAAAAAAGCGTCTCGTAGTAGCCCATCTCCTCGCTCATTCGGGCAAACTCAAGAGCCGCTTCAACCATCCCTTCTGCCGAATTCCCGTAACGACTGACAACACGGTCAGACAATGAACCATGATTGGTGCCAATTCTCATGGAGACCCCGAAGTGACGTGCCTTCTCAACCAAAGGAGCAAATTCCAGCCGAACGTGCTCAATCTCTTTCAGATACTCATCTTCTGAATACTCATTGTTTGAAAACTTCTGACTGGTGGCATAATTGCCTGGATTGATGCGGACGTTTTCAACAAATTCAACCGCCTTGAGTGCTGCACGGGCAGAAAAATGGATATCAGCAACCAGAGGGGTAGTAATGCGATCCCGACGGAGCTGATCGCGGATGTTCCGAAGATTTTCGGCATCCCTCTCGCTCGGTACGGTAAGCCGGATAATTTCACAACCTGCCTCATAAAGCCGTCTGCACTGCAAAACGGTTGCGGTCGTATCCATCGTATGCGTATTGGTCATCGACTCCACCCTTATTGGCTGATATCCTCCCAATGCAAGGTTTCCAAAAGCTACTTCACGGGTTAATCTACGTCGGTACTGGTACATTGAACTCATTGAGCTGTTACAGGAATAATTATTTCTCTCTGATCATAAAAAGCGTTTCTCCCGGCTTGCGGAAATTGTATCTCTCCCTTGCCGCTTTTTCTATACTATCCGGCTCAAGAGCATAGGTAATGCGCCGTTCGTTATCAAGAATCCGTTGCTGCTCAACTTTCTGCCGTTCAAGAAGCATACGATTATCAACCTCCATTCGGATCCGTTTCACAATACCGTAATCGTCAAAAAGCATTGACGCAACAAACAAGGCAAATACAACCCTGAAAAAAAATTTTTTCGGATTGGAATGGATATACTCCCAGATTCTTTTGCTAATCTTTTTCACTCGATCAAAACGCTTTTATTTTTCTCATGCTGTCGAAGTCACTCGGGAGGGGAAATGCAAAGGGAACCCTTTATGAACAAGAGTTCCCTGCAACCTTCTTTATACCCGGAAAGCCTTTCTTCCGGGATAGCGAGCCTGATCGCCAAGTTCCTCTTCAATGCGGAGAAGTTCATTGTACTTCGCCATACGGTCAGAACGCGACAAACTGCCGGTCTTTATTTGGCCAGCATTGGTTGCCACAGCAATCTGGGCAATGGTGCTGTCCTCGGTTTCGCCACTGCGATGGCTGATAACCGAAGTGTAACCATTTCTTTTTGCAAGATCAATCGCCTGGAGAGTTTCAGTCAAGGTACCAATCTGATTAACCTTGATCAAGATGGAGTTGGCCACACCCCGCTCAATGCCCTCTGCAAGCCTTTCGCTGTTGGTGACAAAAAGATCATCTCCAACGAGCTGGACGCGTGAGCCAATCTTTTCAGTCAGCACTTTCCACCCCTCCCAGTCATCTTCAGCCATACCATCTTCGATTGAAATAATCGGGTAATCACTTGCCCACTTTTCCCAATATTCAGCCATCTCAAGAGAGGTCAACTCCCGTTTGGAGGATTTCTTGAAGACATAACGCTTCTTTGCGGCATCATAGAACTCAGAACTCGCAGGATCAAGAGCAATCATCACCTGTGCATCACCGAGACCACCCTTGTCGGTTGGAGAGCCAATCCTGTAGCCAGCTTTGCCAACAGCTTCAATCACCAACTCAATAGCCTCTTCATTCGAGCCAAGATTCGGAGCAAAGCCACCCTCATCACCAACAGAGGTACTCAACCCTTTGCTTTTCAAAAGAGCCTTGAGTGCATGAAAAATTTCAGCACCACAGCGAAGAGCATCGGAGAATGAGTCAAATCCAGCAGGCATGATCATGAATTCCTGAAAATCAACGGTGTTATCCGCATGGGCTCCACCATTAAGGACGTTCATCATCGGTACAGGAAGCGTGTTGGCCATCGTGCCGCCGATATAGCGATAGAGCGGAAGACCGGAATATTCGGCCCCTGCCTTTGCACAAGCCATTGAGACACCAAGAAGAGCATTGGCCCCAAGCTTCGACTTGTTCGGTGTTCCATCAAGGGCAAGCAACACACGGTCGATCTCCTCCTGTTCGGTCACAAGCATCCCTTCCAGAGCATCATTAATAACGGTATTAACATTCTCTACCGCCTTGAGTACTCCTTTGCCAAGATAGACAGAGGGATCACCGTCCCTGAGCTCCATAGCTTCATGAACACCCGTTGAGGCTCCGCTCGGCACGGCAGCACGCCCGAATGAACTTTCAGTATACACATCAACTTCAACCGTTGGATTTCCCCTTGAATCCAAAATCTGACGAGCAAGAATTTTACTAATAACAGGCATAAAACAATAAATTTATAGTTTTTACATGCTTTCCGGGCATAAAGGAGCCAATGAAGCACTCCCCCAATGGAAGATACTCGAAAATATATCTTTTTTTCACAACCATTTCATTGCTCCCGGAAAGGCAAAAAGGACTTTTTTTTGTTTATTGTTTATCGGGTTACATTGCCCCATAAAGGCACTGCAACCCGTTATTTCGTCATCAGTCAAAAAAAGGAGTTTTGCCATGCAAGCCGTACAACCGGATCAATTGCGTAACATTGTCATTACAGGCCATGCCGGAAGCGGCAAGACCATCCTCGCTGAATCACTTGCCCTGACTATGGGCATCATAAACCGACTCGGCACCATTGATGAGGGAAACACCCTCTCCGATTACTCTCTGGATGAGATTCAAAGAAAACACAGCCTGAACACCAGTCTTGTCCACGGATTCTGGAACGACTGTAAAATCAATATGATCGACACACCCGGCCTGCTCGACTTTCACGGCGATGTCAAGTCGGCAATGCGAGTTGCTGATACCGTACTGATTACCGTCAATACCGCCTCAGGCGTTGAGGTAGGAACCGATACCATCTGGGAGTATACCAAAGAGTACTACAAGCCCACCCTTTTTATTCTGACCAAGCTCGATGCCGACCGAACCAACTTTAACGCCACGATACAAGCACTTCAGGATCATTTCGGCCATCTGGTCACCCCGATTCAATTTCCCGCCGATGAAGGGCTCGGACACCACACCCTGATTGATGTCCTCCTGATGAAGCAGCTTGAGTTCAATCCCGATAAAACCGGAGGCATGAGTATCTCCGACATTCCCGATTGTCATCTGAAGCGTGCCGAGGAACTCCATCAGCAACTGGTCGAAGCCGTTGCCGAAACCGATGAGGCACTCATGACCCGCTTTTTTGAAGAGGGAACCCTTACGGAGGAGGAGTTGAGAACTGGAATCAAATCGGCACTGCTTACCAGAACTTTTTTTCCCGTTTTCTGTACCTCACCATTGCACCTGATCGGAACAGAGCGGTTGCTGAACGTCATCGTCAACCTCTGCCCTTCTCCAATTGAGCGCGGCCCTGAACATGCAATCTGTACGATCGATGAAACCAAAAGCCTGATTCAACCCAACCCTGATGGACCGACCATTGCCTTCATTTTCAAAACAATGTCGGAGCCCCGTGTTGGTGAAATCTCCTACCTCAGAGTCTATTCTGGCCACATCGAAACCGGCCATGAGCTGATTGATGTCCAGACCGGACAACTTGAAAAACTCGGCCAGGTCTATACCATCAACGGCCAGAAAAAAAGCCCCATTGAGAAGCTGCTTGCCGGAGATATCGGCATGGTCGTCAAGCTTAAGGATGCACATACCAACGATACCCTGGCTGACAAGGGAAGCAGTTGCCGAATCAGCCCCATCATCTTCCCTCACCCCATGCTGGCAACAGCCATTATGCCAGTCACCCAGGGAGACGAGGAAAAAATCTCCGCAGGCCTGCATCACCTGCATGAGGAGGATCCCAGCTTTACCATTGAACACGACGTAGAGTTTAACCAGACCATCCTCAAGACCCTTGGTGAGACACATCTTGATACCATCATCAACCGTCTTCATGCAAAGTTCAATGTCAAGGTTGATATCTCACCCATCAAGATTCCCTACCGCGAAACCATCCGGATAGCATCCTCCGCTCAGGGCAAATACAAAAAACAGTCGGGTGGAAAGGGACAATATGGCGATGTCTGGGTAAAACTTGAGCCACGTGCAAGAGATACCGGATTTGAATTTGCCAGTGAAGTTGTAGGGGGTGTTGTGCCCACCAGGTATCTTCCTGCTGTTGAAAAAGGACTTCGGGAGGCCATTACCTGCGGTATTCTTGCGGGTTACCCGATAGTTGATCTCAAAGCCATTGCCTACGATGGCTCATTTCACCCTGTCGACAGCTCTGAATTTGCCTTTAAAATTGCAGCAAGCATGGCATTCAAAAATGCTTTTGACCAGGCAAAACCCTTTCTGCTTGAACCGATTTTTGCCTTGAATGTCTATGCTCCAGAACAGTATACCGGAGAAATCGTTGGCGATATTTCAAGCAAACGGGGTAAAATTCTAGGCATGGATTCCGATGTCAAAATGCAGATCATCCATGCGCTCATACCACAATCCTCGCTGACGACATTTCATCATGCCCTTACACGACTAACCCAGAGCCGGGCCCGATACTCCTATACATTTAACCATTACGAAGAAGCGCCGCCCGATGTTGCCCAGCAGATCATTGCTGCCAAGAGATCATAACACAACGCAACAGACAAAGCCCCAGGAGATACGGGGCTTTTGTCTTTTGTGCCCCTACAGAAAACCGAAAATCGATTTTATTTTGAGCCACCAGACGATCCAGATTGCCTCACGAATATTGTGACGGGTCATTTTCGACTTGCCAACTGTCCGATCGACAAAAACAATGGGAATTTCCTTGATAGCAAACCCCTTTTTCCAGACTCTGAAGTTCATCTCAATCTGAAATGAATAGCCCTGGGAATTGATTCTTTCAAGATCGAGTGCCTGCAATACCTCTCTGCGGAAACATTTAAAACCACTGGTCGGGTCGGCCACAGGCAGACCGGTAACAAAACTCGTATAGATACTCGCCATTTTTGAAAGAATCAACCTGCCCAGCGGCCAGTTGACAACATTGATGGTATTATTCATGTAACGCGACCCGATAACCAGGTCAGCGTCACTCATCGCATCAAAAAAACGCTCTACCATTGCAGGATCGTGCGAAAAATCTGCATCCATCTCCATGATGTAGCGGTAATCGTTCTGCAACGCAAACAAAAAACCGGTGATATACGCCGTACCAAGCCCAAGCTTTCGCTCCCGCGTCATCAAATGAACTCCTTTCATCGTCAGTTGCATAGAACGAACAATCTCGGCTGTTCCATCGGGAGAATTATCGTCAATAACAAGAATATCAACCACAAGCGCATAACGCTCTCTGAGATCTACAATCAGTCGTCCAATATTCTCTGCCTCGTTAAATGTTGGGATAATGACAAGAAGCTGGCTTGTTGGCGCAGCTTCATCAAAGAGTGAGAGATAAGGAGTGTTCAGAGTAACGATATTTTGTTCCAACATGAGCATTAAAGATCTTCAAAAAAAAAGCATTGCTTCCGGGGAGGCAATGCTTTTATAAAACACTTCACAAAACCAGGCTGTTCTTAGCGCGCTTCGCGATGAAAGCGGTGCAGAAACCTGAGATCAAAATCAAGTCTTTTCGGCGGTGTGTAGTTAAAATCAAGCACTTGACCATCAGGCAGTACTTCAACAAGTGCTCCTGAAGGGCATTCATCTGAACCAAAACAGGCCGAACAGGAAATACAGGCATCCTGATCAATATAAGCCCTGAAACCACCCTCCTGAACATCACCGTAAAATTTGTAACCAATGGCCTTCACTTTCGGCGGGCACTTGTCAAGACAGAGACCACAACCCACACAGAGGTTTTCAATAATAAAGTAATGCGATTTCGCTCTCGGAGGCGCTTTCTTCAAAACAGGCTGATCCGCAGCTTCTACTGCTGCGGCTTTTGCTGCAGGGGCCACCTTTGCAACCGGAGCTGCCGGTTTCGCTCCTGCTGCCGGTTTCGCTCCTGCTGCCGGTTTTGCCCCCGCAGCCGGTTTTGCCCCCGCAGCCGGTTTTGCCCCCGCAGTCGGTTTCGCTCCTGCTGCCGTTTTAACTTCTGCTGCTGGCTTCGCTCCTGCCGCCGGTTTTGCCGGTGGGGCAGGTTTCGCACCTGGAGCTGGTTTTGCGGCTGCCTTCTTGACCGGAAAAGCAGACTCCTGCGGAACACCGCATCTTCCAAGATTGACATTAAGCGGCTCCATGCGAAGCTTGCCATTCTGCACTTGGGGAAACCCTTTTGATTGTGCCTTTGCCTGCTTTGCTGCTGGCGCTGTATCTGGCTGTTGTACAGGATCGGCCATAAAAACCCTCCTCTTTAATTACGTGATAAACTTTTAGGAGCAAAAGACCATCGCCGAAAAGAGTTCCCCCCTTTCGGCGATGATGTGGAATCAAGCAATCAGCTTCATCAGATAGTCTACGACCTGTGTCAGCATAACCTGACCGGAAACGGCCGCATCACCAACCTGTGGAGGTAAGGGTGAATCAGTTTGATAGAATCCGTTGCCTATGAAAAGAAATACCAGCATAAAAACGCCACCAAAATAGAGGAACGTACCCGCCATCTTCGAATCTGATATCGTCAGCACAGGGAAGCGGAAGTTGACATCCCTGTTCAGGAATTTCTTCCCAAGCCAGCGAATGGTTCTTGTCTGAATGTCAGCACCTTCAAGACGTGAACCGCGATCTTCGAACCATACTGCAAAACTGATAAACCATACAAGATGGCCAATCATCAGAATTGTCGAGAGGTGTGAACTTGAAAAAATATTCACGGTCTCTGTCCAGAAATAGTAGAAGATTCCTGACGTATAGTGATGATGAAGACCCGCAACAGAATCCCATGCCTTCGCATCAGCGGCAGGAACACCATACATCATCGAAGCAATCCATGCGCCGTCAATATACCACGCAACAGCAGAGAGTCCCTTGATTCCCCACAACATGGCAAACCAGAGCTGATCCTGAATCGAAACACCGCAGGTACCTCCATAAACTGGCCCAAGGCAAGGGAATGAGTAGGAATTTTTCTTGAGACCAAGATCATCCCAAAGCGGTGACGTATGTGAAAAGAAGGCAATACGAACAAGCGCGATCAACGAGAAGAGCGAACCTGCAACAATAACATGCACCATAACCCAGTCATTGATACTCGGATCGCGGAACATCCACTGGAACATCGGCAACGGTTTCAGCCAGTAGAACGACATCAGGATGTTCGTGCCAAAAAGATTCAATTCACATATAGTGTTCCACACAATAACAGCATAGACTGAAAGCATGGTTGCAAAACAGAGCGCCATCACGGTACCCAGAATCTTGACCTGAACTTCCTGATCACGTCCCTTGGTAATAAATACTGACTTGATCTGGCTGTAAAGACCGTTGAGCTGGATTTTAAGGAGATACTGACCACCATGATAGACACCTGCAAAAACATAGAGGACGCCGCAAATGATGTGGTTGAAAACAATGAGATTAATCACAGTCCTTGCCATACCGAATGTGGCACCGTTCTTCGGCATAATGGCAAAAGCCTCAAAGTCAGCAAACTCTTTTGTACCAGAGATGACCTTGCCACCCTCCTGCAGAAAATTATAGCTTACACGGTTGAACGGCTCGCCATAAAGATAAAAGACAAGTTTGTCAAGTTCCTTGTAGTAGGCCGCAAAAGATGGCTGCTGGAATGCAACAAAGGCAATACAGCCAAGTGCGATGTTAATGTAGCCGATTGCTGTCAGGTGTACCGAAAATGCCGCTTTCATGTCATCGTTCAGATGAGTGGCTGCATTCGGAGGATTGTTCCACCAGTAAATACCCATGGCAAAGAAAATAACTGCAAAGACAAACGACATGAAGGTCTCTGAGTTGATAGTCTGAAAATCAGGAATTGGCTCAAAACCGAGCAACAACCACATCAACAGACCCCAGCCAAGAAAAAGCAACGACATGTAAACAGCGTGTGGTCCCAGCGCGTCCTTGTAACTTTTCGCACTTGCTCCACCAAAAACTACATCACCAAACTTGCCAAGAAACCTGAAATCGCGGAAGTTACCGGTACGGCCGGTAAACGGATTGGTGAGATTGTGGGTCCAGTGACGCCATCCACCAAAAAGAAGAACCGAGCCTGAAAGAAAGTGAAAGCCTGCCCATTCGAGCAGTTTTGTAGCTGCAAACTTAAGATCTTCTGTTTTTGTACTGTAGGTATCAATTCCAAGAGAGACCATTCTTGGCTTGATGGTCAAATAAAACCAGTTGTCATGAAAACCGGGCGCACCCCAGGGAAAGACCTGAATACCTGAGATATAGTAGATCGCCATAAGAAAACCGAGCACACCAAGCAGGGCAAGGTGAGCTCCGACGACCTGTTCATCATCAATCTTGTCGGTATCAAAAATCTGGTACCACTTCGTCGAACGGGTCTCCGTCCGCTGAAAAAGAAACCTTCTCATTTTTGAGGCATCCTGCTCCTTGATAACGGACGCAGTACCCGGAGCGCCGTTTCCCTTGGGCGAAGGAGCGTTCCCCTTGGGAGGTGGGACCGTGCCCTTTGGCTTTACTCCTGCCGGATTCACTTGTTCAGCCATCGTATTCTCTCCTTTTTTTTGGACATAATTCAGGTTGAAGAAACCAAAAGAAAACTGCCGTACTATAACTTACAATACAATAAGCGGATAACACCTTCAGAGCAAAAACTGCACAAGAACCATAAAGTTTTCTTGCAGATCAAAACGCAACAAAAGGCGAGCAAAAAGCCCAAAATCTATAGAAAAACCTATAAAAACCAACCCGAGTCAGATATTTCTCCGCTCAAACCACGACGTACAACACTGAATAAAATAAGAAAAATTATTTAATAATAAATTATTTTACATCCGCATTGATGCGCTATTGTTCTATTATAGAGCATGAAAGCAGTTGTTGCAACCCTTTTATTCACTCCCTCGGTCAGGAAGTTGCAACAGCCGGAACCCCTTCAATCACGAATACGTCAAACCGCATGAAGCTTACGTTCAGCAAACTTTCCGGAGCAGGTAACGACTTTATTGTTATCGACAACATTCGCTGCTCCTTGTATCTTAATCCGTTACAGATCAAGAAACTCTGCACCAGAAGAACCGGGATCGGTGCCGACGGGCTTATTCTCATTGAGCCCTCCGCAAAATACGCATTCAGCATGAAATACTACAACGCAGACGGCTTTCCTGGATCGATGTGCGGAAACGGCGGGAGATGTGCCGTATATTTCGCATCCACCATCGGGATTGCAGCCGCAGCCGACAACTCCTTTACCTTTGAAGCCAATGGCAACCGCTACGACGCATGGATTCTCGGGCCCGAAAGTGTAAAACTGAAAATGCTCCCTCCCCGGGAATTCAGAACTGACCTTGATATTGACGGAGAATGCTGCTACGCAGTCAATACCGGTTCTCCTCATGCCATTCTCTACACCTCCGATCTTGGCTCTGTTGATGTGCATGAAAGAGGAAAACGCATCCGCCACAGAACAGACCTCTTTTTGGAAGGCACCAATGTCAACTTTATCGAAATTACCTCCCCCCACTCGCTTGCTCTCCGTACCTTCGAACGGGGTGTCGAAGAGGAGACCCTTGCCTGTGGTACAGGCGCGGTTGCAGCAGCCCTGATGAGCTATCGACTCGGGAAAATCAGCTCCACCACCGTGCAGGTCACCGTAAAAAGCGGCGATACCCTTGAAGTCCAGTTCAGTGAAGAGATGAACAATCTCTTTCTTTCCGGTCCGGCAAAAATCATCTACGAGGGCAGCGTCACCATTGACTGAAATCAACTGAAGCACGTTCAACTGTACCAAAGTCTGTGCATAGCTAATTTCAATGCCTCATTTGGATTAAATCTTACAGAAATGAGGGAGAACGAAAAATATTATATACATTTCTGTAACATTCACCGTTGAATGTTCATCAGAACTCTTCCGTCCAGGAGCCAATGCGAGAGCCTGTCAGCGTATCTTTGCGCCGTTCGATTCATTTACTAAACAGGACATCGCCATGAGTAACAGAAAAGAGAATGATCCCCTTTCAAAACAGCTCAACGTCAACTTGATGAAGCTGCGACCATCATGCAGCTTGATGCAGCAGCTCATGAGCTTCTCCGCTGGCCGTTACGGGAACTTCATGTTACCCTTCCGGTAAAAATGGACAATGGAAAAACAAAAATCTTTCATGGCTTTCGGGTTCAGTATAACGATGCCCGTGGACCGAATAAAGGTGGAATACGCTTTCACCCGGAAGAAACAATTGATACGGTAAGAGCACTCGGTGCCTGGATGACCTGGAAAACCTCTGTCATGGATATTCCACTCGGCGGAGGCAAAGGAGGAATTATCTGCGATCCAAAAAACATGTCTGCTGGTGAACTTGAACGGTTGTCCCGCGCCTATATTCGCCAGGTTGGAGGCATTCTTGGCCCGAAAAAGGATATCCCGGCACCTGATGTTTACACGACACCGCAGATCATGGCATGGATGGCCGACGAATATTCCATGATGCAGGGACACAACGAATTTGGTGTCATCACCGGAAAACCCCTTGCACTCGGTGGTTCTGCCGGCAGGGGGCCACAGCAAGAGGTGGCATCTATTGTGTCCGTGATGCAGCGGATGAACTTGGCATTGATATTAAAGGCAAAACTGCGGCCATTCAGGGATATGGTAACGCAGGCTCATTTGCCCACAAACTCGCAGTAGAGCTGCTCGGCATAAAAGTTGTCGCCGTTTCAGACTCAAAAGGGGGCATCTACAATCCTGATGGACTATGGTATGAAAATGTCATGGCCCATAAAGAACAGACGGGCTCTGTCACCGGTTTTCCGGAAGCCGAGTACATCTCCAATGAAGCGCTGCTTGAACTTGACGTTGACGTGCTTTTTCCCTCTGCACTGGAAGAGGTTATCACCGGGAATAACGCACAGAGAGTCAAGGCCAAAATTATCGCTGAACTGGCCAACGGCCCGACAACACCTGAAGCAGATGCAATTCTTTACAAAAACGGGAGCTATGTCATTCCTGATTTTCTCTGCAATGCCGGTGGTGTAACCGTATCCTGGTTCGAAATGGTGCAAAACTCTTATGGATACTACTGGGAAGAGGATGAGGTGCACAAACGCCTTGAAAAAAAGATGAAAACCGCTTTCAGCGCCGTACACAAAGCATCCCGCAAATATGGTGTCCACAACCGGATGGGAGCCTACATCGTCGCCATCCAGCGAGTAGCCGAAGCGATGAAACTGCGGGGGTGGTACTAATCGTTGCGCTTTGGCAACTGCCTCCTGACAGCGGAAATGGAGCGGTTGATGATACGGTAACGGGCTACGCCGAAAATGGCAGTGATCACTCCGAGTGGTATACATGCAACTCCGACAGCCTGAAACCAGCCTGCTTGTGAGAAGTGCATCATGGAGACTCCTGCAATGACTAATGAAACTCCTGAGCGCAGGTAGGCAAGCAGGGTTCGTTCATTTGCAAGAATTGTCCGGTCGATAGCCAGTTCATCACGCAGAATCAATTCAGAGTTGTCAAATTTCGAATAGGGTGATTGTGCCATGCTGGTTTATCTCTTATCTTTTATTAAAGTCGATCAGTGAACGTTTAACCGTTGGTATCGCTTTTTAGTCCTGTGATGGTGTTTTTTTGCCAATCGTGAGTTATGCTTTATACTTCCTTCATTTAAAACGGAAAATCAGCAATGGAAAAATGGATCTGTGTACCATGTGGTTATGTTTATGATCCCGAGGTCGGTGATCCCGATAACGGCATAAAACCAGGAACCCCCTTCGAAGAGATTCCCGATGACTGGATCTGCCCTGTCTGCGGCATGGACAAATCATCGTTCGAATTACAGTAGACAAAAACAAACCGGTAGTTGTCTTCTCCCGAAAAACGATACCATGCAAGGGTGCGCTCACGAGTACAATCAGGGCGCACCCTTGCTTCCGCCCTCTGAAGGTTTTTGAGGTATTGCCTCATCTCCGTGCCCCTCTGGAGAGCTTCCACCCCCTTCAGAAACCTTGAGGGCACTGCTGTCTGACGAAGCAGCCTGCTCGAGCAAACTTTCCGGAACACCAATCACAACAGAATCCACAACCGCTGTGGTATCAGGCGTCAGGGCCATCACCTCCCTGTAATCAGGCACAACAATTCCCCTCTTTCGCATAATGGCATAGATGAGATTGGAACGATTGCGGACATAACGAGATGAACCCGTCGGAGAGAAGAGAATCGGGTTAGGAAGTATCGCAGCAAGTTTTGATGCCTGTCGTGCCGTCAATCTGGCCGCACTGACACCATAGTAATGACGGGCTGCCTGACCAATACCAAAAATACCATCACCCCATTCGGCAACATTGACATAGAGCTCAAGAATCCGGCGTTTGGAGAGCGTTTTTTCAAGTCTCCAGGTAAGAATAGCCTCCTTGATTTTGCGTACCGGATTTTTGGAGGGAGAGAGGTAGAGATTTTTGGCAAGCTGCTGGCTGATGGTACTGCCACCCATCTTGAATTTCTTCGCCATGATGTTTTTCTCTATTGCCCGCTCAATCGCCTGATAATCAAACCCCTCATGATGCCAGAATTTGTCGTCCTCACCAATCAGAACCGCCTTGATGAGATTCTGGGAAACCTGACCGAGAGGTACCCACTTCTGCTGGATTTTTTTATCCTTGAGCCCTGCACGTTGCCACTCGGCTTCACGCGTCTCCATAAAGGCTGTTTTGGCGGGATTATTTTCAACAAGCTGACCAACATCAGGATAGACCAGATAACGTACGATATCGGCAACAAAGAGCAGCAACAAAATGGCTGAAAGAGTTTTGAAACGCTTCATACTCATGGCTGACAGCTTTAACTGCGAG
>SESA01000958.1_pt1 | contig 16204 bp, 10 predicted proteins | sample 3171451 | NCBI WGS metagenome assembly SESA01 (sample SAMN06051862, study PRJNA518727) | freshwater metagenome | biome: subpolar coniferous forest; feature: holomictic lake; material: water; isolation source: holomictic Lake 227, 8 m depth | place: Canada: near Kenora, Ontario | collected...
TTTCAAGGCAGCGCGAGAAGGCGATTGATCAATTAGTGGCCGACGCAACGGAGCGCGGTGATTGCGTTGATCGTTTTTACTGGATGCTGGTGTATGACCTGGAAATGGCGCCTATGACCAGCAACTTGAAGCAACTGACGGATCTGGGGTTGGCGGTTCCATCGCCTGACAATCTTGATGAGCGCGAGTTACATGAGAAATTGTGGGAGGTTGTTGAATCGCTTGGTGACTTGGGCGTGTTTCTTTTGCATACGGATGGACTGAGCGATCGTGAATTATATTCCAGGCTGTTTCACGAAATCTTGACTGAGCCCGTACGAGATTTGCCACCAACCGAAGGCGTGAGTGAATTCATAGATTTGCGTGGCGGCGCGTCGCAAGCGCAATCCAATGATGAAGGTGTTGAAGTTGTTGTGAAAGTTGAGCGAGATCGTTTCCTGCCCAAGCCCGAAGGTGGCGAAATGAAAGAGGGCGGATAAAAATGAAAGGATCCAGCTCACCTCGAGCTGGATCCTTCAGGCTCGGTTGGATGCGTTGAAATACTTTGCATCGCCAAGCCAGGGTTGAGTGACTCACTCAACACTTCAACAATCGAATACAAAAAACAAAATGCAAGCACACAAATGAAAATTTCAAACTTTTACTTTCAAAAGGCTGCAATATGAATATCTGATCAGCCATAAGTGTTGATTTAATGGAGACTAGGAACAAAGGTGTAGGCGACTGGATGGTGGTGACGTGAAGTTGTTTTGGTAGGAACATTTTGTTGTGGGCGCGTGCTGATGCGGCGAATGCATGGGGCGCGGGATCTGGCAGCGAGCATCCTTGCCGTCCAAGTTGATATACAGTTTTGGTGTGAAACGTATTCTTCAAATCTGCGTGCTGCTTTGCATGACCAGTTGCGCCAGTGAACCTGAAAAAGTCTCCAGTCCAAAATTACTCGGCTCCTGGAAAAGTGATTTTGATTCCACCACATTGACCTGCGAAGACACTGGTTTGTTCACCTTGTCATTCACTGGTCCAAAGACGCGCGCCATCGTGGGTGACTACACCTTTGATGGGAAAATTCTCACTTTCCGAAATCGCCCTGAGACCAAGTTGTGCGTTGATGAAACCGGCGTGTATGAAATTAAAATTGACGGCTCACTGTTGATCGCCCGCAAGGTGAAAGACAATTGTCCCTTGCGCGAGAAGCAAATGGACCACTCGTGGACGCGCGTGAAAGCGGCGGGGGTCGGCTCTTCGGCGGTTCCCGCGACAGAAAAATAAATCTTGAGTCACGCGAGGTGGTGGACATCAGTCCATATAGATTTTGCGGCTTCCTTCATTCTCTCACGACCATAAATCCAAAGCTAGACTTCGCGCATGCAAGGACGCACGCTTTTACTTGATCCGCGTTTGAACAAAGCCACCGCATTCACAGAGGCGGAGCGCGAGAAACTGGGCCTGATCGGGTTGCTTCCCGACGGCATTGAAACCAGCGAGACGCATATTCGAAGGGTGAACACGCAACTTGGCCACTGCACATCGCAGTTGGAAAAGTATGTGTACTTAAGCGAGTTGGCGGATCGCAATGAGCGGTTGTTCTACATGTTGCTGCGGGCGGAGCCAGAAATGTTGATGCCGATCGTGTACACGCCAACCGTTGGGGAAGCGTGCCAGCAATTTGGGCACATCATGCGAAGGCCGCGTGGCTTGTATGTCAGTTTGAAGCGCCGTGGAAAAATAAAAGACGTGCTGCGCAACTGGCCCGAAAAAGATGTGCGCTTTATTGTTGTGACCGACGGCGAGCGCATTCTTGGTTTAGGTGATCAGGGAGTGTGCGGAATGGGAATACCCATTGGAAAGTTGGCGCTGTATGCCGGCTTAGGTGGCGTGCCGCCCAATGTCACGCTGCCAGTGACGCTGGATGTTGGAACCAACAACGAAACGTTTCTGGAGGATCCGCTGTATCCAGGCATGAGGCAGCGACGAATCACGGGCGATGAATACACGTCATTCGTGGATGAATTTGTTGACGCGGTGCAGGAAGTGTTTCCGCATTGCTGCATTCAATTTGAGGACTTCACCAACAAGACCGCCATTCCGTTGTTGGAGCGCCATCGCAATCGCGTGTGTTGTTTCAACGATGACATTCAAGGAACGGCGGCCGTCGCGGTGGCTGGCTTGTTTGGCGCGTGCCGCATTATGAAAAACAAAGTGCGCGATCAACGCGTGTTGTTCTATGGCGCCGGAAGCGCGGCGATTGGCATTGCGGATTTGTGCGTGTTGCAAATGACACGCGAAGGTTTGTCGGAGGCTGAGGCGCTGAAGCGATGTTTTTTGATGAACTCAAAAGGCCTTGTCACCGCGGAATCCGCCGGCTTAAGTGATCAACAACGACGCTATGCGCACGTGAACACGCCCACAAAAGAGTTGTTGCAGGTGGTTGAAATGGTCAAGCCCACGGCGTTGATTGGCGTCAGCACAATGGCGAACGCCTTTACGCCGGCCGTCATTGCCGCCATGGCCAAAATAAATCCGCGGCCGATTTTGTTTCCGTATTCCAATCCAACAAGCAAGAGTGAGTGCACCGCCAAGGACGCCATTGAGCACTCGCAAGGCCGCGCCATTTTTGCCGCGGGCAGTCCATTTCCGCCGCTGCACTTTCAAGGGAAACTTTTTGTGCCAGGGCAGGGCAACAACGTTTACATTTATCCAGCGGTTGGTTTGGCCGTGTATGCCACGGAGGCCAAGCGCGTGACCGACGACATGTTCTTGCGCGCCGCGGAAAGTCTGGCCGCGCAAGTCACGGAAGAGGATTTAAATGTTGGCTTGATCTATCCGCCAATTGCGGAAATTCATCCAACACTGATCAAGGAAGCGGTGGATGTGGCGACTTTGATTTTTGATCAAGGCCTTGCTGGAGTTGCGCGACCCAATGACATTGACGCATTTGTGCGCGGCAAGATTTACAACCCCACATACTGAAACATGATTTGTCATTCATGCGCGCTTGTTCTGGCAATGCATCGACGATGAGATGAATGCGCACCGCAGTTTGACATGAGCGAATTATTTTTTAGGTTCACGAAACGCCAGTAGGCGCAGGCCATTGATGACCACGGCAACCGTGCTTCCTTCGTGCATGATCACGGCAAGCGTGGTGCCAATCAAACCGCTTAAAGTCAGGGGAATCAGAATGAAAACCATGCCCATGCTCACCGCGACATTTTGACGGATCACTTTGCGCGCGAAACGCGCCAAGCCAATCGCAAATGGAATGCGCTGCAAATCGTCGGCCATAAGCGCAATGTCCGCGGCTTCAAGCGCGACATCCGTGCCGCCGCGACCCATTGCAATTCCAACCGTGGCCATGGCGAGGGCGGGCGCGTCATTGACGCCGTCACCAACCATTCCAATGGCGTGATATTTTTCAAGCAGCGCTTTCACGCGGTTGATTTTGTCTTCGGGCAAAAGTTCAGCTTCGATTTCATCAACGCCAATATCGTTGGCAATGGCTTGCGCCACGCCTTTGCGATCGCCCGTGAGCATGATCACAGGTCGCACATTCAGCGCGTGCAAAAGACGGATGGCCTCAGCGGCCTCGGCGCGCGGGCGATCCGCAAGCGCAATGAATCCCAGAATTTTTTCGCCGCAACTCAACACAACAACGGTGTTGCCACTGGCGTCGTGTTGCGCCAACGCGGTGTTCATTGCGTCGCTGAGTGCGGCGCCGCGCTCGCGCATAAGTCGCGCGGAACCCACTTCAACGGTTTGTCCATTGACAGTGCCAGTGACGCCCTTGCCTTTAATGGCGGTCACATTCTCGGCCGCCGCAACGCGAATTTCTTTCGCCTCCGCTGCGCGCACAATCGCGCGCGCAATGGGGTGCTCGCTTCGTTGCTCAATAGCGCTTGCTGTTTCCAAAAGTTGCCGCTCGCTTACACCGTCCGCGGTGAACATGCTGACAATTTGCGGACGACCATTGGTAAGCGTGCCGGTTTTATCAAGCGCAATTGCGCGAAGAATGGCCAAGCCTTCCAAATGCAAGCCGCCTTTGATCAGCACACCGGATCGCGCGGCGCGGGCCACACCAGAAAGAACAGCGGCTGGAGTACTAATGGCAAGCGCGCATGGACTTGCGCCAACAAGCATGGCAATCGCGCGCAAAAGTGATTCATCAAAGGTCAGCCAGCCGAAATATTGCGGAACAATCAACGCCAAGATGGTGCCACCCACGACACAAGGAACATAGATGCGCGTGAACGCCTCCGCGGCGCGTTGAGTCTGTCCCTTTTGTTGCTGCGCATCCTCCACCAAAAGAATCATGCGCGACATGGTGGATTGCGAACTTGGACGCGATACGCGAATTTCAAGACTGCCATCGCCATTGACAGTGCCCGCGAAGACTTCGTCGTTGACATCTTTTTCAACGGGCACGCTTTCGCCAGTGATTGGACTTTGATCGATGCTTCCGCTGCCCGCCAAAATAATTCCGTCAGCGGGCAGGCGCTCGCCAGGTCGCACCACCACGACATCGCCCACAACAAGTTGCTCCACGGCGATTTCAATTTCTTGCGCGCCACGTTTTACTTTTGCAAATTTAGGCGCAAGCTTTCCAAGCGCGCGTATGGCCTTGCGTGACTGGCCCATGGCGTAGTGTTCCAGAGCGTTTCCCAGCGAAAACAGAAATAGCAACAGTCCGCCGTCAATGCCCTCGCCAATCCACGCCGCGGCAATCGCAGCAACCACCATGAGAAAATCAACATCAAGACGGGCCTTGAATGCCAAGCGCAGACCAACAAGAAATGCGTTCCAACCCGCCACCACATAGACCACTCCCAAGCACGCAAGAGCAACGGCGTGATTGGTGACAACCCATTCGCGCGGAAGGCACCACTGAAGAAACGCATTGTGATCGGCCACAATCCAGCCGCGCTGCAAGCACCAAGCAAGTATTAAAAAAATGCCGGCGACAAATGGAATCCATAAATCATTGCGCCACCATGCGGGTGACGCTTCATTGGAATTTATTTCTCCGCCGTGAGATTGATGCGCGCCACACATGGCGTGAAGATAGCGAGAAAACCATATTTAATAGATCGCTTAGCGAACGCGGAAAGAAATTTTGCAAGATCATTGAATCAAGCCATTTCTTTCCTTGACTTGCGATGGTTGGAAACTTGCAAGCCACGGCACTGATGCAATCGCTCATATGGTTAGAATGATTTATATGGACGCATTTGAATTTCCACCACCAACGCCGAGTGATCTAGGCGACCGAGAAATTGCGCGCGAGGGCGACACGCTGGATGGCGTGCGCGTTGCGCTGCTTGTGACTGGCGGAATTGCCGCAATGAAGACGCCATTTCTTGCGCGCGCGCTGCGCCGTCAAGGGGCTAGCGTGACCGCGTTTTGCACGGAAGAAGCTTTGCGTTATGTGGCGCAGGACGCCTTGGCGTGGAGCACAACTTTCCCAGTGATTACCAAACTTTCAGCTAGCGCTGAGCACCTCAGTGACGATGCGCCATTTGATGTCTATTTGGTTGCTCCCGCCACCGCGGCAAGTATTGGTCGCATGGCGCATGGCATTGCGGAGGGCGCGGTCGGCGCCACGTTGGCCGCGGCGATTGGAAGAATGGAGCAGGGAAGGGCGAAAGTTTTGGTTGCGCCAACCATGCATGGCTCCATGCACAATTCTATTTTGGTCAAGGCGCTTCGCGAGCTGCACAATATTGGTGTTCGAATTATTCCTCCGCGCGACGCGTATGGAAAACATAATTTGCCTGATGATGCGACGCTTGTGAAAGAAGTCGTCGACGCGGCCATGGCGTTGAAAGCTCGACGCTGATTTTTATGCGACAAACTGTATTCAAATTTAATTTCTGTGACGCAGCGAATCACTTGAAAGGATTCCATTCATGCTTGCTTTGATATCAATTTCCCGTCGTTCCTGGTTGCGAGGAAAAATTTCAGTCACGGCTCGAGTTGCCATGTGCGGCATATTTTCACAACTTGTTTTGTGCCAAGCGCCTGCATCGCCTGCGCAAACAACAACTACGACGCCCGTGGTGGCCACTACGGAAAAATCATCAGCTCCTCCGGCTGCTACCACTGACGGAGCAATCACGCCAGCCAAGGCCGATGCGGTGACTGCAGCCGCTTCGCCCACCACCACCAAGGGACCGCCGGTATCAATCACACAGGAAACGCAATTGGTGGAGGCGCCAGGGCCAACGGTGTCCCCGGCGTTTGGAAATGTTCTTGCTTTCGCGGGTGATCGCCTCATTATCAGCGGCGCCGTCATGTCCAAGCGCGTGGGCGCTGATGGACAAATTTTCACTTTCGCCTTGAAGGGTGGAAAGTGGACTTCAGTTTCGGAAATGGTTCAAGTGCAAGCAATGGCGCCGGATGAATTCGCCATTCAGCGCATACTTGGTGATCCAGAATTTTTATTGACGAACATTTATCGCAAGACCAAGTCAAGCGAAATTGTTTCCTTCGCTCCAACCGAGGGACGTGAAGCATGGAAACAATCTGGTTCCATTAAGTCCCCCGCGGGAGAAAAGGTTTTAAATTTCGCCGCGGCCATGGCGCTTAGTAATAACGTGTTGGCGGTGGGTGAGGTCAGTTCACGGCCAAATCAAAAGGATGAAGATTTTTCAGCAAGCCCGCGCGTGTTTCTTTTTGCGCGCACCGCGGAAGGTTGGAAGGCGCAGGGCGCCATTCAACGCGACGCCAAGAAAACGCCTTGGTGGTTTGGTATTTCAATCGCAATAGATGGCGACACATTGGCGGTTGGAAATCCAAACGCGCTTCTGCCATTCACCACGGACAAACTGCGTCCAAGCCTTGAGCCCGCCATGGTGTGCGTGTATAAAAAAACAGCGGCGGGTTGGAATGTGGAGCAAGAAATTACCAAAGCAGGCTTGAGCGAGTGGAGGGGATTTGGTGTGAACATCGCTTTGCAAGGAGATCTTCTGGCGGTGCGATCGGTGAATCCAAGCAATCGCGAGGATGAAATTGATGTGAATGTATTGCGGCGCGTGAATGGTCAATGGGTTTCTGAAGGCGCTCTGAATCCTGGAGCCGGCGTGACCAAAGGCAAGGGATATGGTTTTGCGTTGGCCGTGGATCATGGACGAATTATTGTTGGTGATGCGATGGCCGTTGAAGGCACCGACGTCAATGGTCGCGTGTTTGTATTTGAACACGGCGACAATGGTTGGCAAGAAAAATGGCGTCTAGCGCCGAAAGTTTTTGTTCCACCAAATTCATTTGGAACCGCTCTTGCAGTTCAGTGGCCATGGGTCGCGGTGGGGCGCGTGCGAAGTGAGCGGCTGGGCATTGAGCCCGGCGGCGCATTGTTATTCAAATTGGACGCGCCAGCCGCGGACACCGCCGCGCAAAAGGCGAATCAAACGAAGTAGGAAAATTTATTTCCACCAGCGCACGCTGAAGGCCAAAAAGAACGCGCCGGAAGTGAGATCGAATGGTTTATCCCAACCCTTTGGCCATTCCGTTGGCGCCAATGGATTGAGCAAAATGAACAGCGCGGAAAAAATGCCGCACCACGCCGCGCTTTGATTTCGTGCGGACAGAAATGCGCTGACGCCCGCAATGCAACAGCAAGCGGGCTTCAACCAGCCATCTGCTTCTGTGATCCACACTTGGGTCAAAATGCCAAACTGGTACGCGCCCATTGCAAGCAGCCACGCGCCAGCGATCGCATTCACAATGAGCCACCATCGAGTCATATCCGCCTATCGGTCAAATGCGCGCTCTGGCTACACTCGCAACAATTCAATTCGCCCCATGTCAAAGAAAATTCAAATTGTATTGTTGCACCACGCCGCTTCTGCAAGTGCGCCGTGTGATTCAATTCTGAAACGCGTTGACCAAATGGCGCGACTTGCGAAGGAAGAGGGGTTGATTGGCAAGTGTGAATTTGCGCGCGTGCAAGAAATGCGCCGTAGCTGGACATTTCTTGGTGACCGCCGCTTTGACGCGCACGATGCTTTAACGCAACGCTTTCGAGATGGTGCAAATTGATGAAATGTTCGCCAAGTATTCCAGTTGATGTGCAGCAGTCGGCGGTGAGCCAGGGATTTGCAATGCCGGCGGAGTGGGCGCCGCTTGAAGCGGTTTGGTTGGTGCGCCCGCACAATGAAAAAACATGGCCCGGTTGTTTACAAGCGGCGCAAGCCGAGTGGGATGCGTGGCGCGCGGCAATGGAAAGCGTGGTCCGTGTGCGCACAACCGATGAACTTCACGTTGCCACCAACGATTCTTGGATTCGAGATTTTGGTCCTGTCTTTGTAAAAAATAAATCTGGCCAAGTGGCCGCGCATTCTTTTGTCTTGAACGATTGTGGTGGCAAGGATGAGGTCCGCTCACTGGAAGACGCCGTGCCCGATGCGTTGCAAAAAGAATTGGGGCTTTCAATGTGGTGCCATCAACTTATTTTGCACGGCAGCAGCATTGACAGCAATGGCGCGGGAACATTGTTGGCTTCGCGGCAGTGTTTGGAAAATAAAAATCGTAATCTGGAATCGAATTCTGGCGCTCTTGAGCAGGTCCTGCGCGAGGCGCTTGGAATCACCAACATCATTTGGCTTCCTTGCGGCATTGAAGGTGAACAGACCAACGGCCACGTGGACAATGTCACGCGTTTCGTGCGCCGCGACGCCATAGCCGCGGTGCGCGCTGCGGAGGATCACCCTGATCACGCCATGTTGGAGGCAAATTGGAAAGTGTTGCAAGAGGCGCGCGACGAGAAGTGCCAGAAGTTTGAATTGCTTGAGTTGCCAACTCCAAAGCCGTTGCATTATGAATTTCCGGCGGATCGATTTGGCCCAGGCGCGCGTCGAATACTGCCGGCGAGTCACGCCAATTTTCTTTTTGCCAACGGCGTCATCTTTGTCCCCGCGTTTGGCGGACCAAGCGATGACGTCGCATGCCGCATGTTGGAAAATGCGACAGGCTTGCGTGCGCAACCCATTATGGCCAAGGCGTTGGTGGTGGGGCTTGGCGCTTTACATTCTTTCAGTTGTCAACAACCGCAAGCAATCGCATGACGCAGTTTGCCGCGCGAGTCACTGAGCCGCAGCCACCAACGGATACCAAGGCGGACGCCGAGATTTTTTTAGTGGAGTGCGCAAGGACGCTGCATTTGTACGGCGCGCCCGCGCATGTGTTGGAGGCGGAGTTGGTGCGCACGGGATCTCGCCTTGGATTGGCCGTGCAAATTTTCAGTCTTCCCACCTACCTCGCAATTTCAGTTGGTCCACTTGATCGTCAACGCACATTTCATTTGCGTGTTGATCCCGGCTCCATTCAATTAAGTAGCCGCGATGAAATGCATGTGATACAGCGCCAGGTTTTGGAAGGGGAATTGACGTGCGCTCAGGGAACACGCGCGTTTCGTGAATTACATTTGCGTCCCAATGATTTTGGTTTGCTCTGGCAAATGTTGGCCTACGGATTGTCCGCCTGCGCCGCCGCCCGTTTTTTCACCGGAGGCATTCGTGAAATTGTGGCGAGCGCAATCCTGGGCATGCTGATTGGAACCATGGTTGTTCTTTTGAATAGGAAAAGGGATCGCGCCGCGGTCACCGAATTTGTCGCTGGAATTATTGCCACGCTTGGCGCGTGGATGCTCTCTTGGTCATTTCCACCCATGGGCACAAACATTGTTGTGCTTGCCAGCATTGTGTCGCTTCTTCCGGGTTACACGTTGACAACATCGCTGACTGAAGTGGCCACGCGCAATTTAGCCAGCGGCGGAAGCCGATTTGTTGGCGCGGTCATGACTTTATTGGCGCTGGGTTTTGGTGTGGCCATTGGCGACAAAATTGTTGAGCATCTTCCGACCATTCAAAACGCGGTCAGCGAGCCATTGTTGCCGTGGACCATTCTTCCCGCCGCATTCTTGATTGCCTTCGCCATGTTGATTTTGCTGCAAGCAAAAATGAAAGACAGTTTTATTATTTTATGCGCTGTGCTATTGGGCTTGTACGGCGCGCGATTTGGCGCGGTGCTTGTTGGTCCGCAACTTGGCGTTTGCATTGGAGCGTTTCTTGTGAGTTTGACTGGAAATATTTTCAGCCATGTCACCAAGCGTTCGCCCAACATGGTCATTGCTCCAGGATTGATTCCGTTGGTGCCGGGTTCGCTTGGAATGCGCGGCGCGTCGGCGTTGTTTCACAATGACGCTGCAAGCGGGGCAAGTTGGGCCATTGCGGCGTTGGTTGTCGCGGGTTCTTTGGTCGCTGGACTGTTGGCGGCGAACGTGTTTGTTCCGCCGCGTCGAACGGCCTAACGCGCAAGTGCTTTTACATTTTGGCGTGCGTGTTCAACACCAAGTCCAGGCGGCGCTTGGAATGCGCCAAGCGATCTTGTGAAATGCGACCACTGATGATTGCCTGTGAAAGTCCGTCAATGACTTTGTGTTGAACATCCAAGTTTTTGCACACCAAAAGCGTGTCGCAACCGGCCATCACCGCGCGCACCGCTGCGTCGCCAATTTCAAAGCGGTCGGCGACGGCTTTCATTTCCAAATCATCGGTCAAAATCAAACCGTCAAAGCCAAGCGCGTTGCGCAGTAAGCCCGTGATCACCTTGGCACTGAGTGTTCCAGGCACTTCTGGATCGATGGCTTCAAATACCACATGCGCCGACATGATGGCCGCAATATTGGCTTTGATCGCCGCTCGAAATGGAACAAATTCAAGTTGCTCCAAGCGCGCCAGAGCGTGCGGCAACTTTGGTAAATCAAAGTGACTGTCCATGTCGGTGTCGCCGTGGCCAGGAAAATGTTTTCCACACGCGGCTACTCCACAGGCTTGCATGCTGCGCACACATTCGGCGCCCAGTTGCGCCACCGTATTCGCATCGTTGCTAAACGAACGATCACCAATCACCGGGTTTTTCGGATTGCTGTCCACATCCAATATGGGAGCCAAGTTCATGTTCACGCCGCACGCGCGCAGTGCCAAAGCGGTGTCGCGGGTCCATCTTGAAACTTCCGCCGCTCCCATGCATCCCAACACTCGCGCGCTTGGTTGCTTTGGAAAAGACGCGTCGCAAAAACGCAACACTCGGCCACCCTCTTGATCAACACTCATCAACACATTCGCGCCCGCCGCTTTGCGAATTGCCGCGGTGAGATGTGTCAGTTGCGTGGCGTTCTGGTAATTGCGCGCGAATAAAATCACATTGCGAACGCCATCCGCCAGCAATTGAACTTCGTCCGCAAGCAGGGTGGTGCCAGCGATTCCAATGCAGACCAATTCGCACGCGGCTCGGCGAGTTGCCTGTGTGGCAGAAGTGGAAGAACTATGTATCGGTTGTTCGTTCATGAATTTTTCCAACACCCAATGATTCGTGACAGTTTATGAAGCGACATGAAACAGACATTGCGAGAAATGACGGACGATCACTGTGGCATACTCGCTTAAATTTTGTTTTTGTGAAGGGCGCGGCAGAAAAATCATGCGCTGATTGCGCTACGCACTTCGGTGATTCAGTAGTGCACGGAAACAAGCCACGACTTAGAAATTCAGCAATTCCAAACTCAAGTCGGAGGTGTCCGTTGTTCCATCCCCATCTAAATCAGTGATGCCGCCCATGCCAAATTGAATGAGCAAGATGCTGATGTCGGACGAATCGATCACCAAGTCGTTGTTGAAATCACCTTGAGGACCGCACCAGCCAAGGCTGTTGTCCGCAAGCAAGCGAACGCCATCGACACCAGCTTCCACCACGCTTTCGCCGCTGATATTGCTTGCCGTGAAGCGCAACCGCAGCGCGCTAGAGGGATTTACAAAGTCGCCCACCGCGATCATGCGGTTCATCCAGCCCGCAGATGTTCCAATGGGTCCAACAGTTTCAACCGTCGTCCATGTTTCTCCCGCATCACTAGACAACTCCACCACCAAAACATCTTGATCCGGATTTGCCCCCGCATTATTGGTGAACCAAAGCGAGTACGCCAAATATGGATTGACGGCGTTGGTCGCGTCCATGTTTGGACTGGTCAGCGTCACGCTTCCATTGCCCACGGAGTTGCCCGCGATATTGCCCGTGACAAAACATTGTCCGCTGCCATCGGAGTCAACACGTGGATCGCCCGTGAAACCACCGCCATTTGGCGTTGCGCGAGTCCAAAGTCCTGCGGTCGCGCCAACGGAACTTGTTGTCCATGATTGATCGCTTTGAAAGTTGTCGCTCCACAAAACAAGATTGGTTATTGAAGCGGTTGCCGCAAGCCACTGTTGGGGCAACGCCGAAGGCCAAGTGCAGAGTCCGCCTGTTGAACCTATTCGCGCGGAAAAACCAAAGAGCACTCGCGCGCCGCAGTTGAAGGCTGGCGTGGTGAACACGTACGTTGTTCCAGAAACAAATACGCCCGCAATGCTTGATGTTGTCGCGGCCCCTTCATATTTCCAAATCATTTGGGCGTTGGCGGGCTCTGTCGCGCCGACAGGGGATGTGAAGGTCACCGCAATTTCATCGCCACCAACAGTGCTGAATTGTGAGGGCAACCCATTTGGAAATTCGAATGCCATGGATTTGCAAACACCTTTGGGATTGGCGATTGCGTTTTGCAACGCGGCAAGGTTGTAACTGGTTCCTTGGTTGGCGCCTCCGCCAATTGTGCATCCAGCATGAGTGTGAATACCAACCGCGGCACCTTGTCCTTCAACAATCACGGGTGAACCTGAGTTGCCACCCGTTGTGTCAACTTCATATTTCAAAACGTTTCCAGAATTGCTGATGAATGAACCCGTATTGGTTTGATTTGTTTGATTCGCGGTGCCGGTATCTGTTCCAAAACCAGTAATACGAATTGTGTTTCCGCTGGCCTCTGGCGGAGTTGCCACGGTGAACGCGGCCTGTTGTTTTTGAAACGGAGTCAGTCCTGTGTTTGAATTTGGAAACACTCCAAAGTAGCCCCAATCATTGCCAATCCCCGCGTCGCTAGCTTGAATACTTGAGATGTCAATTGCGTATTGATCCTCGGGCGCAGGATTGATTGGGTTTCCATAAACAGTGGAAGGCGGCACATTGAATTGCACCACGGTGAACATTGAGGGAAAAAATGTGCAGTGCCCCGCAGTGAGAAGCATGTGGTTGGAGTCATTGATTAAAAATCCCGTGCAGCCAACGCCTGGAATTCTGCACACGCGTGGATCATTCGACGCCACGCGGTCGTCAGTTGAGCCGCATTGCGATTTCATGATCACTGGGTCGTCGCCAACTTGCGTGGTCTTGATGGTGATTGAATTCAATTCAGTATTTTTTCCAGAAATCAATTCAACGATGACAGAGCTGCCGTTGAAGTACGCGCTGGTGTTGTGCCACTGCGCCAAGGTCTCCGCGGTCAAGACCTGTTCCGCCCCGTCTTCTAAACTTGTGATGCGAATGAAACTATCTGTTTGAGAATTGTTCTTGGCTTTTGCCAGAGTTGTTCCTGCGGAAAATTCCAGACGAAGCCAACTTGCCTCAGGTGCCTGCACCAGCGAGTACCACGCAAGTTTTTCCTGATCAGCAACGCCGCGTTGCTTTCCAGAGGACGCATCCACCTTTGCTTGCGACCACGTCAATGGCGCATCCATGATGGGTGTGCCACCACCTGCCATTGCCAGCGAAGGAAGCCACGCTGGCAAAGTCATAACGCAGGCGATAATTGGACCGATCGTCAAACGCATAAATTTCTTTTCAAAGCGAAACATAATGAACGGGCGATCTCAAACTCTGTATTTCACAATAGTCCGTGATTTTCAAGGTCAAAACGAAATCTTTAAATGAAGCCGAAATACCCCCACGATTGTCTTATAACTTCGTTGTTTGAGGCAATCTTGGTAGCCTTTTGCTTGAAAGGTTCATAGTCCAATGATCAAACAACTTCAGTCTGGAATTTCGTTTTTGCCAAATTTTTTCGCTTGTTTCCTGTTGTGCGCCACCACGGCGATGGCTCAGACTTCGCCGGCCAAGGATCTGACCAAGGCCGCCGCCGCTCCCGCGAAAATATCGTTGGCGGTTGGAGCGGTGAAAGTCACCGCGGCCACAACGCGCGCGCTTACGGAGCGCGGGCAGGTCAATGAACTCGGTCGAATCAGCGAAGCCATGGACTCGCAAATTATTTCCGCGTTTCAAGACACGCGCAAGTTCGATGTCATCGCTCGCAGCGACTTGGGCGATCTGATCAAGGAGCAAGATTTGGGCGCCAGTGGAAATACCGACGCCAATGATGCAAATGTCGCCAAGGCTGGAAAAGTTGCCGGCGCGCAATACATGATCGTGACTTCCATCACGGACTTTCAAGACAATGTGCAAACCGCAAAGTTTGAAGGCATTGGCAAGGAAGCCACCAAACGCATTGTGACATTGCTGTGCGTATGCAAGATGTACAACACCACTTCTGGAAAGTTGCTTGAGTCCACAAGTTTTCGCGTGGACAATTCGGATTTTGTGCGCAACGCGGAATATGTCACCAGTGAAAAAGGCGCAAGCCTGACGGAGAAAGCCATTGTGGATTTGGCTGGATTGATGTCCGCGAAAATTGCGAATCGAATCATTGATGTGTTGTTGCCCGCAAAAATTCTGGCCATGACGGATGGTGTTGCCACCATCAATCGTGGCGATGGAACTGGCGTAAAAGCCGACCAAATCTGGCAAATTTCCGCGCAAGGCAAAGAGCTTGTGGATCCAGATACGGGTGAAGTGTTGGGCAAAGAAGAGGTCGCGGTTGGCTGGATGAAAATCACCGATGTTCAACCAAAATTTGCCAAAGGTGAATTATGCGGAGCAAACACAGGCGTTGATATTGGTTGCGTTGCGCGTCTTTCCACTCGCACCACATGTCCCGCCACCGTTGATGCCGCAAAGCCTGCGCCACAGACCTCGCCTGGCGCGGTGTCAGGTCGTGGCGAAATGAGTGAAGCGGAATTTGCAGTTCGTGACAATGTGTCCGCAACACAGACTGACGCAAGCACTGCGCCATCGATAGCGCCCAATACCAAAGCGCCTTTGGCAACAGACACGCATTCCGCCAAACCTATTTCTGGTCCGCCCTACACCGCGGCCATCTTTATTAAGAACCGCTGCAAAGATATTGCGGGCGACAAAGTTTCTATTTTAGAGGACATGATGGTGGCGCGGCTTGAAGGCGCGTGCTTTAAAATTATTTCGCGCGAGGATGTCATCAACAGCCTCTCCAAGTTCGCCACGGGCGGACCGAATCAAGGAACACAAGCCACGCTGACAGGCGAGGCAAAAACAGTTCGCGACGCGATTGAGGTGTTGCAAGGTGGCGCTGAACGTTACGAAGATTTGGACAAACTTCTTTCAAATCAATCTTCGGCAACCGCACTCGCGGGCAACATGGGTTGTCAATACGTGTTGATTGGTTCGCTGACTTCGTTCGACAACAGCGTGAAGAATTTTCAAGACGAACGCCTGGGCGTGAAGACGGAAAATATCACGTACACGCTCACTGGCACCTACAAAGTGCTTGACACATCCACTGGGAAAATGTTTATTTCAGGTGAAACTTCCGGCGTTGAAACCTATCGCAACACGCAAAATTTGAACACGCAACTCACGCTCACTGGTCCGCTTTTCAAGCAAGTTGCCGATGGAATGTGCCAGCAATTGCTTTCCAAATGCGAGCAACGCAAAGTGGTCGCGCCCACGGACAGTGCCGCAAGTGGGCTTTCGATTGTGTGCACCATGCAGGACCTGACCGTTCCCGAGTTGGTTAAAAATGACACGGGCAATTATGTGTTCACTGGCAACAACTTGAACATGCAGCCCACGCAACTTTCCGCGATTGTTGAACTGGATGGTGTGGTGATTGGTTCCGCGCCAAGTCCGAACATGGCGCCGCTACCCGCAACAGCGGGCATGCACAAGCTGTCCGTGAGCCGCGCCGGCTTCAAGACTTGGCAGAAGACCATCAATGTTCGCGCTGGCGTGCCCACCGAGTTGATCATTCCATTGCAATTGGACGCGCCAAGTTATGAGCGTTGGCTGACCAACACTGCGTTTCTGCAAAATGTAAAAGAGAAGCAGCAACTCACCGACGCCCAGGTTGAGCAAATGAACGCCTTCGCGCAATACTTGCGCAACTCCAAAATGTCGGTGGATTACAAGGTGAATACCACGCAGGCGCCGGTGACTATTTATCCAGGCATTCTTGGCGGACAAATTATTCCGT
>SESA01000959.1_pt1 | contig 16202 bp, 8 predicted proteins | sample 3171451 | NCBI WGS metagenome assembly SESA01 (sample SAMN06051862, study PRJNA518727) | freshwater metagenome | biome: subpolar coniferous forest; feature: holomictic lake; material: water; isolation source: holomictic Lake 227, 8 m depth | place: Canada: near Kenora, Ontario | collected 2013-06-25...
CATGAAATCTGCGATCGGAAATAGATTTGTATTCATCACTGCAATCGGGGCACATGGTAAACTGCTTCATGGTCGTTTTGTCGCGGTCGTAGGGAAGATCGCGGATGATGGTAAAACGGGGTCCGCAATTGGTGCAGTTCACAAAGGCATAATTCAGCCGGGAGCCCTCTTTCTCCATGTCTTCAAGGCATTCCTTGCAAACAGCAATGTCGGGACTGATCTCGGTGATCTCATCCGAAACATCATGGCTGCGAAGGATAGAAAAGTTCGGGAAAACCTCCTGTTCAATTTCCCGTTGGGTGATTTCTTCAATGACCGAAGCAGGCGGCGCTTCCTGCCTGAGGGAGATTAGGAAATGACCTATATCCAATGGCTTTCCGCTGATGCGGATCAGAACATTTTCGTTGGTATTCTGCACCCAGCCGGTCAATCCGTATTTCATGGCCGTCCGGTATACAAAAGGACGAAACCCGACTCCCTGAACCAGGCCGGTAACTGTTATGTGAAAGGTCTTAATGGCGAAACTTGGATTAGTTCAGTATAACAATGCAAACAATGCAAACAATGCAAGCAATGCAAACAATGCAGACAATGCAGACAATGCAAACAATGCAAGCAATGCAAGCAATGCAGACAATGCAAGCAATGCAAGCAATGCAAGCAATGCAAACAATGCAAGCAATTCAAGCAATGCAAGCAATGCAAACAATGCAAACAATGCAAACAATGAATACAATGAATACAAATAAACACTGCATTCACTGCATTCACTGCATTGTCTGCATTGCATGCATTACCTACATTAAATTCATTGGCTTTTCCTGTGGTAAAAGTATACATATTTTGCCTGTTGGCAGTCTCTTAATTGAATTCTATGCTGATATAATCTGTTGCACTTTTTCAATTTCGGGTAGCAAAGAGTTGAAAAGAAAGTACTAATTTTGACCCCTTCATCTTGATATGACTCATGCTACCATCAGACCAAAACAACAGACCCGGAAATGTCATTCCTGACAAAGTAGATATAAACCAGTTGGTATATGATAATCAGGAACGTCTCAAAGAGCTGGCCGCCATAAACGAAACTACAGCCATCATCAAGGCAGGAAAATCAATCCCCGAAACCCTTCACGGAATATCCCAGATACTACCCAAGGCGTGGCAATACCCCGAATATACAGTTGCAAGGGTGCGTTTCGAGGATATGGAGTTTACCAGTCCCGGCTTTCGCGAAACCCAATGGCAGCAGGAACAGGTTTTTGAAACGATTGACAATCTGAGCGGTACCATCGGGATATTTTATCTTCGGGATTTTCCGCAAAGAGATGAAGGTCCATTCCTTAAAGAAGAGCGAAACCTGGTGATGAACCTGGCTACGCTCATCGAAGGTTTTCTTAACGGCATAAAAGGCCGCGAAGGCCGATACATCACACGGGAACGGCTGAAAGAACTAACGGCGATCAACCAAACCACCGCCATCCTGCGAACGGGAAAACCGATTGAGGAAGCACTGCATCAGATTTGCCTGATTTTACCCAAAGCATGGCAGTATCCCGAATATACGGTTGGCCGCATCAAATATGCAAATGTTGAAGTGAAAACCCCTGCATTTCGTGAAACGGAATGGTCGCAAAAACAAGAATTCGAAACCATTGACAACCAACAGGGCTTCATCCAGATATGCTACGTCAAAGCATTTCAACCATCGTTTGAGGGGCCATTTCTCGAAGAAGAACGTCACCTGATCATCAACCTTGCCAACCTCATCACAGGTTACCTTAACTCTGTTAAAGGTAAGGCCATCCTGCGGAAAACGGTGCAGAAAGATGCGGGTGAGCTTAAACAGGACCCTTCCATTCCTGTAAAATACAGCCGCCAGCTCCTGCAAACCTTCCTTAACCGCACAAACTACAACCGCGACCTGTACCACGACCTGATGCCGTTCAAAGTCAAGGAGATCCTTTTAGTCGCCAACTTATACGACGCATACAGCATTGAAAAAGAGGGTCGCTTTTCGGAGCATGTCCTGGGTGAATTTTATTCGCTCAGCCTAAGTACCATGCCACGCATCACGGGGGTATCTACCACCGAAGAGGTGATGGAGCAGCTTAACAACAAGCATTACGACCTGATCATTGTGATGATTGGTTCCGATAAACAATTTCCGATAGAACTCAGTAAAAAGGTAAAGGATCAATACCAGTATATTCCTGTTTTTCTGCTTCTTAACAGCAACTCGGACATTGCGGTTTATGAGGAAGAACCGGAAAAACTGACCTGGATCGATCGCCTTTTTGTTTGGAACGGGGATTCGAAAATTTTCTTCGCAATGATCAATTACCTTGAGGATAAGATCAATGTGGAGAATGATACCACGATCGGAATGGTGAGGGTTATCCTGCTGGTTGAAGATTCACCGAAATATTATTCGCTGTACATGCCGATGCTTTACAACATCGTACTTGAACAGACAAAAAACATCATCGAGGATGTGACAACCGATGAGCTTTACCGCATCCTGCGACTGAAAGCGCGTCCGAAAATATTGTTGGCCTCAACCTTTGAAGAAGCAATCTATATTTTCAACAAGTACAGAGACAATATCCTCTGCCTTATCTCGGATGTGAAATTTAAAAAGGATGGAAAACTTAATGATACGGCCGGGTTCAGCCTTGTAAAACAAACCAGGAAAGATCTCCCCGACCTGCCCATCGTGCTGCAATCTTCCGATGAACAAAATGCCCAGAAGGCATACGAACTTAAAGCCTCATTTATCAATAAAAATTCAGAAACCCTCCTGGTCGATTTCAGGAGTTTCATCACCCACTATTTGGGATTCGGGAATTTTATCTACCGTGATAAAGAGGGGGGACAGATTGCCGTAGCCAAATCGCTTAAAGAGTTTGAAGACCTTCTTAAAACAATCCCCGAAGAATCATTGCTTTATCATGCCCGTAAAGACCATTTTTCACTCTGGCTCATGGCCCGCGGAGAAATTCAGGTGGCTAAAATCCTCAATCCTGCCAAGGTTACCGATTTCAAAGACCCGGCATCCTTGCGTGAATATCTTTTCAATGTTATTCAGAATTTCAGGAACGAACAAAATATAGGGAAGGTGATCCCTTTTGAGGAGTCGAGCATCGTAGATGAACACAACATCCTTGCGCTTACCGAAGGCGCCCTTGGAGGGAAGGGGCGGGGTCTTGCATTTGTCAATACCCTGATTTACAATTATGATTTTGCCCAACATGTGCCCAATATCAACATCCGGACACCAAAAACATCAATCATCGGTACTGAAGAATTTGAATATTTCCTCGACCGGAACAAGTTGCGTGAAAAGGCTGTTTATGAATCAGATTATGATCAGATAAAACGTTGGTTTGTCGAAGGCAGGCTAACGGAGTCCCTCATTAAAAAGCTGAGGCTCATCATCAAAAATATCACCAAACCACTTGCCATCCGGTCGTCGGGGTTATTTGAGGATTCACAAAATCAACCGTTTGCCGGTATTTTTGAAACCTACCTGATTCCAAACAACCATCCTGATCCCAAGGTTCGGCTGGAACAGTTGATGGATGCCATCAAATTGGTGTATGCGTCGGTATATTCTCCAACAGCCAAGGGGTACATCGAGGCTGTAAATTATCGCATCGAACAGGAGAAGATGGCTGTAGTGGTACAGGAAGTTGTTGGACATCAGTACGAAGATGTTTATTATCCCCACATCAGTGGTGTTGCCCAATCATTTAATTACTATCCTTTTGCACACATGAAACCCGAAGAGGGTTTTGCCGTTGTGGCGCTGGGTCTGGGGCGTTATGTGGTAGAAGGGGAGAAAGCCTTCCGCTTTGCCCCGCTGTACCCCAATCTCGAAATCAATTCAGCCAAAGATCAGTACAAAGGTTCGCAAGTTTATTTCTATGCCGTTGACCTTCAGAAAAAGGATGTCAACCTGCTTGAAGGAGAAGATGCCGGTTTACGCAAACTCGACATTTACGACGCGGAAATGCATGGCACCTTGAAGCACCTGGCATCGGTTTATTCCCTGGAGAATGACCGCATTTCGGCCGGATTACGCGATATGGGACCCCGGGTGGTCAACTTTGCGGATATCCTGAAATATAATTATATCCCATTGGCCAAGACCATCGAAGTGGTTCTTGATGTGGTAAAAGAAGCGCTGGGCTCCCCGGTTGAAATTGAATTTGCCATTGACCTGAACAGGGATGAAAATTACAAATCATCGTTCTACCTCCTGCAAATCAAACCGCTGATCGGAAACATCGCCGATTTCGATATTGATATGGAAAAGATTAATAAGGATGAAATCCTGCTCTATTCCGAGAAAGAAATGGGAAATGGCATGATCGATACCATTGATGAAGTTGTGTTTGTGGATCCTGAAACCTTTGATAAAGGTAAAACCGTGGAGATGGCCGAAGAGATTGATCAAATCAATCGCGAAATGGTGAAGGCCGGGAAAAAGTACATTCTCATCGGCCCGGGACGATGGGGCACACGCGACCGTTTTATCGGGGTTCCCGTTGTTTGGCCACAGATCAGCAATGCAAAGGTGATCGTCGAAACCAGTCTGGAGGGTTTTCCCCTCGATGCATCGTCGGGATCTCATTTCTTTCACAACGTCACCTCCATGAATGTGGGATATTTCTCTGTACAACCGGAGCTATCCGACAGCTTCATCCGCTATGATGTACTCAGGCAACAGAAAAATACACGAACCACGCAATATTTTACAATTGTCCGCTTTGAAAAATCGTTAACGGTGCGGATGGATGGCAAGAAGCGAATTTCGGTCATCACATGGGAAAAGGAAATAATTAATAACGAGTAATTAATAATTGAAAGCATGCGAATTGCAAGGATTAACACAAAAGAAACACCTGTCAGGGGCGACATTCAGGATCTCACCCTGCTGGATCCCCTCATTGCAAAATTTAAAGGAAAAAAAGGGAACCTGATACCACTGCTGCAGGGAGCTCAGGAGTTATATGGCTTCATTTCTCCGGATGCGTTTGAAAAACTCGCCCGTGAAACCGGCATCCCATTGAGCGATATGTTTGGTGTGGCTACTTTTTATGCCCAGTTCCGACTCAGCCCCGTAGGCAAAAATATCATCAAGGTTTGTCATGGAACTGCCTGCCATGTGCAGAATGCAAAGGAAATTTCCGAATCGCTTGAGGAGGCGCTGAAGATAAAAGACGGACAAACCACGGAAGACAGGTTCTTTACACTCGAATCGGTTGCCTGCTTAGGATGTTGTTCGCTCGCGCCGGTGATGATGATCGGCGACCAGACCTATGGCAAACTTACCGGCAATGAAGCCGTGAAGATCGTAAAGAACATCAGATTGGCTGGAAATAATTGACAACGGATTCGGGTAGGGCACAATATTTTGTGCCCCAACAAATAACGAATCGAGGTAAGGGCACAAAATTTTGTGCCCCAACAAGTAAAATGGTAAATAATCGTAAATCGTAAATAAGCATGGGTACTACCGTCACTGTTGGACTTGGAAGCTGCGGGATTGCTGCAGGAGCAAACAAGACCTTTGAAAAAATAAAAGCCCTGAAAGAGATTGAAAAACTTGACTTCGATCTCAAAAAAACCAGTTGTGTGGGCATGTGTTACCGTGAACCCCTGGTTGAGATCACCGATGAAACAGGGACATATCTCTATGGCGAAGTGGATGCCGACCGGGCTGTGGAGGTCATCGAGAAACACATCAACCAGCACGATCCAATCCGTGATTACATTGTATATACCGACCTGTTTGATGCGCCTGAAAACGATTTCATCGCAGCCCAGGTCAAGATCGTGTTGCGTAACTGCGGTTATATGGATCCCGAATCCATTGAAGAGTACGAATCGCGTGATGGGTACAATGCCATAAAACAGATTGCAACCGGAAAAACGAGCCGTGAAATGGTGATTGATACCATCCTGAAATCGGGATTGCGTGGCAGGGGAGGAGGAGGTTTCCCTACCGGTTTGAAGTGGAAGTTTGCCAACGCCAATAAATCGTCAGATAAATATGTGATATGCAATGCCGATGAAGGGGATCCGGGTGCATTCATGGACCGTTCGGTACTTGAAGGCGACCCCCATTCAGTGCTCGAAGGAATGATCATTGCCGCCTATGCCATCGAAGCCACAGGAGGCGTGATTTACTGCCGCGCTGAATATCCGCTGGCCATCAAACGACTTAATATCGCCATCAAACAGTCCCATGCCAAAGGATATCTTGGAAAGAACATCTTCGGGATTGAAGGTTTTAACCTTGACATCTATATCAAAGAGGGCGCCGGTGCTTTTGTGTGCGGAGAGGAAACCGCCCTCATCGCTTCCATTGAGGGTGAACGGGGAATGCCTCGCAAACGCCCGCCTTTCCCGGCGGTTTCCGGGTTGTGGAAAAAACCGACAAACATCAACAATGTCGAGACTTATGCTAACATTCCCTGGATAATCATTCATGGGGCTGAAGCTTATGCACGATATGGCACTGAAAAGAGCAAGGGTACAAAAGTGTTTGCTCTGGCTGGTAAGGTTCGCCATTCAGGACTGGTGGAGGTTCCGATGGGAATGACCATCCGGGATGTTATTTTCAAACTCGGTGGCGGGATCAAAAACAACAAACGGTTTAAAGCTGTTCAGATGGGTGGCCCGTCAGGCGGCTGTATCCCCGAGTTTTTATCCGACACCATCGTCGATTATGATTCGGTGAATGCTACCGGTGCGATCATGGGTTCAGGAGGGATGGTGGTGATGGATGAAACCACCTGCATGGTCGATGTGGCAAAATTCTTCCTCGATTTTACCTGCAAGGAGAGCTGCGGAAAATGTACCTTCTGCCGCATGGGAACCAAGCGGATGCTCGAGATCCTCGATCGCATCACCCAAGGCCATGGCAGGGAAGGTGATCTTGAAAAACTCGAGGAACTGGCTTACCAGATTAAAGATAACTCGTTGTGCGGACTCGGACAAACAGCGCCGAATCCTGTGCTTACCACGATCCGATATTTCAGGGATGAGTATGAAGCGCATATCAGCCACAAAAAGTGCCCGGCCAAAGTATGCCGTCCCTTGCTGACTTACAAAGTGGATGAAGAAAAATGTACCGGATGCATGGTCTGCCTCAAAAACTGCCCTGCGAAGGCCATCACCGGCGAGCGCAAAAAAACACATCTCATCAACCAGGAACTCTGCACCAAGTGCGGGGTGTGCTACACAAAATGCAAGTTTGAATCGATTTTGCTTTCCTGACAAAATAGCGAATCATTGTAGGGGCACAAAATCTTGTGCCCCAACGACAGAAATATAAATCCAGTAACAAATAATTTTTTTCCAATGGCTGACAATTCATTAAATATTATTCTCAACGGAAATATTGTAAAAGGTTACCCCGGCGAAACTATCCTGCAACTTGCGGAACGGCATGGAATTAAAATCCCGACACTGTGCAACGACGACCGTCTTGAACCATTTACCGCATGTTATGTTTGTGTGGTAGAAGTTGAAGGTATGCGGGGACATCAGCCATCGTGCTCGACGAAACTTACCGAAGGGATGAAGATCATCACCGACAACGAAGGTATCAGGAAATCGCGGAAAATGGCGTTGGAACTGATGCTCAGCAACCATTATGCCGATTGTACAGCTCCATGTAAACAAACCTGTCCGGCCGGCGTCGACGTACAAGGTTATATATCGCTCATCGAGAAGGGTCAGTACAGCGAAGCCGTTGCCCTGATCAAGGAAACCAATCCATTGCCAGCCATCTGTGGACGGGTATGTGTGCGCCCCTGCGAAACCGAGTGCCGGCGCAATCTGCTCGACGAAGGTTCACCGGTGGGGATCGACTACCTGAAACGGTTTGCTTCCGATTACGACCTCGCTTCACCCGACAAATATGTGCCGGCGGTGAAACCCTCAACCGGAAAAAAGGTGGCTGTGATCGGGGCTGGTCCCGGTGGTTTGTCAGCCGGACATTTCCTGCAAATCGAAGGGCATCAGGTTGATATTTACGAAGCCGCACCCAAATCAGGCGGGTGGCTGCGTTACGGGATCCCCGAATACCGCCTTCCGAACGATATTCTTGACAAAGAGGTAAAGAACATTACCGATCTCGGAGTGAACATTTTTTATAACAAACGGCTGGGAGAAAATCTCAGTTATCAGGACCTCAGGGTGGGCTATGATGCCACCATTCTTACCATCGGCTCACAGAAAGGGACCGGTGTGGGTTGCGAAGGCGATGATGCCGGCAATGTATATTCCGGGATAGATTTTCTGAAAAATATGGAGATGACTGGCCAGCGGTACGATTTTACAGGCAAAACCATCGCAGTAGTCGGCGGAGGTAACACCGCCATGGATTGCTGCCGTACCTCGATCCGCTGCAAAGCTGAAAAGGTTTATGTTATCTACCGCCGTACCGAAAAAGAGATGCCCGCGAACCCCATCGAAATCCATGAATCGAAACTTGAAGGAGTGGAGTACCTCTTTCTCACTCTGCCTAAGAAGATCAATAAAAATGCTAACGGAGAGTTAGAATCGGTAACGTGCATAAAAATGATGCTCGGGGAGCCCGATGCCTCAGGCCGCCGCCGTCCTGTTCCTGTTGAAGGTTCCGATTTCGAGCTGAAGTTGGATTATATCCTGGCAGCCATCGGTCAGAAAACGGATGTTAATTTTATCAACGACATTAACGCCCATGCGGCAGGGGGCGAGTTGAAAATTAACAAATGGGGCGACATCGATACCGACAAAGCCACCCTGCAAACCGGCATTCCCTCTGTTTTTGCTGCCGGCGACGGTGTAAGCGGCCCAGCAACCATTATCGAGGCCGTTGCTCAGGCAAAGATTGCATCCACCAGTGCCCACCAGTTTCTCATGGGATTGGCTTTGCAACCATTGAAAAAGCCCTTCACAAGCAAACGTGACAATTTCAAAAAGCAACGTAAAGAAGACTATCTGGGGAATTTTACCACACAGATCAGGGAAGAGATGCCCACACTGCCAACCGATGCCCGTCTGAACTTTCACGAAGTGGAACTGGGTTATGCCGGCGAAAATGTGGCGCATCACGAAGCCCAGCGTTGTCTCGAATGTGGTTGTGTTGCTTTCTTTGATTGCGACCTGCAGAAATATTCCAGCGAGTACAATGCCCTGCAGAAATCATTTGAGGGCGAATACAGGGAATACAAGGTTGATTTTCGCCATCCTTACATTGAGATAGATAATAACAAATGCATCCTGTGTGCCCGTTGCGTGCGCATTTGCCGCGAAGTGGTTGGCGCCAATGCCCTGGGTTTGATCAACCGCGGGTTTGACACCTATGTCGCCCCAAGCATGGGAGAAGCATTGCAGGATACCCCCTGCGAATCGTGCGGGATGTGTATCTCCACCTGTCCCACCGGCGCCATTACCGAAAATGTCCTGTTCAAACCGGGTCCGGTGAAGTCAGAAAAGGTAGAAACAATCTGCAATTACTGTTCAGTAGGCTGTGCCATTAAGCTACATCATAAAAATGGATTTGTCTTCGGAGTAACCGGTGCACAAGGCCTTGTCAATACCGATGGAAACCTTTGCAAATACCCCAAATTCGGCTATCAGTATCTCAACGATGTAAACAGGATAACCCGTCCGATGCTGAAAGTCAATGGCAGATTTGAAGAAATAACCTTCGAAAAGGCCTACAAGGTGATAATGGAAAAGATCAAATCGGTAAAACCTGCTGAAAACGCCTTCTTTGGTGGCGCCAGGTTATCGAATGAAGAACTCTCCCTGATCCATAAACTGGCACGTGCTGCTGCAAAGACCAACAATGTCGGAAGTTTCCACTACCTCGGCAGGGGAGAGGGTTACCGTACCAATTTCGATCTCAACACCCCCTTCGCGGAAATACAGAACGCAAGCGCAATCTACCTCCTCGGAACCGAAATAAACAGGGATCATGCTGTGGTTGGATTTATGATCCAGAATGCCAGATACCTGAAGAAAATCCCGGTGATCATGGTCACTGAAAAACCGGTCAACACCATGTCGCATAAGGTGAATCACCAGGTCGTTGTAAAATCATATTACCATTTTGTAAAGGCAGTGAACCATTATCTGCTGTCGAAAGGATTGGAAAATGCACTCTTCCTGCGCGACCGGGTGGAGGGTTTTGAGGGGTATAAGGCCATGCTGCTTCTTGAAGATTTCGACACCCTTATCACAAAGTCCGGCCTTACAGCTGATGAGATTGCCTCATTTGCCGAAGCCTATAACAATGAGGTGAATGCCATTCTTGTTTTTTCAGAAAAGGAAACATCGGGCAACACCTCGAAGGAGTTATTCAACCTTGCACGGATTACCGGAAAACTGGGCAAAACAGCCAATGGCCTGATCTCGCTGAAGGAAAAGAACAATTCCCAGGGAATTTTTGACATGGGGATAAGCCCCCACCTCGGCATTGGAGGCCAGGAACTTTCTGATAAAGCCTATATTAACCGGTTAAAAGAGACCTGGAGGGTAGATGAAATTGCCTCTGAAGAAACCTTATGCCTTCACGGCATGTTAAATGAAGGTTCGGTGCGAAACCTCTTTGTTTTCGGGGAGGATCCGGTGGGTTGCGCCATCGACCGCACGGCCATTGAAAAAGTTTTCGCATTGGCCACTTTTAAAGTAGTTCAGGATTATTTTCTGACAGATTCAGCAAAAGCAGCCGATCTTATCCTGCCTGCCTCGTTTCCATCCGAGTTGGGAGGCACATTTACCAATGCCCAGAAGGTTATACAGGAGTTCGGCCATGTTGTGAAATCGCGGTTGGAGCAAACATCGCTTCAACAACTCACTGGGATACTGAATGAGTTCGGTATCATCTCCAGCGACAATCCGCATGATATCTTCATGGAGATCATTGCCCTTCTCCCCGAAAAGAGAGAACATGGTAAACTGCTGATGCGCCGTACAAAAGAGGACAACAACAAACGTCATTATAACCATGGTTGTGATGCAGTTACCAGGCGGTTTGAAGAGGAGTTTGACAAACAATTCACTATTAAAAATTAACCCAATGAAAGAATTCACCAGCATAAACGAGATCCTTGATTTTGCAATCGGGGAGGAACAGGCAGCCGTCGACTTTTACCTGCAACTGGCAGCTCAGTCGAAAAACCAGCAAACCAAAAAAGTTTTTAATGAATATGCCGAAGAGGAGATGCGGCATAAGGCAAATCTTTTAAATGTAAAAGAACGTGGCCATTTCCTGTTGCCCGTTGAAAAGGTACGGGATTTGAAAATTACAGAATACCTTGTTGATGTGAGGCCTTCGGCCAACATGTCGTATCAGGATGCTTTGATTCTGGCCATGAAAAAGGAAAAAGCTGCCTTCAGGATGTATTCTGCATTGGCTGCCAATGCTGAGGATGTATCGGTGAAAGCGCTGTTTCTCAACCTGGCCATGGAGGAATCAAAACATAAACTTGCTTTCGAAATAGAGTATGATGATTATATTCTGAAGGAAAACTGATTGTTTATTATTTCCTGAAAAGCTGACCACTTTTAACCCGACAACCGTGAAAAAAGCCAAACCGGACCCATTCGACCGTTTTTTCAACTATTCCCGGATTATTGTATTCCTTGTACCTTTCACGCTTTATCTCTCTGTACTGAATCTGGGTTACGTTTACTTCGACGACGATGTACTGGTGCTCGAAAATCAGGCAAAGATCAGTAACCCCGCCAACCTCGGCAATCTCTTTACCACCGATGTTTTTTTAGGGAAAACAGTTCCATATTACCGGCCACTGCTCAATGTCGCACTGATGATTGGTTCCCAGTTTGGAGGAACCGATCCAAAAGCCTATCACCTGGTCAGTGTGCTCATTCATTGCCTGAGCTGTTTGAGTTTACTATGGCTGTTGAGTTTGCTCGGATTCAGCAAAGCAAAATCATTGATCGGTGCGCTCCTGTTCTCCTTGCACCCCCTTATCGCCAATGCGGTCTTCTGGATTCCTGCGCTTAACGACCTCCTGATAACCCTCTTTGGAATACTCTCATTTGCGTACTTTATTAAATTTACCCGTGAAAAATCCGGCATTTCCTTTTTTCTTCATCTCCTGTTTTTTACCGCCGCATTCTTCTCAAAAGAGTCTGCCATTGCTTTACCTTTCCTGTTTTTGATCTACCTGTTCCTTAAGAAACAACAGGTAATTAATCCACAAAAAATACTGCTGTATGTCAGTTGGCTGATAATAATCATTGGTTGGTTCTTTTTACGAAAAAGCGCTACCGGGGTGCTCCATGACGACGAACAAGGATTGGGTGCCATTTTGAAAAACCTGCCTTTTCTGCCTGAGATCGTTGCCAGGTTCTTTCTTCCATTCGACCTGGCTGTGATGCCGGTCTTCTCTGCATTCTATACACTTGCGGGGTTAATCATCATGCTCTTGTTCACAACCGCGATTTTTCTGAGCAAACAAAAAAATACACCCGTTATCCTTCTGGGTCTGGCCTGGTTCATGGCATTCGCCATTCCGAATATGTTTATCCGGCAGTTTAATACCAGCGACAGCTTCGATTATATCGAACACCGTGCCTGTTTACCTTCGATCGGACTGCTTTTTATGCTGCTTGCCATCGTTCCCGAAGCATGGGTTGATCTGAAAAAAAGACAAATTCAAATTATTTTTGCAATCCTGATGGTTACGTTTTGCTTTTTTACCCTGTTGCAGGAAAGAAAATATAAAGATGCGGAAGCCTTCTGGGGATCTGTTTTAAAAGTTTCACCCGATCGAGCATGGTTCCACCATTTTTACGGCAGATACTATTTCAAGCAACAGGATTTTGTAAAGTTTGAAGAACAGTTGCACGAAGCGGTGCGGCTAAAAGAGTATGGTATCTTTTATTACAACCTGGGCATGATTGAACTGATGAGAAAGAAAAACTTCGAAGGTGCCTTTTCCTATTTTACCAAAGCAATCGAAATGGGGGAAACCAAACCTGATGTTATGAGAAATTTCGTCAACCTTTGCATCGAATCATCCAATGCCCTTGCAAAAAAAGGGGAATATGCCAAAGCTGCCGAACGGGTTGAAACAGCCTTGAAATATGACCCTGCCAACATAGAAGTCATCATGAACATTGCCCTCTTCTCGATCAATCAGGGAAAAAATCAAAAAGCCGTTGCCCTGTGGAGGCAAGTGACCCAGATTGATCCTACAATTATCGGTGCCTATAAAAATCTAAGTCTTTACTATTCTAACAACACGAATCTCAAAGATTCTGCCAGCTACTTTGCAGCACTGTATGTGAAAGGTGGGGGAAAAGCTGAAGATCTGTATGGGAAAGGCAGGTGAAATGGATCTCATGTCCACTATGAGTATCTGTAATTAATAATTAGTAATTAATAATTAATAATTAATGAAGTCTGCCAGCCATTCCATTCAACATAAAAAGAAACCTGCTGCAAAACCTGTTTTCAATACAATGAAGGAGCAGGGTTTTTTAATGAAAAATAAGGAGTTGCTCTTGCTGACCCTTGTTTTAATTGTCACCATTTTTGTCTATTATCCTGCATTGCACCATAATTTTACCAATTGGGATGACAATGATTACATAACGGACAACCAGTACATTAAAGCCCTTACGCCGGCCAACCTTGAACACATATTCACAAAGCCTGTCGCGCTCAATTACCATCCGCTCACGATGCTTTCATTGGCGATTAACTACAGGTTTTCAGGTATGGAGCCTTTTTCCTATTACCTTGTTAATATTATTCTCCATCTATTCAACATTCTGCTGACCTTTTATTTTGCCTTCCTCCTTCTTGATCGAAACAAATCACTGGCCTTGTTTGTTGCTGCTCTTTTTGCCGTTCATCCCATGCATGTTGAGTCGGTGGCCTGGATTTCAGAACGCAAAGATGTATTGTATACCCTTTTCTTTCTCTCCGCGATGATCTCATGGATTTTATACATCGCTAAACGACGATGGAACTGGTATCTGATTTCCTTTGTTTTGTTTGTTTTTGCCGGCCTTTCCAAACCTTCTTCAGTAGTTTTCCCATTGATAATGTTGTTGTTGGATTATTTTTATAAACGAAAGATCAACCTGCTGCTGATTGTCGAAAAAATCCCGTTTTTTGCCATCTCAGTTGTAATAGGCATGGCTACCCTCAATGCCCAATTGGCTACAGCAGTGGTCGATATACGGAGCTACAATGCTGTCCAGCAAGTTTTGTTCGCATCGTATGGTTTTTTTATTTACATCTTCAGGTTGATCGTCCCTGTCGGCCTGTCTGCATTGCACCCTGTTCCGGGGTTTAACAGCTCCCTGGATATGCCAGGGACTTATTTCGTTGCACCAATCATCAACGTTATAATTATTGGGTTCGTTCTCTATTCGCTGAAATATACCAGGGTGTTATTCTTTTGTTTAATGTTCTATTTCCTGAATATTTTACTCACACTTCAGTTTATGCAGGTTGGAAGTGCAGTAATTGCCGAACGCTATACCTATATTTCCTATATCGGGCTCTTTGTTGGGTTGGCATGGCTTATGAACCATGCTGCAGAAAAGGACAAGATCCCGCGGAGGTATATTTACCCGGTAATGGTGATATTCTTTGGAATTATGACCATTCTTTCGCTCCAGCGGGTTAGGGTATGGAAAAACAGCGAAACACTCTGGACTGATGTCATCGCCAAATACCCGGGAAGCTATACTGCATATAACAACAGGGGATTTTATTATGGAAATGAGAAAATGTATGACAAAGCATTGCAGGATTTTACGAAGTCCATCAACCTCATGCCAAATTTTGTCGATGCCTTAAACAACCGTGGAAGTCTCTACCGCCTGCAAAACCTCCCCCGGCTTGCAGTTGCCGATTATAACACAGCATTGTCAATAAATTCGAATCATTTGAAGGCGCTTACAGGTCGTGGCAATGCCTACGCTACCCTGGGAGTGTTGGATTCGGCATTAATTGATTTTAACAAAGCATATGCGATCAACGCCCCCCTTGCAATGGCTCTTGGGGACCGTGGATCCCTCTATTTCAGGATGGGCCAATTTGAAAATGCGATCGAAGATTGCAGCAGCAAAATCGCCATCTATCCCGGCAATACCGAATCCTATCTAAACCGGGGCGTAGCTTACAGTTCACTCCAAAAATGGGATTTGGCCATCAGCGATTACACTTTCGTCATAAACACCCGGACTACGAATCCTAATGTTTATGAATGGAGGGGTATTGCATATAAAAGCAAAGGATTGTTCAAGTTGGCCATCGATGATTTTACAGAAGCAATCAGGCTGAATCCCCAAAAAACCTCTTTGTACATGAACAGGTCAGTGGCCTATCAACAAGCGGGGATGCATCAGAAAGCAATCGATGACCTTAATAAAGCCCGGCAGTTGGGTGCAGATGTGACCGAACAATCGTTATTTCGGACATTGAAATAAATAACCTTTTCCCCCCGATCACTTCTCCCGGAAGGAAAATGGCAATTCCAGCTTCATAAGGGAACGGGTGAGGAAAATTAAATTTTTATATACTAACCTGAGCGATGAAAGAAATAAAGCAAAAAAACAAGAAACAAGTACCATTCGCAGATGTATCGCGCAAAAAAGTGACTGCAGGTAAACCTCATAAATCGGTTGCCGTGGCACCAGGAACATCGTATGTCAGAATGCTGGTTGTTTTTGTTATCCTGGTCGTTACTTTTATAGCATTTATTCCCGCTCTGCATAACGGCATGCTTAAAACCTGGGATGATCAGGCATATGTTACAAACAATGACCTGGTAAAAAGCATCTCCGCCAATGGTATTATGAGAATTTTCAAGGAGGACAAAGGGTTATATGCAAATTATCATCCATTGACCACACTGTCACTGGCAATCAACTATTATTTCTCGAAAGATGAACCTTTTGGTTATCACCTGACAAATCTCATTTTTCACCTCCTGAATACCCTCCTGGTTTTTATCTTCATTTATCTTTTGACAAAAAAGAATCTGGAGATTGCAGCCGTCACTGCCTTGCTGTTTGGACTGTCCCCTGTCCATGTTGAATCCGTGGCCTGGATATCAGAAAGAAAAGATGTCCTTTATGCTTTTTTCTTTCTCGTCTCCCTTATAACCTACCAGCAGTTTCTGAAGAAATCAGATTGGAAACTTTATGCGGTA
>SESA01000962.1_pt1 | contig 16181 bp, 11 predicted proteins | sample 3171451 | NCBI WGS metagenome assembly SESA01 (sample SAMN06051862, study PRJNA518727) | freshwater metagenome | biome: subpolar coniferous forest; feature: holomictic lake; material: water; isolation source: holomictic Lake 227, 8 m depth | place: Canada: near Kenora, Ontario | collected...
CGTTCCTGCTGTTCCACTTGTACCAGCACTTCCGTTTGTTCCAGAAGTACCACTACTACCACTCGTTCCAGAAACACCACTAGTACCACTCGTTCCAGAGCTTCCGCTTGTACCAGTCGTACCAGAAGAACCTGAAGAACCAGTGGTGCCTGATGTGCCACTTGTACCTCCCGTTCCATTTGTTCCGCTACTTCCACTTGTGCCAGAGGTACCAGATGAACCCGAAGTTCCACTTGTACCTCCTGTTCCATTAGTTCCAGAAGTGCCACTTGTTCCCGATGAGCCGCTAGTAGCACTTGAACCAGAAGTACCAGAAGTTGCACTAGTTCCAGATGTTCCACTAGTACCATTAGAACCATTTATACCTGAAGTGCCGTCAACTCCGCTTGTACCAGAAGTTCCCGAAGTTCCATTACTACCATCTATACCCGATGTGCCGCTACTACCATTTGAGCCACTAGTTCCCGAAGAACCACTAGTGCCATTTACACCACTTGTACCTGAACTTCCATTAGTTCCATTGACTCCACTTGTTCCAGATGTTCCACTAGATCCATGCGAACCAGAAGTTCCCGAAGAACCACTAGAGCCACTTGTTCCAGAAGTGCCTGAAGAACCCGATGTTCCATTCGTTGCAGCAGATCCAGTAGTGCTTGAAACTATCCCATCAACGGCTATCAAATAACCATCTAAATGTCTTATCTGAATATCGCCAGTGATTATAGATTGTATTGCCACTATTATATTTTTATTGCTGTACTAAAATTCTAACAAATTCTTGGTTATAGAAAGGAACAGTAGATGCCACTGTAAGTGTACCTGTTGCTGAATCCCATTCAACTTGATTTCCTGTTGGAGTTCCCGAAGTAAGAATACTTCCTGTATCAATTCCACCTCTACTTGCATAAAGAAGTCTTAGACCTATACCTGTTGCAAATGTTATAGAGGTTGAATTTAATGATGCATTATTAGAATATTCATGTACTCCCCAATCTCCACCACCACCGGGTTGAACATTCCCACCACTTGAGCCACCTGTATATATTTCATTTGCTAATTGTAGTTTTGCACCACAAAGCATATAAACATAATTGGAAGTACCGGGCAATCCACTTAAGGCTTCAGCAATACCATATTGTAATGCTTTTCTTTCTATGTAAAGTTGCTGTGCCTTGCGAGGATCGATGGTGCCATTAAAAAACACCTTCTCTTTGGGGATTGCGTCATTCCAAAGATATTGCGATATTTCTGCGATTGCAACCACATAATTTGGATCTAACATATTAAAAGAAATAAGAAGAGTTAGTAGATATAAATGTCGCTCTATTCAGTGCTGCTTGTGCTGAAAATATATCAGATGCAAACGTAACTGCCTGTAATGCACTATCAAGTTCAACCCTTAAAATTAATTTATTTTGATACCAATTGGTACTAGCCGTTAGATTTGCATTTGCAACTTGGCTTTCTGTAAGACCATAATAAAAGGTTTCATTATAGGCTGTAAATGCAAATGAAATAGTTTTTGATGTAACCACCACGTTTGAAGAAGTTAACCACTGAACTGTAACACTTAAAGCACTATCCTGAGATAATACATTTAAACTTACAGAAGTAGGAGGGAATGGAACAGTTGCAGTATCAGTTATTGCCCAATCACAATAATCATTAGTCGTTCCAGCAGGTACCAAAAAAGTACCATTAGCTTGTAATAAGTAAACCCTTCTTTTGGCAATGTTACCTGTATTGGTGCCAGTTGAAGTATCGTTTAATGTAATAATACTTGGAGTTCCACTTGATTGTGAGGCCGTAAAATTTGGTACCGTAGCCATTTTATTAAAATTTTACTCCAAATATAAGAAATTTATAGGTATATTATTCCATTTTTCTTTTCTTCATAGAGTCAAGCTTATTAACCTTTTTAGGCAACTTCATTCCTTTACTAGCCTTATTCCATTCGTTAACATTTACTCCTTTGCTTTCTAATTCCTTTTTATGAATATTAAAAAAAGCTTCCTGCGCTTGTGATTTATATGGCATATTTTTTATTTTAATGATTTTTTATACTCTCTTTCTTGTCTTTCTCTAGCTAATTCGTATCTATCTTTAGCCATTGCTTGCTTGCCTGATTCAATCTCTTCTCCAAACATCTTGTCTTTTATTTCTTTTGTTATTTGACTTTTAATTTTTTTAACTTCTTCATCTTTTTGTTCTGGAGTTAATTGGTCAAAAGGTATAACTTTAGTATCTCCCATCACAGGCGCACCATGTAAGTAAAAATATTGTAATCTTCCTATTTGTTCATCTTTTACTTTTTCTTTATATTTCACAAATTCATCCATTGGTATTTCTCTAGGCTTACCTCTCTTATCAAATGCTTTTATTTCATTTTTATAAATATGTCTATCTGAACTATTCTTATCTACAAATGCGCCCATTTTGTCCCCATTTATTACTCCTGTTTCAGCAAGTATTTGAGGCTTAAATCTTCTTTGCAAATCTTCTTTTAGCTTTTCCCATTTATAAGGATCTTGTGTTGCTTCAAAAAATAATGCTCCTGTTGCTAATGTTGGTATTTTTTCTGCCAATGCGCCAATAGATCCTAGTGCAGCATTTTCAACAGACTCAAATTTATCTGCGCCTTTATTTTGCCTATAGTTTTCGTATATATGTCTTGCCGTTGCAGAAAATTGAATTATCTCAAGAGGTAAAGCATGCTGAACAGGTTTTGGAATCATTTTACCATTTACCATCATTTCATCTGAACTTAATTCTCCCATTTGTCTTTTCTTGTTTGGATCATATTTACTATACAATCCTCCAAAACTTTGATAACCATACCAACCTAATAACCATAAAGCAGTTCCTAATGTTCCTTGCTTTAATTGACGCATAATAGAATCAGCTTCTTCGCCACTTAATTTATCTACACTTTCTTTATATGCTTCTGTAGCTTTTTTTAACCCTCCTTCATGCAATCCTTTACTAGTTTCTGGAATAAATGAAGCTTTAGCTAATCCCCTTGCCAATCCTAGTGGTGATGTGCTTATAATCCTTCTTACTATATTTGTCGGAACGGTTGATACCGGTACTATAAAATCAAATAATAATTTTTTAACTGCTCCTTTATTTCCCTCTTCCCTTTGCCATGCTGACTTGTTTTTATTAATCCAACTAGAAAATTTATTATCTTCTAAAAATATCTCATAATTAGCTCTTTTATATGCTGCATTTTCTATTGAATTAATAACTAATTCATCATTTATATCTAATCCATTTTTTTCTGCCCATAATAAACCATTTTCAAATGAAGCTTCAAATGTTGCTCTTTTTAATGGATCTTTTATTATCATGTGAGAGTTCATTGGTAATGATAATGTATAATCAGCTCCTTTTAATATGCCTTTTATTATTTTTGCTATTTTTGTCTTTTGTTGTCCCGGCATTGTTAATTCAGCCAAATCTTCAGAAGGTAATTTCCCCATTTTTTGAGTTAATTCTGTTTCTCCTGTTTTTAAAATAGACAATGTATTTTTCCAAAATTTCTTTGGATTAAAAAATTCTTTATAGAATTTTGCTTCAGCTTTTCCATAATAATATCCTTCAATTGGAGCTTTTTGAGCTATTCCTTTAAATGCATTTTGCCATACACTTCCAATAGCTTGTTCTGGTATTCTTTTCACTGCACCACCAACTGTAGCTGCTGAAGCCAATTTTCCTAATACATTATATCCACTTAATATAGCAGCTCTAAACACTTTTCCTAACCACATTGCCCCTATTTGAAGCATATTTTTTTCAGAATTCAATGCTTGAACTTTCATCTTTTTTATTTTAGATTCAGCATTTAAAACCCTTTGATTAGCCTTTACCCATTCATTATTAGATTCAAGTTTTTGCTTTAATTTTGTTTTTACTTTTAAAAGTTCGCCTGATTTTATTTGTGCTTCTAATTTTTCAGCTTTTTTGCCAAGTTTTTCAACTTCATGAATAGCAAATGCATCTCTAATATCTTTTTTATCTACATTAGGTATTATTGTTTTAGCTTCTTCGTAAACTTTATTTACAACATCTTCTAATTTTTCATATCCTTCTTTTACATAGTCAGCAGCAATCTCTCCAATTATTTTAACCATTTTAGGAGTTAAAACAAAACCAGAAATACCTGCTTTTTGAATTCCTTTATCTTTCAAATATTGTTCATGTTCAGCTTTTGCCTGTTTTAATTCTTCAAATAACGAAGCTCTTTTTGCTTTATGGTCTGCATTTTTATCTTTTCCTTGTTTTTTAATTTCTTGAATTTTTAATAAAGCTTCTTTTTGTCTTAATTGTTCTTCTAACCTAGTTCTTTCAGCCAAAGCTTCATCTCTTTCTTTTATAGTTTTATCAAGTTCTGCTTTTACTTCATCAGGAATTGTACCTCCATAAGAATCTTTTATAAAAGCTTTTTCTCTTGAAGCATTAAATCCTTCATCTACTGTAATTTGCCTAATATCTCCTACTCTAGACCAATCTCTACCTGATTTTATATTTGCTTCTGTAAATGCATCCTGCCTATCATTTATTTGACCTAGCTTTCCGATTATTTCTTCTTTTTCTTCAGGAGTTAATCCTTCTTGCGCTAATTGTGTTCTTAATTCTCCTTCTGCTGCACCTAATTGATAACTATAATATGTCATTGCTTTTGCCTCATCCTCATTAACACCATGATTATCTGTTGAATTTATTCTATTAACAATCTCTAATGGATTTATTATACCATCATCTACTAATTGCTTCCCTTCAGCAAGCACCTCTTGGTCTTTACCTATTTTTGGCAATGCCACTGGATTTAAACTTAATTCAGTCCTAGTAGCTTTTGAGATAACATTTTTAGTTCCAAAAACTTTTGGTTTTTGAATATCTATTTTAGATAAATCAATAGCCTTAGCACCTTCTTCTATAAATGATTCTAATGCTCCATCTATAAGATATTGCTTTAATTCAGCTTCTGTAAACTTTTTTTTGCCAATATAATATTCACAACCTGCCATTATAATTTATTGATATGATGATCAAATTGTAATAACTCTTTTGTTTCTAATGCTATTTTATATCTTGCCAATAAATCACCATAATGACCTACTGCTTTTCTTTGAATTTTTAAAAACTTCAATAAAAATTGAGCAACTACAACATCTTCATCTTCGGCTTCTTCATAAAAATCTTTATATTGATTATAAACATCTAATTCTGTTTGATAGCCAATATCAAGTGCATCTCCAATAGATTGAATTTTTTCTTTAATTGCATCAATTTTAGGAACATCTGCAACATCGCCCATATCATTGATAAAATCAACAATAATTTGATAATGCCCTAGCTCCTCCTCGCTTTCCCCTAAGAAATACTTTTGACTACCAAAATATCCAAGTCTTTGTAAATTGTTTGCTAAATGCTTCCAAAGATTTGATTGATACAATTCTACTTCAATTGACTTTTGCAAACCATTTTTCATTTTTGCAGAAAGTAGTGATTTTGCTAACATATTTTTTCTATTTTATTATTTTCTATTAATTGCTTAATAATGTTATCAAAGTTATTATTAATTAACTTCTCTATTTCATTTTTCCTTGCTATTTTACTTTCTGGTAAAGATTCATATAAATCTTGAACTGTTTTAAGCTCTACTGATTCTGGCTTTTCACCTGTTGGTTCTGGCTCTTTAGTACCCGAAGCCTGTTCAGCCTCTGTAATAATTCCTTCTTTTGGTTCAGATTTAGTTTGTCGAATCTCTCTTTCAATTCCTGTTTCTGGTTCATTTTCGTATTCATGTAATAAGTTTTCTACGTTATCTATTAATTCTTGGTCTTGTTCTGGAGTTAAATTAGACTCGCCATTAAGAAATTTATTCAAAGACTCTTCATCCATAGGTTCCCCTACTTTTTCCGTATCAATTCCTTGAATATTTCTAATTTCATCTATTGTCAATCCTGCTTCCCCAAGTCCTTTGTCGTATATTGGAAATATATTATCTTCAATACCTTTTTCAATGGCATCTAAATATCTATTTGCTCTTTTACTAGGAACACCATCAAGTATATCTTGAACAGTTGCATCCATTTGAGCATCTGACATTCTTGTTCCAAGTTCAGTAGGTACATCTAAAAATATTCCTTTACCATTAAGTTCATGAAATAAATCTTGAGCAGTTTTGCCCCTATCGTATAATGTAGGCTTTGATTCATCTATTACACCATCCGCCTCAGCTTTTGAATTATATTTAATTGTAACTCTATTACCTTTAGGTGTTCTTTTAATAACATTATTAGATGAATCATCTATCTCATATCCCATTTCCCTAGCTCTAGCCCTTAATTCATTTAATTTCTGCAAACCTTCAGAACTATTTCTTTGCCTTTTATCTTTGCTAAAAAATTGTTTAGTATCTTGTACTAATGAATTTACTTTTAAAACTTGGTCACTAACTTTTGTTAATTTTTTTCTATCCTCTATTTTTTTAAGTCTTTCGCCTTCAGTTAAACCAGTTATAGTAGCAATTCTCGTTCCAGTGGTTTCAGGCGGCTCTTCTCCTCCTGCTCTAAATGTTGAAACTTTTTCAAATTCAGCTTGTTGATTTGTTGCTTTTTCATGTGCAGCATTAGCTGCTTCTTGATTAGCTGCTTGTTTTGCAATTAAATCATTTAATGCTTTTTTATTTTGTTCAATAATATTATCCGCTTGAGATGCTTTAAATTCTGCTTCTGCTTTAGCGACAGGATCGGTAGATTTAGATGCTTCATTTTTCATATCAGCAGAAAAACTTTCTGCTTGAGCAATCCTATCACCTAATCCTCTTTTCTGTATTTCAATTGGATCTATTTGCTTATATATTTCATCAGCCTTTTGTACAAAATCATTTTTAATTTCATCAGGAATTTCTGGATGGTCAGCTACATCTTTATTAAATGAATCTTTATTGGCAGTAATTAATTCTGTAATATTTTTTACATTAGCCGCTTTTGTTAATTCTGCTGCTTTTTTAATAAGATTTTGCTTATCTTGTACATCTACTGCTTTTCTAGCTTTTATTGTTGCGTCTAAAGCTTGAATATTTAATTCAGCAGCAGTTTCAGGCATATTATGAACAGCAACAATACTTTCAGGAGTTGCATCTAAAAAATTAACTAATGAAATGCCTTGTCTTAATTTATCTATCTTTTTAATAGTATTATTAAGCTCCATGTGCGTAAATCCTGTTTCGCCAATATGCTTTAAACCAAAAACAGTAGCAATACCAGCTCCATTTATCATTTCGTCTGCTGTTGGAAGTCTTTGCTCTTGTACTCCTGCGGTTATAGTAGGCTGAACTAAACCATAAGCAGCCATATCATTTAATAAACCTATAGCTTGACCTGTGGCTACACCTTTTAATCCTTGTAATCCCTTTTCCTCTAATTTGCCAACTATTCCTTTTGTAGCCAATTTACTTCCAAATCCTAATGCATTTGTCAGTACTGCATTAGCCCCTTCAGATAAACCACCCTTCAACGAAGCGACTGCCGACTCCCCAGCACTTTGTCCTTTATTAGCAGCTTCTCCATAAGAATTAGTAATACCTTTTATTACCATTGCTTTGGTAAAATTATTATTAACTAATCCTCCCATTTTAGTTAATAAATTAGATATTGCAGGAGCTTCTGCTTCTGGAGCAACCATTGCCATCGCAATATCGGGAGTAAATCTAGATATGCTAGAAGCTAATTTTCCTAGAGTTGTATTCGGAAGTTCATTATATTTTAAATCTTCAGATAATGCGCCTGTAATGCCATTTAGTCCTAATGATATCTTTCCGAATGGATCTTCTTTCCATGTTGCATTTTTTGCCGCTTCTGTTTCTTCCCCTTTTTCATTATATAAAGCAGGAGCTTTACCATAAGCACCATCTTGTCTAGCCATAGACGCAACACCATGAAGCATCGTCATACCAGCTTTTGCTGTATTATCAACTACATTTTGAACTAAATTAGTCCATGAGCCATCTCCGTAAGATGAATAATTTGGATTTACTTCTTCCTTTTGTAAATAACCTTTTTCAGCAAATTCTTTACCCCTTTTAAGAATATCGTCTTGAGATGGTAATGTTGACATGATATGGGAAGAAGGAGTGCCACCATCTTTTTTTTTTACAACATCATCAAAAGCAGAAAAGTCTATATTTTTAGACTCGCTTTTTGCGCTTTTTACAGCATTATCAAATGCGGAAAAATCTATTTTTTTCGGAGGTTGACTTTGTTCATCAACATTTAAATCTGATACTAAATCTTCTTGTGCCATATTATTTTTTTGGTATTCTATCTCCTAATAATTTTATAGCTGTTGCCCTATTAACTTTATTTGCTTGCATAAATGCTGCAATACCTTTTTCTATTATTGGGGAATATCCACCATCCTTTGAAGGCTCAACAAATCCCGGCTGACGGCCTTTTTGTGGCTCTGTATTCCATTTTAATTGAGCATCAGCCATCGCTTGTCTATCAAAAGTTCCTATACTAGGATCGCTTATACTTTGAACTCTTCCATTTTTTACTATTGCATTAAAGCCTTCATGGTTTAAAAGTTTCTTTTCAACCCCTGCTGCCGATAATGCATTGTACACATTTGCAGGCATATCTTCTTTTCTTATGAAAACATTTCCATCATAAGGCTCACCATTTTTAGTCACTAATCCATTTTCTATTCGTTTATCTTTAGCTATTAATGCACCGCCAGATCCAATAGCATCAAATAAATTAGCCATTGGACCAGTAGCTGCGCCTTGAGCTGCTTTATTTAACCCTATATTTTGCTTTGTTAGTACATCTTTATAATTTGCTCTTGTCAACCAATCAGGCTCTCTTGATGTCGCTGTTTTTCCATGCGAGGTTATACTTAATCCTATTGCAGCAGCAATTTGAGGTGGTTTTGCATTATTTATATTTTGACCGGGATATAATTCGTTAAATTGGTTTTGATAATCTCCAATTTGACCATTTTTTATAACTTTATTGGTTATATTAGTAACTCCCGGAATTGTCTGATATGCTAATTCACCTTTGCTTCTTATTACATCTTTTGCTTTATTATCAAAAGCTGATGTGGTTATAACATTATTATATCCAAAATCAGGTGAGTTTGGATTATTAAAATCTTTTGGTCTTATATATTGTTTATTTTCACTTGGAGTTAATCCTGCTGTTAATGTTTTAGAAAACTCTGCTTCATTAAATGGCTTAGTGAAATTATATTGATAAGGATCTAATGGTTGAAATTGAGGATGATTCATTGGTAATCTTGCTCTTTGAGCAGCTTCCAAATAACCATCTGGAACATCTAATCCCTTTTGCATGGCTTGATAAAAATGCTCTGCATCTACTTTGTCTGTAGCTGCTAATTGCTTAGATTGACTAATGGCAGCCTGAGTTCCTTTTAATAATCCATTATATTGAGCCTGTGCATCTGCTCCGTATTTAGCAGGATTTAATATTTTATCTCTATTTTGTAAATAATATTGTCTTGCCTCTCCTAATTTATTTAAAAAAACATCTGTGTCTTGATTTCTCATTCCAGTTGATGTCAATTTATTTTCATAATCCTTATAATACTTATCAAGAGCTTCTTTTTTAGCTGCTTCATGTTGTATTAATTGGACAGCCATTGCCGCAGGCTTAGAAGAAAAATCTATATTTACTCCTTTCTGATATGGGTTAAATCCTAATAATCCTGTACTTGCCATTTTATTATTTTCTTATTGTCCTAGATAGGGTGTGCGACCTGATAATCGATATGCAGAAAAATCAGGAGCCTGATTTACGGCACCTCTATTTGCTATAAATGTATTTAATTTATTTTGGTTTATAGATTGGTAATCTACAGGAGGTTTAATAGTTGGATTAGCATAAGCACTAGCCATTCCAATATTAGCAGCATTACCTAATGCACTACCAACCATTTGCATACCTGCATTTGCTCTTTCATTTGCTGCTTGAGATTTCATTTGTTTTACCTGCAACATTCTATTGTATGGAGTCATTTGATTTACATCAAAAAGATATTTATCTTGAGCTGTTTTCGCTTGAGCCGCTTGTCCATATTGACCAAAAGCAGCATTTCTTTGCGCTTCAGCAGATGCGCCTAAATTTCCTAATTGATTTTGCTGTATTCCTGCTAATCTTCCTATACCGCCAATAGCTGCACCTCTACTTTGAAGAGCATTAATTCCTTGAGCAGTTGACCTTATAATATTACCTGCTCCTATTTGATATTGTTGAGATTGATAAGGATTTTGCTCATAACGGCCTCTAGCTTGTTGATAGTAATCATTTAAAGATTTACTTTCTTGAGCTAATGGACTATTTTTAGCCTGTGCTTCAAAATCTCTTTCTGCCTTCCCTCTTCCGCTAAATAAAGTTTGACCTAACCCTAAAAGAGCTTGACTTCCTGCCGCTACTAATCCTATTGATACTGGCATAATGTATATTTTAATTTTTTAACTTTATCTACTTTAAATTCTTCCTCTTTCATCCCACATTTCTTCAGCCAATTAATGGCTCTTTCGTTCCTATCCCACATATAAGATTCAAATTCTCCGTCAAATTTGTCTTTAATTATATTAAAGACTTCAATTAAATTCTCTTTTTTTCTGTGGTTCTTATTGATTCCGAAACTAACTAATATGTTTTTATAACAAAAATAAAAGCCAATTACTTCATTTCCAATCTTCAATTCATTAAAAGAACAATCTCCAAATTGATTATAATCCAACAATTTTTCATAAATACTATCAACTAACTTTTTAATTGACTTATGTTCATCTTCTGGATCACAATATTTACTTATTTCATTATCTTCATCAAATGCGTATAATATTAAGTCGTAATCTATCATCTATTATTCAAAGGTGAGTTAATATATTTAACACTTGCGCTGTTCAAATATACGAAAGTATTGGCATTTGCTTTTTCAAATTTTATGACCATATAGCCACCCTTTAATGAAATACCTTGCAGCAAACCTCCTTGACTATTAATATCCCTTAAAAATGATGCATGATATTCTGATTCTAATACCTTAAAATCAAACTCTTTTAACAGACTTTCTTGCCTAGTTGTACTATAGCTATCCATTTGAGTATAAATTTCAGGGCAATCCCAAATAGTATTTCCTGTTTCCATAACAGAAATCCATGTCTTTTTATCTAAGGCAGCCGAGTTAAATACAGTAGTTATACTTGCAGGATATTGAACTCCATAAAAATTACAATAAACAGTAGACTTATGTTCCCATGCGCCACCGCTTAAAAATGAATATAGAGTTACATTAAGGCTGCCCATCATTTCTGGATGATAAGAATAAAATGACTCAAAAGAGTTTTTAGCCTCGTCAAAGGAAATTGTATATGGATCTTGATGAAATATTAAACTCATTATATACAGGTTGAATAATTATAAATTGAATCATACCCCGGAGTAATAGAATTTATAACAACTAATGTTGCCGCTTCATCAGGATTGCCAGAAGTATATATATATTTAAAGTTTTGGTTAACATTTCCTATAGCAAATACATTATTATGGGTATAAGTATTGTATTGCGTTGTAACTGATACATTAACAGTTTGATTAGATGCTAATGCAAAATCAGAACTAAGAAGTACAAATACATCAACACCAATTGTTTCAGTATTTAATGCAGGAGTAATGCAATTAGTTGGCAATAACGAAGCTGTAGTCGTTGTTGTTGTAGGTGCATTTGTCGTTGTTGTTGTAGTGGTAGGTCCAGCAGTTGTTGTAGTAGTCGTTGTTGTTGGTCCAGCCGTTGTTGTGGTTGTTGGCCCAGCAGTTGTTGTAGTAGTCGGTCCAGCAGTTGTTGTGGTTGTAGTAGTCAATGGCGGACAAGGACACATCACACTAGATATTGCACCTGTTAAATCTATAGCTAATTGAGGAATAGCTATAGATAAAATTTTATACCAAATAGTATTACTTGAAATATTATAATAAGTACCAATAGTTAATACTGAAGATAGTGGCGATTTAACTATTGTGTAAGAAGTTGGAGAATCGCACCCACCTACTATTGAACAATCGTAAACTTCTGCACTATAAAAATTATAAGCATTTGTCGTAGTTGATGTTGATGTCGTAGTTGTAGTAGATGTTGTAGTTGAGGTTGTTGTAGTTGTTAATGGAACTGGATCAATGTTTAATGTCAATGAGTTAGTACAAGTTCCAACTGATGTAATAGTAACATTAGTACATAGGTCATTAACAATAAAGTTTGCGCCAATTAAAAGTTCCGTTAAAGTAGATGTATTTGGGGAAATAGTTCCATTATTTGTGGTTAACGTAAAGTCTGGCCCCAAACTAGCACCTTGCCCTGAATTTAATTTTACAAATATATCCCTCATTTTATATGCAATTTATGTAATTATATGTTGAGTCGCTTGATGGAGAAATAGAATTAATTATTACTAAATATGCACTTTCATCTGCATTACCTGAAGTAAATATAAATTTATGATTACTTGTAATTGTTCCATTTGGACATATATTATACTCTGGATAAGAAGCATATTGAGTTACAACAGTAACATTTACAGTTACAGTAGATGTCAATGTATAATAAGCGGTTAGTCTTACAAATACTTGTACTCCTATTGTTTCATTATTTAATTCTGGAGTAATACAATTATCTATTTTAGGAGAAAGCGTGGTAGTTGTAGTGCTTGTAGTTGTAGTTGTCGGAATAACAGCAACTAAATGACAAACTCCACCGCTAAAAACACAATCAGAGTATCTATTAATCTCTTCCATTGCAATGATATACTTATTGGTATAAGCATCAAATACACCATAAATGCAAGGATTACCTGTATAATTATAAACACCATTATTTAACTCTTGTCTATATGAAGGTAATTTAGCTGCAAAAAAGGCATTTGTATTATAAATAATACTTAATGGAGTAATTCCATCTTGACTTAACCTAAGAACAACACCCCTATAATTATCTACAAAATAATCAGAAAAGTTATTCCAAGCTAAACTTGTTCCTGCATCTCCAATTCCATAATCTCCAGCGTAATATTGAATCTTATTAATTAATTGGTCAGTATTAGCCTGTAATGGATTATTTGCACTATCCTTTATAATTTGAGTTAAAATTGGCACATTGCCAACTTTAAACTTTTGATAAACTTTTAAATATCTATCCCTAACATGAAGCCTAATTACATCTCCAAAACTCCTATCATATTCATCAAGATTTTCAAAATAAAATCTATTGATATTATTTAAGTTAGTATTAGCTTGATAAGCTTGTCCAAATCTTATCATTGTTGGATAATAAACTTGAGCAGCATTTTCATCTACAACAGAAGGCCTACCATTGCTATTTGTAACTAGATTATATGTATCGTTAAAACTAGGTTCTATAATCTCTATTTCAGCATTTTTATATACTACTGTGTTTAATAAAAACCCAGTCATTTGCAAGTCATTATAACCAGAAATATTTGTAACAATCCACATTTTACTATTAGGAGGAAGTTCTATAACCTTATCAATAGTAAAGTTTACTGTAGTTCCAGATAGTATTGTATTAAACTCACTATCTAAAATTGATAAATAATATTTTGGAGAAAACGGAATAGTATTTGAACAAACAATAGCATAAAGGGAAAAATCAACATTACCGCTACTATTTTTAATAATAGAAAATTGTCCTTTTAATGATATTTTTTGACTTTTACTTGTAAGTTTATTATAAAAAAATTGATCAGTATCAGAAAATGTAGGATAAACAGATGGGTTATTTAAGCTAATTATAACACGACTACCTGAATATACTTGTGATTGTATTTGAAATGAAGAATTATTTATTGCAGGAATAGTAGGAACATTAATATTTAATAATTGATTAAGCCATTCAATATTTTCATTTCCAGACTGAAAACTATATTCATAATTAAATGAAACTACTCTTTTCCTCCAAAATAAATCGCCATTTGTTGAAGATATAATTGCAGGAACAGAAGTAGGATTTGCTGCACTTTGTGTCTGTTCAAGCCCTATATGATAGGCATTATATGTACCTGCATTTCCAATTCCAAAACATTTTCCAAATTCAAAAAATGTACGCTGAGTTATTGTCGCGTTATTTTTATAATTATATAAAAATATTTCATAGTGTTGAAAATCTTCTAATCCACAAAAAGAAAATGAACCATTTGCATTTGTTGGACTTGTTATATCATTATAAGGATATTTTATTTTAAGGAATACACCTGTTTTTGTATAAGTATTATAATTAGGAGCAAGTGGATTAGTTATTGTATATTTTATCGAGTATTCGACTCCAACTATTTCATAATCTACTACTTTTAATGAAAATGGCTCAACTGTTGAATCAAATCTTTTTAAAAATTTAATTCTATCTCCAGCAGTATAAGTATATGAAACTACATTTGCAGTAGAGCTAATATCTAAATTATAAGCATCAATATTTCCAATTCCTATATAAGCATATCTCAAATCTATTGAAGAAGAAGTGGCAATGCCTTCATGTGCCGATTCGCTTACCCAAAATAATCTTTTATTATAAGTAGTATTATTAGACCTTAAAACTTGATAATAAGAAGCCTCTAAAGGAGGTCTATTTTTTATTTGAACATAGGGCTGACAAAACCTACTTCCATTCGATGCAGGCGTGTTATATGCTGCAAGAGTATCCGTTTGACTTCCAATAGTTCTTCCTTGTGCATCAAAATATTGAATTGCATATTGATAACCAGAATCCCATGCATTTGCAAATACAGTATTATCTACAATTGATGTAGTGTATTTTACACCACTTGAGTATAATAAAAATCCATTAGCATAGGACATTGTTAAAATATTCCCATTTAATGAATTTAAAGACCAACCTTTTACTATTAATAAATTTTTAATACTATTCAAGACAGTTGAAACCAAAGGAGTAACATTTGTATTTGTATATGAAATACCAATATTAACTCCACTTAAACTAACAACATTGATATTATAAATACCTGCTGCATTGTTTAAAGTAGTTACATTTCCTAATGTATTTGTTCCTGTTCCATAAAGGTAAACCTTCATTTCGGTTCCAGACATTCCACTATCTCCACCTTTACAAGTAGCAAAAAACAATAATCCGCAATAGTCAAAATAAAAACCATTGCTATTAGAATTTATTGTTGTAGTTAAATCCATTTCAGTTTTATTGTACCCTTCAGTAATTCCCGCATATAACAATATGTTACCATTTGCTAATTCTGCTGCATTTGCCTTTTGTGGAACATAATCCTGTAATTGAGTAGTTTCTATTACATCTTGCTGAAAATATACACTATCATTATAAAACTTAAATGTAAAAATGTCATTATCTAAAATTCCAAGTAAGCTTTTATTAAATAATGATATTAAGAACCAATCACTTGTAACACCATTATTTGTTTGTCTAAATGCAATTTCTATACCCTTTACATCTCCTCCTCCTGTTGAAACAGAAATTGAAATCCTTGAGTTTAGTGTAAAAGTATTTTCAGTTAAATTTTGTGTTGGTTGTTGCGGTAATGGAACTATACTCTTTGAACTCCATACAGATTTTTCATTATTATCATAAACATATCTATATGAGAATTGATATAAAGAGTTACGAAGATTATTAATAGTTACTGTTTCATCGTTTTCATAAACCACTTTTGGTGGCATTACTGGCGGTGCTTTTATAACTAATAAATATTCATATTTCCAAGATGTTCCATAATTACCTTCAACATTGATATATTTAGGAGGATTTAATCCATCATTAAAGTAAAATAAATCTCCTTCATTATCTCTATAAAAAATATTGATAGATAAAACTTTATAAGATGGGTTAAAATTTAAAATATCAATCCCATCGCTATCTGTTTTGCTTTCAAATACTTTTATTGTAGCATCTCTATCTACATCATAGTATAAAATACTATTAAAACCATTGCTATTCCATAAACAATAATAGGCTCTATTTCTTACCTTATCTCCATGAAAACCAATAATTTTATTATCTCCTAATGGTAACGTATATGGCAATATATAATTACCTAATATACTAGCAACTACTCTATCTGCTCCAGATCCTTCACTATCTTTTGTAAC
>SESA01000963.1_pt1 | contig 16173 bp, 15 predicted proteins | sample 3171451 | NCBI WGS metagenome assembly SESA01 (sample SAMN06051862, study PRJNA518727) | freshwater metagenome | biome: subpolar coniferous forest; feature: holomictic lake; material: water; isolation source: holomictic Lake 227, 8 m depth | place: Canada: near Kenora, Ontario | collected...
CTTTTTCTGCATTGCTCTGATGATTGGTTGAAAAAATGACCGAATTCCATCCTGCATTATAGGCAATATTATCAATCTCCTCAACAGGGTGGTGACAGGTATCTGTTCCTTACTCTGGGTTTTGCCGGGCGCTTTTGTATTTTTTGATGTTTGCGTTATGTTCCGCAAGCGATTCAGCAAAGTAATGTCCTCCTTTTCCGGTAGCAACAAAGTAGAGGAAGTTGTTTTCTGCAGGTTTCAGTACAGCGAGGATGGAGGCTGTGCCAGGGTTGCAGATCGGACCTGGAGGAAGTCCGGTATGGCGATAGGTGTTGTAGGGGGAGTCGGCAGCAAGGTCTTTAAAATAGAGTCGGCGCGCAGTGCCACCAAGGGCATACTGCACGGTCGGGTCTGCTTGCAGCCGCATCTTTTTTTTCAGACGGTTAAGATAGACCCTTGCGACAATATTTTTTTCGCGGTTCAGCGGGGTTTCGGATTCAACAATGGAGGCGAGGGTCAGTAACCCTGTTTCGTTCAATCCTCTTTCGGCAGTCACGCTTTTGAGGCTGTCGGTATAGAAATGACGGAATCGCCCGATCAGAAATCCGACGGCTTCATCAGGGGAGCTTGCCCAGGCAAAGTCATACGTTCCGGGAAGTAGATAGCCTTCTGCATTTTTTGCCATGATGCCGCGTCTCATAAGCAGGCTGGGACTGGATGCGGCAGCCATGAATGCTGTGGAGTCGAAGTCGAGGTTTCGCGAAAGGATGCGGGCAACCCTGCCGATATCGAGCCCTTCGGGGAGTGTGACACGTACTTCATCCTGGCGACGCGAATGGAGGTAGTACATAAGCATGAAATTCGACATTCCCGGTGCAATGGTATACCTCCCCGGCTTGATATGGTTCAGTTTTGGAATAATGCTTACCGTTACGATTGCCGGCCATTTGCGGTTAATGGTGCCGTTGCGGTATAATTCATCCACAATGGCTCTGATTCCCATATTTCTGTGAACAATCAGGTTTGTGGTACTGGGAGCTGTGTTGAGGCCAGGCAGGAATAAAAAGCATGCCAATGCCGTCAGCAGAAGGGCCATGCTGACGATAAGCGGGTTCCGCAGAAACGTTTTTTTTGATGCCATAGCAGGAGCGATCGTTTAGCTGGCCGTGATACCGGGCTGGCTGTTTTTCCACTCATGTTGAAACAGCCTGGTCTCTTCAATGATGCATTGATAGATTTTTTCCAGTGCGTGGGCTTTCAGGGGCGAGTCGGCATGGTTCATAACATTGTTCAATACCTCTTTTTCCCGCTCAGGCTGGAGTACCTGCTCTCCAATTCTTGATTTCAGTGAGCTGATATTTTGAGCGCAATGCAGTCGTTCACAGAGCAGGGAGGATAATTGTTGATCCAGGGTATCGATTTTTTTTCTCCATTCGTCAAGTTCTTGCCAATGCGCTCTATTGTTCATGGTGCTGTCGGACATCATAATGACGGAGGTTAAGAGTGAAGCGTTGTTAATCAAATACGAGAGTATAGATAAAATGAGCCGTGTTCTTGCTAATAATTTTCGTGGGTGAAGAGCGTCATCCATCGGGCGACTTCCCGATCGCTCAGCAGTTTTTCGTTACCTTTTTTTTCTTTGGCCGCCATGTGCCAGGAGCTCTTGTTTGTGTTTTTGGCGCTAACAGCAGAGCCCATCTCGTTGAGTTGCCCGGCAAAGAGCTCAGATGTTATGCATCTGGCACCGAATGCTGTTGTGTACCGTCGAATCTCATCATCCGAACTTACAATAGTAACCATTTTTACCCTTGTGTTCAACGACTTTACGTAATCAATGATCCAGAGGTCAGCACTTTTTGCGGCCGGAGTAAAAACAATGTGCAGTGGTGCTCCAAAAGCGTACTCCTTGAAACTTCCTTTACCGTCGTACACAACCGTGATAGAGCAGCGGTTTTCCTGCTGAAAACAGAAGAGTTTTTTTTCTGTTTTCTGGCGCAGAAGATGAAGGGAGGTTGAGGTCGGGGAGGGATAGAGCTTGTGAATCAGGTTATATCCGTCGATGACGATCTCTTTTGCTGCTGTTTTCATGGTGCTCTCAATCATTCGAAAAATCTTTTTCAATTGAAGTATTAAAATAGACTAATATTTTTTTAGTGCATCCTTTTTTATACATTTTATAGTGGCGGAAAGTGGTAAAAAGTGGGAGCATTTGTTTATCTGTTCTTTTGGTTTGTCTTTTCTTTCCTGCTGAAGGTGTAATAAACGTCTGTTTGTCTCAGGATCTGCACAACAGGAAGTAACGGGGTTGTCATAATGGCGGGCTTTATAGGAAAAGAGAGGCATTCCGTCGATGAGAAGGGGCGAATGATGATTCCGGCAAGGTTTCGTCGGAAGTTCGAGCCTGTCGTTTCTGTGGCTGGTGAAGAAGGCGTTTCAGAGATGGTGGAGCTGTATATTTTGAAGGCACCAGATCGCTCCCTTGAACTGTATGAGCCGTTTATCTGGGCTGGCATGAGGATGTCGATTTCCGGTCTTTCGGATTTTAACCCTGAAGAGCGCCTGCTTAAGACCTTGATGTACGAAAGTCTTGAAACGGTCGAGCTGGATCGTCAGGGAAGGGTTGCGCTGTCAAGAGAGTTTCTTGATCATGCGGGTATAACAAAGGATGTTATGATTATCGGTGCTGATACAAAAATGATTATTTGGGAGCCTGAGCGTCTTTCTGCTCTCTTGCAGGAGAGTGCGGGTCGTTTTGCATCTCTTGCAGGCAGGTACTTTTGATGGCTATAACGCGAGATATTTTTCACGATCCGGTGCTTGTGACCGAAATTGTTGCATTTCTGGTCAGAAAACCGGGTATTTATGTCGACGGGACTCTTGGAGGTGGTGGTCATTCTCTGGCGATGTTGCGCCAGCTTGTTGCTGCTGGTTTTCTTGAAGGATCGCTGCTGATAGGGATTGACCAGGATGAAGCTGCATTAAGGCAGGCGCGTGAAAAGATTGGAGAGTACGATGCCTGTTCCGTTTTGGTTAAAGGAAATTTTCTTGATATAAAAGGCATTGTTGCAAGGGTTTGCAGTGACAGAGGGGTGGAGCCGAAAGTTACCGGGATATTGCTTGATCTTGGCGTTTCATCGTACCAGATTGATACGGCGGAACGGGGGTTCAGTTATATGAGCGAGGGTCCGCTTGATATGCGGATGGATAGTAATGCTTCTCTCCGTGCTTGTGATATTGTCAATACCTATGAAGAGCAGCAACTGGCGAGGCTTTTTTACCGATATGGGGAAGAGCCCAGAAGCCGCAGTATTGCAAGGGCTATTGTTGCGTATCGCCAGAGTAATGGGGCTGTTGGCAGCACGAAAGAGCTTGCCGATATTGTTCGTTGCAATGCGCATGGCGGAGAGCGGGTGATCAAGACGTTATCAAGGGTGTTTCAGGCATTGAGAATTGAGGTCAACGCTGAACTTGAGGTGCTCAGTCAGGTGCTTGATGACGGGATCGATTGCCTTGATGAGCAGGGCCGGATGGCGGTCATCAGCTATCACTCTCTTGAGGACAGAATCGTGAAAAGGTTTTTTGCCGAAAAAGCGCGGAGTGACTGGGGGCCAAAAGGGGTTGGTTTGCGCGAGCCTCTGGCATGGGGATCGGTTACCCCTGTTACCCGTAAGCCCCTTATCGCCTCACAGCAGGAGGTAGCGTCGAACTCAAGGGCACGAAGTGCCAAGTTAAGGGTTATTGAAAAAAATTATCAGGGAGGGTTCAGTGGATGCCCGTAATGCAGTTGCTCCTTTGTTGCGTGATATTTTAAGGCGTATCAAGGGCTTTGGAAAAAAAATGTTTGGCGAGAGACTCGTTACCGAACGTTTTCGTGAGGCTCCGGTGTGGAAGGATTCAGGGTTCAGGGCGTTTGTCAGTAATACCCTTGAGTTCGATATCGTTTCGTTGTTGCGCCCGAGCTCTTTTTTGTACATTCTGGCCGGAGTCGGGATTATTCTTGTCCAGACCAATAACAATCTTGCCATCAATAATCTTGCATTGCAGAATGAATGGCTCAGGGAACAGATACAGATGACTTCCAGCGTCATAACGTCACAGGAACTCAAAATGGATGAGCTGCACAGTATTCGCAATATCGCTCAAGATGCATCTGTCCTTGGACTTGTATCCTCAAGCATCGCTCCTGTTGAACTTGAGCCATGAGTGATAAGCAGGAGATCAGGAGGCCGGAGGATCAGGAGTTCGGCAAGCGGCTTGGTATTGTCGTTGCTTTTTTTTCGATCTTTATCGTTGCTATTGTTGGTATGCTGCTCAGTATTCAGGTGGTCAATGCCTGGAAATACAAGCAGAAAGCAGTTAAACAGTATGAGCGGGTGGTTACTGAGCGCGCTCAGCGGGGTCCCATTCTTGATCGCCATGCACGTATGCTGGCGGAAAGTATCGAATCGATCAACTTCTATGCTGATCCTTTGATTGTCCGCAATACCCCTCTTTTTGATAAAAATGGCAAGCCGGTAAATTTCAGCAAGAGTAAAAAGCAGAAAACATACGATAATTCGGGTGTGGTTGCGACTCTGTTTTCGAGGTATCTGGGGCTCGACAGGTCGTTTTGTCTTCAACAACTGAGTCGTCACAAAGGGGTGGCGGTGCTTGGCCGCAAAATACCTGTCGCAAAAGCGTTGCCGCTTATGCAGTTTCTGCAGAAAAAAATTCCTGGCGTATGGTATGATCGTCAGCAGCAGCGTTATTACCTGAATGTTGCCGCTCAGGTGATTGGCTCCATTGGGGATTCAACGAGCGAAACCAGGGGCAGCAGCGGTCTCGAATTGCAGCTCGAAAAGGAGCTGAAAGGGCGGGATGGAACGAGAATTTTTCAGCGCTCTGCTACGGGGATTCGTTATCCCGCGCCAGATGCCGAACAGCAGGATGCGATAAAAGGCAATACGGTACAGTTAACGATTGATGGAAATATTCAAAGTATTGTTGAAGATGAACTTGCAAAGGCGGTCGCGACGTTCAATGCCGATGCGGCGGCAAGCATCGTCATGGATGTTCGTACCGGAGAGATTCTTGCCATGGCCAATAATCCTGCATTTGATCTGAATCGGAGAGGTACCTGGAATGATCAAAATTCACGAAACCGTGCGGTGACCGAAATGTATGAACCCGGCTCAACGTTCAAGCTGGTCATGGCTGCTGCTGCGACGGAAGTGCTTAAAAGAAAAGCTGATGACAAGGTTTTTGCCAATAATGGGGTTCTGCCTCTTTATAATCTCAAAATCAGGGATCATGAGCCATACGGTACCATAACGTTCCGGGAGGCAATCATGTTTTCAAGCAATATTGTGGCAGCAAAGACTGCTATGGAGATTGGGAGCGAGAAGTTCAATGCCTATACAAGGAATTTCGGGTTTGGAAAGAGAACCGGTGTTGGACTGGTTGGTGAGGCCCGCGGGCGTGTGCGTCCTCTTGCTGAGTGGGACAAGACAACGCTTCCCTGGATGGGATATGGTTATCAGGTTATGGCGACTCCACTGCAGATTGTGCAGGCCTATGCGGCAATTGCCAATGATGGCGTTTTAATGAAACCCTATATTATAAAGAGGGTGATTGATGCCGACGGTCAGGTTGTTCGGGAGAACACTCCTGAAACGGTCAGGCGGGTGGTTTTGCCAGAAACGGCACGATATCTCGGGAAGGAGTATTTCAAGGCTGTCGTTGATAGTGGAACGGCCAAAAATGCAGCGGTGCCGGGCGTGACGGTTGCCGGAAAGACCGGAACGGCGCGGCGTGCAGTAGAGCGCTCCTATGCCACCCCGGTTTATGTCTCTTCATTTGTCGGCTATTTTCCTGTTGAGAATCCCCGTTATGCGATTATTGTGATTGTGGAAAAGCCGAAGACGGCCTATTATGCGGCCACGGTTGCTGCTCCGGTTTTTTCCGGCATTGCCTCAAGAATAATTGCCTGTTCAGAGGAGATGCAGAAAAACCTTGCTATCCGTTCGACGGAGAAGTCACTTCTTGATTCGATTGTGACGGTGGTGGTTCCAGAACTTCGGGGGCTTAAGGGGCGTGAAGCCCAGCGCCTGTTACAATGGCTTGATCTGGAGATGGATTATACGGGAGATTTTGAGGGAAGTGTGGTCAGCCAGAGCATTGCATCTGGTAGCAGGGTTATAAAAAAGAAGATGATAAGGGTTGTGCTTGCTTCAGGGAATATCATCAGGAAATCTTCATGAGCGTTTCAGGAGAGCAGTGTGAGGGGGTGCAACTGGAGATGTTGCTCAAGGGAATTACCTGTTTGGAGTTTGCGGGAATAACCCATGGCCGTGGCGTGATTCACCAGGTTACCAGTGACTCGAGAGAGGTGCTTCCCGGTTCACTTTTTGTTGCGATAAAAGGTTATTGTACCGATGGATCCCATTTTATCAGCAGTGCAATAGAGCGTGGGGCTGTGGCGGTTATCTGTGAAGAGTTTCCGCCAGATATATCCGCATCATGCTGCTATATCAAGGTTTCTGATGCGCGAAGGGCGCTTGCTGAAGCTGCCAGGATTTTTTATGGAAAAGCTTCTGATCAGTTGCTGGTTATCGGGGTTACTGGCACCAACGGCAAGACGACAACCGCAAAGCTGATAACGGCAATGCTCAATGCCTGTGGTATTCCTGCCGGCTATATTGGCACCAATCTCTGCCGGATCGGAGAGCTGGATATTCCGCTCGATCGTACCACACCGGAGGCTCATGGGCTGCACGCTCTCTTCCGTCAGATGGTAGATGCGGGGTGTCGAGCGGCCGTCATGGAGGTCTCCTCTCATGCCCTTGTGCTGCAGAGGGTTTTTGGCATCCGCTTTCATGCGGCACTGTTTACCAACCTGAGCCGGGAGCATCTTGATTTTCATGCGTCCATGGAGGAGTACGCTTCCGCCAAGCAGCAATTGTTCGACCAGCTTGCTCCTGAAGGGTTTGCTGTATTCAATATTGACGACCCTTATGCCGCACGGATGGCTGATCGCGTAGCTCATGATAAAATATACTGTTGTACATTGGAGCAAGGGGCTCTGCCCCTTGTGTCGTGCAGCAGGATGTTTAAGGCAGAGGTGCTGGAGAGTACGTTGGCGTCAAGTCGTGTTGATCTTCAGTTTCCTGATGCACACCTGACGATGCTGGTGGGGCTTCCGGGACGTTTCAATGTCATGAATGTGCTTGAGGCCGCAGCAATCGGCGAGGGCATGGGGCTGGCTCATGAAGAGATATGCGACTCCCTCTCAGCGGTATCCGCGGTTGAGGGGCGGATGGAACGGGTTGGTGGGAGCCGTGAGGGATGGTATGCTTTTGTTGATTATGCACATACTCCGGATGCGCTTTGCAAGGCGCTTGAAGCGTTGCGCCGACTCAAACCTGACGAATCCCGTCTTGTTGTTGTTTTTGGGTGCGGCGGTAACAGGGATCGCTCGAAGCGTTCAGCAATGGGCAGAATTGCTTCCGAAATAGCCGATGAGGTTATCATCACCTCTGACAATCCCCGCAATGAAGATCCTGACGTTATTCTTGATGAAATTGAGCAAGGCATGATCGGCGATCGTTATATGAGGATCAGTGATCGGGCGGAAGCTATCAGGAGGGCGGTTTTGATGCTCAAAAAGGGTGATGTGCTGCTTGTTGCTGGAAAAGGGCATGAAAAATATCAGGAGATTGCAGGAGAAAAACATTTTTTTTCGGATAAGGATCTTATTAAAAAATTTATGGTGGAAAACATATCCGAATGTTCGGAGAAGGAGAGTGTGTGCAGGCAAGGGTGAAGGGCGTGCTGACGATTGATGATTTCCGAAATATTGGAGAGGTGGTCGTAGGGTCACGCCACGGCGTGCTCCCACAACCAACGGGCGAGATTGTTTCGCCTGTTGTGGTCATTGATTCGAGAGAGGTTAGAGGGGGAGAGATATTTATAGCCCTCAGGGGTGAGAATGCTGACGGTCATAGCTTTATTGGTACTGTTTTTGAGATGGGTGCGTGTTGGGCAATGGTCAGCCGCGACTGGTATGAGGCGCAGGGTTCAGTTGATCCGCCGCCCGGCAAGGGGTTTATTGTTACGGATGATACGGTGGCAGGGCTTCAGCAGCTTTCGATGGTGTACAGAAGCAAATTTTCAGTTCCGGTTGTGGCTATCGGTGGCAGCAATGGAAAGACCACAACGAAGGAGATGGTTGCGTCGGTACTTGGGAGAGGGTTCAAGGTACAGATGAGCCAGGGTAACAGGAACAACCACCTTGGAGTTCCGCTGACTTTGCTGCAACTCCATCCTGATACCGATATCGCCGTTGTCGAGATGGGCATTAATCATCCCGGAGAGATGGCCTTGCTTGCCAGTATCGCCAGACCGACACATGCACTTTTGACAAATATTGGTCATGAGCATCTGGAGTTTTTTCTTGATCTTGACGGGGTTGCCAGGGCTGAAATACAGCTTTTTGACTATCTGCACCAGCATGGGGGCACTGCCTTCATCAATACCGATGATCCATGGCTCAGCGCGGAAGCTGCAGGGCTTGGGCATTATGTTGGCTATGGAGTGGGAAAACGTCCGGAAAACAGTTTTTGGGCTCGGGAGATTTCGGTAAACAGGGACGGCACGCTCTCTTTTCTTTTGTGTTCCCTGTCCGGAACGGAATCGGTTCGTCTGAACTTTACCGGGAAGCATAATGTTGTCAATGCCATTGCGGCAGCCGCTGTTGGTGATTATTTTGGTCTTTCACTCAGTCAGATCCGTGAGGGGCTTGAGCTTCTTGTCCCTGCTCCTGGCTGGAAAAGGCTGGAGGTTGTAGACTCCTGTGGTCTGCGAATCCTCAATGATACCTACAATGCCAATTCAGACTCCGTGCGCAGGGCGATTGATACGCTTTGTGATATGCCATGCGACGGCAAAAAGGTTGCCATTTTGGGTGATATGCTTGAACTTGGAGTGGCTGGAGAGGTTGAACATGAGGCTATTGGCCGTTATATCCAGAAAAGTTCTGTTGACATGTTATTTACTTTTGGAGAGAAGTCTCGCATTATTGGCCTTGAGGTTCCGGGACGTTGGCAGGGCCATTTCGGGAGTCGGGAAGAACTTCTTGCAGCATTACTCGGAGTGTCGGAGGAGGGTGATATTCTTCTGTTTAAAGGATCAAGGGGAATGAAGCTTGAGCAGGTTGTTGATGCGCTCGTCAATGCAAGAACTAAAACCAGATAAAGATACGGTATGCTCTATTATCTCCTTAAATATATTGATGATCTGTTTGATCCTCCAGGGCTTCATGTTATTGAGTATCTCACGTTCAGGGCGAGTGCTGCGGGAATTACGGCATTGCTGATTATTCTCTTTGCTGGCCCGGGATTTATCCGCTATCTGAAATCCAGGTTCATTGAGCCAATCAAGGAGGAAGCGCCGCCGGAGCATAAAAAGAAAAAAGCACTGCCCACCATGGGAGGTGTGCTTATCATTTTTTCCATTGAGATCTCCGTGCTGCTTTGGTCCAAATTCATTGATCCGCATGTCTGGCTGATCATGCTTGCCATTCTCTGGATGGGGATCATTGGTCTTATTGATGACTACCGAAAGGTGGTTCTGAAAATCAAGGGGGGGCTTTCGGCTCGTTACAAGCTGATTGGGCAGCTCTCTCTTGGCTTGTTGATTGGCCTCTATACCTGGTTTGATCCAGCTTTTTCCGTACTGCAGTCTGAGACAACGGTTCCTTTTTTTAAAAATCTGACACTTGATTATGGCTATTTTTATATTCCCATTGTCATTTTTATTATTACCGCAGTCTCAAACGCGGTTAATCTGACCGACGGTCTTGACGGTCTTGCTGCCGGAAGTTCTGCCATCGTGGTCATGGGTCTTGGAGGCTTTTCCTATCTGGCTGGCAATGCGGTCTATGCGGTCTACCTGAACATTCCCTTTATTCCCGGTGGAGGTGAGATTGCCGTGGTCAGCATTGCTATTGTCATGGCGTGCGTGGGCTTTTTGTGGTTCAACTCCAATCCGGCGGAGATTATTATGGGCGATACCGGATCTCTTTCCCTTGGCAGTGCGATTGCTGTCATCGCGCTTTTGATCAAGCAGGAGCTGCTGCTGCCCTTGATTGCCGGTATTTTTTTTATTGAAACGCTCTCGGTTTCTCTTCAGGTACTCTATTTCAAGTATACGAAAATGAGGTTTGGTCAGGGTCAAAGGATTTTTTTAATGGCTCCCCTTCATCATCATTTTCAGTTGAAAGGGTGGGCTGAACAAAAGATTGTTATCAGGTTCTGGATTTTGACCATTCTTTTTTTTCTTGCCAGTCTCATGACCTTAAAACTCAGATAACGAGACATAAATGGATGTAACGGGTAAAAAAGTATCGGTTATCGGTGCCGGGAAGAGCGGAGTGGCCGCCGGGGAACTGCTTTGGCAAAAAGGGGCGAAGGTGCTGGTCAGCGAGTTTGGCCGGATAGGGAGCGTTTCGCTGCAGCGTCTCACGCAGATGCCGATCTCCTTTGAACAGGGAGGGCATTCTGCAGAGGTCTATGACGCAGATTTTTGTGTCCTGAGCCCGGGTGTTCCGCCAAATGCCGAAGTTGTCACGATCATGCAGGCGAAGGGAATTCCTCTCTATAGTGAAATTGAGATTGCGAGTTGGTTCTGCAAGGCAAGGATTGTTGGTATTACCGGTACGGATGGAAAGACCACCACATCGACACTGGTTCATCGCCTCTGTGAGGAGGATGGCCGCCGGAATGGATACCGGTCGTTCAGTGTTGGTAACATAGGAGTGCCGTTTTCTTCGATGGTTCAGGATATGAACGTCGGTGATGTTGCTGTTGTCGAGTTGAGCAGTTACCAGTTGGAGCGCTCTCCGACGTTCAGGCCTGATGTTGCTGTTATTACAAACATTACACCAGATCATCTTGATCGTTACGGTGGAGATTTGTCCTGTTATGCAGCGGCGAAGTTCAGGATTTATGCCAATCAGGGCGCTGAGGATACGCTGGTGTATAATGAGGATGATCCGCTTCTCAGGGAACATTTTCTTGCAGGGAAAACGCGTTTTCCCTTCAGGATTATGCCGTTCGGGATGGATCCCGTCGCTGGAGCAACGACGGATCCCCGTATCGTTTTTCTTGATGGGGACTCCTTGCGTGTGCACACTGCTGACGGGGATGATTGTGTTATCAAGACGTCCGGGTTCCTGAAAAACAGTTTTCGGGGTCGTCATAATATTTCCAACGCGCTTGCCTCTCTTGCCGTAGCGCGGGCATTGGGTATTGATAATGACGTGGTTCGCCTGGTACTCAGGGAGTTCGGGGGCGTTGAGCATCGCCAGGAATATGTCAAGACCATCAACGGTGCTGACTGGGTCAATGATTCAAAAGCGACAAATATCAATGCCATGCGTCAGGCGCTTGAAGCGCTTCCCGGTACGGCAGTCCTTATTGCGGGAGGAAGGGATAAAGGGAACGATTATGCGTCGATTTCCGGGCTTGTCGAAAAAAAGGTCTCTTTGCTCATCGCTCTCGGCGAATCACGGGGAAAGATAAAGGCAGCTTTTAAGGGCATTGTTCCTGTTGAAGCGGTGGAGTCATTGGATGATGCTGTTTTATTCGCATATAATGCGGTCAAGCCTGGTCAGACCGTGCTGTTTTCTCCCGGGTGCGCAAGCTTTGACATGTTTACTAATTTTGAGGATCGAGGTATGCAGTTTAAACAATGTGTTCATCACTTACCATAATGGTGAACAGTGATTACATTCCGGAGCCTGCAGGGGTTTCCCCGCTGACAGAACTTTCACGGCCTTCAGGCAGGGAGGGTGTTGTCGGAAAGCTGCTTGTGCTGATTGTTGCCATTCTCATGAGCATTGGTATTGTTGTTGTCTACAGTAGTGGAGCGGGATGGGCTGCAACGAAATACGCAAGTTCAGAGTATTTCTTGTGGCGCCAGATTGCTTTTTCTTTGCTCAGCATCGGAACCGTGCTTCTTGTTGCCCAGCTTGATTATCATGTGTTCTGGAAGACCAGCAAAATCATACTTTTTTCCAGTATTCTGCTCCTGATTCTTCTTTTTGTCATGAAGGCAGTCGGGCTCATTTCTGGAGCAGCCCGATGGATAGGTTTTGGTCCACTCAAATTTCAGGTATCTGATTTTGCCAAATATGCCGTTATCTTTCATTTCTCAAGGCTTATCAGTGAAAAACAGGGGTATATAAAGGACCTGTATAATTCCTATTACCCCATGCTTGTCCTTTTGATGGTTGTTGTGGCTCTTGTGGCTATCGAGCCGAATTTCAGTACAGCGTCGCTTATTGCCATTACCGGTTTTACGCTTATGTTTATCGGGGGAGTCAGTATCCGCCATCTTCTGGCTACCGTCTTGCTGCTCATTCCTCTGGCAGGCGTTTTTGCCATTGCGGCTCCCTACAGGCTTGCCCGTTTGCTTTCGTTTACCAGCGGCAATGAAAAAGGGGCGACGTACCAGGTTACGCAGGCATTGATCGGGTTGGGCAATGGGGGGTTGTTTGGTCTCGGTATCGGGGCAAGCAAGCAGAGGGAGCTCTATCTGCCACTTTCCTATAACGATTTTGTTTTTGTTATCATTGGTGAGGAGTACGGGTTTGTCGGGGCTCTTGCCGTTATTGCACTGTTTGCGGGATTTTTTGTCTGCGGTCTTATTATTGCCAAACATGCCCCCGATAATTTTGGGAAATATGTTGCTACAGGAATTACGATGGCGATCTCTCTTTTTGCATTTGTTAATATTGCTGTTGCCTGTCACCTGCTCCCGACAACCGGTGTGGCTCTTCCGTTTATCAGTTATGGAGGTACGGCACTTCTTTTTAACTCCCTCGGGGTCGGTATTCTCATGAGTATAGCAAGGTACAAGGGTCCGGGGCTTGCCAACAGTATTCGCTCCAGCGTCACTGACGGGAGGAGTGTATGAACGTGCTTTTTGCGGGTGGCGGGACTGGAGGCCATTTATATCCGGCTGTGGCTATGGCTGAAGAACTCAGGAAACTGGTGCCGGACGCAGGGATTTCTTTTGCCGGGACGACCAGTGGCATTGAGGCGACTGAAGTGCCAAGACTCGGTTATCGTCTGCATCTTATTCCGGTCAGAGGTTTGAAAAGAGGATGGTCGGTTGCTGCCCTTATGGCAAATGTGGGTGTTGTTGCTGATTTTGTTGCGGCTTTGGGAGCCGCAGTAGCCTTGATCGGCAGGGAGCGGCCTGATGTTGTTGTCGGTACGGGTGGATTTGTCAGTGCACCACTGCTCTTGGCGGCTCAGCTCATGCGAAAAAAAACACTTATTCAGGAGCAAAATGCCTTTCCCGGTGTAACGACAAAACTGCTTGCCGCACTGGCCAGCGAGGTGCACCTTTCGTTTGAGGAGGCACGCCGGTTTATTCGAAAAAAAAAGCAGATCTTTGTTTCCGGTAATCCTGCACGGGCGTTTGCGTTGCAGCACTCCGCAACGGCAAGGGATTACTTCTCTTTGCATGCAGACCGTCCAACTCTTCTTGTTTTTGGCGGCAGTCGTGGTGCGCGTTCAATAAACAACGCCGTGTTACAGGGGCTTGACGCCATTACGGCTTCTGCTAATCTTGTATGGCAGACCGGGTCGCTCGATTTTGAGCGTATAGGAAGTCAGGTTAAGCCCTCCCCTTATCTATGGATTTCTCCGTACATTGAGGCGATGGGAGCGGCCTACGGTGCCGCCGATCTCGTTCTTTGCCGGGCGGGGGCATCATCCATTGCCGAACTGACCAATCTTGGAAAGCCTTCGGTTCTTGTGCCCTACCCTCATGCAACCGGTGACCATCAGCGTCATAATGCACGGGCGCTTGTAGCGAGTGGAGCTGCCATGCTGGTCGAGGATGATTGTCTTGGCCAGGAGGCTTCAATAAAAGGGATTCTTGAGCTGTTGCATGATAGGGATAAGCTGGGGGCTATGGGTGCTGCTTCCCGGAAACTGGCATATCCTGATGCGGCTCGTCAACTTGCGCTGCGAATAGTCGGTCTTGCAAAATTTTATTAAGAAAGAGGATACGTACAGACATGGAATTGGGGAAAACAAAAAGTGTTCATATTGTCGGGGTTGGTGGCGCAGGTATGAGCGCGATTGCAGAGCTGCTGTTGAAGTCGGGGTTCAGGGTCACGGGTTCTGATGTTTCGTCTGGCGAGGTGACTGAAAAGCTTGCCGAGCATGGGGCAATAATTTATCATGGGCATCGGGCTGAGCAGGTCACGTCAAGTGATGTTGTTGTTTACTCGTCTGCTATCAGACCGAATGAAAACGTTGAAGTTCTTGCTGCCCTCAAAGCGGCGATTCCGGTCATCAAGCGCGATGAGATGCTTGGAGAACTCATGCGCTATAAATATGGAATATGCGTTGCTGGTACGCATGGGAAAACGACAACTACCGCCATGATTGCTACCATGCTTATCGAGTCTGGTGAGTCGCCGACAGTCATGATTGGTGGCATATCGGACTATCTGAAAGGCAGTACGGTTGTTGGTGAGGGCAAATATATGGTTATTGAGGCTGATGAGTATGATCGTGCTTTTTTAAAGCTTACCCCAACCCTTGCGGTTATCAACAGCCTTGAGTCGGAACATATGGACACTTATGGGACACTTGATGAGCTGAAGCAGGCGTTTGTTACCTTTGCCAACAACGTGCCTTTTTATGGACGGGTGATCTGTTGTGTTGATTGGCCGGAGATCAGAACGATCATTCCCTCAATGAACCGTCTTTATACAACCTTTGGCATTGATGAGCCTGCTGATGTGATGGCTTCAGATATTGTTCTTGAAAAACAGCGCACCAGCTTTACTCTTCATGCTTGTGGCCACGAGTATCGTGATGTTTGTATCAATGTGCCGGGACGCCACAATGTGCTCAATGCCCTGGCGGCTTTTTCGACAGGTCTTGAGCTGGGAATCATTCCTGAACGGTTGATTGCCGGGCTTGGCCGTTACAGTGGCATGAGAAGAAGGTTTCAGGTGAAATATGATAATGGTCAGGGGCTTCTGGTCGTCGATGATTATGCTCACCATCCTTCAGAAGTCAAGGCAACGGTCAAGGCGGCCAAAAGCGGATGGTTTGATTCCAGGGTAGTTGCAATTTTTCAGCCGCATCTCTTTTCACGGACAAGGGAGTTTGCGCATGAATATGGCTGGGCTCTTTCGCGGGCGGACATGGTTTTTGTTGCCGATATCTATCCTGCCCGAGAAAAGGCTGAGGATTATCCGGGTATCAACGGGGAACTGGTCGCAGCCGCCGTGAGGAAGGCAGGCGGAAAACATGTTGAATTTATTGCTGATATGGAGACTCTTTTTTCATCTCTTGTGGGGTTGGCTGTCAACGGAAACATGCTTCTTTTTATGGGTGCAGGAGATATTACCTATCTTGCGTCGAGGGTTGCTGATGTTTGCAGAAAGAATGCATCAACGTAAGATGCCGATGTCTCTATACCGGGTGTCACGGTGTCATGAATGGCTCGAAAAAGCAATTTTTTATGTCTGATTCCAAATACAAGGAAGAACCTCTTTTTTTGCCGGAGTCCGGGGAGAGCCGGGGCGGTGCTCTGTCGGCCTCCAGTGGCAGTTGGGTTCTCCGTCTGTTTGTTTTTCTGATGCTCCTTGCAGCTCTTGTTGCGCTTGCCTTTTATGCGTCGCAGTGGAAGAAAGAGGTGGTTGTCAGGGATTTTGTTATCGATGGGGCCTCAATTATTTCCAAAAGGGAGCTTATATTGCGCCTGAATGTCTTCAGGGGCCAAAATTTACAGAACCTTGATACCAGAGAGCTGAAAAAAAGGCTAATGGCAATTCCCTATCTCCGGAGTGCCGAGATTGGCAAGGAGTTGAACGGAGTTGTTCGAATCAGGGTTGTCGAGCGCGAACCTGTTGCGGTTACGGTGCTCAATGGTCAGGATATGGTTATTGATGGTGACGGGTTTCTTTTACCGGTGAGAAAGGATTTTTCCGGGCGGACTCCCCGATTGCTGAAAATTTCAGGTATAGGCCGGTTGCATATTGCAGAAAACGGGTTGCGGCAACTGTACAGGGGTGATCTCGCATTGATGAGGGATTTTCTTGATGCGCTCTCACAAACCGATTATGCAAGCCTGCTTGTCAGCGAACTTTATCTTGCAGACAACAATATGGCATGGTGCAGGGCG
>SESA01000964.1_pt1 | contig 16169 bp, 7 predicted proteins | sample 3171451 | NCBI WGS metagenome assembly SESA01 (sample SAMN06051862, study PRJNA518727) | freshwater metagenome | biome: subpolar coniferous forest; feature: holomictic lake; material: water; isolation source: holomictic Lake 227, 8 m depth | place: Canada: near Kenora, Ontario | collected 2013-06-25...
AAGTGTCTTTGCTGATGCCACCGGCCTGGTTTGAAACGATAAAATTATCTTTTTGGCGGGCAACGCGGGTCAGTCCGCCGGGCATCACCATATAGTCATCGCCGCTTGCGACTACAAAGTTTCGTAACACAGCGTTACGTGGTTCGATTTGATGGTCGATAAAGGCGGGTAGCGTTGAGAAACTGACTTGTTCCTGGCCGATAAACAAATGCGGTTTAGCTAAAATTTGGCAGCGCAGGAGGTCTTTTTCTTTGCTGCTTAATTCACCGCCAAATACGGCATGATTAACCGAAGTACGATTGATCGGTTTAATAACCAGTCGTTCAAGATTTTGCAGAACAAAATCACGCTCACGACGTTGTCCGCACCACCAGGTTGCGACCGAGGGTAGTTTTAGTTCCTGATTTAAAAAATAGCGGGATAATCTCGGTAAAAAGGCCAACAAGCCGGGATTTTCGAGAACGCTGCTGCCCAACGGGTTGGCAATCGCAACATTTCCGCGCCGAACCGCTTCCAGTAATCCGGCCACACCCAACTTTGATTCACTGCGCATTTCGAGCGGGTCGCAAAAAGAGTCATCAACGCGGCGCAAAATAACATCCACAGGTTGCAGGCCAGCCAACGATTTAAGCCAGACACGACCGTCACGTACCGTCAGATCGCCGCCCTGAACCAAGGTATAGCCAAGATAAGCCGCTAAATAGGCGTGTTCAAAATAGGTTTCATTCAGCGGTCCTGGCGTAAGAATGACGATACGAGGATCTTCTTTGTTGTGCGGCGCAATATCAACCAGTCCTTTATGTAGCGCCTTGAAAAAACCGGATAAGCGATGTACCTGGGTTTCACGAAAAATATCGGGCAGCACGCGTGTCATGACGGTGCGGTTTTCCAACGCATACCCGGAACCTGATGGTGCCTGGGTGCGATCATCCAATACCCACATGCGTCCGCTGGGGCCGCGTGCAAGGTTGGCTGAATAAATAGTCAGGTGTCGAGGCTGATTTTGCAAGGCACCGACACAAGGATGCAAAAAACCTTCATGGCCAAAAATCAGTTCAGCGGGCAGTAAGCCTTTTTTTAGCAGGGTTTGTTTGCCATATATATCCTTTAGTATCAGATCGAGCAGTTCTGCGCGTTGCTTAAGGCCGGCTTCAATAACGATCCATTCTTCGCTACTTATCAATAAGGGAACGGGATCAAGACGCCAGGGTCGGGTCAGACTTTCCGAGTCGCCATACACATTGTAGGTAACCCCGTTTTCACGTAACAAACGTTGAGCTTCTCTGCGGCGTAGCTCAAGTTTTTCGCTACCCATGCTTGCAAGCGCAGCCATAAAACGCTCCCAATAGGGCAGCGCTTTATTTTCGGTGGCATACATTTCATCGTAGATGCCAAGCTGCGTCGCGTAATATTGCGTACCAATATCATTGGCAGGGCTTTTGTTGTTACGCACGTATCATTCCTTATGTTTATTCATTGTCGGTTTTATTTACATATACTCCGCACGGTCACATTTTCGATTTTCTGATCGGCCATTTTATCCGATGGCGGCGTTGCAAAAACAGTTACATAGCCAGCTATGCGCCTGTTTTTGCACCTTGCTCTCGAATAAATGACCGATCATAAATTCCGCAAACATGACCGCGCAGAGTATATCACTGAGCGTTGCTTCCATTATTACCGACGTCAATAACTTAAAAATCAGCTTTTTTTTCAAATCAATATTGACTTACCTTATCGCTGGTAGCAGACCTGACCGGCTTTATTAATCTGTCAGGTCTGCTACCGGTCTTTTTTTACCGTCTAAAATTGAAGGCTCTCAAGATCGTTGATTAATATCCTGATAGTGGCGAAGTGTTTCGCCCGTGTATATTTGGCGGGGGCGGTAAATAGTGACTTTTTCACCGTGAATCATTTCACGCCAATGTGCCAACCATCCGGGCATGCGCCCGATAGCAAATAAAACGGTAAACATATTGGTGGGTATTCCAGCTGCACGCAGTATTAAACCTGAGTAAAAATCGACATTGGGATATAAATTGCGGGAAATGAAATAGTCATCTTTCAGGGCAATTTCTTCGAGGCGTCTGGCAATATCCAGAAGTGGATCATTGAGGCCTGGTTTGTTAAGCAGTTTGTCACAATGCTGTTTTAAAACCTGGGCGCGTGGATCAAAGTTTTTATAAACACGGTGACCAAAACCCATTAATCGACACCCTGAATTCTTGTCTTTGGCTTTATTAATAAATTCAGTTCCATCGCCACCTTCAGCGTGTATCTGTTCCAGCATTTTAATCACTTCCTGATTGGCACCACCATGGCGTGGTCCCCATAATGCCGCAATGCCGGAAGAAATTACCGCATACACATTAGCCATACTGGAGCCTGCCGTGCGCACGGATGAGGTGCTACAGTTTTGTTCATGATCCGCATGCAGTATCAACAGCATATCAATGGCGCGGACAATGTCAGCATCCAGTTGATAATCGCGTACTGGCGATGAGAACATCATGTTCATAAAATTACTGGTATATTTATACTTGATGGAAGGATAAACCAAGGGTTCTCCGATTGATTTTTTATACGAAAATGCCGCAATGGTGCGTACCTGAGAAACCAGGTTGGCAACAATTTGGATCTCTGTGGATTCATCCAACTCATCAGGCAGCGGATAAAAAGTAGACAATGATGCCACCATGGTCGCAAGAATACCCATGGGGTGAGAGCCGCGCGGGAAACCGCTAAAAAAATGATGTACATCCTCATGAATAATGGATGATTCATTAAGGCGGGTCGAAAAAGTCAGCAACTTTTCACTGGTCGGCAATTCGCCATAAAGCAACAAATAAGCCACCTCAACAAAGCGCGAATGTTCAGCCAACTCTTCTATGGGATAACCACGATAACGGAGAATGCCTTTTTCGCCATCGATAAAAGTGATGGCGCTTTCACAGGCACCGGTATTTCCGTAACCGTCATCCAGTGTTACATACCCGGTTTCGCTACGTAACTTGGTAATATCAATGGCTTTTTCACCTTCAACACCCATGTAAGTCGGCAATGAATAGGTTTTATTTTCCAGTGTCAATGTAGCCGGAGTTAGCAGTTTTAATTTATCGCTCATTTAAAAAATCTCCTGGTAAGGTGTCGTTATTTCTGACGGGTGTTCGATGCGAGTTAATTCACGCACGCAACAACCGGTCATTATTGTCGTTTTTTTTTCATTTCGGCGGGCAGAAAAAACATTGCCTGCCTTATATACTGCGCGGTCAAATTTCCGGTTTTCTGAGCGGCCATTTTATCCGATAGCGGCGTTGCAAAAACAGTTACATAGCCAGCTATGTGCCTGTTTTTGCGCCTTGCTCTCGAATAAAATAACTCAATCATAAATTCCGTAAACATGACAGCACGGATTATAAATCCGCAATTATCGATTGCGATGACGTAAATCCAGCGTAAAAGGATAATCGGTACTTAACTCTTCCGCAGGCGGTGCCATCGCTCTTGGCGCTGTATCGGCAATACTGAATTTTGCCAGTAACGGTTTATCTGACGCAGCAACCCGGGTGGTCGCCATCGGTGGCCTGATAATAACGCCGGGTGTATGGCCATAGTCCCAGAAACGGGTCATGCGTCGTGTTTCGGCTGCATAATCGTTAACCGGAAAATCATCATAACTACGACCGCCGGGATGCGCGACGTAATAAGTACAGCCACCCACTGAACGGCCATTCCAGGTATCAATGACATCAAAAATCAAGGGCACATGTGGGGCTATCGTAGGATGCAAGGCTGAAGGTGGTTGCCATGCCCGATAACGCACACCGGCAACAAATTCACCTTTGCGACCGGTGTTGCGCATGGGTAAGCGTCGACCGTTACAGGTAATGACATAGCGCCCTTCAGTAAAGCCGGTGACCGATACCTGGATGCGCTCAACCGATGAGTCTACATAACGTGCGGTGCCGGTGCTACTGACCTCTTCGCCCAGTACATGCCAAGGCTCAATGGCAAAACGCAATTCCATATCAATGCCGTTAATCTGGGTATTGCCATAACGTGGAAAGCGGAATTCGAAAAACGGCTCCAGCCATTCCAGATCAAAACCAAAACCGGCACGTTGCAAGTCTTTAGTGACTTGCTTCATGTCTTCGCGGACATAATGCGGCAACATAAATTGGTCATGCAACTCGGTTCCCCAGCGCACCAAGTCGTGTTTATAGGGTTCGCGCCAGAACCAGGCAATCAATGACCGCAGCAACACGATTTGCACCAGTGACATTTGGGCATGTGGCGGCATTTCAAAAGAACGCAGTTCCAAAATACCCAGTCGGCCGGTTGAGCTATCGGGCGAATAGAGTTTATCAATACAAAACTCGGAACGATGCGTGTTGCCGGTTATATCCGTCAGTAAATGACGCAGCAAGCGATCAACCAACCAAGGCTCGGGAACTTCGCCTTCGGGTATTTGTTGAAAAGCAATTTCCAGCTCATAGAGTTTTTCATCCCGACCTTCATCAACGCGAGGGGCTTGACTGGTGGGGCCGATAAACATACCTGAAAACAAATACGATAAACCGGGATGGTGTTGCCAGTAAGTAATCAGACTGCGCAATAAGTCAGGACGACGCAACAGCGGGCTGTCGGTCGGCATTTCCGCACCCATGGTAATATGATTGCCGCCGCCCGTTCCGGTATGACGACCATCCTGCATAAATTTTTCAGTGCCCAGTCGGGTCAGGTGCGCCTGTTCATAAATGATGTTGGTTTTTTCCACTAACTCCGTCCAGGTTTTGGACGGATGAATGTTCACCTCGATGACGCCGGGATCCGGTGTAACCATTAAGCGTTCGATACGATAATCACGAGGCGGCTCATAACCTTCCAGTACCACCGGCATTGCCAAACTTTCAGCGGTGGCTTCAATAGCAGCGACCAGTTCCAGATAGTGTTCCAGCAACGTCAGCGGCGGCATAAAGATATACAACCGGCCTTCTCGCGCCTCTACACACAACGCGGTATGTGGTACTTCAACTTCGGCGGTTAAATCATCACCCACTGCCTGGTCAATAATTTCCGGATGTTCTCTTTTTTTGATTTCAATGTGGCTATATCGGCGCGTCACTTCACCATAATAATCGCCCAGTTCCGGCAAGTCTCCAAACAGGCTTTGGGGTTCTTGCGAATCACGTTTGTCAGGCGCAACCCAAGGCAAGCTATCCAAGGGTAAACGCATGCCCATGGGAGAGTTTCCTGGAATCAGAAACATCGCACCGCGTCGAAAATCCCAAGGGCCGCTTTTCCAGCAGAGTTCAGACCAATTCCATTTAATCGGCAATGTAAAACCGACGGGCTGATCCAAACCCACATCCAATAGCTTGGCTAAGGTTTTACGTTCAATAGAGTCTTTCAGGTTGATTTTTGAAGGGTCAAGGTTTTCAGGCAATGTGCCTTCTTGCCAGAGATAATAAAAACTATCTTCAAAAGCGGTCTCAATATAGCGAGACTGAACCCCCAAGCGCTGACTGATTTGGTGAATAAATTTTTGCGCCTGTTTGACGGTATGACCGTAATCTTTGTTAATGTCGGCAAGCAAATCCGGATTGCGCCAAATTGAGGCACCATCTTTGCGCCAAAAAATGCCATATTGCCAGCGCGGTAACGGCTCACCTGGATACCATTTACCTTGACCATAATGCAACATGGCTCCTTTTGCAAAGACATCCCGTAAACGAACGGTCAATTGTTGTGCACGCTCACGTTTGTTTGCACCATCAGCGTGCGTGTTCCATTCGTCGCCTTCCATATCATCGACCGAAACAAAGGTAGGTTCACCGCCCATGGTCAAGCGAACATCGTCTTCTATTAGCTGTTGATCAACATATTGACCCAGCTCATCAATGTGATACCACTGCTCATCGGTATAAGGTTTGGTCACTCGGGGATCTTCGTGCAAACGATCCACGGTATTACTGAATTCAAATTCCACTTTACACTTGTCAGTGCCGCCGGTTACCGGTGCTGCGCTGGCAGGATCCGGCGTACAGGCCAAGGGAATATGGCCTTCGCCGGTCAATAAACCCGAAGTAGGGTCTAGTCCTACCCAGCCTGCGCCGGGTATATAAACTTCTGTCCAGGCATGTAAGTCAGTAAAATCGTGCTCCGGGCCTGAAGGGCCGTCCAGTGATTTTATATCAGACGTTAATTGCACCAGATAACCGGAAACAAAGCGGGCGGCCAGTCCAAGATGGCGCAGTACCTGCACTAATAACCAGGCTGAATCCCGACACGAACCACTGAGTATTTTCAGTGTATCTTCACAGCTTTGTATGCCAACTTCCATGCGGATGTTATAGCTGATGGCTTCAAAAACAGCGCGATTAATATCGACTAAAAAATCATTGATAGAGCGCTTTCTGATATCGAATGCTTTTACCCACTGTACCAATAACGGGCCGTTTTCAGTTATTTCCAGATACGGCTGAAGTTCTTTAAGGGTCAGTGCATCGTATTTAAAAGGATAGTTCTCTGCATATTCTTCAACAAAAAAATCGAAGGGGTTAATCACTGTCATATCAGCAATAACTTCAACTTCAACACTGAGTTTTTGGCATTTATCAGGAAACACCACGCGTGCAACAAGATTGCCAAAAGGATCCTGTTGCCAATTAATAAAATGATTCTTGGGCTCAATGCGTAAGGCGTAAGCCTTGATAGGTGTCCGGCTATGGACGGCAGGACGTAATCGAAACACGTGAGGTGACAAGGATACTGGTCTATCAAATTTGTATATCGTTTTGTGACGAATGGCGACGCGAATGGTCATATTTTTTTTCCTATTGCCCGATGGTTGGTTTGGCTTTTTACAACACCAGTTTTTGTTTTAGTCAGTGGTATGCAATACAGTTAGCAATAATTGTTCCATATTTTTTATCTTTACAAAAATAGTTAACAATTTTTTTGTATCAAGAAGATTGAAGGAATGTGTAGCCCGGAAACTTCTATTGTTGTCTGAATGGTCACAATCTTCTCGCATGTTTTACAGTAAACATCAGGCAAGCTTGGTCTCCCCACGAAACCGGGAAGAGCAAAAAATACCTGGCAATTTTTTTACAAAATATAGCAGGCAATAAAAAAGCCTATAAGGATTTTTTATTGCGGTGTACAAAAATTTTATTTCAATTCATCTATCAGTGCTTGAGCGACTTTTTGTTGCTCGGTCGAGCCTTTTTCCAGTACTTCACAAGCCAACTTTTTAGCCGTTTCCGCATCACTCATATCAATATAGGCTTTTATCAAATCCAGCTTGGTTTCCATCTCGTCCCTGTCCGTTAAATCAAAAACATCAAGTGTCCCCCCGTCAATTTTTTTTCCCTGTAAATCTGGCGCGGGCTTGTCCAAATAAAAATCTCTATCAAGCGAATCATTGGAAAAAATGATATTTAAACCCGATGATTCATCAGTCTGCTTGTCAATAAGCAGGGCATTTTCAACGGTGCCTTGTGCAGCAGCGTTATCAATTTCATCGGTTTTTATTGCTTTGGTTTCATTTGATTCAAACTCAAGCTCAAGCGCTTCAAATTTGTTTTTAATCGCCAACTTTGGCGTTTTAAAAACAACGTCGCCTGAAGCGTCACTTGATGTTTCAATTTTTGGTGCAGGGGTGCTTAAATCAAAGTCAATACTGCCGTTATTTTTCTGTTCGTTAATAGCGTTATCTTCACCGGGAACTAAATCAAAATCCAACAAACTATCCGTTGTTTGAGGGCTTTTTTTAATAACCTCATTAGTCAATGATTCCCCAAAAGAGGGCGGTTTGCTAGCGGCTATTTGATCTTTTTTAATCGTGTCAAACTCAACCAACTCTTCCGTCTTTTTTCCAGCGGATATCGTTTCTTTTGGAGAAAATGCATCGACTTCAGAAAAAAACAAGGTTGAATCCTTGGCGATTTCACGCCCAATTTCACTTACTTTTGACCAAAATTCAAGGTCATCTTTTTTACCTGCTTTGGCTAACTCGTTGGCACAGGTTTCAAAAGCGTATTTATTTTTGCTTAAATAAAAAATATTCAGCAATTTTAATTTACAATCATCACGATTAGGTTGATCTTTAAGAACTTCACGCAGCAATTCTTCCGCTTCTTGATAGCGACCATAAGCCAAATAAAGGTCAGCTTCGGCAACCAGATCAGTTTCACTTTGGCCTGTATCAAAGGTATCCAGGTCGCCGATTGTAAACTCACTCAATAGTGAGTTTTTGTCAGTTGCATCGCTCTCTTTTTCACAGGAAACAGAGAAAAAATCAGTAGATTCAGGCGTGTTACTCCCGATTAACGAAGCAAAAAACTGCTGATTATTTGTTCGTTTTCGCCACCAAAACCAGCCCAGCAATGCTAATAGGGTCGCGCCAACACTGCTCCACAAATAATAGTGTGTACCGGAAGTCGTGGTTTCCGGTTGTGCTTGAATAACGGGTTGGGTAACAGGCAGTGTAGGATGTTGCGTAACCGGATTGATAACTCCGGATTGACTCGGCGTTGCTTGAACAGGTTCAGTTTGCACAACCGGTTTTGACGGGGACTGATTCTGTAATGCCGCAAGTTGCTGGTCTTTTAATACCAGTATTTGTTGCATGATGGCCAGCTGTTTTTCAAGCCCGGCCACTTTATCCTGTAGCGCGTCATTGACTGGAGAGGTCGCACTGACTAGCTCTTTATCAATGGCTTTAGACTCCGTTGCATGAGCGGTTGTCTGCTCGTTTTCCGGTGCTATAGGTTCATTTTCAGCGACATCTGCTTGGGTAGGGGCAACTAAGGTTAACTGCTTGTCGGGGCTTTCTTTTTTAATCGATTCTGCTGTAGCAGGTGTCCGTTCAGCCTGATTTCTCCAGGCTTTTGTGTGCCGATTGAATTCAGCCAACGCTTGTTCCCGTGAAAGTTTTAAAGCCATTGCACTTTCCGGAATCTTCAGGATTTTTCCAGACAGCAATCCATTAACATTTCCTCGGTAAAATGCCTGAGGATTTTCTTCATACAGGGCTATCATCATTTGTTCTACAGATACCCCAGACTGTTTACCCGCCTGTTCAGCAATTTTCCAAAGTGTATCGTTTTTAGTGGTGGGGCCATATTCACCGGCTTCACTTAGTCGCCTTTCAACCCTTGTTTGAGGTGTTGGCAAGAATTTATATGACGGGATAGTTGACGGTTCAGGCATGTAATTTTCAGCATTTGACAAGGGGGGGATATAAGCTGCCGGTGGATCCAGCAGCACAGTAAACTCACGATATAAAATACCTTTTGGCCAGATCACTTGCAGCAAAAAATTCAGAAAAGGTTCCGTTACCGCTTCTCTTGAACTGAGTTTAATAATAACTGAACCATTAACACCGGTTGTTGTTTCAAATTTTATCTTTGACAGAAAAGAAGTCCAAGGGATGCCCGCTTCATCAAACTTGTCTGGCGGTGCCAGATTTACTTTGATGTCAGATACCTTATCACCCGTGGATGTCACTAATGAAATTTCAGCTTCCAGATTCTGATTAAGGGCCGAGTGCAATTTAATATCACCAATGCCTAACGAATATCCACTGGCAGGAGCCAGTAACGATATCAATGCTAACGTTTTAGTTAAATTATGCACACTGCCAACCTTTAATCTACTGGTCACACCCTCATATTTAAATTATCAAACATAAGGTTAATAGGTAGCCTAGATATAATTTTTTATCAGCACTTCAGCAATTTGTACGCTGTTTAATGCTGCGCCTTTTCGAACATTATCACCGACAACCCACAAATCAATACCTTGGGGATGCGATATATCCTCTCTTATGCGTCCAACAAACACGTCATCATGACCCGATGATTCAGTGACTGCTGTTGGGTAACCGCCATTTTTACGCTCATCCATAACCGTTACACCGGGCGCTTTTTCCAATAAAGCTCTAACCGCTTCGGCAGTAATTTTTGATCGTGTTTCAATATGTACGGCTTCAGAATGACCGTAAAATACCGGAACCCGTACCGCTGTTGCATTGACCAAAACGCTGGCATCGCCCAATATTTTTTGGGTTTCCCAAACCATTTTCATTTCTTCTTTGGTATAACCATTATCCATAAACACGTCAATTTGCGGCAACACATTGAAGGCAATTTGCTTGGGATAAACGCTGGGCGTAATGGGTTGTAAGTTAAGAAGATTAAGTGTTTGTTTGCCCAATTCCTCGATGGCTTCTTTACCCGTACCGGATACAGCCTGATAAGTACATACATTAATACGGGTGATACCTACCGCATCATAAACAGGCTTTAACGCCACCAACAATTGAATGGTTGAACAATTAGGATTGGCAATGATACCGCGATTTTTATAATCCGCTATTCTTTCCGGATTAACTTCCGGTACGACCAAAGGAATATCGTCATCATAACGAAACTGTGAGGTATTATCGATCACTATACAACCGGCAGCTGCGGCTTTGGGCGCATATATTTCTGAAATAGCCGCGCCTGGCGAAAATAAACCAATGTGCACTTTAGAAAAATCGAAAGTTGCCAAATCTTCCACTTTTAACGACCCCCCCTTAAAAGGAATGCGTTTGCCTGCTGAATTGCTGCTCGCCAAAGCATACACCTCGCCTACCGGAAACTGGCGCTCTTCCAAAATAGACAGCATGGCTTCGCCCACTGCACCCGTCGCACCAACAACAGCAACATTATAAACTTTACTCATTTATTAAAACCCTTTTGTTAACGCCGAAACAGCTACAATAATTAACTAACTTAGGCAATCCACAATCAATAAACCGTTACAGAGTCAAAGATTAAACCCCTGTAGTCTCTGAGGATTTGTGGCAATTTGTACCGTGGATATTTTTTTCGTATTGCCTTGTCACAAATACACTCAGCCTAGAATAGCAAAAACTTTGCCGGTGATTTCTTCCACCGTGCCGACACCTGACATTGAATTAAATTTTGCCGGTTGCTCTGCGTCTAAATAATAACCCACTAATGGTTTGGTTTGTTCGTGATAAATACAAAGTCGTTTACGTACCGTATCTTCTTTATCATCATCCCGCTGAATAAGTGCTTCTCCGGTAACGTCATCAACACCTTCAACCTTAGGCGGATGATACTCAACATGATAAGTCCGTCCTGATGGAGAATGCACTCTTCTACCAGCAATGCGTTCTACGATATCTTCATCGGCGACATTAATTTCTATAACATGATCAATTTTAACACCCATTGCCTCAAGACCTTGAGCCTGGGCAATGGTTCGGGGAAAGCCGTCCAACAAAAAACCGTTGGCGCAATCAGGCTGGGCAATGCGTTCTTTAATCAAACCCAAAATAATATCATCAGAAACCAGAGCACCTGCATCCATCACTTTTTTAGCTTCAACGCCCATTGGCGTACCATCACGAACTGCTGCACGCAGCATATCACCGGTTGAGATTTGTGGAATAGCATATTTTTCGGTAATAAACTTGGCCTGAGTACCTTTACCGGAACCGGGACTTCCTAACAGTATGATGCGCATGAAATGACTCCAATTGTGTCGCTACAACAAGTATTGACTAAAATAACAAGTAGTTAAGTAGCCACAAAAAAATAAAACCTTTAAGTTTTATCACTAAACATTTAAGTATGAAACTACATTTTATAACACAACATGTTTAATCACTTGTAAAAATAAGATTATTTCCTTATTCTTATCAGGTTTACTACAATCAGGAGAATAAATTATGCGTGTTGAAGATCTAATGAAATCAAAAGTATTTACTGTCGAGCAACACGACTTGATTGACCGGGTCTTTTTTTTAATCCATTACGAAAAAGTTCGTCACATACCAGTCGTTGAAAAAGGCAAAGTTATCGCCATTGTTTCTGATAGGGATTTGTACAAAGCCTTGGGGCCAAAAAACAACTCTAACGCCATTGAACCGGCCAGCGACAAAAGCACGGTAGAAATGCATGTTGTTCCACAAAAAGTACAGCACATTATGCGCCGGGGCGTATTAACGGTAAATCCGGACACTTATGTATCGGAAGCCGCAGCAGTTATGGCCGAGCATAAAGTGGGTGCCTTGCCGGTAGTCGACAAAGATAACAAATTGGTCGGCATAATATCCGCTACGGATATACTTCGGGTTTTTTCAAAAATTGAAAAGTCCAGTGAAAAAAGAGAGCAAAGAATAGCTTCAGGCACCAGCCATACCTAAAGCCTTTTTATTCGGTAAAAACAAAAAAAGTCCCGCAATGGGGCTTTTTTGTTTTTCCAAATCAATGATAGTCTATTTTAGAAGGCCGTCATCTTTGCACGAAAGTAGCCAATAGTATGGCGCATAAAACGATACCGGTCGGCGTTGGCAACCCCGACCGAAACAGGTAAGGGCTTCAAGGGCTTTCAAAACCAGGAGCAACAAGGTTGTAAAGCCTCCGTCGCGCTTCAGTTTTAAAGGGTGAGCCGGAAAATAAAAGACGCCCTGTTTTACCTTTAAAATATAAAAGGTTACCTGATTTTAAAAAATAACAAATAGTCCGTTATTTCGGTATGCATGCCGATATAACGGTGCTGACAGAGAGCCTTTGTTAATCAGGAAAGACACTTAAATACACTATCTTTATTTTTGTAATTGCATTAATAAACATTATATAGCATTATTTTCAATACAAATTAAAGCGCTTGCGTAAAACAGCGAATGATTTCATTAGTAAACCTTGGCAATCCAACACGTCAAGACTTAATATAAAGACAATCTCTTTGCAGAATAAACCGGATATCCCTAATGAGTAACCTGCTAAAACTTTTTCAAGATTCTTCTTCCTTTCAAGGCAGTAATGCCGGTTTTATTGAAAACTTATATGAACGGTTTTTGGAAGACCCTGAATCTGTTGAGCCTAGCTGGCAAAAAGAATTCAAGGTTCTTCAACAGGGAAGCGCTTATGAGACACCTCACAGTCCCGTTGTGGAGCGCTTTGCACAACTCGCTGTTAAATCTCAAGGAAGACTGGCTCAGTTACAAGGCTTTACTGAAGAAAGCGTAAAAAAACAGGCGGCTGTTTCCCGGCTTATTAATCATTACCGGGTTCGCGGACATCAAATTGCCAACAGTAATCCGCTGGGAAAAACCTCGCCGCCACCGCCTGATATGGATCCCGCTTATTACGGACTTTCCGATCCGGATATGGACACCTTGTTTGATACCGGAGCGCTTTTTGGGGGTATTGACCGCTTACCCTTACGCAACATTATTGCCAACTTGGCCGATATTTACTGCGGCAGTATCGGGTCTGAGTATATGCATATTGTGGATACTCAAATCAGACGCTGGCTGATAAGCCGTATGGAAAGCTCGAAAACCAATTTAATACTTGATGCCGATAAAAAACGCTGGCTATTAAAGCTGTTAACGGCGGCCGAAGGCATAGAAAGTCATTTGCACCATCGCTTTATTGGCCAAAAACGCTTCTCTCTTGAAGGCGGAGAAGCACTTATCCCCATCCTTGATGAATTAATTCAGGGCTCCGGTGATAAGGGCGTTAAAGAAATTGTTATCGGCATGGCACATCGAGGCCGCTTAAATGTCTTGGTGAATATCCTGGGCAAAAGCCCTGCCAGTTTATTCGATGAATTTGCAGGTATATCGTCCCCATCGCCCGGCGTTAGATCGGGTGATGTAAAATATCACATGGGTTTTTCCTCGGATATTGCTACGCCTGGCGGCCCTGTCCATTTAACGCTGGCATTTAATCCCTCGCATCTGGAGATTATCAATCCGGTGGTTGAAGGTTCGGTAAAAGCACGCCAGGATCGAGCCGGAAAAGGCGGTGTAAACACGGTTATTCCGGTTTTAATCCATGGTGATGCTGCTTTTTCCGGACAAGGTATCGTCATGGAAACCCTGAACATGTCGCAAACCCGCGCTTTTTACACGGGCGGAACAGTCCATATTGTCATCAACAATCAAATCGGCTTTACCACCAGCAATCCAATGGATGCCCGCTCCACTTTAAATTGCACGGACGTTGCCAGCATGATCCAGGCACCGGTTTTTCATGTCAACGGTGATGATCCTGAAGCCGTTATCTTTGTAACAAAACTCGCTCTCGATTACCGAATGACCTTTAATAAAGATGTCGTTATCGATCTCGTTTGCTATCGTCGATTGGGCCACAATGAAGCTGACGAACCGGCAACGACCCAGCCCCTCATGTATAAAAAAATCCGCAAGCACAAAACTGCGCGGAAAATTTATGCCCAAAAGCTGGTTAACGAAGGGATTATTAGTGCCGAACAATCGGCACAAATGGAACAGGATTATCAAAAATTACTGGATGCCGGTCAGGTTGTATCAAGACCCGTATTAGAAAACCCCAACTATACCTACACCAATCAATGGAATAAATTCCTGCATAAAAGCTGGGACACTTTCTGTAAAACCGCCATTTCAATGGATCATCTACGCTTTTGTAATGACAGAATGCAGCGATTACCCGCCGGTTTTGAACTCCATCCCCGAGTTGCCAAAGTCATGGATAACCGCCGAAAAATGGCGGCGGGCGCACTGCCTTTGGATTGGGGGTTTGCTGAAAACCTGGCTTACGCCAGCCTTCTTTTAGAAAAACATAATATTCGTCTCACTGGTCAAGACGTAGGGCGCGGAACCTTTGTTCACCGCCATGCGGTATTACACAGCCAAATAAATAACAAGACTTACACACCAATTAAACATCTGGACAAAGATCAAGGCAGTGCACAAATTTTCGATTCCCTGTTATCAGAAGCCGGTGTATTAGGTTTTGAATACGGATACAGCACCACAATGCCAAATACCCTGGTCATCTGGGAAGCGCAATTTGGAGATTTTGCCAATGGTGCTCAAGTGGTTATTGATCAGTTTATCAGCTCCGGGGAAACCAAATGGGGGCGCTTGTGCGGACTGGTCATGTTATTGCCCCATGGTTTCGAAGGGCAAGGCCCTGAACACTCATCGGCCAGACTGGAGCGCTATTTACAACTCTGTGCCGAACATAACATGCAGGTTTGCAACCCGACGACACCCGCACAAATATTTCATTTATTACGCCGCCAATTAATACGTCCGTATCGAAAGCCGCTTATTGTTATGAGCCCTAAAAGCCTGCTGCGACATAAACTGGCAGTCTCCACACTGGAAGATCTGACCACTGGAAAATTTCAGCCTGTCATCGGTGAACAAGATGATATTAATCCCAAAAAAGTTACCCGTTTTATTTTATGTGCGGGTAAAGTATATTACGACTTGTTGGAGGCGCGTCGAGTGGATAATCTCCAGCATATTGCTATTGCCCGTCTTGAACAACTGTATCCTTTTCCGGATAAATTACTTAAACTGGAACTGGCAAAATACCCGCTGTTAAAAGATTTTATCTGGTGTCAGGAAGAGCCTAAAAACCAGGGGGCTTGGTATCAATCAAAACATCACTTTACCGATACTGTGCCAGCTAAAATAAGCGTCACTTATGCCGGACGTGAAGCATCGGCAGCACCGGCTGTCGGCAAGTTTCACGTTCATATAGAACAACAAAAAGCTGTCGTTCAATCAGCCTTATACGGCACCCCTTCAGGAAAATAACATGAGCATCGAAGTCCTAGTTCCCAATTTACCCGAATCTGTTGCTGACGCAACACTGATTACCTGGCACAAACAAGCCGGTGATTTCGTTAACAAAAACGAAAACCTGGTTGATCTTGAAACAGATAAAGTGGTACTTGAAGTTACCGCACCCGAGTCCGGCATACTGAGTCAAATACTCAAAGAAAATGGCACTATCGTTACCGGCGGCGAGTTACTGGCCTTATTGGAAGCTGATGCGACTCAGGTAAGCCCTGCCGCCGACCCTACAATAATTGCCCATAAAACGCCCGAACACAACGATGACGATATTCCGTTAAGTCCTTCAGTTCGTCGCCTAATCCATGAGAATACCCTGAATCCTTCGGCAATAACCGGTACAGGAAAAAGTGGCCGGCTCACTAAAGCGGATGTATTGGAACATCTTAATAAACCAACACCGGCTCCGGTAAAGACAGAAAATAAACCGCCAGTTCCCGGCCCTGCAACGGAAATAAAAACCGAAATAGCAAAAACCGTTGAATCAACGGTGATTGCCTCAGGTCTG
>SESA01000965.1_pt1 | contig 16159 bp, 12 predicted proteins | sample 3171451 | NCBI WGS metagenome assembly SESA01 (sample SAMN06051862, study PRJNA518727) | freshwater metagenome | biome: subpolar coniferous forest; feature: holomictic lake; material: water; isolation source: holomictic Lake 227, 8 m depth | place: Canada: near Kenora, Ontario | collected...
AGCAGCCGCCACCGCAGCAACAACCTCAGAAGCAACAGCCAAATCAACCCCAACAACCCAAATCACCTCCAGGGGATGATAAAAATCCTCACAAATCTTTCTAATAATCAATGTAAACAAAATTAAAAAATGAAAAATTTATATAGCTTAAGAACCAGCTTAATACCTGGTTTGCTTTTAGCCTTGATTCCTTTGGCTTCAATTTCGCAGGAAAAAGTAAACGTCAAGAGGGCCAACATCGCAACATCTCACAGTTATTGGTCTGTCGGCATCGACGGAGGCATAATGCAATTCAATGGAGACTTATCCAGAAATTTATTGCTTAACTTTTATCCGAATAATTATGGATATACCATTGGTTTTACTGTCGCAAAGCAATTTTCAAGGGTCGTCGGTGTACGATTCAGAATCGGATACGGCATGGTCCAGAGCAAAGTTGAAGGAAAATACACATGGGATTTTGAAGGAGGTAATGGAACTCCTCAATATATTTATCAAAGTTTTAGATCCAATATTTTTGAAAGTGATTTCAGAGTAACAATAAACTGGGTGAACTGGATCCTGGGATGTAAACCGGAGCGGATTTTCACATCGTACCTTATTGCAGGCGTTGGCATGGACCAATCAAAAGGAACCAAGACAGATCTCTTGCTGAATAAAGATATTGCTTCCCTGGGTGAAAAAGGAAATGATCTCAATGTCGGAAATACCAGGGGAATCGGGAACAGTGACCTCAGGCTGAAAATAGTCGCCGGAATTGGTTTCGATTTTAATATCAACAAGCATTTCTCCATCCCTGTAGAGTTTACCTGGAGATTACAAAATTCCGATTTGCTCGATATGACGCGGGGTGGTGCGCAGGAAGTATTCAACGATATGTACAGTTCAGGCACGATTGGTCTTACATATAAATTCGCCTTCACAGGAGGTTGCAACAAACCAAAAGTAACGGATACTGTAATCGTAGCAGCTGCAGTTGTTGTTCCTCCTCCCCAGTTCCGGTTTATTGTATATGCACCAAAAAACATTCCAGTCGAAAGAAGGGTTAAGGAAATATTCCCATTGCGGAACTATGTCTTTTTCAACCTGGGTTCAACTCAGATTCCTGATCGTTATGTGCTGATCAAAAAGGAGCAGGTAAAAGACTTCAAAGAAGAACAGCTTGATTTGTTCCAGCCGAAGAATATACCTGCCCGTTCTGAACGGCAAATGATGGTCTATTATAATATTCTGAATATTATAGGTGTGCGGATGGGGACAAGCCCTTCGGCAACCATAAGGCTCACAGGAGCTTCTATGGAAGGTCCTGAAGACGGAAAGGCTATGGCTGAAACAGTGAAGAGCTACCTGGTAAGTGTGTTTGGGATAGATCCTTCGAGGATTTTAACCGAAGGAAGGATTAAACCCAGGATTCCTTCAGAGCAGCCAGGTGGCACCAAAGAACTTGACCTGCTTCGTGAAGGCGATCGCAGGGTGTCAATTTTCAGCACGTCTCCAGCCTTAATGATGGAGTTCCAGAGTGGAGAAGATGCCCAATTAAAACCTGTGGAAATTACTGCAACCCAAAAGGCACCGATCGACAGTTATATTTCTTTCTATGTTGAAGGCGGAAATCAAGCGTTCAACTCATGGTCTGTTGCAATAACTGATGATAAAGGATACGTGCAGAATTTTGGTCCGTATACCCAGGAAAGGATTAGTATGCCCGGAAAATCAATAATGGGCCAACGGCTTGAAGGCACTTACCAAGTAACTATGTCGGGTCTTGCAAAGAATGGCATGACCTTAAGAAAGGACACTAACGTGAATATGGAGCTTTGGACTCCGCCCAAGACTGATGAAATGATGAGATTCAGCATAATATATGAATTCAATGAATCGAAAGCCATTGTGATGTATGAAAAGTATCTCAATGATATTGTGGTACCCAAAATCCCTCAGGGAGGAATGGTCATTCTTCATGGCTATACCGACATAATCGGAGATGCGGCCTACAACGAAAAACTTTCTTTGGCCAGGGCAAACGATGTCAAAGGTATTATTGAAAATAGTCTTCAAAAATCCGGCAGAACCGATGTCAGATTTTCTGTTTACGGGTTCGGTGAGGATCAGAATCTATCACCTTATGAGAATAAGTATCCCGAGGAACGCTTTTATAACCGTACCGTTATAATTGATATTATTCCTTAGCCACAATTATTGTCTTAATTCTTCTTTTCTGCCATCGAAATGAGGCTGCCAGAGTTTGAACCAGGCAGTCTCTTTCATTATGGTTCATCTGCGGATGAAATTCTGAATCCCTCGACAGTCAAGCGAAAGATGTGAATCATGTAACTTATTTGTACAAATGTGTAACACTTTCTTTTATCCCGGTACCGACCTTTGTCATGTTGTGAAAAACCATTCACAAATTAATCCAAAAAACAATGAAAACAAGATTACTCAGGCTGTTAAGTGCAGCTTTAATGCTCTTACTGCCATTAATACAATTTGCGCAGGCTCCCCCAATGGGAACAGCTGCAGATTTCGTACTATTCAGCTCTGTTGGCGCTGTGTCCAATGTAGGTACTTATAAGTATCTTACGCATCTCACAGGCAATGTGGGCACGAACAGCGGTTCCAGCACCAACTTCGGGAATGTAAACGGGGTAATGCACGATGGTGACGGTGCAAGTACGCAATGTGCTGCAGATCTTCTTTTGGCATATAATACATTAAGTGCGGCAATAACAGATTCCACTTTAGGAAGTGTTATAGGAAACGGAACCACCATCCGTCCCGGTATTTTCCTCCTGCCAGGTGCTACCTCGCTTAACCTTGGCCTCACATTGAACGGACAGGGAAATCCGAATGCAGTATTCATTTTTAAAACCCCATCCGCAGTGGCTTATGCATTTACTGCAAACCCAAATTCAAAGATACATCTGATCAACGGAGCAAAAGCATGCAATGTGTTCTGGCAAATCAGTGGAGCAGTGAACATTGGCGCAGGAGCAACTATAAGAGGTAATATCATTGCCCATGGTGCAATTTCCATGGGAGCACAGGACACGCTTGAAGGAAGAGCTCTTACAGTCAACGGGGCTATTACCGTGTCAAACGGAGCATTAGGCTTCCTCGCATACACGCCCATCGGCTGCGGAAGCCAGGTCCTTGTTGGTCCCACTGCACCCACATTTGTTGCAACAGGAAGTTATGCAGTATTTGCTACCACAGGTTCTGCAAGTGATTGCGGTACATCACGAATTATTGGTGATGTTGGCGGAAATACCGTCGCTCCAACAGGATTCAATCCTGATTCCATAACAGGAACCATTCACTTCAATGATCCCTCAACCAATGCAGCTGCAGCCGATCTGCTTCTTGTATACACCTATCTCCTTTCATTACCATATGACATTAAGCTGATGGATCCTGCTGAATTTGGCCACAACCTGGTTCTTACACCTCATGCTTATCAAATGGATGCAGCAGTTACCTTTACCGATACGCTTTACCTTGATGCTCAGGGTAATCCGGATGCAGTATTTGTTATTAAAACTTTCGGGGCCTTTGCATCAACCCCCGGAGCAAAAGTTGTATTCCTGAACGGAACTCAGGCCAAAAATGTGTATTGGTTTTGCACTGCAGCAGTAAGTATAGGTGCCAATTCAATATTCAAAGGAGCCATTATTGCCCACGATGCAATCGATATGCTTCCCGGGTCTAAGCTCAGCGGACGGGTGTTTTCAACCCATGGCGCTATATCGACCTGTGGAATGACCGCCAGTCTCCCCTCACTTATTTCCACAGAACCTGCCGACCAGGCTGGATGTGCAGGCTCTTCGGTCAGTTTCTCAGTGACTGCATCCGGCACTGCCCTTACCTATCAATGGCGCAAGGGAACTTTGCATCTGGTCAATGGGGGAAATATTTCAGGTGTAACCACTTCTACGCTCACTATTAATCCTGCCAATCTCTCTGATGCAGGGGTGAACTATAATGTGGTTATCTCAGGTCCATCGATTCCAAATCAAACATCGAGATATGCAACTTTAACCGTTCTTCCGCTGACAGGTCCTGCAGGCCCTATCACTGGTCTCGCTACAGCTTGCCAGGGAGTTTCGGGTTATGTTTATCAAACTTCTCCCATCTTAAATGCCACAGGTTACAACTGGACTATTCCTGTTGGGGGTACTATTACTGCTGGTGCCAATACTAATATGATTACAGTCAGCTACGGAGCCAATGCTGTCCCGGGTAATGTAATTGTTTACGGCCTGGGCCTTTGTAACAATGGCTCTCCTGCGCAGTTACTTATTAATGTGAATGCGTCATCAACTCCGATAATTGCAGGTCCTTCAATAGTTTGCAGTGGAATTTCAGGAAACCTTTATTCAACAGAAGCCGGTATGTCGGGTTATGACTGGATCTTATCGTCAGGCGGTCTGATTACTTCAGGAGCCGGAACAAATCTCATCACTGTTACATGGACAATGGCTGGTTTAAAGACTGCCAGTGTCAATTACAGTAACGGAGCTGGTTGTTCAGCTGCTACACCAACTTTGTATAATGTTACAGTTAATGCTTTACCTGTACCAATAATTGCAGGCAATGCATTAATTTGCCAGGGTTTAACCGGCACCTATACCACACAAACGGGTCAATCGGCATATCTCTGGGGTGTTTCTTCGGGCGGACAAATCTTAAGTGGTCAAGGGACATCATCGGTGAATATAAAGTGGAACGGCTCAGGAATGGGAACGGTATCGGTGAATCATTCCAACATAAATGGCTGCACAGCAATATCTCCCACGCTCTATTCCGTTACAGTTAATGCTGTTCCTGTCCCAACCATAACAGGTACAACAGAATTATGCGCTACTAGTGGATATTATATTTATACAACCGAACCCGGGATGACTGCTTACAACTGGAATATTTCTTCCGGTGGTTCAATATTCACCGGTCAGGGAACAAATATCCTTTATGTTTACTGGGGTGTTGTGGGTACACAAACCGTTTCGCTGAATTATACTAACTCCAATGGTTGCATCGCCATTAATCCTGCCTTGCTGACAGTAAACGTTTATACAATTCCTGGCGCTGCCGGCGCTGTAAGTGGTCCGTCATTAGTTTGTGCCGGCCAGCAGGATGTTGTGTATTCAGTTGCTCCTGTTCTCAATGCAACTGCTTATGCCTGGAATTTGCCGGCAGGAGCAATTGTAACCAATGGAGCTTATACAAACTCTATAACTGTCAGCTTTGCTGTCGATGCACAAAGTGGATCTATCACTGCCCAGGGTAATACCATTTGCGGCAGCGGGACTGCTTCACCTGCACTGAATGTCACTGTAGATCCTCTGCCTGCTGCAGCAGGAGCCATTACCGGCTCTGCTACTGTATGTTCAGGGGCGCAGGCTGTGGCTTACTCTGTGGGAACAATAGCAATTGCAACAGGATATACATGGACATTACCGGCAGGAGCAACAATCGCCGGCGGTGCAAACACAAACGCAATCACGGTCAACTTCGGTACCGTTTCCGGCAATGTATCAGTCGTTGGCACTAATGCTTGCGGCTCAGGCTATACATCACCTGCTTATGCAATAAATGTCAGCCCCAAACCGGATGCTCCTGTCGTTACATTAATTGGAAATGTAATGACCTCCAGTTCAGTATCAGGCAACCAGTGGTACCACGATGGCAATATGTTAGTAGGTGCAACTTCTCAGACTTATACCGCGCCTGCTTCCCAGCCTGGTTTTTATTGGACGATAGTGAACCTTACCGGTTGCTCTTCAGATGAATCCAACCATATCTATATCCAGGGAGTTGGAATCAATGAAAACACCATTGCAAAATACGAGGTGTATCCCGTCCCAAGCGACGGTCTTTTCACCGCTTCACTGACCTACCCTGTTGCTGCTTCATTCAATATCACTGTCTATAATCAATTAGGAGTGATGATATACCAGAAGAAAGACATCCTGGTCAACGGAACCTCAGAACAACAAATCGATATCCGTTCCGCTCCCGCAGGAATATACACTGTGGTCTTCACAAACAGCGATTCAAAAACCATCAGAAAAGTATTGGTGATTAAATAGCACTGATCTGATGTTACAAAAAGGGCTGCCTCAAATTATTGAGGCAGCCCTTTTTGTATTTTAAAAATGTGTGAATGATGTAACTTATTCAACAAGTTATGTAACACTTCCAGCCATTGCCGGGATTAACTTTGTTATTCACTAAAAACAAAATGTATGCCACTGTTAACGATTATTATCGTACTGATTGTCGCCGGGATTCTTCTCTGGCTTGTCAACACCTACATCCCGATGGACCATAAAATTAAAACCATATTGAATGTTGTGGTAGTAGTTATCCTTGTTGTATGGCTTCTTAAGGTCTTTGGGATGTTCAGCTACCTGACGAATATTCACGTGTAAATGACAGTCAGGAAAAAATCAGGCATGTCATTCAGATCCTGGTTTAAAGGTATATTCGCGGTAATCCTGCTATTAAATGTTTCATCCTCCATTGCACAAACCCAGTTGGGGAATAATGAACCTACTCCTTTATCTTATGACAGCAACTATATTGCTGATTATACAGATGTATTGACTGCCCGTTTATTTTTACTTTTCCAGAATGCTTCGGTGCTCATCAATCCGGCCGGTAATAAAATATCGAAAATCGTATATCGTCCAAACACAAATGTCCGTATCGGGATCGCGGGATTCTGGAAATGGTTAGGTATTGGTTTATCCATCGACAATCCTTTTTACAAAACCGATCAGACTGCTTATGGAAAAACGAGTACGACAGACCTGCGGGTTAACGCATTCGGCCGGGAATTTGCAGCAGAATTGTTTCTTCAGAGTTTTAAAGGGTTTTACATCGTTTCTCCTGAAAGACCTGATGGTACACATTATATTCTTCAGGACATGAGGTCTTTTTCGCTTGGTGTTACAGGATATTGGATATATAATTCAGGCCGATTCTCGATCAGAGCCTCCTATATTCAGAATGAAAGACAAAGGAAAAGTGCAGGCAGTCTCGTGATCAGACCTTCATTTCTGTATTATATGATATCTTCCGACCATGGAATAATTCCGCTTGACATAGTCAATGAATTTGGCCTGTTGCCGTCAAATGCCGTCTCAAGGGGAGAGTTTTATTCTGTTGCACTGTCGCCCGGATATATTTATACCCTGGTGTTCCTGAAAAATTTCTATATCACGGCAGCAGTGTTCCCTGGGGTTGCCGCACAATTTGCTTCATTCAGCAATGATCTTAACCAATATAACAAATTCGAGTTTTCATTTCATCTGAATGGCAGAGTTGCCCTTGGGTATAATTCGGATAAATGGTTTCTCGGAGCCTCGGTTCAAACCGGGTTCAATGAAGTACCTGACCAGTTGAACAACGCATTGTCGACATACACCCTGGCCCAATTCCGTTTTTGGGGAGGAACACGCTTTAACATCTTCAAAAAGAAAAAGCAAACACTCCCCGTTTTTTAATCCGCACAATCCATTGACCTCAATCCCGATCTGAAGGTGTGAATGATGTAACTTATTTAGAGAGTTATGTAACAGCTTATGGCAAGGCTCAGGTTAACTTTATACTCTGGAAATGATAAAGGCCAGAAAAATGGACATGGGGGTGGTAACGGCAAAAACAAGTAGTCCTGACGTTAAAAGGGAAAGAATTGAATATAGATTCACGCTGATCATTTCAATGTTTCTGTTGTTTATTCATTTTAACGCGTTGGCCCAGGATGATACCCTGGCGCCGAAACCGCTAAGTTCTGTTCCCCGCGCTGAAAGAACTCTTTCAATCGTTCCTGATAAAGCTTATTTTAAATCCTATCTGACGGATGCCCGGGACATCGTATACAGCCCGGTAAGATGGAACAAGTACCAATGGATCGCATTCTCAGGCGTGGTCGTTGTAACCGGTTTGCTGATCACACAGGATGCCGCCATACAGAGATTGGTTCAGAAGAATCAGAATGCGTTTATGGATTATGCTTCGAAATACGGGCTGGAGCGCCTGGGAAGCGGACTATACACCCTGCCGGCTCTCGGAATTCTATATGGAGTAGGCGCAATCATAAAGGATGATAAGGCCCGTTACACTGCATTAAAGGGCGTTGAAGCCTACCTTATAGGGTTTATTGCCGACAACCTGATGAAGCAAATTACACAGCGTCACCGGCCGAATGCAGATGATCCACCCAATCCCTATATCTGGGAGGGTCCTTTTAATATGACAATAAACAGCTCATTCCCTTCAGGGCATTCCACGAATATTTTTGCAGTTGCAACAGTGGTCGCAACTTCCTATAGTAAGACTATTTGGGTTCCTGTCGTTTGTTACACTTTGGCAGGTCTCACTGCAGCCTCAAGGGTTTATCAGAATGACCACTGGTTCTCAGACATCTTTGTTGGTTCAGCTTTGGGCTACGGTATTGGCCGGCTCATTATGTTAAACCACATCAGGAAACTAAAGATCCTTCCTGTAAGTACCACCGGGATGGGGATTACTTTTGTATATTCTCTTGACTGATATGCCTTAATTATAATTTCCTCTGCGCTGTTTATCTTCCAGGTAGATCAGAAGAAATATCTTCTGGTCTGACTGGACCCCATGAATGGGCGGGAGACCGCTAACATACCTGTCATTGTAATAAAGGGAATACTCACACCCGATGCTAAGGAATTTGTAGAGTTTGACGGTAAGCCTTGGTTTGACGATGTGGATGTAATTATTTCCGGGCGCTCCCACATAAGTATGTATCATGTAAAAATAGTATCTCAGCGTTGCAGTTGCATATTTCCCGAGATTAAAGGTTGTCTCGAATTTTGTCTCGAACCCGCCTCCGTAGTTGTAATCTCTGAATTGAGAAGTATCTGGGCCAAACCTCGTACTGTTTCCGGCAAAAGGAACCAAAGCAATATGGATGCTTGTGTATAGATTGCTGGTATTACTCACCGGCAGCTTTGAGATCACCCCGCCCCCGAAACCTATTGTTCCCAGCTCGAACTCATTATTATCCCAGTAATCATAATATTGAAAACCTCCGATAAGGAATGCCATTTTTCCTGCCTGCCTGTTTGTACCAAATAAAATTCCATAACCAAGGATATTATCAAGGTATTTTCTTCCAACTCCAAAATTCAGATCCACGCGGAGTTTGAAAAAGTCAAACGGCTTTCTCTTTCTCAACTCAAACGGATTTCCATAATCAAACTGAGCGTTCACAATTCCACTGTAGGATCCGCTTCCGAAAACATCATATGGAACATCGCTGATCATACGCAGTCCTGCATACAAGGAAATATTAAGCGGTTCTTTTTCGTACACTTCTTTGTTCGTTCTTCTGAATGATTTGCCCTGGATTAGCCGGTTGAATCCTCTCATAGGATCAACCAGGCCGGCGCCTATTTCACGGAAAACCCGTTCGGCTCCTCTTGTACGGTCATCAAGAATGTTTGAACTCAGGCGATAAAGCACTTCTCCAAGGAATGCCCCGTTGACCGGAGTATTGATGATGTCGTTATAGGAAGGTTTTGTATTTTCTCCAAAGTATTCCCAGAGCAGGCTGCCTCCAACTGAAAATGCAAAGGATTGCCAGTAGTTATAGCCGTTAGCACGGCCTGCATTAAAAGTGAGTGATCCTGAATACGGATGGCCGATGAAGTTTACGCCAAAGCGATCGGTATCCCATTCCCATCCGTACTTAATGTTGTAACTCCAGGTGCTGAATCCGATACGGGCATAATCGGCATTTAAAAGAAACCGGTCTGCCGCCCATGTAAGAGTAACTGTTCCCAGGACTTCGGCTGCCGGGATCCAGAGAGGATAACGTTTGTTATATTCCGGATCGTCATCGAGGAGATCCCCGTACTTATTCTGTTTGGTGGTATCGACGAGTTTGCTTTTTAAAGGCTCGTTTCCTGCAGAATCTGAGAGCTTCTCAATTTTTACTTCCTTTATCTTTTTAAGCTGATCTTCCCTTGTGCCTTTCCCTGGTACTATCGTATCATTTGGGGCAACCTTTTTAGGATTTTGCTTCAGCACTTCCTGCCCATGAACACAGACTGATGCCAGAAATAAAACAGTCAGCAGGCAAAACGTTATATGCTGTTTAATCTGCAAGGTGAACCGCTGCCTGTTTATTAAGCGCCTCCAATGTTTGCTGATCGCTTAACAATTCCTCATTCCCCACTTCTCCTGTTTTCCTGTATATCTCAGCTGATAATCCGAAGATGTCTCTCAGGTTTCCCTTCAGATCTGAAATATTCATGGTTGGGAGTAACTCGATTGTTCCTTCCCTGCTTATCGACCTGCAATCCTGCAATGTCCTGCTGCTGTGCATTACGATCTTCGGTGACGGAATGCCGCCCGCAGTGCTGGGTTTTGCATGAAACACGATTTTTAATGCAGGGAACATAGCATTGAATTCTTCCTGAATTGCAAATATTTTCCTGTTGTTGTTTATTACGATTTTCATATTTTAATTTTTGTATAAAACATATGCTCACCACCAGTTCCGGCGGGTATTTAAAAGGTCAAGAAGAACCAGGATAACGCCAATAGCAATCAATGCATGAATAACCGGATTGGTTAAATGAAATGCAAAAAAACCGAGCAACCACAAGACAATAAGGATAAGTCCGATGATTAAAACTAATCTAGCCATAATGCAAATTTTAAGGTAAGTATAATAGTTGACTTTAAAGATTAAAGGTAGGTCCCAAACCATTGGAAATCATTACACAACTTTGTGAAAAAGTTACATGATTCACACATTGTTGTCAGTAATGAAAATGCCTGTTTCCTGGAGAAAACACGCAGGAGGGAATAGAAACTGCTTATATTACCTGAAATCAGGCTTTGAAAACCGGATAGTCGGTATATCCTTTTGCGTCTGCAGTATAAAACAGATCCATATGAAGGTCCTGTGATAACGGCCAATCATGTTTGAATCGTTCAACTAGATCGGGATTGTTAATGAATGGACGTCCGAATGCCACAAGATCACCCAGCCCGCTTTGGAGGTCTTTCTCGGCTCTTGCCTTGTCATAGCCGCCTGCCAGGATCAGGGTATTTTTAAAATTACTGCGGATGATGTTCTTGATTTTTACAGGCACCTCAGGTGCTCCCATTGCGGAATGGTCTACGATGTGTATGTAAACCAGGCCAAGCTTGTATAATTGTAAAGACAGGTAATTATAGGTAGCCTCAATTTCAGGATAGTGGGGCATGTCACTTGCTACCCCATAAGGCGATAAGCGGATCCCGGTTTTCCGGCTTCCGATGGTGTCGGCAACGGCCGATGCAACTTCCACTACAAAACGACATCGGTTTTCAATGCTCCCGCCATAATCGTCATTTCGGATATTACTGAGCGGTGAAAGGAACTGCTCAAGAAGGTAGCCATTTGCCCCGTGAAGCTCCACTCCGTCAAATCCTGCTTCCAGGGCATTTTTTGCGGATGCCACAAATTGGTCTTTGGTATTCAGAAGGTCTTCTTTTGTCATTGCTTTAGGTACCGGCAGATCCTGCATTTTTTGCGAATCAGTCCACATCTGACCGGACGCTTTAACTGCCGAGGGCGCTAGTATTGTTGCTCCCACCGGCATATTCAAACGGTGGCTTATCCTTCCTGTATGCATGAACTGAATAAATATTTTCCCACCTGATTCATGCACGGTTGCAGTCGTCTTTTTCCAGCCTTCAACCTGCCTTGAACTGAACATCCCGGGTATGCGTGCATACCCTAGCCCATTGGGAGAAGGGGCGGCCCCCTCTGTGATAATCAGCCCTGCTCCTGAACGTTGTTTATAATATTCAGCCATAAGTTCATTGGGCAGGTTTGAGATTGCCCTGCATCTGGTCATGGGAGCCATGACAATACGATTTTTCACTTCAACAGAACCAATTTCTGCCTGAGTGAACAATTTGATTTCTTTCATATTTCCTGTGTAAAAATTGTGTGAGCTTTTTTCCATGAATTATAATCATCCGTATTTATGACCGCAACAGATTGCTTTATTTTTTGAAATCTGTAACATCGACAACTGACAAAAGGCATTGCTGGTCATCTCCTGTAACAATACCTTCCATATAAACGAAGCTAAACGTATCATTGCAAGATACAAGCTTCACCTGGCAGGACTCCTTCTTGCTGCCAGCGAATACGGTCTTGAGAAAAATGTTAAAAACAGCTCGGGAATCTTCGGAAACAAATAATTTGAAATTGCTATTTACCAGGCTGAATCGTTTATCAGCAAGCATTTCAGCGCCGGTGAAGTTTAAATCACAGATTGACCCGTCATGATCAAGGGTAAAATACCCCATGGGAGCAAAATCATACAGCATGGTATATTTTTTAAGAGCCGTTTCTGCTTTCTCATTGGCTTCCAGCAACTCCTCATTCTGCATTTCCAGCTCAATCTGGTGTACCTGCAGCTCATGCAAAAGTTTTTTAACATCTGCCTCAATAGCAGTTTTGTCAGTTTTTACCTGGTTCTTCTTGAGTTGTTCTTCCGCTTCTCTGCGCAACACCTGGTCATCTGTAAAATTTCTCTTTTCCTTATTCATGGCTTACTATTTTTTTTTGTCTCTTTCACTGATAATATGGTTCACACCATTTCCATATACCAGTTCAATTCCTTTTCCATTTTTTTGTAACGGAAAATAGTAGTAATAATCTTTTGTAGTCGTATGAAGGCGGTTTCGCTTTTCACAACATAATCAAAAGCCCTGTGATGCATACAGTTTATGGCCACTTCTATTTTATCCTGAGCAGATAATATCACAACGGGAATATCCGGATTATATGCCTTTATCTTATCCAATGTTTCTATTCCGTTCATTGCGTTTTTATCTATGCCATCAAGAAGATAATCCAGGATGATTACATCCGGACTATGTGATAAATTCAACATGCAAAGTTCTCCCGTTGCATATGTTTCAATGGCAAAATCGGCATTTTGGAGAAATTCAATCTCCAGTGATTTTAAATATAAAGCATCATCATCTACCAGGAAAAGTTTTATTTTATTTTCGTTTTTCATGAGTTAGTCCCTTTAATCCCTATGTCTTCTTCTGCCCTGTCAATTTTATGAATTATGATGTATTGCTCTATGGTAATGCTCTTTTACTGAGGCTACTGACTATGTATTTGATATATAATTTCATTTTATTTTTAGTGAGACGAAGATAAGCTTTTTAATTTAAAAAAAAGTTACATGAATTTAAAAAAAAGTTACATAATTCACTGTCGTTTTTCATGCATAAGGGTTTTTATCCTGGCAAACTCTTCTTCCAGTTCTTTGCATGCCTGGGTACAAACGTTTCCAATCTGAAAAACCAGGTCAGTCATACCATCTGACTGTTTCTGTGTGCTCGCATATTCCTGAACTTTTTTTGCCATGTTTTCAAAATCTGTTCCAATACCCATTATTGAAAACGATGGAATTATTTTATGCACGGCCGCATACAATGAATTCCAATCCTTATCCTGAAAACTTTGTTTCATTGCAACAATTAATGGAGGAGTTTGTTCCAGGTAAAGTGAAATCATTTCCAACATCAATGCCGGATTTGCTTTTGTACGGTGGATTAAATACTCCAGGTTGGTGCATTTTAATATTTTATTTTCAATGTTCCCAATACCTTCATTTACATTAGATTTTAAAGGGGAAGGTTTTTTAACAAGACCGACTATTTTACTGTATAATAATCTTTCGTCAACTGGTTTTGCGATATAATCATTCATGCCAACAGCTTTGCATTTTGCTAAATCAACCGTAGTTACGTCGGCAGTTAATGCGATGATGGGGATCTTGGAATTCATTTTTTTTCGAATATATTCCGTGGCTTCAAACCCGGTCATTTCGGGCATCTGCAAGTCCATCAAAATAATATCGAAAGATTTGGATTGTAGTTTTTCTATGGCAATTTTTCCATTTTCAGCAATGTCGCGTTCAAATCCAAAATCGTCCAATATCGTTTTCATCAATAACTGATTGAGCGGGATATCTTCAGCTACCAGTACTTTTATGTTTTTAATTTCCGTATCCAATTCCACCAGCTCGATGTCTGATTCAGCCTCAGCATAAGTTTTTTGAAAACTTAAAATAAAACTAAAAGCGGAACCCTTATCAATTTTGCTAACAACACTTATTGTCCCTTTCTGGGCTTCTACCAACTGCTTGACAATGGCAAGCCCTAATCCTGTTCCACCATACAGCCTGGACGTCCCGCTGGATGCCTGAACAAAATTTTCAAAGATCTTTTGTATTTTATCTTCGGTTATTCCAATCCCCGTATCTGTAACGGTAAATTCAATAGTTGCTTTTTCTTCATCTTCATTCAGCAGATGAACCTTTATGGTAATTTTTCCTTTTGTTGTAAACTTTATTGAATTACTAACAAGATTCAGAATGATTTGATGCAATCTTACCGGGTCGCCGACCAAAACTTCAGGAATTTTTTTGTCATAGTTTAAAACCAACTCTAAATTCTTCTCCTGAATTTTTGTCTCAAACATATGCAGCATAGCCGATATTGACAGAGCCATTTTAAAAGGGATCTGTTCAAATGTCATTTTTCCTGCATCTACTTTTGCCAGGTCGAGAATGTCGTTAATGAGCACGATTAATGCATCCCCACTCATTTTTATTGCTGTCAGGTATTCTTTTTGTTTTGCCGACAGATCTGTTTTCAACAACACTCTGGTAAATCCGATAATCGCATTCATTGGAGTACGGATTTCATGACTCATGTTCGACAAAAATTGTTGTTTTGCCTTTACTGCGCTTTCAGCATTTTTTGTGGCACTTTCAGCTTTTATTTTTGCTTCTTCAGCAAGCCCTGTTGCCAGTTCGGCAAATACAATCGCTTCTGTCAATTCGGTTGCAATTCTTTTTTGGTCGGTAATATCTCTGGCCACAACAACAACGCCACGCACATTTCCCCTATCATCTTTATAAACGGAACCATTTAATAATACATCGGTAAGCTTATGATCTTTTATAGTAAGCGGATAATCTACGACAAAGCCTTTTGCGAATACTTCGCGGTAGACTTCACGTGCTTTTTGCGGATCGGTAAAATAATCAAAGAAGTCGGTCCCTGTAAGTTTTTTACGGGAAATACCTGTGATATTTACCGATGCATTGTTCATATCGGTAATTTTTCCGGAAGGACTTATTGTAAATAGCGGATCGCGACTTGCTTCGATAAGACTGCGTGCATAATTGGCAATCCTTAACTCTGCTGCCCGTTTTTCTTTCTCATCGTTTTGAAAGACTAGTTCTTTATTGGCGATGATTAACTCTGCTGCCCGTTTTCCTTTCTCTTTGTCCTGAAAGGCAAGTTCTATATTTGCGATGCCTAACTCTGCAGCCCGTTTCCCTTTCTCTTCGTCCTGAAAGGCAAGTTCTATGTTGGCAATGCCTAATTCTTCAGCCCGTTTTCCTCTCTCTTCTTTTTGAAACGCAAGTTCTTTGCGGGCAATGACCAGCTCGGCTGCGAGTTTTTTATTCTCTGCCTTTTGAATTGTAAGTTCCTGGCGGGCAATAATTAACGGATCCAAATTTTTCTTAATTGCCATATTTTTTATTTTTTATCAGGCTTTTTATTTTCATCTCATCTCCATGGTATCCCCTAATAAGAAACCCCAGGGTTTTAAAGGTTCTATATGGTCGAATATGACTTTTATAATTGCAAGGAGAGGTAAAGAGAGAAACATTCCGGGTATTCCCCATAATGCATTCCCTGCAAGCACTACGATTATAGAGAACAATGCGTTGATCTTCACTTTGGAAGCGACGATCTTTGGGACAATAAAGTTATTATCGAACAGTTGAATGCAATAATACGCAGCGAGCACGTAAAATGCGTACCATACCGAGGACTTGGTCACCAATGCAATCATCATTGGCATCGCAACAGCCACTAATCCTCCAATGTATGGGATTACATTCAGCAAGGCGCCAATAATACCAAGAAGGACAGCATATTCAATTCCAAGGACCAGAAGAGCAGTGGCATTTAACGCTGCGACCATGACACCCTCAATCAGAAGACCGGTAAGATAGTGTTGAACAACACTTTTAATCTGGGTTATTATTTCACTGACCCTGCCTTGATTGTT
>SESA01000967.1_pt1 | contig 16143 bp, 20 predicted proteins | sample 3171451 | NCBI WGS metagenome assembly SESA01 (sample SAMN06051862, study PRJNA518727) | freshwater metagenome | biome: subpolar coniferous forest; feature: holomictic lake; material: water; isolation source: holomictic Lake 227, 8 m depth | place: Canada: near Kenora, Ontario | collected...
GTATCGTCCGAAAATTTAAAGTCAAGAGCATTCAAAAGGCCGGTGTCGATCACATAGACCTTTCTCTCTCCAAGTTCCCGATCAACAAGCGAGCTGGAATATTTCCTCACTATTTGCGCGAGGTAGATGTTTACAGCAGCTTCGAGGTAGTCGTACAACAGGTTTTTGCTGATCTTGAATCCCGACGACTTCAATTCGTTATAGATATTGTTGACCGAAAACTGCTTTGTTGCCGATGCGATGATTCGCTTCAGAAAGAATTTCAGCGCAGGAAGGTTTTTGATCTCGTACCGCTCAACCAGGTCACGGTAGATCATGACATTGAAATATTCCTGTAGCACCCGGTTACGCAACGCATCATCATACCTTATCACCTCCGGAAAGCCACCATGCTTGAGATAGTTCTCCAGATGATGATTGATGAGGGCAAGGGAGTGCGTGCTGTTCAGGTCTGGCGTAACATCCTTGAAGATCAGGTACTCACTGAAAGAGAGGGGAAACACCTCATAACTGATGGTTCTGCCTCGCAGACTGGTGGCGATGTCGCTGCTCAGGAATCGGGCGTTTGAACCGGTCATAAAGATGTTTTTCGTGCCACGGTCATAGATGCGCCGCACAAATTTGTCCCATCCTGCAATATTCTGGATTTCATCAAAGAAAAAAGAACACCCATCAAGGAGCATGTCAGGGTAGAGTTCCTGGTAAGCCTGCAAGAGGAGATCCAGCTCCTCTGTTTTCAATTCAAGCCGCTCATCTTCAAAGTTGACATAGATGATTGAGGTTATTGGTTTTCCTTGTTCCAGCAGGTCACTGATGATGTTGAACAGCAGGGAGGTCTTGCCGCTGCGCCGCACTCCCACAAGGGTAATGATCTTTCCCGTATCCAGAGGCACCTGCAGCGAGCGCCGTTTCAGGGCTGGCAGTGCAGTGACATGGAAGTCTCTGATGATCTGTTTTATGGTTTCTTTCTTCATGATAAAGACAATATATCAAATTTCTTCTTTATCTTAAGGAAGAAATGGTGATAAATGGGAGGGTATCAGGCATGAAATGATACAGTATGGCTAAAAATGTCCGAAAAAAGGGAAGGATTATTTTTTCAGAATCAGATATTATCATTTCAAGGAATGAGTCTCTGAAGCCGGGGCTGCTCAGATTTACTTGAAGGTTTTTAGCGGTAAAAACAGGGTGTGAAGGGTGCCGAGACAGGGTATAAAGCCGTGGTGCAGATAAAACGCCTCCGCTTTTTCATCTTTCGCATCGACGAGCAGAGCGTAGACTGCCATTGATGAATTTGATGACCTGAAAAGGGCATCAGCGAGAAGAGCACTTCCGACCCGTTTTCCTTGATAGTGCCGGTCAACCGCGAGGCGTCCTATTCTTGAGGCTGGAACGGTTTCATAGCGGGGCATTTTCCTGGAGATTTTTTCAGGAAGACCTGGTAACGGAATTTGCGCGGCTGAAAGTGTGTAGAAACCAGCGATTTTTTGATCGGTATTATCGATTGCAACAAAGCATTTGGTGATATTCCTCTTTGTATCCTGACTGACCTGTGCTGAAAAATAGTGATCCAGAGCTTCAGATCCAGAGCAGAATCCCTCTCTTACATGGCTTTTGCTCAGTGGAACCACTGAAAATGGCGAGTGGCTCATATCACAAAAGGGTTATTGATCCTGACCAAACAATTCAGCATGACTTTGGAATGCCCGTCGCAAGGCGGCGTTGGGCTCTGGCGGATTCAGCAAAGCTTCCGCAAAAGCCTTCTGGCCTTCGATTGACAAATGAATAACGGAATTTTCTTCAATTGCTTTCGCTGCAGCCTCAAGCGCTGCATAGACAACAAAATCAGTCACCGTTCGACCTTGAATCTCGGCTGCTCGTTTGATTTGTGCGTGAACGTTCCGGGTTATTCTTGCCTCCAGGCGAGCTTTTCCATCCGAAGAGACCCTTGTTGCAGGATTGAGTTTTTTGTTAATCCCTGGGGGCTCTTTCAAACCTTTCTGCTTGAGATTTGTGCTCATAAGTAGCTTGTTATGTTGTACGGCATATTACCGGATTATACAGAGATTGTTGAACAAACCAATGGGAAAAAATTTTGCAGACACAATGTTCACAATAATAGCAAAATGAGGAAGGCGAATTTCGACAGGGCCTTTTGGGATATGGATGAATTGTAGTGGCGCCCAGTTATATGTGTGGGTCAGGAAGAGGGTACCCACGATGGATACCCCTGCCGGGATTACAAGAGGCTGTTGCATTCAACCGGTCTGTAGCCTGTCGCTGAGTGTTCCATGGTGGTTTCCAGAAGGTTCATGTCTTTGATTTGCAGGGTTCTGGAAGGGGAGTGGCGTACCAGTTCGTAATCGTGAGTGCCGATAATGACGACGATGCCTTTCTGGTTGATCCGTTTCAGGTAGTCGAGGATCTCCAGAGAGGTGTCGGGGTCGAGGTTGCCGGTAGGTTCGTCGGCCAGAATGACAAGTGGCTCTCTCACCAGCGCTCTTGCAATGGAGATTCTCTGCTGCTCTCCTCCCGAAAGGCGCAGTGGCATCAGTTTGGCGGCATGTTCAAGCCCAACGCTGTCGAGTGCATGCATTACCTTCTCCGTGATGAGCTTTTCCTTTGTACCGGTCACTTTCAGTACAAATGCGAGATTATCGTAAACATTGCGATCTTCAAGAAGGCGGAACTCCTGGAAAACAATACCGAGTTTACGGCGAAGGAGCGGTATCTGGCGCTTTTTTATGGTGCGTGAACTGTATCCGGCAATGCTTATCTCCCCTCGTTTCGGACGTACATCCATGTAGAGCGATTTCAGCAGCGTTGTCTTGCCACTGCCGCTTTTTCCGACAATATAGACCAGTTCGTCACGCTCGATGGTAAGGTTCAGGTTTTTGAATAGCTGTTTTTTATCAAGTTCAAGGTCAACGTCAATAAAAGAGATCATGATTGGTGTTCAGTTTGTTTTCTGTTTCTGACAATATCGAGAGCAAGCAGTGTCGCTTCATAACAGCTTCTTTCGGAGGCAATTCCTTTTCCTGCAATATCAAAGCTTGTTCCGTGATCGGGTGAGGTGCGCACAATCGGCAGACCGAGCGTTACATTTACCCCGGTATCGAAGGCGAGCACCTTGAAGGGGAGCAATCCCTGGTCGTGATACATTGCCACCACAATATCATAGTTGCGATATCTTCCTGCCCCGAAAAAGCCATCAGCAGGGAATGGGCCTTCCACCTGAAGGGTGTCGGCAAGCCGTTCTATGCAGGGAGTGATGATCTCCTTTTCTTCACTTCCCATCACCCCGCCATCTGAAGCGTGCGGGTTGAGGCCAAGCAAGGCAATGCGGGGATTAAGAATCCCGAAATCGGTTTTCAGAGAGTCGGCAAGAGCTGAGAGAAAAAGGTCGAGGTTCATCTGGCGCACAAGCGCGGGAACACGTTCAAGTGGTTCATGAATCGTAGCAAGGGCAACCTTGAGCGTTGTGACCGGATCGAAAAACATCATGGTTGGCGACTGCACTCCGAACATCCTTCCGAGGAAGCCAGTGTGACCAGTATCCTTGTATCCTGCCAGTGCAATTGCCTCTTTGTGGATCGGCGCGGTAACGAGAGCATCACACACTCCCGACTTGCAAAGTTCAGCGGCGCCCTTGAGCGAAAGCATTGCAACCCGTCCGGCTTCAGCCGATATGATACCAGGCACTATGGAGTCCGGTTCAGCAATACTCAACACGGGCAGGATGGTGTTGCCTGGGGTATTGAACTTGTCAAGTGAAGCGATATCGTCAACCAGTTCCAGTTTCACTGGCAGATTGAGGGTGTTTCTGTAATACTCCATGACCCTGAAAGAACCGGCCACAAGAAACGAATGGCCTGTTCCCTCAAGTTTCACAAAGCTTTTAAGAATGATTTCCGGCCCGATGCCGTGAGCGTCACCGAGTGACCAGACAATCTGCATCGTTACAGTCGTTTGTAGGCATTGGCAATTTTGTCATCCTTTTTGACACCCTTAAGGGCCAGCCACAAAAGCACCGGTTCAGGCAACAATATATACATGCCAGCTTCAGGATTATGCGTTACCGCCTTGTGGAGGCTTTCAAAATACTGGTTCAGGAAGTGTGCTGCCGTTAGCCCGGAGAGAAGATCCAGAGCAAAAAGCACTATGGCGAGCAGAATGAGCTTGCTCTGCAGTGCTCGGTTTTTAAAGAAAAAAATAGCGGTAAAAGAGGCGAGTGCAGTCACAACCGAAAAAATACCACTGGCATAACTGCCAATAGAGTACTGCACTTCAGCGGTTTCTGAAGACACAAAATCGCAGATGAGAAAGAGATGCCCGGTATTAAAGCTCCAGAAAGGGAGGAAAATACTTGCAATGGCAAGCAAGCCGGCAAGCAACAGGTAAAGATTCTGAATTCTGGCTACCATGGTTTCAAGCGGTTAAAAGTCATTAAAACAAGCTCAGTCAATATACATAATCAAAGGAAAAGAAGAGCCCTGCCCGAAAAAACCTCAAGATTTAGGGACGTTGTTCATTAGGATAAAAAGTCTGGATCGGTTTTTAATTTTAATTACTTTAAAATAAATCTCTTAAATTTATATGCAATCTTTTTTTATGACAGGAATAAACAGTTTTCAGATTTGGGAAATAGGAGACTGGTTGATAAATTTCCGTTATAGATACAGTTTCAGATTTTCAGACATCGTATCCTGAATGGATTTGGAGAGAGGCCATGAGTGGCTATGAGCCGTGTTTAGGTGAAGTTGTCCTGACTTTGTTAATTGGTGGCACAATTGCCAGACCGATTTACAGGCGATATATCAACACGCTTGATCTGGCATCGGGTGATTGTGTGCTTGATTATGGGTCGGGATCGGGAGTCTGTTCGAAATTTCTTGCCAGACGGTTGCAAAATATTGATGGACATCTGACATGTCTTGATGTGTCGCGCAGATGGCAGACGGTGATTCAGAAAATGTTGAACCGTTATTCCAATGTCGATTACCTCATTGGTGACATAGTCGTACTTGCAATTCCCGCTTCATCGTTCGATGCTCTTTTGTCTCATTTCGTCATCCATGATATTCCTGCCACTGAACGGATGGAGATAGTCAGGGAGTGGGCACGGATGTTGAAGCCTGGTGGCAAGGTTTTTCTGCGTGAGCCTGTCAGTGGTTCAGAAGGTATTGCGCTGGATGAGCTTGGAGGGTTGATGCGGCAAAATGGTTTCGTGGAGGCTGCATCATGTATTGTCCCTTTGCCATTGATGGGAGACACCTTCGAGGGTACTTTCCTCAAGGCTTTCAACTGATTGTTTTCAGAGAGGTATTGCAGCCTGGATTTAGTGGCATCTGTTTTTAATACTGACTGGTAACTGTCGTGGCTTGAAAACCGGGTCGGGGTTTCGATGAAGATATTTTCTTTCCATGAAGCCATAGTGAAGGCAGTTTTGTTATCAATGGGAAACAGTCAGCGGTTTGAAGGTCGGAAAATGAGAGTGTCGCAGAATAGAGCTTTTTGATGTTGCTGAACAACGTCCCTCATTAAAATCTTAAACGCAGTAAAAGGAGACCAACATTATGGCAAGGTTAATTGTATCAGCATTTTCCGAAGATACCATTGCAGCTCCGGGAAATCGTCAGCCAAACTACATCATTGTGTCAGTGACTGATGTCAATGGTGTTCCTGTAACGGGACTTGTTGCGGCTAATTTCAAGACTCAACCGATGATTGTCGGCCCTGGTGGAGCACTGGTCAATGTCACCGGTGTGGCGGCAGGAATTTTGCCTGGATTCTATAATATCAATGTTGTGCCGATCGGAACGGAAACATGGAAGGCGGGTGTCTATATTTTTGCTGTTGCTGTCACTCGTGGAGCGGATCAGGGACAGACGCTTGCAACCGTGCTTATGGATTAATCTCGTTTCTCGGCCAGATAACCTGTAAGCCAGTAAAAAAACAGATCATCACTCTTTGCAGCGGAAAGTGGCCAAGGTGCATTTTCTGCTGCAACGACAATGTGTTTTGTTCAGTGCACAAGGGTATTTCAAATTGACGAAAGTGAATGCAGGTTCCGCATTATTTATAGAGTGTCATAGAAGAAATAGAGCCCTGCGAGAAGCAGGAAAAAGCCACACAACCGTTTGAGATAGAGCATTGTGCAGGATTTTCCTGTCCAGTTGAGGTAGTATTGAACCAGATTAGTCATGCTTCCGGCAGCGGCGATGACGGCTGCGTGGCCGATTCCAAAAGCTGCCACAAGCATGACAGCTTTCAGCCAGTTGCCGGAGGCTATGCTGAAGACTGCACCAAGTACGGGTGCCAGGAAGGCAAAGGTGCAAGGCCCAAGCCCGATACCAAAAAGAAGACCGAGGAGAAAAGCGCCCCACAGTCCGCCACGCGGTGTGTCGCCGAAAGAAATTCCATTCCACCAGTTCAGTCTGACAAGATCCATAAGGTATAGGCCCATAACAACAAAGAGCAGGGAGATAATGGTGGTGCCCCATGTTCCGGTGTCACCCAACATTTTGCCCATTGAAGCCGTAATCACCCCTGTCATGGCAATGGTGAAGAGGCTGCCGAAAGCAAATAAAAGGGAGAGCGAGATCGAGCGTTTTACCTTTACTTTTCCATGGCTGCTGATGTAGCCGATAACCAGAGGGATTCCTGAAAGATGGCAGGGGCTGAGCAGGACGCTGAGTATTCCCCATCCGAAAGCGGCTGCAAGAGCAAGGGAATAACTCTTGCCAAGCGCTATCGTCAGTGCTGAAAAAAGAGACTCAACCATTTTGTCGCTTATTTGTTGCTGAGTGGTATCAGCCCTTGTTTTTGGAGGAGTTTGTCAATTTCAGTTTCAGGGAAAAAACCTTCATGGCGGAAAAACTCCTTGCCGAGGTTATCCAGAAAAATCTGGGTCGGGATGATCCTGATAGCATACTCATTGCCGTAATGGCGATCTTTGTCACTCCAGACATTATAAAATATAACCTTGACCTGAGTACCGTATTTGCTCTCTATGGCACGAAGTACCGGTTGCATCTGGCGGCAGGGCACGCATTTTAGAGAACCAAGCTCAATAAAGGTCACCTGTGGTTTTTGGGTGAGGTTTGATTGCACGGATGGTATCGCCTGTTCCCTGGCCTGCAACTTTTGAGTGCCTGAAGTACATAAACACATGAGCAGGCAAGCTCCGGGTATCAAGGATAGTCGTGTTGAGTTTCTCATAATGTTTTGCGGTTAAACAAAAAAATTGGGAGTGACATCATCGAGAGAGAGGAACGGCTCTCCTGAATGAATATATAGTGCAGGAGCGGTTTTTGTACAATTGAAAAATATTATGACACGATTTCGCTTTGCCATCTGGAACTCTCTCTTCCTGCTCCACTCATGAGAGTGATTGCCCGGCGTGTGTTATGATTTCAGCAGCTTATCTATTATATTTCCAGTCATCTTATTGTCAAATCCCCGGATTCTCAGTTATGATTGCAGCAACCCGCCATATCGCAGTTTTGCTGCTTGTCGGAATGTTTCTGCAAGTCAACTCCGTTTTCGTCTATTACGGGCTGTTTTTTTTGAATCAGAAAGCAATTGCAGAAACTGTTTGTGAAAAGAAAGTGGAGCATTGCGACGGACACTGTTTCCTTCAGAAGAAAATTGCTGATACAGAGGCTCCCCAGCCTGCCTCATCAGAGAAGCAATCCTCGACCAAAACGTTCGAAGAGCTGCTCAATGCAATGCCTGCTCTTTTGCCTGATGCTTTGGAATCTCATCGGGCCTTTTCTTCAGTTCGCCAGTTTGCTTCAGGCCCTCTCTTTTTATTGTTCGACGGCTTCCTTCGCCAGATCGACCATCCCCCAAACCTCTGATTTTACCGTTCATACTTTACGCTTGCCCTTCTACAGAGAGGGTGTGGCGTAGCATGGTCTCACTCCCCGAAAAACTCAAGTGAGCTGTGAAGATGTGATGGGCTGATTGTTGGCGGTTTCTTCTGTCACCTCAGCAAAGCCCTTATTTGGTAACAATTGTGAAAGTATTTTTAAATTATTTTGTTTAACAGCTTCTCTATGAAAAAGTCGCAAAGATATTTTATAAAGCCGTTTTTTTTCCTTCTTATAAGTTCAGCAGTTCCGCTCCCTGCGTTTGCCGGAGAGGCTTCAAGCAATGAAATAGTTGTAACAGCAGCAGGAGAAAAGGCTGTTGAATCACTGGCGCCAAAGCGCCTCAAAAGCAGCGATACGGCCTCCCTTCTCCAGGATGAGCCGGGTGTCTCTCTTGCAACGGGCGGTGGCGTTTCAAGCCTTCCTGTGGTACGTGGAATGGCTGATGACCGGGTTATTATCTACCTTGACGGGATGTGCCTGACCTCTGCCTGTGCCAACCACATGAACCCCCCTCTCTCCTACATTGCTTCTTCCAGCGTGAGCAGCATCGGTGTCAAGGCAGGTGTTACGCCGGTCAGTTATGGAGGCGACAACATCGGTGGTTCCATTCATGTTGAATCGGATCAGCCGGTTTTCGCCAAAGCTGGTGAGGGGCTCAAAGAGTCGGGCACTGTTTCGTCCTACTATCGCAGCATCAACCAAAGCACCGGCGCTGCGTTTTCGGGTGCTGTTGCCAGCAGCAACCTCAGTTTCGGGGTGACCGGTTCCATCGACCATGCGAAGGACTACAAGGACGCCAATGGAAAGACGGTGACATCGACCTATTACGAGTCGCGTAATCTCGGTCTAACGATGGCGCTCAAGGGCGACAGCAGTTTGGTGACCCTCAAGGCGGGCCATCAATTCATTCCTGGTCAGGGTTTTGTCAACCAGTGGATGGATATGATCGAGAACAACGCATCGTTTGTTAATCTCCGTTACAAGAGTGCCTTTGCCTGGGGCAAGCTTGATGCCAAGGCTTACTGGCAGAACACCTGGCACAAGATGGATTCCGGCGAAGATAAATTGCCGATAAATCTCCGGCTGCCAGTGACGATGCCCTATATGCCTATGGAGACTCGCGGTATTGACCTTGGTTACTCCCTGAAGACGGAAATTCCCGTTGCCGAAAAGAACCTCTTGCGTCTCGGCCACGAATTCCATCGTTTTACTCTCGATGACAAGTGGCCTCCGGTCGTTGGTACCGGCATGTGGCCCGATACTTTTCTGAACATCAATAATGGCAATCGTGATCGCTACAGCCTCTTTGCCGAATGGGAGGCAAAGTGGAACAAGGAGGTGACGACGGTTCTTGGTGTGCGCAATGAACTTGTGCGGATGGACACCGGGATTGTTCAGGGGTATAATACCACGACAACATACACTATCCCGGCCAATCTCTTCAATGCTGAGGATCATGCCCGCAACGACAGCAACTGGGACCTGACTGCGCTCGCAAGGTTTGATGCAGCTTCAACAGCAAGTTATGAGGTCGGATATGCCCGCAAGACCCGCTCTCCCAATCTCTACGAACGCTATGCCTGGGCGACAAGCTGGATGGCCAGCGGCATGGTCAACTGGTTTGGTGATGGCAATGGCTATGTGGGCAATCTGAACCTCAACCCTGAAGTTGCCAATACCGTTAGCTTCTCGGCAGACTGGCACGACAGCTCTCGCAAGAGCTGGGAGTTGAAGGTCACCCCATACTTTACCTATGTGCAGGATTACATTGGTGTCAGAGTAAACGGCACGCAAACGTGGACATGGACAGGTGGAAGCGAAACCCGCAACATTCTCAGGTTCGTCAATCACGATGCAAGGATCTACGGGCTCGACATTTCAGGCAAACTTGCCTTGTGGGAGAACGACGGCCTTGGAACCGGACAACTCAGGGGAACTCTTGGATATGTGCATGGAAAGGAACTCGATAACGGAAGCGCTCTCTACCATATCATGCCACTGAATGCCTTTGTTTCGCTGGAACAGAAAGTGGCTGGTTGGAACAATGCTATTGAGTTGCTGCTTGTCACCAAAAAGAGCGACACCGATCCGCTTCGTTTCGAACCCCAGACAGGAGGTTATGCACTGGTCAATCTGCGCACCGAATACAAATGGAAAAACCTGACGCTTGATCTTGGCGTTACCAACCTGTTCGACAAGTTTTACTATTTGCCTTTGGGTGGTATCAACTATGATAACTTCCTGGCAAGCAAGGTGCCGCCAAGCACAAGAAGAACTGAAGATTTTGCGCCGCTTGCGGGGCAGGGTCGTTCCTTTAACGTGGGGTTGACACAGAGCTTTTAATTTCCAGACAAACCATTCTTCCGGGCGGGGCAGAGATCTTGTTTCGTCCGGGAGCGAAAAAGGCGAATCAAATTCAGAATTTTACTACTACCATCAAAAATCAACAAGAAACAATGAACAACATGTTACGAGTTTTATGTATGGCGCTTATGACCCTCCTGCTCGCAGGAAATATGGCAATGGCCGAGGCTTCGGCTGATGCCAAAAGCTTTTTCACAAGTGCTGAAGGGAAGTTTGCACAAGGTGACTTCAAGGGAGCCATAGCAGACTATACAAAAGTCATCGAGCTTGACCCGAAAAATGCAGATGCTTTCAACAGTCGTGGAGAGGCAAAATTTGATTCGGGCGATAAACAAGGCGCTATAGCGGACTACACCAGAACCATTGAGCTTGACCCCAAATATGCCGATGCCTACAATAACAGGGGCAGCGCAAAATCAGAGTTTGGCGATAAACAGGGAGCTTTAGCGGACTACACCAAGGCCGTGGAGATCAACCCGGTCTATGTTGCGGCCTATGTCAATCGGGCTGCGATAAAAATGGATTTGGGCGATAAAGACGGAGTCATTGCCGACATGCTGGTGGCTGCAAAGCTGGGTAATCTTGGTGCCCAACAGTGGCTGAAACAAAACGGGATTTCCGGGTGGTAAGGTATTGCTTTTATTGAAAACGGATCAGAAGCGGAAGCTGGCAGATGCAGCCTCCGCTCACTGTATAAAGGCAGGCAGTGAAAAGGCTACTTCGACTTTTCAACCATGAAAACGACAGCATTTGTGACCTCTTCGTTGGTAAGCATGTCGTTACCACCTTTCGGTTGCATTATGCCGGCTTTTCCCGCAAATCCTTCAATAGATTTCTTTGTCATAACCTCCACGCCCTGCGCTATACGATCTTTCCATGCAGCCTTGTCGCCAGGTTTCGGGGCGCCAGCCACTTCCGCGTCATGGCAGCCTGCACAATTAGCTTCGTATATTTTCTGGCCAGCTTCAAGCTTATGTTCTGCCAAAGCTTCTGCCTTAGATTCAGTCACCTCTTCGGAGACCGCAGCAGGTGGTGTTGGTTGAGAGTTGCAAGCGCCAAGGAATAAAAGAGCGCCGGTCAATAAAGGCAGGAATGATTTCATCGTCGTCGTCATCGTGTGAAGCGGACTTTGGTTGTAAGTTGAGCCCGGTTTAAAGTTATCAGTATTGCATTTTAATAATTATCAAGCGTAAGGCAAAATAGTTTTTCTGTAAAAAAGGAGTTTATGCCAATTCGCATCAACACTCCAAGCTAATAATCCAAAGCCCCTCATATATTTAAGGCAGATTGCTGAATTCGAGCTGAAGTAAAAAGGTGGGAGGGATCCTTTGCATGAAAAACTTACAAAAAAAGACAGTGCTTTGGAGTACGGGTAAATATGGCACTCTTTTACTTCATTCTTCGCTTACAGAACAACGTCCCCCTTATAGATATTGATCCTGGTTGTAAATACCTCACCCAATCCTTATATAGAAGCATATCTGCCAACCAGAGTGCCACCTTTTTTAACAGAGTGGGCTCTGCCACTTTAACAATGAAGAGAGATGGGGTTTACACACCTTGACAGCAGCGGAAATGTGGCTATGGTCGATGTTTCGGGCAAGCCTGGAACAATGAGGAGTGCGAGGGCCTCTGGCTATATTGTGATGCAGCCGGAGACTGTGGAGCTGCTGTCGCGTGATGCTTTGCCAAAAGGGAATGTTCTGACGACGGCCAAGATTGCCGGTATCATGGCGGCTAAAAATACCGCACACCTTGTTCCTCTCTGTCACCAGCTCAACCTTTCATGGGCTGATATAGTGTTTGATGTCGGCCATGATCGCATCTCCATTGTTGCAACGGTGAAGACACAGGAGGCTACCGGCGTGGAGATGGAGGCGCTGACGGCAGTCTCGGTTGCGGCGCTTACCATTTACGATATGTGCAAGGCGGTTGACAAGTCGATGGAGATTGGTGGTATCCGGCTTGAAGAGAAAACGGGCGGAAAGCATAGTGTGACGGCTGGATACAGGCCGAGAACGTCGATCCTTGTATTGTCGGATTCCATCTCTTCGGGCTCTGCGGTTGATCGTTCCGGAAAAGTATTGCGGGAAGGGTTTGAGGCTGCGGGGTGTCCGGTGGGGGAGGTCAGGGTGCTGGCTGATAACCGTGATGAAATTGCTGCCGTGGTCGATGAGTGGGTGAGCGAAGGTGTTGAGCTTATCGTGACCTCCGGAGGGACAGGGCTTGGGCCGCGTGATGTTACGGTCGATGCGTTGCTTCCAAAATTTTCCCGTAAATTACCTGGTATCGAGCAGGCGTTGTTCAGTTGGGGGCAGGGGAAAATCAAGACAGCGATGCTTTCTCGGCTTGCTGCCGGTATGGTGGGTTCGACTTTGGTGATTTGTCTGCCGGGAAGTGTAGGCGCAGCAAAGGATTCACTCGAGGTGCTGGTGCCTGCGGTATTTCATGCTTTTGCAATGATGAAAGGGGAGGGACACTCATAATGGTTAGTGTAAAAGAGGCGCACAGCCTCATCAGGGAGTCGGTTGCGCCGCTTGGCGCTGAGGAGATGCCGCTTGCGGAGCTTCAGGGACGGGTGCTTGCCCGTGATATTGCGGCGCCTTTTGCCTTGCCGCGATTTACCAATGCGGCAATGGATGGTTTTGCCCTCAAGTGGGAGGATATTCGTCATGCTTCTGAAGAGTCACCGGTACTTTTGCATGTCACACAGGAGGTTCCTGCCGGAAGGATGCCTCATTTGGCGGTTGTTTCGGGATGTTGTGCCGAGATCATGACTGGAGCGCCTCTTCCGGATGGGGCGGATACGGTTGTGGCTTTTGAGGAGAGCAGCGGGTTTGGCTCGGCGTTTGTGGAGATATATCGGGCTCCAAAGAAGGGGGCCAATGTCCGCCATGCGGCTGAAGAGGTGGTAATGGGGGAGACTTTGCTGCTGAAAGGGACAAGGGTTTCACCTTCGGAAATTGCCGTGCTTGCCTCTTTTGGATTTTCCAGCGCTCTGGTGATGAAAAAGCCGAGAGTTTCGATTGTTACGGTTGGTGATGAACTGTTGATGCCCGGTGAAGAGCTTTCAGGTTCAAAGATATATAATTGCAACCATTTTATGCTTGAAGCTCTCTGCCGTTCACTTGGTATGGAGCCTGTCTGTGTCCGTCATGCGCCTGATGACCGGGAGGCCTTGCGTGAACTTCTTGCACTTTCGCTTTCTGAATGTGACCTGCTCATAACGGCAGGTGGTATCTCAACCGGGGAGTATGATTATGTACAGGAGGAGCTGGCGGCACTTGGTGTGGTGAAAAAGTTCTGGAGTGTCTCTCAAAAGCCGGGAAAACCCTTGTATTTCGGTTGTTCCGGTAATGGCACCCCTGTTTTTTCTCTTCCCGGCAATCCTGTTTCGGCGCTTGTCTGTTTTGTGGAGTATTGTGTTCCTGCTCTTTGCTCTCTTGAGGGCAAAGCTGCGCCTGAAAGAGTGGCTGCGGAACTTGCCGAGCCCTTTCCTGCTGACAAAAAGCGTCATCGGTTTCTGCCGGGTAAAGTATGGGTTGAAGAGGGGAGGCTTCTCTGCCGGATCTCTCCGAGAGTTGAGTCTCACATGATTACTTCGCTTGCAGGCTCCAACTGTCTGCTCGATGCAGCTCCATCCCCGGAGACCCTTTCTGCCGGATCAAGGGTGAGCTGCCTGATGCTGCCCTGGTCGGTTCTGCAGCCATGAGCGGGATGTGGTTTCATCCCTTTGAAATAGCCTTCTGCGGCTATTCAGGGTCAGGCAAAACAACCCTGGTTGCTGCGCTTGTCCGCCACCTCTCTCTGAAATTTTCCATCGCTTGTTACAAGCATGGGTGTCACCGGTTTGATATTGACCGTGAGGGAAAGGATTCCCGGATTCTGAAAGAGGCGGGTGCTGCCACGGTCATGATTTCCGACACGGAAAAAAAAGCGCTGATTACCTCTCATGGCCTGGTTTCCAGTCAACTTGAGCGTTTGGCGTTTTCTGATTTTGACCTGCTTTTTGTCGAAGGACTCAAGGAGATTCCACTCCCCAAACTGCTTCTGGTTGACCACCCGGATCGCAGGATTATTGAGCTTGTCCGCAATGGAACGGTTACCAATGTTGCCGCACTTGTTGTGCCGGATGATCTGGACTTGTATCGAGAGTTCGGCGTTCCGGTCTTTCATCGGGACAGAGTTGCCGAGATTGCAGCCTATATTGAAACCTTTCAGCTTGAGCGCTCTTCAAAAAATACACCCATGCACGCTCTTGTGCTGGCGGGCGGGCACAGCTCACGCATGGGAAGCGACAAGGCGCTCATCGAGTACCACACCAAAAACCAACTGCTTCACACGGCGGAGCTTCTTGGGCAGAAGTGCAGCAAGGTCTTTGTCTCATGCCGGGAGGAGCAGGCAGCGGAATATCGTCAGTTCGGCATTCCGCTCATCACCGACAGCTATCTTGGTATCGGTCCTTTGGGTGGGCTGCTCTCTGCCCAGAGGCTTTACCCCGATGCTGCATGGGTTGTTGCCGCCTGTGACCTGCCATTCCTTGACGAGGGCACTCTTCGCCAGCTTTGCCAGCAACGTAACCCCTTTCGTTTTGCCACCGCCTTCCGTCATCCACAGTCGGGAGTGATGGAGCCGCTTCTGGCCTGTTATGAGCCAAAGTCGCGCAGTCGACTTATCCAGCGCCATCTGGCGGGAAACAACTCACTTTCCGCTTTTCTCGAAGAATCGCGTGTAAAGGAACTCACGCCGCCAGATGGCGTTGCACTCCGAAACATCAACAATGTTGAAGAACGGCTCAGTGCGAAGTTATGAAATAGAGCGTCAACAGGTTATTTGAACGCCTGACCAGACTCTATACCTGCGGCCTTCAGGATTTTGGCAAGAGGACAGAAGCCTGTAAATGCTGCCTGAAACATGTTTGCTCCCACAAAACCGGTGAACCAGAGCCAGTTCTGGTTGTGATAGATTGAAAGCAAAACGCTTGCAAGAACAAAACAGCCTGCAACGGCAAAGACAATACGATCGATATTCATGGCAATAGTAGTTGAGTTTTTTGAAAAAGTAAATAAAGTTGATTGTGGCTAAAGCCTTACTTGCTGACGCACCCACCCTTTCGTTTCAGGGAGGCTCCACAATGAGCACAGGTGTTTTCCCGACAGGGTTCACCCTTCTGGTGCGGCACCTCGTGTCCACACTGGGGACAGACGCAGATATCTGGACGTTCTGAAGGGAGAGTGTCACAGAGAGAACGGAAAACGCCACCTTCTATACAGAGTTTTTTTCCGTCAACGATGGCATCTGCCACTTTTTTATGGGCAGCTTCAAGAATACGGCCAAAGGTTGGACGGGAAACATTCATTCTTATGGCAGCATCTGCCTGGTATAAACCCTCCTTGTCTGCAAGTCTGATTGCTTCCAGCTCATCAATCGTCAGAAGGATGCTTTGCAGTTCTTTCTGGGGGACACCTTCGGGTCTGAAACAGGTGATCTTTGGTAAATCCTCAACAGAGCGGCAGTTTGTTGGGCGGCCAACCCGGTTATTTTTCATTGTATTGTATACCCTGTCTCCTTTGAGTTGCCGTTGTTTTAAGTATTCGAAATCAATGATGTTTATCTGATAACAGTTTCGTTGTCCTTTTCAGTAAACCCCTCGGGCTGTTCGATTTTGTTATCAATAAAACGACAAAGAGTTATCGTAAGTAATGTTTTTTATTATAAGCATAAGCTCATAATAAAAAAATGGGTTGGAGATGATTTTTCAAAAAAATAATTGAGAAACAGTGAGTGAAATCTCCTCGGTTTCCCTTAAAAATACAAGATCCGATTTGATATCAAGCAAGGAAGTTGCTCCATATTTTTTTATAAAACAACGATTGAAATCAAAGGGTTGAAGGAGCAGAAT
>SESA01000970.1_pt1 | contig 16131 bp, 17 predicted proteins | sample 3171451 | NCBI WGS metagenome assembly SESA01 (sample SAMN06051862, study PRJNA518727) | freshwater metagenome | biome: subpolar coniferous forest; feature: holomictic lake; material: water; isolation source: holomictic Lake 227, 8 m depth | place: Canada: near Kenora, Ontario | collected...
AAAAAACTGGAACAATGAGTGTTAAATATTTTCGTGCTTTTCGTGAACAATGTTTTTAAGGTCAGTTAACCAACCGTTTCTCTATCTGCAGGCCCTTGAACATCGGCTGGATCACCTTCGTAAGGAGTGGCATAGCTGCATTCTTTTTGGGGACAGACTTTTTCGACGCCACGTCTTTTTGTTTCTTTTACCGTCAAAATAGGCCAGCTACATTGCGGACAGGGCTCCTTGATGGGCGTATTCCAGAGTGCATAATCACATTTTGGATAGCCGGAGCAGGAGTAAAAAATTTTGCCGTTGCGTGATTTGCGCTTAAGAATAGTGCCTTTTTTACATTGAGGGCATTCGACACCGGTATCAGCCGGTTTTTCCAAGGGCTCAATATGACGACATTTTGGATAAGCACTGCAACCGATAAATTTGCCATAGCGACCGGTTTTAAAAACCAACGGTGATTCGCATTCCGGGCAGACTCTGTCTGCTACCGTTTCCGGTTCATCAGAAGCGCCGGGATCATCATTCAGATTTCGGGTGTAGGAGCATTCAGGATAGTTGGTACAGCCTATAAACCGGCCATTTCTTCCCAGACGGATTGATAAAGGACTGCTGCATTCAGGGCATTTTTCATCGATGGCTTCCTGGGTGACATCTTTACGCTGGACGCTGGCATCTTTATCCAGAACCATTTCATGAAAGGGCTGCCAGAATGAGTGCATTAAGGGAATCCAGTCTTTTTCACCTCTGGAAACGGCATCCAGATCATCTTCCAGATTAGCCGTAAAATCATAATCGACGTATTTGGTGAAGTGTTCCGTCAAAAATTTATTAACGATTCTGCCGACATCGGTAGGATAAAAGCGCTTATTGTTCAGGGTGACATATTCACGGTTTTGCAGGGTCGAAATAATCGATGCATACGTTGAAGGTCGACCTATGCCATGTTCTTCAAGAGATTTTACCAGGCTGGCTTCGCCGTAACGGGGCGGTGGCTCGGTAAAGTGCTGGCCGGCAATAATATCATTCAGTTGAACGGGTCGCCCTTCTTCAAGAGGCGGCAAAAAGCTTTCCTTATCGTCGCTTTCCTTGCTGTCATCTTTTCCTTCGAGGTAAACCGCCATAAATCCGGGGATGGCAATGGTGGAGCCGGTTGCCCTGAACAGGTGTTTACCGTCACCACAGCTTAAGTCAACAGCCACCATATTAAGGGTGGCATGAATCATTTGGCAGGCTATGGTGCGCTTCCAGATTAAATCGTACAGCTTGTATTGTTCAATACTAAGGTGATCTTTTATCTGGGCTGGCAAATGTCTCGGGTAAGTGGGGCGTATCGCTTCATGCGCTTCCTGGGCATTTTTGGATTTGGTTTTAAATAATCGGGGTTCTTTGGGTACATTTTCAGCGCCGTATTTTTCTGCAATCAGGGCACGCATATCCTCGACCGCTTCTATCGATAAGTTAACCGAATCGGTACGCATATAGGTAATCAGGCCTTCAGTTTCTCCGCCTATATCAATACCTTCATACAGTTGCTGGGCAACTATCATGGTGCGTTTGGTCGTAAAACCCAATTTACGGGAGGCTTCCTGTTGCAGGGTAGAGGTTATGAACGGCGGTGCCGGATTACGTTTCTGCTGTTTCTTTTCCAGTTTTGAAACCAGTAGCTGGCCGTCTGCGGCTGTTAGTAATGCTTGTTTGGTTTTTTCTGCCAGTGCTTCATCGGTAATGCTGAATTGAGTCAGTTTTTCGTTATCAAACTGAGTCAGTTTGGCTTTAAAGTTTTGCTCATGCGCAGTTAGTGCCGCATCAATAGTCCAATATTCACGCGTTTTAAAGGCTTCTATTTCCAGTTCACGCTCAACTATCATGCGTAAGGCAGGGCTTTGTACGCGACCGGCTGACAGGCCGCGACGAATTTTTTTCCATAATAAGGGCGACAGATTAAAACCAACCAGATAATCCAAGGCCCGTCGTGCTTGTTGGGCATTGATTAAATTGATGTCCAACTTTTCCGGGTTGGCAATGGCTTCAGTGACCGCTTTCTTGGTAATTTCATGAAAGACTACCCGATGCACCGGTTTGTCTTTGAGTAATTTTTTTTCTCTCAGCAGTTCAAGCAAATGCCAGGAAATTGCTTCGCCTTCTCTATCAGGGTCAGTTGCCAGATATAAGGTTTCGGCGGCTTTAAGTGCTTTGCTGATAGCCAGGACGTGACGTTGATTACGGTCAATGACTTCATATTTCATGGCAAAGTCATGGGTAGGGTCAACGGCACCTTCTTTGGGAACAAGGTCGCGGACGTGTCCATAAGAGGCCAAGACGTGAAAGTCTTTACCTAAATACTTTTCTATGGTTTTTGCTTTTGCAGGCGATTCTACAATGACAAGATTTTTACTCATTTATTTAAAAGGGTTAAAGGCGAAGGGCTAAAGACGAAAGACGAAAGGCGAAGGGCTAAAGTGTACATTCTTTTTTGCCTTTAGTCTTTTACCTTTCGCCTGATGTTTTAATGTAAATAGTTGGGAACAAGGTCGTAGACGATATCTTCCATTCTGGAAAAAGCAATTTCCTCATCAGGCTGGCTAAGCAAAATCATCAACACAATCCATTTTAACTTTTCCATTGAAATTTCTTCATCTTCCAGTGCCATTGCCCGATCAATGACAATTTCCCGGTTGCTTGAGTTTAAAATACCATTATGTTCAAGAAACATAATAAGATTGCGGCATTCAAGGTTAAGCTTTTCTATTTCCTGCGAGCAGAAAATACGAAATGCAGAGGTGACCGTAGGCTTGATGGCGCGTTGGATACTCAGTGAGTCAAGCCAGTCAAACGCTTTATTAACCTCACAAGATTCAAAGCCTGCTTCGAGTAATTCCGTTCTGATAACATCGCTGTCAGGAAGCAGTTCAATTTCATCTTCCATATAGTTTTCAAACAGATATATCAGGACATCAAAAATATTTTCTTTCATAGTGTGTTGTTGTTTATGATTATTTTACTCTCATATAGCAACCGCCAGCGGTTGCTTCCAGGTAACCTTGTAATTCCAGAATCAGTAGCATTGAAGAGATAACTTCAACGGATTCGCCGGTATTTTCAACCAGTTTATCAATGGACGTTGGGCTGAACATAACGTGATTCAATAATGTTTGTTGCTCCAGGTCAAGTATTGATTCCATCGTGATGGGTGTTATTTTGTCATCTTGTTGATAGTATTGATTTAATTCTTCAAGGATATCTTGGGTAGTTTCGACAAGTTTTGCGCCTTCACGGATCAGTGCATTACAGCCTCGTGCCAGCGGGTTATGAATAGAGCCGGGAATGGCAAAAACCTCACGGTTTTGTTCTAAAGCCATTCGTGCGGTAATTAATGAACCGCTTTGTTTGGCGGCCTCAACAACCAGTAAACCTTGGCACAAGCCGCTGATAATGCGGTTTCGCCTCGGGAAATGATTGGCTTTGGCAGTAGTGCCGGGTGGGAACTCTGAAATCATTACGCCCGTATTAACAATTTCAGTCGCCAATTCTTTATGTCGGGCAGGATAGATCCGATCCAGTCCGGTTCCTGTTACCGCAACGGTATAGCCTTTCGCATTGAGTGCGCCTCGATGACTGGCTGCATCAATGCCTAAAGCCAAGCCGCTGGTAATGACAAAACCATGGCGACTGAGCGTTTTGGCAAAGTTGAAGGCAGTTTCCTCACCTAAAGAGGAGGGGTTGCGACTACCCACTATGGCAATTTGAGGGTACGACAATAAATCCGGATTACCTCGGACAAACAAAAGGGGCGGCGGGTCGGCAATTTCCTTTAATTGTGCAGGATAGCTGGCATCATTAAAAGTAATGACGGCATTGTTTTTTTGCCGGACCCAAGATAAATCATAATCTATGAGAGTCCAGTCCGGATTTTTGATACTTTGAATAATAGCACTTTTTAAGCCTAAAGCCGAAAGTGCTGAAGTCGATTCTGCAAATAACTGCGCAGGCGTATGCGTTTGCAGCAGGCCAAGAAATGTCCGACAACCGACGCCGGGCGTGCGTAACAGGGCAAGCCAGTATTTTAAGTCGTTGTCGTTGGGTTGGGTAATTATATTCAGGGGGTTTTAACTTTATCTAAAATGTGAATGGCCTGAGTGGCTTTCATAACCAGCGCGTAACTGACGCGTTCAAAGGGACGAAAAACCATCAGGGTGCCGGCAATTTCATCGGGCAGCTTAACGACATCGTTTTTAATAGCGCTGTACGGGTCATTGATAGTTTTGCCTTTTTGGTATATGTTCAATTCGTGTCCTGCAAGGATACCATCTTTAGTGCCTTTATCTAAAACCACTATGTTATAAAGTCCTATTTGAGACACGCCGCCAAGAACGCTGATGATGCTGCCCTTGATGCTTTTTTCGGGTGGTCTCGGGAAATAATTCAAGGTCACCTCGTCTTCTGTTTTTGGCATGACCCGGTCACCTTTGCGAATCTCGCTGCCTGATTTAGTGATGAATAAGGTTGCCGGGTCACCGGGTTGTTGCAAGGTGGTGTCAGCAATATATTCGGCATCATACCCCAGATTTTCACCGGTTTCGGGGCTGATGTAGGCATTTCCTGCCCGGAAAATGGTATAGGACAGACTTTCTGGCTGGGTTATCGAGCGCACATAAAGTTTGTCACCTGCGCCGGCAATGAGATGTTCGCCGACTATATCAAGAACATAAGGTGCGCGGTTGATTTCGTTTTCGGTGACCACTTTGGGTGAGGTTAAAAATTGCGCAATAGATTCAGAAGGGATTAAGTTAATCGCTTGTTTGATTAGGGTTTCCCGAATACAAGGCAATAGCTTTCCTGATTCGGAAACGGCAAAGTCGGTTCGACCTTTTTTAACGGCTTCTTCATTAAGAACGCAGGGGGAATCAACCGACGTTTGGACGGGTTGTGCATTTTTGGACAAGCCAAGCTGTGGCTTTCCGTTTACAATGGAAAAATAAACAGTATCACCCGGATAAATCAGGTGTGGATTTTTAATTTGGGCGTTGTTTCGCCATAGTTCAGGCCATTGCCAGGGGTGATTTAAAAACTTGCCCGCTATCTGCCATAAGTTATCACCTTTAACGACGGTGTATTGGTCTGGATGATTAGGGTTTATTTGTATTTCTTCTGCCCAAGTATTTATACTAAGTATGAAAAAAGCGATAAATCCAAAAAGTGATCTATAAATCATGATGATTTGTGGTAGCGTCTTTTTTAGTCTTTGTGCATTCAAAGTTTATAGTAATTAATATAAAATTCCAATACGGAATTATTTTTAGTGGAGAGTTTGTTGGGTATTTTAACTATTCTCGAGTTTCCGGATGAGCGATTGCGCAAAAAAGCGGCAATGGTAAAAACGGTCGATGATAAAATCAAAAAATTGGTCGATGACATGCTTCAGACAATGTATCACTCGCACGGCGTAGGTTTGGCGGCTACCCAGGTTGATGTACATCAACGGGTTATTGTGATTGATGTCAGTGAAGAAAAAGATGATCCCATCTTCTTAATAAATCCTGAGATTATTGAAAAGGATGGTATTAAAGAGTCCGAAGAAGGCTGTCTTTCTGTACCCGGTTTTTTTGAAAAGGTAAAGCGGGCAGAGCATATCAGGGTAAAAGCACTCAATAGAGACGGTCAGTCTTTTGAATTTGAGGCGAGGGATTTGCTGGCTGTTTGCGTTCAACATGAAATGGATCACTTGAACGGGAAATTGTTTGTTGATTATATTTCGTCCTTGAAAAGACAGCGAATCAAAAAGAAGTTGGAAAAAATTCATAAAATGGAAAATACCTGAGCATGAAGATTATTTTTGCCGGAACGCCGGATTTTGCTGTACCCAGTTTACAAATGTTGCTGGATTCCAAATACGAAGTCTGTGCCGTCTATACACAGCCGGATCGACCGGCAGGCAGGGGTCGGCAATTACATATAAGTCCGGTTAAAGAACTCGCTTTAAGTTATTCAATTCCTGTGTTTCAGCCGCTTACTTTAAAGGCTGACGAGGATTTACAGGTATTAAAGTCATATAATGCGGATTTGATTGTGGTCGTCGCTTACGGCATGATTTTAACGCAAGCCGCCTTGGCTGTGCCCAAACTGGGTTGCATCAATGTCCATGGCTCGTTATTACCGCGTTGGCGTGGCGCTGCGCCTATTCAACGGGCATTAATGGCGGGTGATGAAAAAACCGGTGTAACCCTCATGCAAATAGTCCGTAAATTGGATGCGGGTGATATGTTGCACAAGGAAGAGTATGTCATTGACGCTAACGATACCGCCAGCGATTTACATGATAAATTAGCTGCGTTGGGCGCGACAGGCTTAAGCAAAGTGCTGGCAGCGATGGAAATTGCGCCGATTCCCCCAGAGCCACAAGATGAAAACTTGGTGACTTACGCTGAAAAATTAACAAAAACCGAAGCGGTTATCGACTGGAACCAGCCAGCCAGTATCCTGGCTTTAAAGGTCAGGGGTTTAAACGCCTGGCCCGTGGCGCAAACGCTTTATCAAGGCAAGGTATTGCGGATATGGAAGGCCGAGGCGATAGCTGGCGATACTGATTTGGAGCCGGGTATTGTGAGTAGCTTTAATAAACATATCGAAGTGGCAACCGGAAAAGGACTGTTACGTTTACATGAGGTTCAGCTTCCAGGCGGGAAACGCCTGTCGGCTCAGGCGTTTTTAAATGCTCATGATGTTAATGGGGTAAGATTAGGTTGAACATCCAGTGAATACACGATTAATCGGGGCACAGGTATTGTCACGCGTTTTACAAGACGGTCAGTCGTTAACGGCTGCCCTGGATTCTGCTTTACAGGCGGTTGAATCCGGCAAAGACAGGGCATTTATTCAGGCTTTATGCTACGGCGTTTGTAGAGCCTATCACCGATTGGATTTTATTTTAAGCCAATTGCTCGATAAACCGCTTAAAGACCCGTCTGTTAAGGCCTTGGCTTTAGTCGGTTTGTATCAGCTCAAATACATGCGGGTAAAACCTCATGCGGCCGTCTCGGAAACCGTATTGGCCGCACGCAAAAAGCCCTGGGCTAAAGCGCTTATTAACGCACTGCTTCGACGCTATCTGAGAGAGCAGGAAGCTCTTGAGCAGAAAGCCGATAACCTGCAATCTTCAGTTATCAGTCATCCTGACTGGCTAATCAAGCAAATTGAGCACGATTGGCCGCAGCAGGCATTGCAAATATTTCAGGAAAATAACCAGTTACCGCCCATGGCGTTGCGTGTAAATTTGGCACGCATCAGTCAGGCTCAGTATTTACAGCAATTAAGCGGGCAGGGCATTGAAGCGGTTGCTGTCAGCTTTTGTACGTCGGCGATTATTCTCGATAAACCGGTTGCTGTTGATTTGTTGCCTGGCTTTGCCGACGGCATTATCTCGGTTCAGGATACGGCGGCACAATTGGCTGCCGGGTTGTTGGATGTGCAGCCCGGACAGCGGGTATTGGATGTCTGTGCGGCGCCGGGTGGTAAAGCGGCGCATATTCTTGAATATCAGCCGCAGCTAAAAGAATTGGTGGCTGTTGATATAGATGCGTCCCGAATGCACCGAGTCAGCGATACCCTACAGCGCTTAAAGCTGCCCGCCAAGTTGGTGGTGGGCGATGCAGCCAAGCCTGAAGACTGGTGGGATGGTCAACTTTTTGAACGTATTTTATTGGATGCACCGTGCTCGGCATTAGGCGTTATTCGTCGCCATCCTGATATCAAGTTATTACGCAGGGCGGAGGATATTGAGCCGTTGCAGATTTTGCAGCAAAATATCCTGCGAGCGGTCTGGCCGCTGTTGGCACCCGGTGGCATTATGCTGTATGCAACCTGTTCCATCTTAAAGCAGGAAAATGAACAGCAAATCGAAGCTTTTCTGACAGAATATCCGGATGCCGTGGAATTACCTATTGATGCCGACTGGGGTTTTGCCGGGAGTCATGGGCGGCAGATTATGACGGGTGAATCGTCGATGGATGGTTTTTATTATGCGCGTATCAGGAAGCAGTAGATGCTTTTTCTGTCGTTTTTTTTGTGCTGTTTTACTCGGGCTGTTGCCGTTTTGCGGTTACGCGGATGACTTTGCTGCCGAAGTAACACAAGCCGAAATAACATCGCTAGGCGACCAATATGTAGTGTCTGCGGACATTGGTTATCAACTCGGTAAAAAAGCAAAAGATGCATTGCAAAACGGCGTGCCTTTATTTTGGGATTTACAAATTAAGTTGCTGCAGCATCGGGATAGGCTCTGGGACAAGACGCTGGTTGATACGGCGATACGTTATCGGCTTCAATATCATGCTTTGCTCAATATGTACCGGGTCAGAAATGAGGGTGACGGCGAGGTCTATAATTTTTCCACGCTGGCTGCGGCCTTGGAGTTGATGTCTGCGGTACGTGACTTTCGATTGATAGAGAAGGCGCAACTTGACCCTCAAAAACAATATGTGTGCGCGGTGAAAGTCAGTTTTGATCGTGATGCCTTGCCTTTGCCGTTGCGGCCGATTGCCTACATTGATCCGCAATGGTACTTATCCAGTGATTGGACACTATGGCCGCTAAAAAAATAAAACTCCCTGTTAACCTGTCTGTTTTAATCCTGTTTGGTCTGATTCTGCTGTCTTTGCAGTTGATGAGCTCAGCCATGCAGGAATCATCACAGTTAAATGCAATGTATTCCTGGTTGTTGTTGTTCAATGCCTTGGGTTCTGTTGTACTGCTGATATTGGTCGTAGCCAATATCTATTCTTTGGTTCAGCATACCAAAAGACGTGAGGCGGGGTCACGGTTAACTACCCGCATGGTGTCTCTGTTTGTGGTGTTGGCATTGGCACCGGCGGTTATTGTGTTTTATTTTTCCATGCAGTTTTTACATCAGGGTATTGATAGCTGGTTTAACGTGGAAATAGATCGCGCCATGGAAGACGCACTGGAACTTAGTCAAGCGTCATTGGATCAGCGCATGCGCATGCATTTAAAACAAACGCAGCAATTGACGGAAAAGCTGCAAGATTCCTCTGAAAATTTGGTGACGCTGGAAATAGAAAATTTGCGTGAGCTTTCGGGCGCTTCGGAAATGACTCTTTTTTCTCGTCAGGGTCGAATTATTGCCTCAAGCAGTATTAATCCCGGTGATATTTTGCCGAGTTTGCCGGATGAGCATATTTGGTTGCAGTTGCGCCAGAATTCAGTGTACGTGGCTTTGGCACCGGCACATGAAGAAGAATTGATGGTGCGTGTTATTGTCACGGTTAAAGCCCGAGAGCCGCAATATTTACAGGCCTTATATCCGGTACCGGTCAGGATTTCGGATTTGGCGGATTCTGTTGAATTTGCTTTTGTGCGTTATCAGGAGATGAACTATTTAAGAAATTCCTTAAAAATGAGTTTCTCGCTGGCGCTGTCGCTGGTTTTATTAATGAGTTTATTGGCAGCGATATGGGTGGCTTTTATTAGTATCCGAAATATTACCGAGCCGGTAAAGGAGCTGGTTAAAGGCACGCAAGCCGTCGCTTCAGGTCATTATGACCAGCAGTTGCCGGTTATTGCCCAAGATGATCTGGGTTTTTTGGTGGAGTCATTCAATGATATGACGCATCGTATTGCCGTCGCCCGTGATGAAACCAGGCAAGTTGGCCTTGAAGTTGAAAACCAGCGGGCCTATCTGGAAACCATTCTGGCCAATTTAACGGCAGGGGTTATCAGTTTTGATGCTTTGTATAACATTCGCACGGCTAATCAGGCAGCATACCGAATTTTTCATATCCATGTTAATCAGTTTATAGGGCGGACTTTATTGGAGCTTGTTCAAAACTATTCCGAGCTGGCAGAGCCGCTAAAATCAATTCAGCGGTTATTGGAGCAGGCGGATGATATTTGGCAGCAACGGCTTGCTTTTTTAGGGCCTAATGGTCGTCAGGAATTGCTGTGTAGGGGAACTCCCCTGTTTTCTCAAGAAGGGTTTCGCGTTGGGGCTGTGGTGGTTTTTGATGATGTGACCGATTTGATTCAGGCCCAAAAGAATGCTGCCTGGGGCGAGGTTGCGAGAAGATTGGCGCATGAAATCAAGAATCCGTTGACACCTATTCAGTTGTCAGCAGAAAGATTGCAACATAAGTTGGCGGCTAAGCTGGGTGCCACTGATGCTGAAATTTTACAGCGCTCAACCCTAACCATCGTACAGCAGGTTGAGGCGATGAAAGAAATGGTGGATGATTTTTCCGAGTACGCCAAGCCATCCAAAAAGCAGACCGTAGATATTGATTTGCCAAGTCTGGTTCAGGAGGTATTGGCACTTTATGCGTTAAAGTCAGGCGTGAAATTTAAAACTTGTTACGGAACCGGCTTGCTGAGGATTAATGGTGATCCTGTCAGCATCAGGCAGGTGCTTCATAATCTGATAAAAAATGCGCTGGAAGCGATCGGCGTTCTTGGGTTGGTCGAAATAAGTCTACGCAGGGTACAGAAAAATAACACTGATTTCATAGAAATAGCGCTTTATGATAACGGGCCAGGCATTAAAGATGAGCAAATTGAGAAAATTTTTGAGCCCTACGTGACAACCAAAGCTAAAGGTACCGGTCTGGGGTTGGCGATTGTTAAAAAAATAATTGAAGAACATGGCGGTGCGATATGGATCGACACTAGTCGTAAGGTGGGGGCGGGCTTTATAATCCAGCTCCCTGCATGTAACCCTGAACAGCTGTAAAAAAATTATGAACGCAAACACACCGCGTATATTAGTCGTAGATGATGAGCCGGATATTCGCAGGTTGGTTTGCGAAATTCTCGAAGATGAAGGTTATCAGGTCGCTACGGCAGAAAATGCAAGTGCTGCCCGGGAATTAAAAAAATCCCTGCAACCCAGCCTCATCCTGCTTGATATCTGGATGCCTGATACGGATGGCATTACCTTGTTAAAAGAATGGGTTGCCGAAGATGTCCTGCTATGTCCCGTGGTCATGATGTCCGGGCATGGCTCGGTTGAATCGGCAGTCGAAGCGACAAGGTTGGGTGCTTATGATTTTCTTGAGAAACCTTTGTCGCTGGCAAAATTATTATTGATTGTTGAAAGAGCCCTGGAAGCGGGAAATCTTCAAAAAGAAAATGACGGACTCAGGAAGCAATTGGTTGTTGATATTGAGCCGGTTGGCAAGAGTGCGGCTGTCGCCAGAATCAAGGATCAATTAAAGCGTTTGGCTCAACATGATACCCGATTATTGTTTGTTGGCGAGGCCGGTGTCGGTAAAGAGTTGTATGCCCGTTATCTGCATAACAATAGTGCGCATCGAAACGGCCCGTTTATTGATGTGGCGGTAGGCAGTATATCGCCTGAAAATTCGGCCGTAGAGTTTTTTGGTAAAGAAAGCTTGGGAAAAATTCATCCGGGCCTGTTAGAGAGAGCGCATAAAGGGACGTTGTTTTTGAGCGAAATAGGCGGCATGGACAAGGAAACCCAGTTGCGATTGCTAAGTGCCCTGGAATCAAGTTCTTTTTTGCGGGTGGGCGGCAGTGAGGCGGTACGTGTTGATGTCAGAGTGGTCGCATCAACCCGGATTGCGATGGATGAAGAGGTCAAGTCCGGGCGATTCAGGCAGGATTTGTATTATTTGCTGAATGAAGTGACGCTCATTATTCCGCCACTTAGAGAGCATAGTGAGGATGTGCCGGGATTATTAAGTTTTTATGTCGATTATTTTGTCAGCCAGGATAAGCTGGCTTTTCGGAAATTTTCCATGGCGGCACAAAATTTTTTACGCAACTACAGTTGGCGGGGCAATGTAAGGGAATTAAAAAATCTGGTTCAGCGCCTAATGATTTTGGGTGTAGGCGAAGATATCGAGCTGGATGAAGTAAAGTCGGCACTGGGATCGGTTGTTGGTGATGTGATGGCGTCGCTATCGGTTCCCGAGTTTTTCAATTTGCCGTTAAAAGATGCGCGCGATCATTTTGAAAAAGCTTACCTGGAATATCATTTTGAGCGAACAGGAGGCAGTGTTGCCAAGCTGTCGGCGGCGGTGGGTATGGAGCGAACCCACTTGTATCGTAAATTACATTCGTTAAATATCAAGCTATAAATTGAAGGTAAGGTTATTTACACCTTGATCATATAGGGGGTAATGTTGTACACTTGTCGAAATAGGTGGGTTTAGGTTAAACTCATTTTTATTATATTACCTGTGTAATAAATTATAAAGTGAAGGCAAGGTTATTTACATCTTGCACCTGGCACCTAAATTATAAATAAACATTGAAAAAAACCACAATGTTTAGTAAAATTCTCGCTCTTTTATTGAGCCTTTAGAGAAAGACTAAGTAACGATGAAAACATTTAGTGCAAAAGCAGCAGAAGTTAAGCGCGATTGGTATGTAGTTGATGCAGATGGGAAGACGCTGGGTCGCCTTGCTTCTGAGATTGCACTACGTCTTCGTGGCAAACACAAACCAGAATACACACCGCATGTTGATACCGGTGATTACATTATTGTTGTTAACGCAGAAAAAATCGGCGTTACCGGCAATAAAGAAAAAAATAAATTATATCAGCATCATACCGGTTATATTGGTAATCTGAAAACCGTAACTTTAGGTAAATTAAGACAGACGTTCCCTGATCGTATTCTTACTACCGCTGTTAAAGGTATGTTACCAAACAATCCATTAGGTCGTGCCATGTTCAAGAAATTGAAAGTGTATGCAGGACCTGAACACGATCATCAGGCTCAACAGCCAAAAGTTTTAGAATTATAAGCGAGTAGACCATGGCAGCAGCTCAGTATTACGGAACAGGTCGTCGTAAAAGTGCAATTGCACGCGTTTACGCAACATCAGGCACTGGAAAGATCACAATTAACAAGAAAACTATCGAAGAATACTTTGGTCGTAAAACTGATCAGATGGTTTCACGTCAGCCACTTGAATGTGTTGATATGGTAGCTAAATTCGATATCAATGTGATTGTTAAAGGCGGCGGCCCTTCCGGTCAGGCAGGTGCAATTCGTCACGGTTTGACGCGTGCATTGATGGTATATGATGAAGCTTTGCGTCCAGCCCTTAGGCAAGCGGGTTTTGTAACTCGTGACTCGCGTATCGTTGAACGTAAAAAAGTTGGCTTACATAAAGCCAGAAAACGTCCTCAATACTCGAAACGTTAAGCAGCAATTTTTCTGGCAGGTAACCCGTTACTCGCTTTGAAATAAAAAGGGTCGCATTCGCAAGGATGCGACCTTTTTTTATGGGGCTAAGTCAATGCTGTGTTGTCATTGAGACTTGTTTGTTACTCATGTTGTTAACTATTCTCGGCACAGATTCAGTGATTTAATTTTCGTGAATGAGTAAACGTGTTTGTTTGCTGAAAGGCTCGGGGGATTAACTATTAGCACTTGAAAAATGATTTTTTTTATCAGCAATGTTAAAATTTAAACATCAATCATTAAACAGGCTTAACGGATGTCGACAGACTCTCAAAAAACACCTAAGACACCGATGGTGCTAGAATTTAAGAGCAGTACTTTTTCTGTACCTGTTTTGGTTGTGGCGAGTGATGACTTGGCTGTTATCGAACAACAACTTCAAGAAAAAACCAGCTTGGCCCCCGAGTTTTTTAAAAATTCACCTGTAGTGCTGGATTTGCAGGAAATAAATAAACGGGGTTACGATATTGATATCGTTGCACTTACTGACACGATTCGTAAGGCAGGCTTGTTGCCGGTAGGGATTCGTGGCGGTAACGTACAGCAGAATAAACAAGCATTAGAGCTGCTTATTCCCGTTTATTCGATGCATAGCGGCAGTGTCTCGGTTGAAAATAAAAAACAAAAAACCATCGTCCCGGTTATAGAAACAAAAACCGATGTAGATGTAGGCATAGAGACTGATGCTACCGCAACAACGTTAATTACTCAGCCTATCCGTTCCGGGCAGCGTATTTACGCAGCAGGTGATTTGGTCATTTTGTCTCAGGTCAGTGCGGGCGCAGAAATTATGGCTGAGGGTAATATCCATGTTTACAATATTTTAAGAGGTCGAGCCTTGGCAGGGGTGCGTGGAAATAGCGAGGCGCGTATTTTCTGTTTTGATTTACAAGCGGAACTTATCTCTATTGCAGGTAATTATAAAATCAGTGAAGATTTGGATGAGTCGGTACGAAACAAACCTGTTCAGATCTATTTACAAGACCAGGCATTAATTATCAAAGATATAGTGCTACCCCATTAACGTAGAGGAAAAATTTGTGGCAAGAATCATAGTCGTAACATCCGGTAAAGGCGGTGTGGGTAAAACAACCACAAGTGCTGCAATTGCCATGGGACTGGCCAAAAAGGGTCATAAAACTGCAGTCATTGACTTTGATGTAGGTTTACGTAATCTGGATTTAATCATGGGCTGTGAGCGCCGTGTAGTTTATGACTTTGTTAATGTCATTAATGGCGAAGCCACGCTTAATCAGGCCTTGATTCGGGATAAAAACTGCAATTTACTTTATATCTTGCCTGCTTCACAAACGCGCGATAAAGAGGCTTTAAGCCAGGAAGGTGTGGGCAGGGTTTTAGATGAGTTAAAAAAAGATTTTAAATATATAGTCTGTGATTCTCCAGCCGGTATTGAAAAAGGCGCTCATTTAGCGATGTATTTTGCTGATGATGCCTTTGTTGTCACCAATCCCGAAGTATCTTCGGTGCGTGATTCGGATCGAATGCTGGGAATTTTAGCCAGTAAATCTTACCGGGCGGAACAAAACTTGGAGCCCATCAAAGAATACTTGCTGTTAACCCGCTATTCCCCGGAAAGGGTAAAGCTGGGCGAAATGCTGAGCGTTGAGGATGTGCAGGATATTTTGTCACTGCATTTGTTGGGTGTTATTCCAGAATCCAAATCGGTGTTAAATGCATCAAACTCAGGCACGCCTGTTATTCTTGATGAGAAGAGCGATGCGGGTCAAGCCTATGGCGATATTGTTGCCCGTTATTTAGGTGAAAATAGACCGCATCGTTTTATCGATGATCAAAAAGGGTTTTTTAGGAAATTTTTCGGGAGTAAGTAATGAGTTTACTGGATTATTTTAAATCATCTAAAGTGAGTTCTGCGTCCCTTGCAAAAGAAAGATTGCAAATTCTGGTTGCTCATGAACGATCCTCACTTAACCAACCCTCTTATCTTCCACAGTTGCAAAAAGAATTACTGGAAGTTATACAGAAATATGTTAACGTGGGGCAGGATGCAATTTCTGTTAGTTTTGAGCAGGATGAAAATCAGGAAACACTTGAATTAAATATCACGCTACCTGATCTTATCACTAAAAAATCCTAATAACTTCAATCAATACTTAAACAGGTGACTTAAAATGCTTAATATAATCGGTGATGATGCAGGTAAGATCTGGCAATATCTGGATAAAAACGGATCAGCTAGTGTAACTAAAATTACTAATGAAATTGAAATTAGTAAAAATGACGTTCAGCGTGCAATTGGCTGGTTGCTTAAAGAGGACAAGCTTTCAATTGATGTGACAGGTCGTACAGAAACACTATCGTTGAAATAATGTAGTAAAAGGTAAAAGGTAAAAGGTAAAAGGTAAAAGGTAAAAGGTAAAAGGTAAAAGGTGATAGGTGATAGGTGCAACGAGATGAACTGATAGATTGGATCGCTCAACTTGGGCCTTATGCCTTTTTCAGAATAGATGCCTCCAAATTGATTTGATAAACGGCGTTGTACAAAAAGTGAAAAAATCGGGGCAGGACTTTCGCAATTACGTAAATGTATCATTGCAAGACCTGACCCCTTTTTTTTCGAAGTGAGTCAACAAGTGGTAACGCTTGCAGATGGTCATCAACGTAAAGTACCAAAAATCGCGCCAATTGAGATTTCGTTCCAAAACCGTAGCTATGTAACCGAAGCAGTTGTTTTGGGTAATGAGCCGTTATTAGGTGTTATCCTTTTGGAAGCGATGGACTTAATTGTTGATTTAAGCCAGCAAATGTTAATTGTTAATCCGCAGCATCCAAATTATCCGGTGGCATTGGCTAAATAGTAGAATTAACAGGATAGCTGAGTGGTGTGTCAGGGATTGTAGGGGGCTTGTGGAAACATGCTGCGTGGTTTGGGCTA
>SESA01000973.1_pt1 | contig 16107 bp, 10 predicted proteins | sample 3171451 | NCBI WGS metagenome assembly SESA01 (sample SAMN06051862, study PRJNA518727) | freshwater metagenome | biome: subpolar coniferous forest; feature: holomictic lake; material: water; isolation source: holomictic Lake 227, 8 m depth | place: Canada: near Kenora, Ontario | collected...
TCTTCTTTTTCTGTTCCGTGGCTGATAGGTTCTTTTCATCGCTTAAAGCTCCACACTTGTTTTATGTACAATTCAAAATCACAGGACTCATAATTTAACACAATGAACAATCATTAACAAATGGTTCAACACTCTGACCGCTCTTCAAACAACAAATAGCAAGCTTTTGATGCAAAAGACAGCACCACTGCATGAGTAAAAACAAAATCCCGTCACCGGGTTATCAACAATGTGGATAACTTGTGCATAAAAAAAACAAAGCCCCGGAAACCCCAAAGAAGACGGCAACCTAAAAGAATCAACACATGTTGACTACCTCGACAGTGCCTGACATTAAGATTAACAAAAAAAACAGGTTAGCCTGTTGAAAACTCCCTTCCAACCAATCCTCCCATACGACGGATTTTTCATAAAGGAAATTGTTTTTTGTCCACATAAAAAACTAACTTATGCACAGCGAATGTTGACAGGGTTGACAACATCAACCCTTACCCCTCAAATCTCCATGTTTTATGCTTGAAGTTACGTCAAAAACATTTCCGGAAAACCCGCAAATAAAACCCCAAAAAAGCCTCTCCATGGAGCAGCAAGTATGGGAGTCCTGCCTGAATGCCATCAGGGAAAAAATCAATCCCCTGGCGTTCAAGACCTGGTTTTTTCCAATCAAACCACTCAGTTTTTCCGGGAGTGAACTGACCATTGAAGTTCCGAGCCAGTTTTTTTATGAGTGGATAGAAGAAAATTATTCCTCGTTTTTAAAACTTGCCCTTAAGGATGTGATCGGTCCTGAAGCAAAACTGATGTATTCGATCGTGATGGATAAATCACAAGGGCAACCCGTCACCATAGAATTGCCGCACCAGAATGCGATGAACGTCGATTTCATCGCAGCCAGTCGCACGACAGAGATACGAGCAAAAAACAGCGCTGAGTTTGAAAAAAATCTTGCACGCTTTGAAACACATTTAAACTCCAAATACACCTTTGATACCCTTATCCGGGGAGATTGCAACTCTCTGGCATTTGCCGCATCCAAATCGGTTGCGCAAAGCCCCGGACAAAATGCATTCAATCCTCTGGTTATCTACGGTGGCGTAGGGCTTGGGAAAACACACATGATGCAGGCGGTAGGGAACAGCGTCCGTGAGAACAGGCTGTCGGAAAGAGTACTCTATGTTTCGAGCGAAAAATTTGCCATCGACTTCGTCAATGCCATCCAGAATGGAAAAATACAGGAATTTTCCTCATTTTACCGCTCGATCGATGTACTGATTATCGACGATATTCAGTTCTTTTCGGGCAAAGAAAAAACACAGGAGGAGATTTTTCACATCTTCAACACACTCCATCAGTCAAACAAACAAATTATCCTCTCTGCAGACCGACCGATAAAAGATATCAAGGGCATTGAAGATCGTTTGATATCACGCTTTAACTGGGGACTTTCAGCAGATATCCAACCCCCTGATTATGAAACACGAAAGGCCATTATCCTCAGCAAACTCCATCAAAGTGGTGTAAATCTTGATGAAGCGGTCATTGAATTCATAGCAACCAATGTTACCGAGAATGTAAGAGAGCTCGAGGGGTGTATTGTCAAACTCCTTGCAGCCCAATCTCTTGACAACCGGGAAATTGATCTTCAGTTTACAAAATCAACACTGAAGGATATTATTCGGCACACAACGAAACGACTGACTCTTGACACCATCGAAAAGGCTGTATGCTCATACCTCTCCATCACACCAAATGATCTGAAAGGGAAATCAAAGAAAAAGGAGATCGCCGTAGGTCGCCAGGTTGCTATGTATCTCTCAAAAATTCTGACAGACTCGTCACTGAAAACCATTGGTCTGCATTTTGGAGGAAGAGACCACTCCACTGTTATTCACGCCGTTAACACTATCACCAAAAAAGTTGACACGGTAACGGATGAAAGAAAAAAAATTGAAGAGATCAAAAAAAGGATTGAGATTCTCTCGATGTAAATGCCTGTGTGTACAACGTGTTGACCGATTGTGTTTTCAGTGTTGATAAGCAGTTTCTTGTCAACATAAAAAGGGTGTCGCGGAATCCATCAACAAACCCCAAACAAAACCATTGAGCGACAACACACAGGTTATCAACATTTTGACTGATAGTAAAGCACCTGCCAAGTGATTTTTTAAAAACAAGTTATAAAATAAAAAAAACAGGTTATCCAGATATCCACACAGTCAACAACAACAACAATTTTTTATAAATATTAAATAGTTAAAGTTGAAGTCGATGAAATTAAACTCTTCAATTCGTCAATTACAGGATGCCATTGGCAAGGTCGCACAGGCTATTCCTGCAAAAGCCATTGATGCACGCTTTGAAAATGTGCACTTATCCATTGAGTCTGGTAGCCTGACTCTCTTTGCTACGGACGGAGAACTCTCTATCACGGTGAAAAGTGAGGTTGAAACATCCGATTCCGGTAATATTGGTATCAAGGCGAGGACTTTGCAGGATTTTCTTCGGAGCATGTATGATACTGCGGTTACTTTTGTGATTGAGCGTCAGGAAATAAGTGATCACGGCACCGTTTACATCACAACAGATAAAGGGAAGTATAAAATACCTTGTCAATTTGAGAGCAAGCATGAAAAACACGAAAAGAGCTACGACATCTCTCTTGAGCTGGCAACAACAGAACTGCTTGACCTGATACAAAAAACCATTTTTGCATGCAGTATTGATGGTATGAGACCTGCAATGATGGGGGTTTTGTTTGAACTTGAGGGAAGTGTTATTACAGCAGTATCGACTGATGGCCATCGGTTGGTACGCTGCCGAAAAAGTTCATCATCTGATATTGCGGAAAAACAGAAAATTGTCATACCATCAAGGGTGCTCTCTATTTTACAAAAGCTTGCCCAGCATGAGTCCATTACCATGCAGATTGATTCAGATCGCCGATTTGTTCGTTTTGTTATTGGTAACGTTGTGCTTGATGCATCACTCATTGTTGAGCCCTATCCCAATTATGACGCAGTCATCCCTGTCGAGCATGATAAACATCTGATCATTGACCGGGCATTGATTTATGATTCGGTACGACGTGTCGGTCGTTTTTCAAGTATTGGTGATGTCAAGTTGGTCATTGAAGGTGAGCTGCTGAAGGTGATGGCTGAAAATACCAATGAAGGGGAGGCGGCACAGGAAGAATTACCATGCATTTATCAAGGCGATGAGATCACAATAGGCTTTAACTCAAAATTTATTGAGGCTGCTCTTGCGCATCTTGATGACAATGAAATCCGTATTGAGCTGAAAAGTCCAACGACGGCTGTTATTTTCAAGCCGCACAAGGTAGAGGAAGATGATAAATTGATAGTGCTGGTCATGCCGGTAAGAATCAATAATTGAATTGCCGGGGATAATTATTGAATGTACGGTGTATACAATACCAGAACTTCCGGAGTCACCGGATTTTAACCTTTGAACCAGGTGAGGGTATTACACTCATCCATGGTCCGAACGGTTCAGGAAAAACCTCCATTCTTGAAGGTATTCATTATTGTGCGCTGACAAAAAGCCATGTCAGCGCAACTGATGGTGAGTGTCTTCATTTTACATCCGATTATTTTGTGCTCAATGGTAGTTTTTTCAGTGAAAATGAGGTCTCGACGACTGTTAAAATAGTGTATAAAAAAGAAAAGGAAAAGCAGGTTATTGTCGATAACTGTGAGGTGAAACCCTTCTCACGTCACATCGGACGCATTCCCTGTGTTACCTTTTCTCCATCTGAAATGGTGATTGTTAACGGAGTACCGGCAGAACGACGGCGATTTATTGATACGCTTATCAGCCAGACAGAGAGAAAATATCTCGATGATTTGCTGGACTACAGAAGGGTTTTGCATCAAAGAAACGCTCTGCTTGCACAGTTATTTTCCGGTCATAACATTCATAAGGATATGCTTTTGCTTTGGACTGAAAATATTGCAAGGCTTGCCGCATCCATTGTTTCTGCTCGCATACAGTTTTTGGCCTCTTTTTTTGACCAGTTTTGTGCACTGTATCAACAATTATCTGTCGATGAAATTCCCTCCGTGATCTACAAATGTTCATTGGGAAATATCAGTAACGATACTTCACCTGAAGCACTCTATGCACGTTTTCTTGCACGGTATGAAGAGACGTGCAAACAGGAAGTTTTACGGGGACAGACCATGACGGGTCCTCATCGTGATGATTTGCTTTTTTTGCTTCATGATAAAGAGATCAAAAAATATGCATCACGGGGTCAATTACGCACCTTTCTTATCGCTCTGAAGCTTGCACAGTACCGTTTTTATCAGGAAACCCTTGGCGAAAAACCGCTTTTTCTGCTTGATGATATTTTCAGCGAGTTGGATGTGACACGTACAGCCGATATTTTTGGTATACTTGAGACCTGCGGACAAACAATAATTACCTCTGCAGAAAAAAAGGGAGAACGTAAGGCAACGATTATCTCCATGGAATCGCTGAAGCACATCAAGGAGAAATAAGTGTGTCACGAACAAAAAATCCAAAAAAAATATCGGCTGTAGTTGGTGATATGTTTCAGGTATTGGGGATTACAGAAGCGTATAACCAGCACCAGACACTCCAGATATGGCATAGCGTTGTAGGAGAGGCAATTTCTTCGGCAACCTCCATTGAACGCTTCTCTAATGGGGAGTTGTTTATACGGGTTAAAAATCCTGCATGGAGAATGGAACTTAATTTTCGCAAGCAGGATATTCTCTGCAAACTTAATGCAGCCCTCACAGGGACAATGGTCAACGATATTATTTTCAGGTAAAAGAAGCGTCATGGGCCAGGACGCTTCTTTTACCATTTGAAGGGCTTCAGGGGCTTTAGAGTGAGCAACTGAGCTGGTACATTTCAATCATTTTTTCTGCATAAGCTTTGCCAAAAGCGATACATTTTTCAAATTCCGGCTCATGGGGCTTGAATTTAACCATGAGGTTCTGATCAAAGACCTTCAGTTTGAGCATGGTAAAATTACTCTCTATCATACGCACCGCTTCACCACTCCAGCCATACGAGCCAAATGCCGCAATCAGTTTTCCTTTGTCGCGTATGGGATTGATGGTTGCAAAAATCTGGTAAATTTGTGGTAGTATATTCTGGTTGATGGTTGGTGACCCTACAATGATGCCAGAACAGTGAGCGATTTTTTCTTCGAGTTTTGACGCATGGACAGATTCAATATCACAGATATCGATCTTGAAATCACATGACTGGCGAAGCCCTTCTGCGATCTTTTCGGCCATCAATGTTGTGTTTTCATAGGCCGAGACGTATGCGATCAGGATATTCTTTTCCTGGGGAAGGGCAATGGCCGTTGTTGCAAACTTCTGTGACAGATCGACATATTTTTTCCAGTTTGATCTCAGGATAGGACCATGTCCAGGGCAAATAACCTTGATGTCGAGCGGCTTGATTTTTTCAATCGCCTGCAGCATGTATTTGCTGAATGGCTTCAGAATGGTGTCAAAGTAATAGGTAAAAGAGTCGTCAAAATCACCTACGACATCATCATACATACCCGCATTGCAGAAATGTGATCCAAATGAGTCACAGGTGAACAGGATGCGATCTTCTTCAAGCCAGGTGTAGATGGTGTCGGGCCAGTGAAGGTTGGGTGCATTGATGAAATGGAGGGTTTTGTTGCCCAGACTGAGCGTGTCACCGGTTTTGACAACAAGTGACTTGAAGTCGTGACCGGTCTGATCACGAAGAAATTTGATGGCATTGCCGCTGCCAACGATTGTGGCATTTGGTGCAACGGCCAGCAGGTTTTTTGCATTGCCGGAGTGGTCGGGTTCCGTATGATCAAGCACGATGTACTCAATCTCGGATGGGTCAGTTACCTGTTTGATTTTTTCGAGATATGAAGGCCAGAACTTCTCTTTTGTTGTCTCTACAATCGTCTTCTTTTCGGCATTAATGAAATAGGAATTATAGGTTGTTCCATATTTGGTTTCCATGACAATGTCGAAGGTGATAAGACCGGGATCAAGAACACCAATCCAACTGACATCATCTGTTATGGGTAGTACTTTATTATCAATCATGCTGATTATATCGAATTAATTAAAAAGGAGCAGGATGCTGTTGACTGGTCATGCCACAATTTTTCATGCATGCCCATAACCATCAATATAAGCATTACAAAGGGAGGTCAAATGAAAATCAAAAAAGTTCTCATCCCTGATGATTGGTTTCGGTATGCCGGATCTCTTTTTGAAGCGTAATGCCTTCTGCAGAAAAGGCAAAAAGTGTATCATCCGAAAAAATCATGCTGTAGTCCTGGGGCTTAAAAAAGGGCAAAAATTTCTGGCAGTGCTCATCAAGACGTTTCAGATAAAATTGTGTATTCTCATCTGGCCGCTCTTTTTGCCATTCTGAAGCAAGTTTACCCTTGTCATAAGAAGCGGAGCCTGCACCACTCCCTGATACATAAAAGGTGATTCTATCCCCTTTGGTTATGCTCATGCCGCTCTTCAGAACAATTTCATAGGTGATTGATTTTGATCGTTTTCCTGTCTTCACATCATCAAGATACTGTTCAAGGGAGTTTTTAAGGGACTCGGTTCTTGAAAAGTCAGCAATATCCAGCTCATGATTTAAAATTCTGTTTCTGTATTCAGTAAACAGATTGTGCAGTCCCATGATATCCTCAGTCAACAGTGTTTCAAAACCCTTGCGGACAAAATCCCTGCCAAATTTTTCACTGCTTCTGCTGGTTAATGAAGAGCCTTTAAGGATCATGAGATGATCATATCCGAGAAGTGCGTAGTTTTTCTTCATGTAGGATATCATTTTTTTGTATCGCCCATCATAACCGATATTGATACCCTGTGGCATAAGCAACGACACGTCACTGACCAGCTCCCGTTCGGCCGCCTCGGTTGTTACCTCCGGTGGAGGTATAAAAAGAATACCATCAGTATCAACCTCAATAATTTTGCATCCTCTTGCCTCAAACTCAACAATCATTTTTTTTGCAAGAGCCTGCCCTGTTGACGTTACTTTATCGGCTTCAGTGAAATCATTGAAAATACCACCGTTAAAGCCGAGGTATCCATACATGGCATTGATAAGAATCTTGAACGAACCCTGCATGGCATCAAAATTGTTGGCCAAAGAGAGGTTGCCGTCGGTCTTTTCTCTGCGCGACCGCTCTTTGGCTTTGAACCTGAGTTCTTTCAGATCATGAAGCACTTCGGGAAACACTCTCAGTTCATCACTTTTTGGGCATATATTGTACGAGAGCATTATTGAGGGATAGAGTGACTCCACATCTGCATAGACAATCGGACCAAGAATCCCTTTCAAAAACACTTCAGTATACCCGCCGGAACCTTGTTGTCCGGAAGAAGGCTTTGGTATAGATTCTTTACGGCGGAGGTATTCTCTCACCATGAGCACTTCAATTTTTGCAGCTTGCCCAATACGAGAGGTCATTGCGTATGTATAGGGCAGCATCTGGGTCAGATAGAAATTGCTGCCAGACAGGAGTGATGACAGCGCTCTGGTTTCGCGCACATCATCCAGGGCATAAGCCAGCAATTTTTCGTGATTATTCTCCCAGAGAGAGATAATATCCTTGTAATCAACATAGGTTCTATCGGGTGAAGCGAAGCCAAAATGCTTTGCAACAGCTTTAAGGCCATAGCTCTGTATTGATCGCTTTGAGACGTCATAACTCTGTACAAGAAACAGGGTATCAATGACATGGCGGCCCGGAATATCAAAAAAGGGATAATCAATAGTTCTTTCAGCAAAACGAATTGATGCAGGATATGTTTTTGGTTGCAATCCATTTCGTCCTATTGTAAAAGGAATTCCAAGATGTTCGCAACGGCGCTGCAGATAAGAGAGATCGAAACTGTAGATGTTGTGTCCTTCAATAACATCTGGATCCATTTTTATGATCAAGGCAATAAGCTCTTCAAGAAGCTCTTTTTCAGTTCGGTTTTTTGAATGGAGAACACACTCCCATCCACGACTGTCACAAAGTGAGACAATAATCACTTCATCATCTCCGATTCCTGATGCACCTTTTCGTGTCTTTACAGGGTCGTACCGTGTCTCTATATCGAGTTGCATTCGGTAGAGATCATCAAAAATCATCCCCTTGAAAAGGGTTTTTCCGCTTTGAAGAAAGTATTGGGTGACAGCATCACCTTTATTGTAAAGAAGCGTATTGGTCTCGTAGGGAGTGTTCTTGTTGATCTCCCTCAGTGTATCGCCATATCGTTTCCTGTTGATGAAGTCAATAGCTCCCCGGTGATTTTTCCAGTTCCGAAAAATGGCAAGACTTTGATAATAATTTGAACCACCAAGCTTTACCAGCCAGAATTTTTCCCCGTCTTCAGGTACAAACCCATCAAGAAGCGCGTTGTCAGAAAGAAAAAAAAATGGAAAAAATGGTTCATCGTGTTGGCGAATCTCCCCTTTTTCCCGATTAAAAATCCTGATATGGGTATCTGAAAGCTGGTATGCGCCAACAATGCACTCCTCCTTGTCTTTTCCAAATAAAAGATCGTTGGTCGCGATATCACTGATTATGCTGTCCATGATTGCATGTTTGGTTAGGAGCATCGGTCAATGGAGAGTAGATGTTTCACGTGAAACAAGCAATACTGTTCAACGACCGAGGCGTATCATGAGTATCGAGATGTCTGACGGGGAAACGCCAAGGATTCTTGACGCCTGGCCAATGGTCTCAGGTTGATGTTTTTTCAGTTTTTCACGTCCTTCATTTGAAAGGCCTGAAACACTGTCATACTTGAATGCAGCAGGTATTTGATGCATGTCGAGTCGCACAATTTTTTCAGCCATCAAAAGATCCCGTTTAAGGTATCCCTCGTATTTAAGATCAATTTCAACCTGTTCGTAGACCAGGATATCGAGGGTTATTGCCTCAGCACTTCGTTTGAATGACGGTGATGCATCCAGAAGCATACCGAGATGAACACCAGGTCTTTTCAGGAGGTTTATGGCACCTTGTGATGTACTTACTGATGGATAACCAAGTCCAGTAAGGAGAGGGTTTGCTTCGTCAGGCAGGATTTTTGCTTTCAGGCAGAGTTGGTTGAGTGTCTCAATGTGTGCCTGTTTATCGGTACATCGAGAATAGGTTTCTGAGTCGAGCAGTCCGGCGGCAAATCCCAGGTGTTGAAGTCGGATATCAGCATTGTCGTGGCGGAGTGTAAGCCGGTGTTCAGCCGAAGAGGTAAACATCCTGTATGGCTCATTGGTCTCTTTTGTAATAAGGTCATCAATGAGTACTCCTATATAGGCATCAGAACGCTTGAGATGAAGTGGCGGCCGTTGCTGGATTTTGAGCGTTGCGTTAATACCGGCTATCAGCCCCTGGGCAGCGGCCTCTTCATAGCCTGAAGTCCCATTAATCTGCCCGGCAAAGTAGAGGTTTTTAACAACTTTTGTTTCAAGACTTCTGTTGATCTGGTGCGGAAAAAAGTAGTCATATTCTATCGCATAACCCGGTCGTATCATTTTTACCTTGCCAAGTCCCGGAAGAGAGCGAAGTGCCTCGAACTGAATGTCTTCAGGCAGGGATGTTGAAAATCCGTTAACATACATCTCGTTGGTTTCGAACCCTTCAGGCTCAAGAAATATATGGTGACTCTCCTTGTCCGGAAACCGGCAGATTTTATCTTCAATTGATGGACAGTATCTTGGCCCGATTCCCTGGACTTTTCCTGTAAACAACGGGGAGCGGTCAAATCCTTTTTTCAGTATAGCATGGGTTTTCGTTGTTGTTTTGGTGACAAAGCAACTGATCTGAGGTCGATCAATGATGGGTGTACTTTTGAAAGAGAAGGTAACATGCTGCTCATCCCCTTTTTGCTCTTCAACCATTGCATAGTCAAGAGAACGTGCATCAATACGGGGAGGCGTTCCTGTTTTTAGTCGTCCGGCAGAAAACCCGTGCGCGACAAGATTTTCAGTAAGGCCAAAGACGGGAGGCTCGGCAATGGTTCTTCCTCCTGCATAATGATTCATTCCTATATGGATCAGCCCATTCAAAAACGTACCACAGGCAAGAATTGCTGCACGCCCACTGATGATGCGTCCTGATGCAACTCTTACTCCTGTCAAGGTTCCGGCAGAGCACTCAATACCTGTTACTGTATCCTGGAGAAGATCAATATTGCGCTCCATTTCAATAACCTTGCGCATATAGAGAGTGTAAAGGGTTCGGTCAGCCTGGGCCCTTGGGGAGTGCATGGCAGGACCCTTGCTTCGGTTGAGCATCCGGAATTGTATTCCCGTCGCATCTATTGCTTTTCCCATCTCACCTCCAAGCGCATCGATCTCTCTGGTAATCTGTCCTTTTGCAACACCCCCGATTGCCGGATTGCATGACATTCTCGCAATTGCTGTGAGGTCTGACGAAATGAGCAAGCAGCCCGCTCCCATTCGTGCTGCGGAGAGTACCGCTTCACATCCTGCATGGCCAGCGCCGACAACTATAATATCATACATGAATCGAGAGTTGTTTCACGTGAAACATTTACTGATGGGTAATGCTTTATAGGGGAAAATAACACATAATAGTATTTTTTCCCCTTTTTACAGACACCTGTTGTGTATTAAGCGTGTTTTTGTTGGCGACACATTTTTCCGTGAATGGGTGTTTTCTTGTAAAGTGTTTTATAATAAATTTTTATGTTTTCGTGGTTGAATTCTCCACCGCTTACGGAGAAGAATGTTAAACCATTTCTGAAACAAGATACTCCTCTGCTTGCGGCTCGATTGTACAATCGTTCTCCAAAAGTGATTGCCTGGTTTTGCCTGACTGAAGCACTCTTGTAAGGAAGGGTGTGCAGGGTTGATGTATCCTGAAAAATTGACAGTTAGCAACTCCCGGAAGGGCTGCTCGAGTGCGAACCTCCTTCTGCTTTGCCTTATAGTACCGAATGTAGATTGTTAGTTAATCTATACCCCGTTTTATATATTGGCTCAATTATTTCTTTCGAGCGAAACGCGATGCCATCAATGAAAAATAAACGATTTAACCTTCTTCTTATCGCAGTTGTCACCCTTGTGTCTGTTTGGTCATTGTGGCCCACCTGGCGCGACTACTCCCTTTCGAAGCAGCTCGACAGTTTTGCTTCATCGCAGGACAGTCTAAAATATGCAATGAGTCACCGCGAAGAGATTGATAATGCCCGTAAAAAAAGTCTCAAACTGGGTCTTGATTTGAGGGGCGGAATGCATCTGGTTATGGAGGTTGACCAGGTGGATCTTTTTGAGCAGAAAGCCTGGAACAAAGATGGGAAGTTTACCGCCATCATGCAGAATGTGAGAGCAAAAGCGGCACAAAGCGACGCAAGGGTTATTGATATTATTTCGGCAGAATTCAAAAGCGAGAACATTCGCCTGAGCCGCTATTTTTATGATATCCGCAATTCTGACCAGGAAATTGTAACCAAACTGGAAAAAGAGTCTGAAGAGGCCCTTACCCGGGCCAAAGAGATTATCCGTAACCGTATTGACCAGTATGGTGTGGCCGAGCCGGTTATTACCACACAGGGCAGCAGAAAAATTATTATTGAGCTTCCCGGGGTTTCGGATGAAAACAGGATAAGAAATTTGCTCAAGGGTACAGCAAAACTTGAATTCAGGCTTCTGCGTGAACCGGAAGTTACGGTCAGGACGCTTGACAGGATAAACTCATACCTTGCCCAGAACAGTCAAAATAGTGCTGCGGCAGGTGGTGCGTTGCCGGTAGCTGATTCGTCAACGGCTGCACCAGCTTCGTTACCGCCCGGGGCGACGCCTCCTGTGGCACCCGCCAGCAAACAGTCATCGGCAAAACCGCTTTATGACGTCATCAGTGTGTCGCCATACGGGACAGCCTATACAGCAGAGCGTTCGAAGGAGTATGTCGTTGCACTGTTGCATCGCAGCGATGTCCAGGCATTACTTCCCCAGGACAGTGAGCTGTTGCTTTCTGCCAAGCCCGATGCGGGAAAAGAGGGCGAAAAGCTTTACGCAATTCATCTTGTCAAAAAGGCTCCCGAACTAACGGGAGGCGTCATTACGGAGGCCAAAGCGACGTTTGGTTCGCAAAGCGTGCAACCAGAGGTCATGATGTCGATGAACTCCGAGGGGACGTCCAAATGGGCACGTATAACGGGTGCCAATATCGGCAAGCGTATAGCAATTGTGCTTGACGGAGCGGTCTACAGTGCACCGGTCGTTCAGTCCAAGATTCCCAATGGTAATTCAGTGATCAACGGGATTGGAAGCCTTGAAGAGGCAAAAGATCTTGAAATTGTGCTGAAGGCTGGTGCGCTCCCCGCCCCGGTCCGTATTATTGAAGAGAGGACGGTAGGACCCTCACTTGGTGCCGATTATATCCGCGCAGGCATGCTCTCACTGACCTGGTCTTTTTGTGCCGTCTCGATTTTTATGCTTGTCTACTATAAAAAAGCAGGTATTGCTGCCGATATTGCCCTTGTACTCAATATCCTCATTGTCCTTTCTGTGCTTGCAGGTTTCAATGCATCCCTTTCCTTGCCGGGTATTGCCGGTATTGTGTTGACCATCGGTATGGCCGTTGATGCCAATGTCCTTATCTATGAGAGAATACGAGAAGAGCTTGCGGAAGGAAAATCGGTGATCACAGCAGTGACGCAAGGTTACGACCGCGCCTTCTCATCAATTCTTGATTCACATGTAACGACCCTGTCGGCTGCCTTTTTGCTCTATACTTATGGCATTGGCCCCATTCAGGGCTTTGCCGTAACCCTGATGATTGGTACTTCGGCAAGCTTGTTTACGGCGATTGTGGTGACACGGGAGATTTTCCATCTCTTGCTTGCCAAAAACCTTATGTCAGATAAAAGTTTCGGTTAATATTTCAAGACGTTTCAACCCATGAGGATCTTTCAGAAGACCAACTTTAACTTTATCCGCTATCGTAAAATTGCGTACGGGTTCTCTGTAATTCTGCTTGTTGCAGGAATGGTTTCGCTCGCGGTCAAAGGGCTGAACTATGGTATTGACTTCAGGGGAGGCTCCGAAGTGGTGATACGCTTCGAGAAAAACGCCGATGTCGGCCAGATTCGCTCTGTGCTCGATGCCGCAGGTGTTTCAGGAACCCTGAAGCAGTACGGTATGGATCGCTCTTTTCTCTTCAGCACCGTCTTTCAGGGTGATACGGGGCAGTTGAAGTCGCTTGTTTCCAATGCTCTCAACGCCAGGATTCAGGGAAATCGCCATGAAATTGTCCGTATTGATGCCGTTGGTCCAAGTATTGCCTCCGATTTGAAATGGTCTGCCGTCAAAGCGCTTTTTGCGTCACTCTTGGCGATTCTTCTCTATGTCGGAATCCGGTTCGAAATAAAATTTGCATCCGCCGGGGTAATCGCTATTTTTCACGATATCCTGACCGTTCTGGGACTCTTCAGTATTCTCGGTGGCCTCTTTACCTTTATGCCGCTTGAAATGGATCAGAGTATCATTGCTGCGTTTCTTACCATCGCAGGTTACTCCATTACCGATACGGTTGTCGTCTACGATCGTATCCGGGAGAGAATTCGGGGACAGAAACCAGCAGATTACGAGCGGATTTTCAACGAAAGCATGAACCAGACCCTCAGTCGGACAATTATTACCTCAGGAACGGTACTTCTCTCTGTTTTTGTTCTCTTTATCTTTGCCGGACCGGCAATCAGGGGTTTTGCATTTGCCGTCTTTAGCGGAATTTTGATTGGTACCTATTCATCTATTTTTGTTGCGGCGCCTCTTGTTTATGACTGGCTCAGAATTACGAAAAGTTCTGTCCGTCTGAGAGGAAGCAAGCTCTCCTGAGAGATCTTGCCCCGGGATGTTGCTTCTCAATTTCACTCTTTGTCCCCGCCCGCATTGTGGCGGGAGAAATTCATAATATTCACTTGTAAGGAACCTGGGGTATGAAAAAAGTATTGAGGAAAGCCGCTCTGCTGCTTCTTTTCGGGTCCTCCTCTCTGCAAATGTCAGCTCTTGCCGATGTCGCTGATAGGATTGTTGCCGTTGTTGGAAATGAGGTCATCTTTAAATCAGAAATAGATACAAGGGCACTCATGCTTCGCATGCAGTATCCACAATTGACACAGGACACAGGGTTGTCCCGTTCAATACTTGACGGGCTTATTGATCAGAAAATCGTGCTTGCAAAAGCCCAGATTGACAGTATCACTATCGATGAAAACTCCGTTGTCTCGATGGCAAACGACCGGTACAGGGAGCTCAGCACAAAGTTTGCATCAAAAGCCGAGATGGAGAGCCGTCTTGGAAAGTCATCAGCCGGTATCCTTGAGGGCATTCGCCAGGAGCTGCGCAACCAGCAGTTGGTCGATACGCTTCGCCGCAAAAAGAGTACAGGGGTAACCGTCAGTTATAACGAAATGATGGCCTTCTATGCTGCGAACAAGGAGAAAATTCCCCAGATTCCTGAAGAGGTCTCTGTATCGCAGATTATCAAGTACCCGCCGGTTTCGGAAGAAAACAGGGCGCAATCACTTGCAACGTTAGAGCGTATTCGAACGGAGATCAAGCGTGGAGCCGATTTTGCGGCAATGGCAAAGCAGTACTCACAGGATCCGGGTTCTGCACAGGCAGGAGGCGATCTCGGTTTTATCCCGAAAGGTCAACTGATCCCGAGTTTTGAGAATGCTGCTTATGCTCTCAATGAAGGCCAAATCTCGGATATTGTTGAGACCCGCTATGGATATCATCTCATTCAGTTGCTCAGCAAAGAGCAGGCTTCGATCCACGTCCGCCATATACTCATTGTTTTCGACCGCAAGGCTGGAGATTTTTCAGGAGTGATTCATCAGCTTGAGGCCTGGCGCTCTGATATCCTGAGCGGAAAGGAGAATTTTGCCGAGATGGCGAAAAAATATTCCGAAGACCCTGCCTCGTCCGCCATTGGAGGACAGATTCTCCTCAGCGGTTCCACCAACCCGATGTTTTCACCCACATCATTGCGCTCTCAACTGCAACAGATCATCGCCACCCTGAAGAAGAGTGGTGATATCAGTGAGCCCCAGAAAATTGATCCGCAGCAGGGAGAGTCATTCTATGCAATATTCCGGCTGAACGATCGGAAGGTCGCACACACGCTTGATCCAGAAAAAGACTATGCATACCTTGAGGAGCTGGCACTGAACGATAAAAATCAGCAGATTTTCAGCAAATGGGTGCAGCAGCTCCGCAAGGAGGTTTATGTCCGCACCTCAGACATCTAAGCGGCGAACATAGCGTGCATTTTTTTCGATAAACTCTCTGCGTGGCTCAACCTTGTCACCCATCAATGTGGAAAATACCTGGTCAGCTTCCATGGCATTTTCCACATTGACCAGCAGGAGTGAACGGTGAGCCGGATCCATGGTGGTACTCCAGAGCTGTTCAGGGTTCATCTCTCCAAGACCCTTGTACCGCTGGATATGGATATTTGCCTTACCCTTCTGCATCTTCCTCATTCCCTCTGAAATGCTGTTGCGCTCATCGTCATCCCATGCATATTGCTGCTCCTTGCCTGACTTCACCAGATAGAGCGGTGGCTGGGCAATAAAGACCCTTCCTGCCTCTATCAGCGCACGCATGTAGCGGAAGAAGAAGGTCAGCAGCAAGGTTCTGATATGCGCCCCGTCAACGTCAGCATCGGTCATGATGATGATTTTGCCATACCGCAGCTTTTCGACCGAAAACTCCTCTTCACCAAAACTGGTGCCAAGAGCAAGAATGATGGTCTTGATCTCCTCGTTCTCCAGCATCTTGTGCAGTCTTGCCTTCTCGACGTTCAGGATTTTGCCCTTGAGTGGCAGGATAGCCTGGAAGCTCCGGTCGCGTCCCTGCTTGGCACTGCCGCCTGCAGAATCACCCTCAACAATATAGAGTTCACAATGTTCCGGGTCGTTGATTGAACAGTCAGCAAGCTTTCCCGGCAGGCCAGAACTCTCAAGTACCGATTTTCTGCGGGTAAGCTCCTTTGCCCTTCGCGCCGCCTCTCTCGACATGGCAGCACCCTTCACCTTCTCAATGATCATCTTGAGGACGTTG
>SESA01000974.1_pt1 | contig 16107 bp, 11 predicted proteins | sample 3171451 | NCBI WGS metagenome assembly SESA01 (sample SAMN06051862, study PRJNA518727) | freshwater metagenome | biome: subpolar coniferous forest; feature: holomictic lake; material: water; isolation source: holomictic Lake 227, 8 m depth | place: Canada: near Kenora, Ontario | collected...
TAAATAAAAATCTTGAGCTATCCTACAACCTGGCAAAGGAGCAATACTCAGCATTAGGAATCGATGTTGAGTCAGCGATTAACAAGCTTAAATCTATATCCGTTTCATTGCACTGCTGGCAAGGCGATGATGTTACAGGTTTTGAATCACTAGGCGGCGGTCTTGGCGGAGACGGCATACAGGCAACAGGAAATCACCCTGGAAAAGCTAGAACCCCGGATGAACTGCGTTCCGATTTAGACAAAGCTTTCAGTCTGATACCAGGGTCTCACAAGTTAAATCTTCACGCTATCTATGCTGAAACAGGTAAAAAATCTGTCAGCAGAAACCAGCTCAAGGGAGAGCACTTCTCAAACTGGATAGATTGGGCAAAAGAAAAGAAAATCGGTATGGACTTCAATCCATCCTACTTCTCTCACAGCTATTCAAAAGATGGTTTCACACTCAGCCATATTGATAAAGACATTCGTAAATTCTGGATTGAGCACGGGATAGCCTGCCGTAAAATTGGTGAAGAATTTGGAAAGAAACTTGGTAAAACATGCGTCACTAACTTTTGGATACCAGACGGGTACAAAGATATACCATTTGACAGAAATGCACCAAGAGAAAGACTCAAAGAATCACTGGATGAAATATTTAAAGAGAAAATAGACTCCAAGTACAACCTAGACGCCGTTGAAAGCAAATTATTCGGGATAGGATCTGAAAGCTATGTGGTTGGTTCACATGAATTTTATATGGGTTATGCTGTAAAAAACAAAAAGCTTCTCTGTCTGGACGCAGGACATTTCCATCCTACAGAAGGCATAGCAGACAAGATTTCTTCTTCACTTCTCTTCGTTGACGCACTGCTCCTTCATGTCTCACGCCCTGTAAGATGGGACAGCGACCATGTAGTTATCTTAAATGATGATCTTATGGATATTTCCAAGGCTATTGTTAGAGGAAACTACTTTAACAGGGTTCACATTGGATTGGATTTCTTCGATGCCAGTATAAATAGAATAGCCGCATGGGTCATTGGAACCCGCAGCATGCTAAAATCCCTCCTTATTGGATTACTCGAACCATCCAAGCTTCTGAAAAAATATGAAGATTCAGGCGACTACACAAAGCGTCTTGCCCTGACAGAAGAATTAAAATCTCTGCCTTTTGGATCTTTATGGGATTATTACTGTTTTCAAAATGATGTTCCTGTAGGCTATGATTGGATGAAAGAAGTAGAAAAATATGAAAAGAAAATTTTATCAAATAGGAGCTAAAAGTTATGACAAATATTGTTTTAAATCCTCAGATAGAAAAAGAAATACAAAAAGTCACAAAAGTAGCCGGACTAATCTGGGATAAAGGCTGGGCAGAGAGAAACGGTGGAAACATCTCAATAAATCTTTCAAAAATAGCTGGAAATATATCTCCAGACTACAGTAAATGCAGATATGTCCAAGTGTCTAATTTTCCAAAAGAACTTTCTCTTAAAGTATTCTTCGTAACTGGGACAGGGGAAAGGATTAGAGACCTTGAGAAAGTAGAAGAAGCTTCCTGTATAATCCAGTTTGATAAGGAAGTAAAAGGTTATTACATAATTTGGGGTGGAGAAGGAAAGCAGAATTTCCGTCCTACGAGCGAGCTTATTTCTCATGTCAAGATTCATCTGGATATGGAAAAGTCCCCAAAAGGATATTGTGCAGTCATTCATTCTCATCCAACTGAAGTAATCTGCCTTTCTCATCATCCTGTACTTAACAAAGACGAAAAGGCCTTCAATAACTCAATTTGGAGCATGCTCCCTGAAGTAAGAGCATTTGCGCCAAAAGGCGTAGCTTTGCTTCCTTACGCTCTGCCTGGATCTGAAGCATTGGCTGACTTGACCGTCAAAGGTCTTAAGAACCATGATGTTGCGCTATGGATGAAGCATGGGGCTGTCGCAGCTGGAAAAGATGTCATGGAAGCATTTGACTTTCTCGATGTAGTGAATAAGGGCTGTAACATATATCTCAAGTGCCTAGCAAGCGGTTTTACTCCTGAAGGCATGTCTCAGGCAGAAATGGATGAACTAGTCAAAGCTTTTAATCTATAGCCCAGTCATTGAAAATAATATGAAAACAATCATAGTCCCGTGCGATGGCGCCACAAATATTAAACTCAATTCCTATGACTTTGATACCCTCAAGGAGTTGAGTTCAGTTGCGACAGAAACGCCAACGGCAAAAATCAGCGGAATGAATTTCAATTCTTCGGTCGAAGAATTCGAATGGTTTGATTCTGCTATTCTTAAACTTCCTGAAGATTGCAGGAATGCTGTCGCGATTTCAGCTGTTTCAAGAGGAGCCTCAGCGGGACTGATTGGCAAAAACAATGAACTTCTTGATTGTGCTGATGGTCGTCATACTCTAGCATATACTCAGCACTACAGTTCTGAGACAGATAAGAAGTTCGCCGAACTTTGCGGAGATAAAATAGATTTTTTCATCGAATCGGGCTCTATTTCGACTCTGCCAGGAAGCCTGACACTCATCAAAAGACTGCTTTTTGAAGAGCTCGAAAGACCTCATATACTTGAAAAAGCTGAACAGTTTGCCACTTATCCGACTCTCATGTCTGGACACTTCCTTGGTAAAAATTACCTTCAGTCTTCAAAACTTGCAGGGAATGAACATAGTTACTGGATGTGCCATTCAGGAGCAAGGAATATTAATGCTATACCCGGCGCCAAAAGTAGAGTCTGTGATAAAATAAAATCTTTTAGACGACTTCTTCCTGAACATAGTCATTTAGCATATAAAAAGGTCGGAATAGTCCCAACAGAAAAAACCAAGTCTTTGCGCATACCAGACATGACAATCGTCATGCCAGGAGGACATGATACTTGTTTTTCACATATCCCTATAACATCAAGTTTCTATCAGAACTTTCCTAAAATGAAAGGAAAGCCATTCATCCATCTTGAGATAGGCACATGGACAATGGGAGCTCTTATCGGAGCATTCACTCCACTGACAAAAGATATGTTTGGCAAAGGAGTTATCGTTCAGGGAACAGTTGACGGAAACCCTGTCCTGACTACAATGTACGCTGGTGGTTCTGACTTCAAATACCTCAAACAGCAAACAGAAGCAAGAGGTTTATCTTTTGAAACGAAAGATGCTTACAAAATTCTTTCTGATGTGCTGACTGATAACAACTGTTTTGTACTGCCGAATGTAAATCCTACCAATCGCGGACATGGTCCATTCCCCGCTCTAAAGGGAAAAATAGTCAATGAAAAATATTTCTTTAGTTCAGGTGAAAAGGCATTTATTTTGGCAAATCTCATGTCTTCACTCGTTGCCTCTTATCACATCGGGCTGATTTCAGATGATAAAAATGTCCCTATAGTAATCACAGGCGGAGGAGCAAAAGGCAAACTCTTCGGAGATATATTGAGCTCCCTTACAAACCGTGAAGTTTACACGATATATACTCCCTACGGAGAACCTCTGGTCGAAACTACTTCTCTTGGCGCCGCGATTGTCGGAAAGGCAGGTTATCTAAATATTCACCCTTACGAGGCAGATATTTCGGGGCTTGGAATTACTTACAAGAAGTCAACACCATTCGAGCCCGTTTTATCTCACAATCTTAAAATGTATACGGTTAGATACTTTGATGAGATTAGAAGAAACTGATTAAAACAAATGAAATCGCCATGAATAAGTAATGCTGAAAAAATACAAAGATAGGGAGAGATGCAATGGCAAAAGAGAGACTTACACCAAAGAATATAGATAGAAATTGGATATTTACTTTTTTCGGCACAGCGATAGGAGCCGGAATACTTTTTTTGCCTATACAAACTGGTACGGCTGGGATATTAGTGGTGGTAATAAGTATGTTGCTGGCTTTTGTAGCTACTTACTATTCCCAGAAATATTTTACAGTTTTTATAGTCCGTTCAAAAGATTCTGAAAGCTATGACTCAGCCTTAGCCAGCTATTGGGGCAAATGGGCATCCATCGCAATATCTGGATTATGGGCTATTGCATTATTTGTGCCACTTACTATCTACACTACAGCGCTTTCAGCCAATCTTGCCCAGTTTATCTATGATTACACACCCACGCACATAAAGCTTTTTGGAAACCCTTTTGTTAGTATGGTGCTTATGGCTATTTGTATTGCTATATTACTTACAAGCGAAGACACTATTATCAGTTTTACCAACAAAATAGGCAATGTCCTTTTGTTCCTGCTAATCGCCATCACCATCCTATTCATACCATTCTGGAAGTTCCCAAATGGACTGCTCAACTTTGATTGGTCATTGAGCACGATGCTAAAAAACCTGCTTATGACATTCCCTCTATATAACGGCGCCCTTGTTTTCTATATGACTATTCCCCCTATGATAATGTTCTATCGCAAAAATTATCCTCAACTCACTCTTAATCAACAGGAACAAAAGACTACTGAACTCAATAAATATGCATTAATTATGACAGCAGTCTTTACCATGGTTTTCCTCTTGTCAGCATCCTTGACACTATCTCCTGAAGATATTGATTATGCTGTAAAAAATAATGTGTCAGCTCTTGCGATATTAGGGATAGGCAAAGAACTCAATGTTATAATGCACATCATAAAATTTACCGGGTATCTTGTAATTTTCTTTGCTATGATTACTTCATTTTTTGGAGTGGCAATAGGAGCAATAGCCATGTGGAGCCATTTAGTGCCAGCTCCTAAAAGATGGAATGAAAAACGGAAAAAAAAGATTACCACTATTTTTTTGCTTGTATTGGTCTGGGTTATTTCGGCCTTCAATATCAATATTCTTGATCTTATGGGATTTTTATCAACTCCTATAAATGCTGCAGTGTCCTTCATTATTCCTACTGTGATTATTTTCAGCAGTAAATCACTCAAAGAATTCCGCGGGCTTGCTGCTCTATTAGTGTTCCTGCTCGGTATTATTACGCTAGTTTCGTATTTAATTGGCTCCAGACTATAATGAAACAATATTTAAGTATTATTTTATAACATAAAACATGGAGAGATATGATGGATAAGAAGTACGGTATAAACACATTGCTCGCTCACTACGGAGAAGACCGCAGAGATAATCATGGCGCAGTTGTTCCGCCAATTTATCAGAATAGCCTCTTTACTTTTAAGGATTTTGAAGGCATGGACGAGGCATTTAGGACTCCGACTGAAAGCTGTATATACACGCGTGGGAACAATCCGACAGTTCAGATAGCCGAAAGAAAAATCGCGGCTCTCACTGGTGGAGAAAAGTGCAAAATTCTATCCTCAGGCATGGGAGCAATCAGTAGCGCTATAATGAGTTGCGTCAAAGCAGGATGCCATATTGTGGCAGTGCGCAATATTTACAGTCCAGCTTTCAGTTTCATGGAAAAACACCTTGCCGAAAAATGTGGCATTTCTATTACTTTTGTCGAAGGAGGAAATATTCAGGAATTCGTCGATGCCTGTAAGGAAAACACTAGTATGATCTATCTCGAAAGCCCAGCCACAATGGTCTTTACTCTTCAAGACATAGCCGCTGTTACTGCATTTGCGCGAAGTCGTTCAATTAAAACTATTATCGACAATACTTGGGCTACGCCGCTTTTTCAAAAGCCTCTTCAACTTGGTGTGGATCTCGAAGTTCATTCATGTTCAAAATACCTTGGTGGGCATAGTGATATAGTGCTTGGGGCCGTTATCGGTTCTAAAAATCTTATTGACGGAATTCTGATGAACGAACATGCCTGGTATGGAGCAAAAACAGCGCCATTCGAAGCTTGGCTTCTTACTCGCAGTTTGCGTACGCTTGCGTTGAGAATGGCACAGCATCAGAAAAGCGCTCTTGCTATTACTGAGTATCTAAGCAAGCACTCAAAAGTAAGAGTGGTCCGCTATCCAGGACTGAAAGATTTTCATCAGTACGAACTTGGTAAAAAACAGATGAGCGGATATACAGGACTTTTCTCTTTTATGATTGATACCGAAGATGTAAAATTTGTAAAGAAGTTCGCTACATCGCTTAATCTATTTTCCATAGGAGTGAGCTGGGGTGGTCACGAAAGTCTGATTATCGCTCCAAGTGTACCATATGCTCGCGAATTAAGCGATGAAAAAATCCGGCAGCTCGGTATAAATATTGGCGATATCCGCTTATCTATAGGATTGGAAGATACTGCTGATCTTCTCGAAGATATTTCCACTGCTCTGAAAGAATTGTAGTATAAATATTTATCTGTTAAGATATTCTGCATAAGCTAAATGATATTAGCAGAAAACTAACATAAAAAAACAGCATTTTTGGTTATGCGATAGTTCCTGATGAAAGTTTATTTAAGAGACACATCAATAATCTACTGATTAAGAATAAGGGAGAGGATTATGATGATTAATTTACTGCATCCAAAGTTTTCAAAGAAAGAAATCTAGTTCAAACACCGCCTTTTTCCGGTGATAGTTTTACCAGTCATACTAATATACGGTTTGCTGATACATCCTATGATATTCGGAGGGGACGGGCTCCCGCTTGAGGTAATTTTCCTGACGGCCACAGTAATAAGCGTACTTCAGCTATTTTATCTTGGCTATAACTGGGAAGAGATTCAGAATGGCCTTATAGCAAAAATAGCAAAGGGAATGCCGGCTATCTTTATGCTTTTCTCAATAGGGCTTGTAATAGGAAGCTGGACTATCTGCGGAACAGTCCCTATGATGATTTACTGGGGCATTGAAATAATAAATCCCAAGTATATTTATATCGTTGCCTTCATCATCCCTGTGATATTCTCTACCTGCACAGGGACCTCATGGGGTTCGGCAGGCACAATCGGCGTAGTAATAATTGCCATCGCCCAAGTAGTTAATGCAAATCTCGCAATAACAGCTGGCGCTATTGTCGGCGGAGCTTATTTCGGAGATAAAATGTCCCCTCTTTCCAATACAACCAACATTGCAGCAATGGTTGCGGAAGTTCCTCTCTTCTCTCATATCCGCTCGCTCATAAATACAGCGCTTCCCGCAACGATTATGGCCGTGATTGTTTACTTTGTCCTGGGTTTTATATACACACCCAAAATAGGGGCAAACGATTTCTCTGCCATATCCAAAACAGTTTACGCTCTGAAGGAGTGCTATAATTTCAACCTCTTTCTGCTTCTGCCTATCGTGATCGTTCTTTACGGTTCAATTACTAAAAAACCCGTCGTGCCGGTTCTACTGACTTCCTCTGCAGTGGCAGCAATACTTGCCCTGATTTTCCAAAAATTCAGCTTTACCGATGTTATAATCGCTCTTAATAAAGGCGTTAATATCCATATGATAACTTGGTACAGTGACATTCCGCAAAATCTTGTTGTCGCTCTCCAAAGGGGCGGACTATATGCTTTGATTGACGCTATTATCATCTGCGGCACGGCATTTCTTTATATAGGCTCACTTGATATAATAGACGCCCTGCCACAAGTAGTTAATACTATATTCAAATCCGTAAAAACACGAAGAGCTACCATACTTACATGCCTGGCCTCAACGGCCATGACTAATGCCCTGACATCCAACCAGTTTGCAACAAGCTTTGTTATCGCAGGAGCTTTCAACTCAAAATTCGATGCAATGCGCATCCCAAGAAAGGTTCTTTCGCGCTGTCTTGAAGATACAGGAACGATGCTTGAGAGCCTGCTTCCATGGACTACCACAGGGATATTCATGACTGCCACGCTGGGAGTTTCCACAAAACTCTACTGGCACTGGCAGTTTCTTTCGCTCTTCACATTCGTAGTTGCTGCATTCCTGGCAATCACAGGCATAGGCTGTTTCTACCATGAAGTTGACGGGCTCAAAAAGAAAAAAGTTGAAGTTAAAGAATAAAACTTTCACATAAAATAAGGGGGCTAATATTATGAATAATTTCTTTCCAGAAGTAAAGAAACCAATCCAGTTTGAAGGCAAGAAGTCAAAAAATCCGATGGCTTTCAAGTATTACGATGAAAACAAGGTGATCATGGGCAAGACCATGAAGGAACACCTCAGGTTTGCCGTAGCTTACTGGCACACTCTCAAAGGCACAGGCGCTGATATGTTCGGCGGTTCGACAGTCTGGGATCGCCCATGGAACAAGTTCAGCGATCCAATCGACGGAGCAAAAGCCACAATGGAAGCCGCTTTCGAATTCTTTGCAAAACTCGGTGCACCTTTCTGGTGTTTCCATGATTCTGACATCGCTCCTGCAGGGAAAGATTTCAAGGAAACATGCAAGAACCTCGAAACGATGGTCGCATTTGCAAAATCACTCCAGAAAAAGACTGGCGTTAAGCTCTTATGGGGAACCACCAATGCTTTCTCGCATCCTAGATTCACACACGGCGCAGGCTCAAATCCTGACGCTCATGTCTGCGCCTACGCTGCAGCACAGGTAAAGAACGCTCTTGACGCTACAGTAGAACTCGGCGGAGAGAACTATGTCTTTTGGGGCGGCAGAGAAGGTTATGAAACTCTTCTTAATACAGATTACAAACACGAACAGGAACAGCTTGCCAAATTTTTTCACATGGCTGTTGATTACAAAAAGAAGATTGGCTTTAAAGGTCCGTTCCTTTTTGAACCAAAACCTAAAGAGCCAACTAAACATCAATATGATTTCGACAGTGCCACAGTGCTTAACTTTCTGAGAGCAAATGATTTGATGGAACACTTTAAACTCAATATCGAGGCAAACCACGCAACTCTCGCAGGACATACTTTCGAACACGAATTGACCGTCGCTTCTGAAGCAGGAAGGCTCGGCAGTATCGATGCAAACACAGGCGACCCGAATCTTGGCTGGGATACTGATCAGTTTCCGACATCTTTCTACTCGACAACTTATGCAAGCTTAGTCATTCTCAAACAGGGTGGAATCGCTCCTGGCGGTATCAACTTTGACGCAAAACTTCGCAGAGGTTCATGTGATCTTAACGACCTCTTTTACGCTCATATCGGCGGAATGGACGCTTTCTCAAGAGGTTTTGAAATAGCTGCAAAACTCATCGAAGACAAAGTCCTTGATAATTTTGTAGCAGAAAGATATTCCAGCTATACAAAAGGTTTGGGCAAAAAGATAATGACAGGCAAGGCTTCATTGGAAGAGTGCGAAAAGTTTATTATCGAAAAAGGCGAACCCACACTCGTAAGCGGCAGGCAGGAATACCTCGAAAATATTATCAACGATTACATTACCAACGCGTAATATTGCACGGTCGTCCCAACTGTGTATTAGTCAGGAGGGACGCCTAAGCTACGAAACGCAGAAATATTTCAAGGGGAATGATATATGCAAACCGTTCTTGGCATTGATGTCGGCACTCAGAGCGTAAAAACAATCTTTTACGACTTCGCAGCAAAGAAAATCGTAGCAGAGGCATCTGCCCCGCTCGAACTCATATCAGCAGATGACGGAACAAGGGAGCAAAAAGCTCAATGGTGGATTGATGCCATCAGAAACTGTCTATCCCAAATTGATTCAAAAGTAAAATCAACTGCCGTAGCCATTGGCGTTTCGGGACAGCAGCATGGTTTCGTTCCTCTGGATAAAGAAGGCAATGTTCTTTACAATGTAAAACTCTGGTGCGATACTTCAACTGCTCAGGAATGCAAAGAAATCACAGACAGATACAGCGGAGGAGAGCAAGCTCTCATCGCTGAAGTCGGCAACCTTATTCTTCCTGGTTATACCATCTCTAAAGTCCTGTGGCTTAAGAAGAACAAACCTGAACTCTACAGAAAGCTCGACACAATTCTTCTGCCTCACGATTATGTAAACTACTTCCTGACAGGGAATAAACTCATGGAGTACGGCGATGCATCAGGAACAGGTGTTCTTGATATTAGGACAAAGAAATGGTCTTCCAAATTATTGAAAGCCGTTGATTCAGAAGTTGATTTATCCAAGAAACTTCCTGCCCTTATTTCTGCTGAAACTCCATCCGGAAAATTAAAGGAAGATGTCGCAAAAGAACTTGGTCTGCCAGCAAGCATACTCGTCTCCTCAGGTGGCGGCGACAATATGATGGGAGCAGTCGGCACCGGAGCAGTAAGCAAAGGCGTAATTACAATGAGCCTCGGCACATCGGGAACGCTTTACGGTTATTCCGACACTCCTGTAATTGACAAAACCCTTGCAGCTTTCTGTTCGTCCACCAATGGTTATATGCCGTTGCTCTGCACAATGAACTGCACTATATCGCTTGAACTTACAAGAGCGCTTCTTAATACGGAAATATCCGAACTCGAAAAGCTTCTTGCATATACAGTTCCAGGAAGTGATGGAGTTATCACTCTGCCATTTTACAACGGAGAAAGATCTCCGAACCTTCCGAACGGCAAAGGCTGCATCCTCGGGCTTAATATGAACAATATGACGAAAGCCAATATCCTGCGCTCTTCAATGGAAGCGGCTATTTTCGGAATGAAATTTGGCCTTGACAAGCTCAGGAATCTTGGATTCCAACCTAAAGAAATTCGCCTGACCGGCGGCGGCTCCAAGAGCAACATATGGAGACAGATGGCATCTGACATCTTTGAAGTTCCGATCGTTGTTCCCGAAATCCAGGAAGGTGCAGCACTCGGCGGAGCCCTTCAATCTCTTTGGGCTTACAAAGTTGCCAATAGACAGCAGACAAGCATTGAATCCATTGTAGCTGAGCATGTTAAACTTAACAAAGACAAATCACATACGCCAATAAAAGAGAATGTAAAACTCTACAAATCAGTCTATTCAGAATACAGCAAATATCTCGAAAACTTAAAGCCTCTATTCAGCTAAAATGAAAATGAATATATTCAAGCTTATTGAAAAATAGATATTGAGATTTTATTGATTTAGGGGGTCTACCGACCACCCCCGAAAATTCCGTCAAAGTGTAGCAAAAAAAGGAAGGATTTTACTGTAAATGTTAAGCTCTCTTATTCTTCTTGCAATAAGTTGACTGTATTGGGAACCAAAATCGAAAATTTAAACACAAAAAAAGAGGATGTCGTAAAGATTTCGCAGAGTTGTACAGTTTCCTATACTTCTGCTACGCGATACTTGGGTTAAGCTTATATTGCATACTGAGATTGTTTATTTCCCCAGCTGTTTAATGCAAGCCAAGAACTGAACTTCCTTTTGATGTTATCTCAGGCCTCTTCGTTCTTTTTACCTATTGCTCTCCAGCATTAGGTTTGTTCAGAACTACCTCATTATGTCACTTCCAGACTTTTTACTTCAGTCTTCACTGAGGTTCTTTGTCTGCGGCATTATTTCTCCTGCCGTTTGGATCCTATTCCAGCTGGTTTAGTGTTGCTGGTTTATTTCAGATCCTTTACTTATACCCGATTACTCTGGTATAATCTGACTCTATGTATTTGCTCTGATCACTTCGGATAAAACTTTCACATCTCTGCAAAAATCAGATCCGGCATTCCCTTTGACCGTCTTTAGCTTCGTATGTCCTGGAAAGGGTTATTTATTGCCTTTCCCGGTGACCTTTAGGGTTCACCTGGCCTCATGTTATGTTTTACCATAGCATCAAGGCTCTTCCTGCATTTCTGCTTCGGTACAACCTTTGGCAGTTTCTTCTGCTTTGTGCTGTACAGATCATCGAGCTTGACCTTCAGAGTATTGAGATTCATAAGTATTTGTCTTATGGAGCTAATTAATGCCATTATCCTGCATTAAGCTCTATACTCTCTACAGACTACGAAGTTACCAACTTCAGTCTGGTTAAGACCAGTTTTATCCAGTCTTGATTGTCAGGGAATCTTCCAGCATGTCCTTTGGGTATTCTCCATACTGGATATCCTTAGGTCTGAACACTCCCGGATAGGTTCAACTATCCCTCAGTACCGTTTTCGGTACCATCGATCCCGTTTTTCAGGGAATCTTTTTCGGAATTTCTTCCTTTACTCTCATGGAAGCTTTGACACTCCCACGGCTTCAGCGTTCATCGACCTGGATCATTGAAACAATATCTTTTCATAGTTTTATCCATTACTCGTGTCTATTGTTCCCATTTAGCTGTTATCAACCTTTCAGTTAATAACGCTCTTCCTTGTATCTACCGTAATTGCTTACGGCCTTCACGACATCCTCAAAATTTCAATCAGCTTTTTTTCTCATCATCAAAATCTGAGGAATAAAACCATGAAACGGTACTAAATGGTACTATTTTTTCAAATATGAGGTAAAAATGGCGGAGAGATAGGGATTCGAACCCTAGGTAGAGTTACCTCTACACAACATTTCCAATGTTGCGCCTTCGACCGCTCGGCCATCTCTCCTTAAAAGAATTGAAAGGCAATAATCTATATGGTCGAAACAAAATCTCAAGCCACAAAAATCTCTTTATTTCTTATAAATCATGTAAAAGTATAGACATATTACTTTTCTTCGATAGACTTAATTTTGCAATGTTGTTTAAATCTGCCTTCACGGGAATTTATAAACAACTTTTCAATTCTTAAACAGTCAATCACTAGGGGGAGTGGACATGAAAGGTTTGGAAAGAACGCTGTCTTTTATTAGTGGAGCCAAAACGGACAAAGCTCCTTTTCATCCGATAATTATGCGCTTTGCCGCAAAGTATGCCAAGGTTAACTACCGCGACTTCTGCTTGGATTATAAATCAAAATGCTATGCCATGGCAAAATGTGCTGATGATTTTGATATAGACTGGGTTACAGTAATGTCTGACCCCTATGCCGAAGCCGAAGCCTACGGCGTAAAACTAAACTATCCTTCCGACTCTCTTCCTGAACCTGTCGAGTATATCATCAAAGACCTTGCGGATATTGACAAACTCAAAGTTGTTAAAACTTCAGGAAATGCCCGAATGACTAATCGAGTCAACGAAATCAAAGAATACAGAAAAACTTACGGCGACAAATACTTTGTCGTTGGCTGGGCCGAAGGACCGCTTGCTGAATACGCTGATATAAGAGGTTTTGGTGAGGCTTGTTTCGATTTATTTGACGGCCCTGATCAGGTTAAAAAAGCCCTCGATGTCATCACCGAAACTGCAATCCATTTTATTACCGAACAAGTTAAGGCCGGGGCTGACTGCATCGGAATCGGAGATGCGGCGTGTTCTCAAATCGGACCTGACATTTACAAGGATATGTGTTACGAGAGAGAGAAAATGCTTGTAACGCATATTCACTCGCTCGGAGCTTTGGCCAAACTTCATATTTGCGGCAACACTTCAGGAATTTTGCCTGATATGATAAATACCGGAGCAGATATAATTGATGTTGACCATCTTGTAGGTTCAATGTCTCCATTTCTTCCACTTTTAGGCAAAAAACAGGTCTTCAGCGGTAACAGCGACCCAGTTTCTGTCATTCAGGACGGAACTCCTGAAAAAATCAGAAGCAGTGTTATTTCATGTTATAACGATACAAAAGGACGCTGCATCGTCTCAGCCGGATGTGAAATTCCTCCAGGAACAACTATGGAAAACTTCAAGGCTTATCAGAAGGCTGTATTAGATATTAAAATGTAAAGAGTAAACGATAGTCAAAACCACCCACAAAAAAAGGAGAGTAACAATGTACGAACTAAATAAGTTCATGGTAGAACTAGAAAGGAAAAACCCTGCACAACCGGAATTCATTCAAGCAGCAAAGGAAGTAATTGAGACCGTTATTGACTTTGTTAATGAGAATCCCCGTTATGTAAAAGAAAAAATCCTTGAAAGAATAACAGAGCCAGACAGAGTCTTCAGCTTTAAAGTTGAATGGGAAGATGATAATGGCGAAATTCATGTTAACAAAGGCTACCGTGTACAATTTAACAATGCTATAGGGCCTTATAAAGGCGGTTTGAGATTCCATCCAAGCGTCACTTTAGGAACTCTGAAATTCTTAGGTTTTGAACAGACTTTTAAAAATAGTTTGACTACACTGCCTATGGGCGGCGGTAAAGGCGGTTCTGATTTCAATACCAAAGGCAGATCAGATTCCGAAATTATGAGATTCTGCAAATCCTTTATGACTGAGCTTCAAAAGTTTATCGGACCTGAAACAGATGTACCTGCAGGAGATATCGGCGTTGGCGGAAGAGAAATCGGATTTATGTATGGGCAGTACAAAAAGTTAAGAAGTGAAAACACAGGTGTTTTAACAGGCAAAGGTATTAACTGGGGCGGATCATTAATCAGACCTGAAGCTACAGGTTATGGTTCAGTTTACTATGCCGATGAAATGTTAAAAGTTCAAAAAGACACGCTTAAAGGAAAAAGAGTCGCTGTATCAGGTTTCGGCAATGTTTCCTGGGGCGTATGTCTAAAGGCTTCTGAACTTGGTGCAAAGGTCGTTTCTGTATCCGGCCCTGATGGATATGTTTTGGACGAAGACGGCGTCAACACTCAGGAAAAATGGGACTACTTATTAGAACTTAGAGCTTCTAATAACGATGTGGTAGCTCCTTATGCTAAAAAGTTCGGCGCTAAATTCTTCGCAGGCAAAAAACCTTGGGAACTTAAAGTAGATATGGCTTTCCCATGCGCTTTCCAAAATGAGCTGAATGCAGAAGATGCAAAAGCTCTTATTGCCAATGGATGCAAATATGTTATAGAAACTTCTAATATGGGCTGTACCGCCGATGCTGTAACTGCATTACAAAAGGCAAAAGTTCTATTTGCTCCAGGTAAAGCCGCCAACGCAGGCGGTGTTGCAACTTCAGGTCTCGAAATGAGCCAAAACAGCATGAAACTTTCATGGCCAAAAGAAGAAGTTGATGCAAGACTAAAACATATTATGGTAGCTATTCATGAAGCCGGTTTAAAATACGGCAAAAGAGCTGACGGATACATTGATTATGTCAAAGGATCCAATATCGCAGGTTTCAAGAAAGTTGCTGATGCAATGCTTGACCTCGGCTACTAATTCTCTATCTGACTAAAGACTAAAAACAAAACATTCATCGGGTGTTTGAAGCTAAAACTTTGAACACCCGATGTTTTTTATCTATAGCAAAGAAAGATACAGGAAGAACTCTTTTTAACTCAAAGCTGACAATCAACAACTTACATTCCTAGACCGCCGAAGTCAGGAATAGAATTGTTCCGGAAATCCGCCATCAGTTCCACCCAGATGGCGATTTTGTTTTAATCTTTCTTGTTGAAGTACTCTGAGATTGCGCAGTTGATGGCATTGACGATTCTCTGACGGGTTTCAGGAGTCGAGAGAATTTTTTCTTCCTTTGGATTGATGACAAAGCCACACTCAAGAAGCACAGCCGGAGATACGGCATTTCTAAGGACAAACAGGCTATTTGGTTTGACTCTGTTATATATGCCCTTGTCGCCAGGAAGAAGTTCCATCCCCTGTTTTGCGGCGTGATATTTGTTTGGAACAAACCCTTCCTTAATCATCTGTTCTGATAAGAGTTCAGCAAATTTTAGGCTCTCTTTGGGAAACTTGCTCTCTTTACCCTCTGCGTCATCGTAATAGAGGATGCAGAAACCTTTCAGCCACTCCCATACAGCGCTATTGTCACCTTCAGATTTCGCTCTGTCTATGTCTTGTTGTTGGCCTGAATTGTGGTGGATTTCGATGTAGAGGTCTGGTTTTACTTTTTTGGACAAATCTACCTTGTCCTGAAGTGTAAGGTTCTGAGTGCTCGGGGCAATGACATATTCGATGCCGTCAATCTGATTTGCCTTGTCTGAAAATAAGTTAACTATCTCATCGTTAAACTCATTCTCCCACTTGCCAGAAGCAGTAGAAGTTCCGCGGTTTCCTTTTATTGTAGTATGCCCTGAGACAATGAGCGCCACCGGTTCTTTCTCATTTACACATGATGAAATTAGAACCATAAAGAAGAGAAATGCAGACCGCAAAAGCCTGCATTTCAGTTTAAAAAAGTTATTGGTTTTACTTTGAAGAAACAGCATTCTCGTAGGTGATATAAGAAGCATCATAAACTTTTCCAAGCAGAAAAACTTTCGTGCTTGATGGAGCAAAAAGACCCAATGGATAGAGCGTATTATTGTCAGCTTTTATATCAGGGTAACTCTTCCATTCTCCACCCATAAGAGGGACGACATTTCTGCCGACAAAGAACTTTCCTGAATAATAATCGGCAAG
>SESA01000976.1_pt1 | contig 16074 bp, 9 predicted proteins | sample 3171451 | NCBI WGS metagenome assembly SESA01 (sample SAMN06051862, study PRJNA518727) | freshwater metagenome | biome: subpolar coniferous forest; feature: holomictic lake; material: water; isolation source: holomictic Lake 227, 8 m depth | place: Canada: near Kenora, Ontario | collected 2013-06-25...
CTACGGCAACCTCGCCCCTCGTGACATCGCTTCCCGCGCCGCGAAGGAAGTCTGCGATGAAGGTCGCGGCGTCGGCCAGATGGTCGATGGAAAGCGCCTCGGCGTCTACCTCGACTTCTCCGCCGCCATCAAGCGCCTGGGTGAGCCTGAAATTCGCGCCCGTTACGGCAATCTGTTCGACATGTACGAGAACATCACCGGTGAGAGCGCGTACAAGCAGCCGATGCGCATCTTCCCCGCTGTGCACTACACGATGGGCGGCCTCTGGGTGGACTATAACCTGCAGTCCAATATCCCGGGTCTCTTCGTTGGCGGTGAAGCGAATTTCTCCGACCACGGTGCCAATCGCCTCGGCGCCTCGGCCCTCATGCAAGGCCTCGCGGACGGCTATTTCGTGCTGCCTTATACGGTGACGGATTACCTCGCCGGCGTGCCGATCGGCAGCCGCCCCTCCAAGGAAGCCCCGGAATTCAAGGCCGTCACGAAAGACGTCAACGACCGCGTCGCGAAACTACTTTCGATCAACGGGACGAAGTCCCCGCGCCAGTATCATAAGGCGCTCGGTAAGATCACCTGGGAAAAGTGCGGCATGGCCCGCGACAAGGTCGGCCTCACCCAGGCCGTCGCCGAACTTCAGGCACTGCGCGCTGATTTCTGGAAGAATGTGAAGGTCGTCGGCTCCGGCGACGCCCTCGCCCCCGAACTCGAACGCGCGGGCCGCGTGGCCGACTTCCTCGACTTCGGTATCATGATGTGCCTCGACGCCCTCAAGCGCGAGGAATCCTGCGGCGGCCACTTCCGCACGGAGTTTCAGGATTCCGGCGAAGCCAAGCGCGATGACGCCCAGTTCGCCCACGCCGCCGTCTGGGAATGGCAGGGCGACGGTCAGCTGCCCGTCCGCCACATCGAGCCCCTCGTCTACGAGGAGACCCAACTCTCCACCCGCTCTTACAAGTAATCACCATGGTCCAGGAAAACGAAAAAGAAGTAACCCTCGCGCTCAAGCTGCGCGTCTGGCGTCAGCGCCGCGGCCAGCCCGGCGCCTTCGAGGAGCACGCCCTCGCCGCTGTGCCGACGTCGGCCTCGTTCCTCGAGATGATGGACATGCTCAACGAGCAGCTCATCAAGGCGGGTAAGGACACCTTCGCCTTCGACCACGACTGTCGCGAAGGCATCTGCGGCATGTGCTCGATGACGATCAATGGCATGCCCCACGGCCCGCTCCCGGGTGTGACGACTTGTCAGCTGCATATGCGCAATTTTCGCGACGGCGAGACAATCACCGTCGAGCCCTGGCGCGCCCGCGCCTTCCCGGTGCTCAAGGATATGATCGTCGACCGCTCCGGCTTCGATAAGGTCATCCAGTCCGGCGGTTTCATCACCGTGCGCACCGGCTCCGCGCCGGAGGCCAATAATATCCCGGTGCCCAAGCCTGTCGCCGATGAGGCCATGGACGCCGCGGAATGCATCGGTTGCGGCGCCTGCGTCGCCTCCTGCAAGAACGGTTCCGCGATGCTTTTCGTCGGCGCCAAGATCAACCACCTCAACATCCTGCCGCAGGGTCAGGCCGAACGCGACCGCCGCACCCTCGCCATGGTGAAGACGATGGACGAAGCCGGCTTCGGTAACTGCACCAACTACGGCGAGTGCCAGGCGCATTGCCCGAAGAGCATCACGCTCGACGTCATCGCCAAGCTGAACCGCGATTATCTCCGCGCCCGGGTGAAGGAGTTCTTCTCCTCCACCGGCAAGCCTTCCAAGGGCGGCGACTGAGCGCGTCGCGAGGGTCACGTGGGCAAGAGGCCACGTGGACACGTGGAAAAGAAGGGCGCCGTCAGGCGCCCTTCTTGTTTGGTGCCTCGAGGCAGGGGCAGCACCGCGTGCTGTCCAAGGTGAGTCGGGGAGGGCCGAATATCCTTCCCCGGTTGCGGCTGACCGAGGCGGCCAGCCCTATCTGCGCGCTCAGTCCCCGTCCTGCGCGGCCTGGTCGCTGATCTTGGTGATGATGACGCGGTGATTACCGTTGGCCTGTTGCAGGGTGTTGACGAAGTTGCCCAGCTCGCCGACCTCCTTGAGGGTCACTTCGTAGAGTACTTCGGTCATCATGCCGGCCTGGATAGTCTCCACGGATTTCAACTCATGGGCGGTGAGGTAGCGCCCAAAGATCTCGCTGAACGCGGTGTCGTAATTGCAGTCGTTCGAGACGCGGATGCGCAGGAGGTGGGAGCCGCGGTGGGCGACAAAAAGGTCGGCCTTGGAGATTAACCAGATGATCAGGGCGACCAGCGGCACAGTGATCAGGGCGAGCATATACTGCTGAGCGCCCACCGCGAGGCCGGCCGCCATCGCGAAGAAGATGAAGCCGATGTCGCGAGCCTGCCCGACCGTCCGGCGGAAGCGGATGATAGAGAAGGCCGCGAACATGCCGAAGGCCATGTTCCGGTCCCCGTGCACGACCATGATCACCATGGTCACCACGGTGCCGAGGATGAGCAGGGAGTGGACGTAGTCCTGTGAGTAGCGGGCACCGCGGTAGGTGCGCTTGTAGACGAAGGCGATCAGGCTGTTCAGCGCAAAGCTGAGCAGGATGGCGAAGAGGATCTCGGCCACCTTGGGGTGGGCGACGGGCGACGGGTCCGTGGCGAGGAGTTTATCGATGATGCTGGGCGGGGCGTCGTTGGTGATGGGCTCGAAAGATTTGGCGAGGATGGGGTGCATGTTTATGAAAGGGTCAGGCGGCGCGGGCCGCGGTTAGTCCGAAGAGGCGGATGGCTTCTCCGTATTTACTGAGCTTGCGGGGGAAGAGGCGGGCGCAGGTGAGTTTGCGGGCGAGCGCATACGGCACGGCGCCGGAGCCTTTGATTTCCATGATACACTGGCCCGGGGCGAGGACATGCCGTTCGAATCGCCGATCGTCGGGTTGTGGCGCCAGCTCTTCGAAGCGTACGGCGAGTCCTTCATCGAAGGTGATCCGGAGAGGTTCGTCTTCGCCGACGTGAGGAAGGAAATAGGCGTGGCGATCATAGCGCATCACGCAGGTCGGGCGCAGTCCGTCCGCGCTCATCATGCGGCGGACTTCCTCCAGGATGCGTTGCTCGGCCGGCGGGAAGGCTGCCGGGGAGCCCGCGCCCTGGAGCAGCGCGAGCGCCGTGGGCAGGGTCGTCTGGACGCGTCGCTTGGCACCGCGTCCATCGGCCTTGTGCTTTACCTCGATGAAACAAGCGAAAGGAACCCGCCCATCCGCGGTGCCGTAGACGCGGATGCGCAGCTTGCGCCGTGACGGCACGCCCCGCCACTTGTCCCAATAGCAACGCAGGTCCGGTGAATCGTAATAGAGGCTGACAATCGGATAGCGTCCGTCCGGGGCGCCTTGGGTGTCGGGCTGAATTTCACCCGCCAGCATGGCGATGATTTCCTCGCGCTGTTCCGAGCTCAGCAGGAACTTATATTCAAAGCGATCGGCGGAGGCCATGAGGATTTAGGGCAGGCGCGTGAGGCTGACGCTGTTGCGATCCAGCCAGGCCTGGCCGGCCGGGCTGCGAAGTTCAAAGACGAGTACGGGGTCCGCCTCGCGTACGGTGAAGTCCAGCGAGACCTCGGTCCAATCATGGTCGCCGTCGAGGCTCGCGACGGACGTATCTCCGGAAATCCGGAGGCGGGCGCCCTTGCCCTTGAGCTCCTTGCCTGGCTTCACGCCTGCAGTTCTGATCTTCCCCGTCAGGCGGTAGTTGCCTTGTCCGAGTGAGAGCGGGAGGCGAAAGTCTCCGCCTTTCTGTTCGCCGATGAGGAGATGCAGGCAATTTTTACCGTCGAGGTCTACTTCGGTGGTGTCGCCTTTGTCCGATGAACCGGCCCAGGCGTATTGATTCACGCCGAGCACGGCCCGGCCGCCGATTTGATTGAGCCGGCTGGCATCTTCGAGCTGACTGCGCACGCATTCGAGCCGGCGGCTGATCTCCCCGGCGGCGTCCTTGCCGCGCTGGTCAAAGCGCTTCGCCTCTTCGGCATCGACGGGCGCGAGGCGCTTGTTAAGCGCGGCGGCGACATGGATCGCGCGCCCGGGCCAGTCGGTGTGCCGGAAGGTTTGCTCGTAGACCGCGAAGAATTGGGCGCGGAAACGTTCCCGGATTTTCCGATCGGACCAGATCGCGTTGGGCACGGCGGCGGAAGGGGTTTTGAAAATATACCAGCGCGTGTCCCCGAACATCTGATCCATTCCGTGGAGGATGAAAGCGAATTTATCGTCGGCGGGGTTCTCGTAGATGCGGTAATTATTCCGGTTGAAGGAGTAGCCGTCCCAGTGGCAGAGGATCTCCTCGAGCGCGACGTGGCGCAGGTAGGCGTCGATATCCACGATGCGCTCCATGCGGCGCAGCCGGATGTCGGGTTTGGTCTCATTGAAGGAGCCAATGAGTTCGAGGAGGGAGGACTTGTCCCGCGGATCGCCCTTCTCGCACTGGAGGTCGGGGTTGATCTCGGAGACGAAGCCGCCGTCATAGAGATGGCCCTTGGTGTTCGGGAAGAAGTAAGAGAGGAATTCCTTATTGAATCCCTCTTTCAGTACGTAGGTGCCGAGGGCTTTGCCGTTCAGGGTCACATACGCGTGGCCGCAGCGCGAGGCTGGCACCCCCGCGGCCCGTGCCATTTCGCCGGCGATCTGCTCGTGCAGCAGCGTGCCGTCCTGGGCGCAGTTGTTCAGCATGAACTTGCTGAGGCCGTGAAACTCCTGGTCGTGCGTCTTGGCGGTGCGGATGGAGAAACCGGGCCGGTCTTCGGTGATCTGGCGGAAACTTCCGGCCGACCCTTTGAGTTTCACGACGCAGTGCTCCATCGGCTCAGCACCTTTTTCCCGCAGGGTGAGTTCGACGAATTCCCGCGGGGTCTTGATCAGGTGGTCGATGTTCTCCTTGGAGATGATCAATTGAATGACAGGCAGGGTGTCACCGAACAGCCCATCATCGTTGAAGTCCGTATGCTTGAATTTCGCCGGCCGCGGCGGGAGGGCCGTCGGTGTTTCGGCGGCGATCAGGCCGGCCGCCGCCAACAGGCCGCAGGCGAGCCGGGGAAGCCGGCGAATGAATGGACGGAGACTTTCCACGGGGCGGGTGGGAAGAAGATGTTCTCGTCGTTGGGAGGTGGCAATAAGGATGAGGGCGGGCCTGCGGCGGACAGGGGCGCCCCTACCTTTGCGTTCACCATTCGGCGAACGCTTATCCGAACAACCCAGCCGCGCTTTCCGCAAGTCCACCCGGGCGCGAGCGACGCAACCAGACAACTTCATATTCCTTCGTGAGCCGGGCTTGTTCTTCGATGGAAATGGCCTGACCGGCCGCACGACATAATCCGGCGCCGGCCAGACGCGCCCCCAGCGATAGTTCTTCGCGAATGGTCGCGTCGGCGATGTTCGTGATAAGCGCCTCAGCTTCCGCGAGGTGGGTCTGCGCGGCGGTAATTTCCGCGGCTGTCACGCCGTCGGTGAATTTTGCGAGCGTCTCGGGCTTGGCGGTGAGGAAATCCCAGGTCAGGCTCTTGTTGCGGTTGGCCTTGGCAATCTTGCCATCGAGCGTGCCGAGCTGCGTGAGCGCGGCGGCGACGGCTTGGCTGTCGCCGGCGGAAAGCCCGCCGAGGATCGCGCAGCCGGCGGTGAAGTCGGTCTTATGATTAGCGGGGAAACCCCAGGCCTGTGCGAGCCCCGCCGCCATGGGCAGCCAGGAAGTCGGCCAAGGCTGGTGATGACCGTTGTCGCCCCAAGTGGTGAGGAGGATGCCGCGTGCCTCGTGACGAATCGCCGCGCCGACCGCTTCGGCCTGATTCGTGAGCGCATTGTCGAGCCGGCCGGTGAAACTCTGCCAGGCACTGGTGCCGGGCGCCACGAGGTAGGTGCGCCCGAGTTCGCGGAGGCGGCCGCATTGTTCATTGAAGGGATGGCCGGCATCGTAGCCCCAGACGACCGGTATGGCGTCAGCGGGCGCGTCCTGCGCGAGCGCGAGGTCCTCGAGCAGGATGTCGCCCCAGAATTGCACGGTGCGGCCGCGGTCCCGCCCGAGCGCACACAGTTTCTGGAGATGATCGAGGTAGACGCGGTGTTTGCCACGCACCGCGACGGCTTCCTTGCTGAAGCCTTGGCCGAGCTCCCAGGGTTCGTCGCCGCCGATGTTCACCTGACGGCTGCGGAAGTTCGGGAGATAATCGTCGAGTAAAGATGCAGCGAAATCGATGGAGGCTTGGTCGGGGCGCAGGGTGCCCGGAAACTCCTTGAACTGATTCGTGAGCGGATGGATCCATCCCTCGGGGCATTCGGCCATCGCGCGATAACGTGGGTGGCGCAGCCAGCGCTCCATGTGGCCAAAGGTGTTCAGGTTTGGGACCAGCTCGATGCCGACCTCGGCACAGGCGGCGTCGAGCTCCTGGATTTCCGCGGGCGTGAGCGGCGACGCATCTTTCCAGGCGTCTTCATGTCCGCGGAAGGCGAACGTATGCTCGATATAAAGTTGGAGCTGGTTGGCGCGCAGTTTCCCGAGTGCGCCGATGAGCTGAAGGAGTTCGCTCTGCTTGGGCACGCGGGTCCGCGAGAGGTCGACCATGAAGCCGCGCACGGGCAGGTCGGGTGAGTCCGTGATCTCGAGGTGCGGGAGTTCGTCGGGGTATTGCGCATGGATCTGGCGCAGCGTCTGGGCTCCGTAGAGCAGCCCGGCCCCGTCGCCAGCGGTGAGGCGGATGCCGCTCGTCCCGATTTCGAGGTGATAACCCTCGGCCCCGCGTGCTGGATTCAGCACCGCCCGGCAGGCGGTTTCCCGGCCTTCGTCCAGAAGCTGCTGGGCGGCGGATATCGTGGACGGCAGGGATTTAAGGAACTGCGCCGTAGGGTGGGGTGGTGCGGGCACCTTGAGCCAGCCTCCTCGCAGGGTCAGTTCCCTCGGGCGGGGGAAGAGTTTGAGCACCGGGAGGGCCATGGGAGGAGGGTTAGGCCCCGGGGGCGGACGGGCAAGACGCTAAGATATGCCCGCCACGCTCTTCCCGCTTGGAACAAAGCCCGGGAGTCCTACATCTATCCTCTTACCCCGTCTCACACCCATGGTTCGCTCTACCCTTGGCCTTCTCTTCCTCGCCGCTGCGGCGCAGGCGGTTCCCGAAGGCTTCACCATCCACGACTTCGTGGGCACGCCCCAGGAGCCGGAGTTGTATCCGACCGCCCTCTCGGCCGCCGCTAACGGGGATCTTTATATCTCCTCCGACAAGAACGGCTCGCTCGGCCACACGCCCGGTCTCGGACGTATCCTGATTGCGCGCGACACTAAGGGTACTGGCGTTGCCGATACGATGATCGAGTTCACCAAGGTCGACAGCCCGCGCGGCGGCCACATCCTCAACGGCTCCTTCTACCTGGTCCACCCGCCCTTCCTCAGCGTCTATCGCGATAAGAACGGCGACGGCAAGGCCGACGAAGAGATCGTCCTCGTCGAAGGGCTCGGCGGCGGCATCGAGCACCCGCGCGGCGCTGACCACACCACGAACAGCTGCCGTATGGGTATAGACGGCTGGCTCTACATCGCCGTGGGCGATTTCGGCGCCGGCCTCCTGAAAGACATGGACGGGGCCAAGGGTCGCGACGGCAAGCGCGTCACGCTTTATGGCGGCGGCGTCATGCGCGTCCGCCCCGACGGCTCGGAACTCGAGATCTATTCGGAGATGACCCGTAATATCGTCGATATCGCGATCTCCCCCGCGATGGACATCTTCTCCCGCGACAACACCAATGACGGCAAGGGCTGGAACACGCGCTTCCACCATTTCACCTCATTGTCGAATCCCGGCTATCCCCGCCTTTACAAGAACTTCATCGACGAGCTAGCTCCGCCCCTCGCCGACTACGGCGGCGGCGCCGGCACCGGCGCGCTCTACCTGAGCGAGCCCGGCTTCCCCGGTGATTTCGGCGAATCTCTCTTCACCTGCGACTGGACGACCGGCACGCTGCATCGCCACCCGATCAAGCCGTTCGAATCCACGTTTGTCGCCCAGCAGGAAACTTTCGAGAAAGGCCCGCATGCGATCGACCTCGAGGTAGACGGCAACTCCAAGCTCTACTTCGCCGACTGGCGCGGGGGCGTCTTTAACTATCAGGGTCCGGGCAAGCAGGTCGGCCTCATCCGTCAGATTCTCCCCGTGGGCACGACGCCTAATAAGTATGTGGACGTGACCAAGGTCGCGGCTTCCGAGCTCCCCGGTCTACTCCGTTCCAAGAGCGCTGTGCAGCGCCTCGAGACTTCCCGTCGCCTCATCGAGAACGACCACGCCGACCAGGCGCCAGCCGTCCTCGCCGTGGCCGCCGACACGAAGGAAGCCGTCTATTCCCGCATCGCCGCCATCTTCACTTACAAGCAGATGCTCGGTGCCAAGGGTAATGCCGCCTTGGTGGAGTTGATCAAAGATGCCGCCGTCCGCGAATATGCCCTGCGCGCGCTCGCCGACCGCACCTCCCAGCTCGAGGGCGTGCCCACGCAGCCGTTTGTCGACGCCCTGAAAGATGCCAACCCGCGCGTCCGTCTGCAGGCCCTCATCGGCCTTCAGCGCCTCGGCGCCAAGGAGTCGTCTGCCGCGATCATCGCCGCCGCCGCGACCTGGCCGACCGATGAGTCCAAACTCGAGGAAGGCGCCCATTATCGTCTGACCCACACCGCGATCAACGCGCTGATCAAGCTCGGCGACGAAAAGGCCGCCCTCGCGGCTGCCACGAATCCGGCTAGTCGCTATATCGCTTTCCGCGTCCTGCAGGCGCTGCACACCGACACTTCCGTCGACGGTGTAATCGCGCTTTCACAGAACAGCGATGACGGCACGCGCATCGGCGCCGTCGGCGCCCTCGCCCGTCTCTACCACGTCGAGAAGCCTTGGAACTACAAGGATTGGTGGAGCACCCGCCCCGACGACCGCGGACCGTATTTCGAGCCGGTCGAATGGTCGGCGACCCCGCGCATCCACAAAGCCATTGAGGCCGCTTATCCCCAGTTGCCGCAGAAGGCGCGCCTAGCCTCGCTCGAGGTCATCGCCAAAAACCGTATTGCGGTCTCCTCGCTGAAACTCGAAGGCATCGATTTGCTGCGCCTCGCGCTGTTCTCCAAGAACCTGCTGCCTTCCGACGTCATCCTGCTCACCGACGCCGCCCTCCAAGCCAAGCGCCCGTGGTCCGAGAAGATTGAATGCTTCAAGGCACTCCATGTGATTGACATCGCCCAAGGGGACAAAGGTGACCCGTATTTCCCGAACCGCCTGAAGATTCTCGGCGCCTGGGCCAAGGATGCTTCCGCCCCTGGCGAGGCCATCCAGCTGGTGAACGAGTTCGTCTATGATTCCGAACGCTTCAAGCAGGTCGGCAAGCTCCGCGCCCTGGCCGACGGCGCCGATGACGCGACCTCGACCATCCTCTGGAAGGCGCTCTTCAATGTGCTCAATAGCCCGCTGTCGAAGCCGGACCAGAAGAAGCAGGTGCAGAACCTCGTGAACAAGAACCCTCGCGACCTCGGCTTCTTCTACGCCATCACGGATCTCAGCCTGACGGGTTTCGACAAGCAGCTCGAGGCCGGCATGAAGGGCGACAACGCCCTCCAGAATAACGCCGCCAAGGCCGCGCTCGAGGCCGGCAAGAAGGCGCTCGCCCGCAAGGGTAAGAAGATCGCGCAACTCGACCTCGCGGATGTCGCGACCGCCGCCCTCAAGGGCCGGGGCAACGCGAAGCAGGGTCAGCAGCTCTTCACCAAGCAGGGTTGCGTCGCCTGTCACAGTATCGATCTCACCGCCGAGCAGAAGGGTCCGTATCTCGGCTCTGTCGGCGTGAAGTTCCCGCGCGAATACCTGGTCGAGTCCGTGCTCTACCCGAGCAAGGTCGTCGCCCAGGGCTTCCAGACCTTCCAGTTCGACATGAAGGACGGGTCGATCCAGATGGGCTTCGTCACGGCCGAGGCCGACGGCGAAATCACGCTGCGTAATATCGCGGGCCAGGTCACCAAGGTGAAGCGCGCCGACGTGAAAGCGGAAAAGCACCTGCCGCAGTCGATGATGCCCGAAGGACTCGCCGCAGGCCTGACCGTCGAGGAGTTCACCTCGTTGATCGAATATCTCTGCACGCTCAAGGCCGTCGGCGGCTGACGCGGACTACGAAGCAAAGTGAAGAGGGCGCCTGCGGGCGCCCTTTTTGTTTGGATAGGGATACTCTGCCTCGGGTAGGGCGGCGATTACCATCGCCGCCGTTCGAAGCCGCGGACAGGGCGCCGTCGGGCGCTTAGTTGGGCATATTGACTTCCTTAATCCGTCCGCGAACGGACGTGATGGCAATCACGTCCCTGCCTCGTGGCATGAACCCAATGGGTAGCCCGAATTCCCGGCTCCCGTGCCCGTCACCTTAGATAATTTCCTAACCGCTAACCGCCAACCGCTTCCACCTGTGACGGGCCGCCTCCGGCGGCCATTATGACGTATCTTCCTATCCGGATACTTAGATGCCCACTTGCCATCCGGCCGGTTCCTCTCTTGTTTCCCTGACCTTATGGCCTCCCACGCCTCCTACACCTTCTCGTCCGAATCCGTCGGCGAGGGCCACCCCGATAAGGTCGCCGATAGCATCTCCGACTCCGTCCTCGATGCCTGCTTCACCCAGGATCGTTTCTCTCGCGTCGCCTGCGAGACCTTGGTCAAGAGCGACCACGTCGTCATCGCCGGCGAACTCACGACCAAGGCGAAGGTCAACTTCGAGGAAGTCGTCCGCGAGGCGATCCGCGAAATCGGGTACGTGAACGACGACGACGTCTTCCACGCCGACAAGGTTTTCATCACGAACCTGCTCACGAAGCAGTCTCCCGACATCGCCCAGGGCGTCGACGAGCGTAAGGCCGAAGGCAAGAAGCACGCCAAGATGGGCGCCGGCGACCAAGGCATCATGTTCGGTTACGCCACCACGGAGACGCCCGAGCTCATGCCGGCCCCAGTGATGTTCGCCCATCGCCTCAACCGCGAGCTGGCCCGCATTCGCAAGTCTGGTGCCAAGGGTACCGAGTGGATTCGCCCGGATTGTAAATCGCAGGTCGCGGTGCGCTATGAGGACGGCATCCCGGTCGCCATCGAGAACGTGGTCATCTCCACCCAGCACACGGCGGATGTCTCGCATCGCCAGATCGAAAAATTCTGCATCGAGCAGGTCATCCGCAAAGTCCTTCCGAAGGGCTTGGTCGGTAAGAAGACCGAGTACCTGATCAACCCCACCGGACGCTTTGTGGTCGGCGGTCCTCAGGGCGATTGCGGCCTCACCGGCCGTAAGATCATCGTCGACTCATATGGAGGCATGGGCCGCCACGGGGGCGGTGCTTTCTCCGGCAAGGACCCGACCAAGGTCGACCGTTCGGCTGCCTACATGGCCCGCTGGGTCGCTAAGCATATCGTCGCTTCCGGCGCCGCCGAGCGCTGCGAACTCCAAGTCGCTTACGCCATTGGTCATCCGGAGCCGACGAGTATCCACCTCGACACTTTCGGCACGGGCGCCGTCGACGATGCGGTGATCCTCGCCGCCGTGAAGCACATCTTCCTTTTCAATCCGGCCGAGATCATCCGCCAGCTCGACCTGCGTCGCCCGATCTACCGCGCGTCCACCCACTACGGCCACTTCGGCAAGAAGGGCCTGCCTTGGGAAGTCACCTCGAAGCTCGAGGCCTTCGTCAAGGCGATCAACCGCAACGTTCGCTAATTTCCCCACCCTCATGCCTCCCAAGAAAACCGCTCGCGCCTCCCAGAAAGGGGCCGATTTCAAAGTCGCCGATCTCAGCCTCGCCGAATGGGGCCGCAAGGAACTCCAAGTTGCCGAGCACGAGATGCCCGGCCTCATGGCCCTGCGCGCCAAGCATGGCAAACGCAAGCCCCTCAAGGGCGTGCGCATCGCCGGCTCGCTGCACATGACAATCCAGACTGCCGTCCTCATTGAGACCCTGGTCGACCTCGGCGCCGACGTGCGCTGGGCGTCCTGTAATATTTTCTCCACGCAGGACCACGCCGCCGCCGCGATCGCGAAGGCCGGCATCCCGGTCTTCGCCTGGAAGGGTGAGAACCTTGTTGAGTATTGGGAGTGCACGATGCGTGCGCTCACTTGGCCCAATGGCGACGGCCCTGAGCTGATCGTCGACGACGGTGGCGACGCCACGCTCCTGATCCACAAGGGTTACGAACTGGAGAACGGTTCGAAGTGGGCCTGGTCTTCGTCGGAATCCGAAGAAGAGCAGATCATCAAGAATCTGCTCAAGAAGGTCGCCAAGGAAAAGCCCGGCCACTGGCATAAGGTTGTGAAGAGCTGGAAGGGTGTCTCGGAAGAGACTACCACCGGCGTGAAGCGTCTCTATCGTATGCTCGAGGAGGGCTCCCTTCTCGTGCCCACGGTCAACGTCAACGATACCGCCACGAAGTCGAAGTTCGACAATCTCTACGGCTGCCGTGAATCCCTCGTCGATGGCATCAAGCGCGCGACCGACGTCATGGTCGCCGGCAAGGTCGCCTTAGTCGTCGGCTACGGCGATGTCGGCAAGGGCTCGGCCCAATCTCTCCGTGGCCTCGGTGCCACGGTGCAGATCGCCGAAATCGATCCGATCTGCGCGCTCCAAGCCGCGATGGAAGGTTACCGCGTCGTGACCGTCGAGGACACCCTCGGCAAGGCCGACATCTACGTCACCGCCACGGGCAATAAGGACATCATCACCCTCGAGCACCTGCTCAAGATGAAGGATCAGGCCATCGTCTGTAACATCGGTCACTTCGACAACGAAATCCAGGTCACGCGTCTCAATAATTGTAAGGCCGCGAAGAAGGACACGATCAAGCCGCAGGTCGACCGCTACACGCTCAAGGATGGTCGCCAGCTCTACATGCTCGCTGAAGGTCGCCTCGTGAACCTTGGTTGCGCTACCGGCCACCCGAGCTACGTGATGTCGACCTCGTTTACTAATCAGGTCCTCGCTCAGCTGCATCTCTGGGAAACGCGTGCGCAGGCCAAGCCCGGCGTCGTCGTCCTCCCGAAGCACCTCGACGAAGAAGTCGCCCGTCTCCACCTCGGCAAGCTCGGCGCCAAGCTGACCAAGCTCTCGAAGGAGCAGGCCGCCTACATCGGCGTGAAGCAGTCTGGTCCGTTCAAGCCCGATAGTTATCGTTATTAAGCGCGGCGTGAAACGCCGCGAGGGTCACGTGGGCAAGGGGGCACGTTGACGCGGGGAAATCAAGAGGGCGCCTGCGGGCGCCCTCTTTGTTTGGGTAGGGATGCGATGACATCGCATCCGCCTGTATCGGGAGGTAGGGATGGCTCTCCGAGCCGTCCGAAGTGAAAAATCAGGGGCGGGAACTTGCCTTGGGTAGGGTCAGCACTGCGTGCTGACCTAGGATTGCCTTGAGGCAGGCTACCTCTGCGTCTGGAGCCAGCGTAAGGCCGCCAGTTCGCCGTCATTTTTCATTTTAGCGAAATACTGGGACTGAATCGATGGCGACAGCTGACCGAACTCCGGGCCAAAGGACCCGGCCAGGGTCCGAATCTCCGACTGCATGGCGTTCAAGGCATCAAGGCGTTCTCCGGCGGTCTGGCCGCCGGGTCCCGCCGCCGTGAGCGGATCAAGCTGCTGGAGGAACTGGCGCTCGATGCTGATGCCCACCAGCTGGTCAATCAGGTAAGGGCCTTGGTCCTGGATGCGCTGGCCGAGGGTGAGCCCGATGATGACGGTGGGCTCAGCGGCATCGAAATCGGCCGAACGGATGAATTCCTGCTGCAGGGATAGGAGGTTCTTTGAGACCTCCGTAATCAGCGTCAAGTGTGGGAGGGTCAGGGAGAACATCGCTGCGCCCGCGGCCGCCTCGGGTTCGTAGCCGGCCTCGAGGTAGGCCTGTTCGGAGCCGGCGATGAGTTGTTGCGAGTAGACGGCGAAGAGCGGGTTGTCCAAGGACTGCAGAAGCGCCGCTCCGGCTGCACCCGCGTCGCCAGCCGCGAAGGCTTGATGGGCCGCGAGGTAATCGCCCATGGAGTTGTCTGGTGCTACCTTGCGAAAGGCAGCGATGGCGCTGGCCTTCTCCTCAGGGGTCTCGCCTCTCAGGGCGAGTTCGAGCTGCGGTAGTGGATTCGTCGGATCCATCGCCGCGGCTTCCCGGGCATATTTGAGATCGTGGAGCAGGCGGGCGGCAACGAGCAGATGGGCCGGCGTTCGGCCTTGATTCTTCAGGAAGGCATCGACCTCCATCTGGCTGAGTTGAGGAACTTTCCCTTCCAGTAAATCTTTAATCGTGATGCCCGTGCGCTTGGGCGGATCTTTTAGCTGAGGAATGATCTCGGCTGCCGAACGCGGCTTGACCGCCGGCGCAGCCCTCGCCGCGACTTCCGCTGGATGGCGGAGTGCTTCCCATTTCTTGCCACGCACAACCCAGACGCCCACGGCCATGAGACCAAGGACGACGGCGATTTGCGCGGAGCGGCGAAGGGGCATCGGATCGAGGTGAGAGTATGGAGTATCAAGTATGGAGTATAGAGAAAAGACAGCGGGGGTCTCGCTGCCATGCCTTGGGTAGGTACGGCTCTCCGCGCCGTCCCTTCGCGGACAGACCTACGAGTCTCAATCGGCTCATCGGCGGGCTCGGAGAGCCCGCTCTACCTAAATAAAAAGGGCGCCCGCAGGCGCCCTTTTGCATTCCACGTGGCCCTCGCGGCGCGTAGCGCCGCGCTCAGATATGGTCCGTCGACCAGGGCTTGCGCAGTTCGCGCGAGAGCATCGCCGTGGCGGTGTCGTCGTCGATGAACTTACCCGCCGCGCCGTCGAACTTGAGCTTACGTCCGGTGAAAATCGCGGCGTTGCCGAGGTGACCGATCGCGGTCGCGTGGTGCGCGGCGAGCGCGTGCGAGACCGGCTTGCGTCGCGACTGGCAGCAATCGACGAACTCCTGGAAGTGATCGGTGGTACCGGGGCAGCGCCAGGCATCCGGGCCGAGGTCCTTTTCGAACAAGCCCTTCTCGGAGGTGGTCTGGCTGCCACGACGGACATACATCGTGCCTTTCTCGCCCGTGAACTTCACGCCCTCGAACTCGCTGGTGACGGTGAGCTGCATGCCGTCGGCGTAGGTGAGGGTGTAGCGGTAATCCTTGTGGGTGTTCCACGGGGCTTCGCGCATCGTGCCCGTGCCTTCGATGGCCACCGGAAATTCAGCGTCTTTGCCGATCGCCCACGCAGCGATATCGCCGTGGTGGCAGACCCAGTCGAGGACCATGCCGCCGCCGAAGTTGAGGTTCCAGCGCCAGTGGAAGTGGAAGACGCGCGGGTCGTATTCCATCCAGGCGGAGGGGCCGACCCAGAGATCGTAATCTACTTCGACGGGCGGCTTCTCGCCGGGCGCGGGCGCGTCGGGCATCTTGTGGGTGTTGGCGTTGGTGCCGGCTTCGACGTGGAGGATCTTACCAAGGGCGCCGTTGCGGACGAGTTCGACCGCCTTGCGGAAATTCGGGGTGGAGCGCTGCCACATGCCCGTCTGCCAGACGCGGCCGTTTTCTTTCACCGTGTCGACGATCTTACGACCTTCGGCGAAAGTCTTCGCGAGGGGCTTTTCGCCGTAGACATCAATGCCGGCACGCAGCGTGGCGCAGCTGATGACGGAGTGCCAGTGATCCGGCAGGCCCATGACGGCGGCGTCAGGCTTTTCCTTCGCGAGCAATTCACGGAAGTCGACGTATTGCTTCGGGGCGGCCATCCCTTTCTTGACGACGGCTTCAGAAGAAGAGGCGAGCACGCGCTTATCGACGTCGCACACGGCGATGACTTGGACGCCTTTCTTGGACATCAGGTTGCGCATGTCGCCGCCGCCTTGGGCTTTGAGGCCAATGCCCACGAGTTGGAGGCGGTTGCTCGGGGCGACGGTGCCGTCCTTGCCCAGCGCAGAGGCCGGAATGATGGACGGGAAGCCGAGGGCGAGGCCGGCGAGCGAAGAGTTTCGGAGGAACGAACGACGATTCAGTTTGGTCATGGGGTGGTAAGAGGGGTAGGACAGGGATAACGGGGAAAACGTTCCGAGGAAAGGAGG
>SESA01000984.1_pt1 | contig 16008 bp, 10 predicted proteins | sample 3171451 | NCBI WGS metagenome assembly SESA01 (sample SAMN06051862, study PRJNA518727) | freshwater metagenome | biome: subpolar coniferous forest; feature: holomictic lake; material: water; isolation source: holomictic Lake 227, 8 m depth | place: Canada: near Kenora, Ontario | collected...
GGCGCGGCGTCTGGCGGATCGCAATCTCAACTTATAAAAATTGCTGATGCGGTCAACGGCGGATCAAGCGCAACAAATCAACCGTTCATACCAAAGCGTGTCGCACAATCTTCCGCGGGAACTGGATCAGCAAGTGGCGGATCACTCACAGGTACCGGTGGTGGACCTGCAACTCCAACAAATGCATCGGCATCATCAACATCTAAAAACACATCAGCCACTGCTGCGCAGAAAGAAATTTCAACAAGCGCTGGCACCGTGCGCAGAAACGGAAATGGCGCAAATGACTCGGGAATTCCAAGCGAAACCGATAGTGCCAGCGGCGCCGCAACGGCCGGATCCAAGTCCGCAGGTGGCGCGTCGGCAAGCGCCAATGGAACAACGTCTACTCGAACAACTCCAGAGACCGACGCGGGAAATCGCGGCGCCAAAAAAGATGACGCCACAAACGCCGGCGCAACGGTTCAAGATCAAGAGCGCGTGAAAGAAGGGTTGCTCACTTCGCAACCAACTCCGCAACCTGTTCCGCGCGCTGAATCAACCGCGACCGAAAACACAATTCCACTTCCTGATGTTCCCGCAACTGAAAATGAAAGCGGCGACGCCACGCCCGAGTCTTCACAATCAGCCGCGCAATCCAAGTACGCGCCGTTGCTTGGCTATTGGCGCCAGGTTGATCCCACACAACATGATCCTGATTTTGCGCCCGGTGGATTTGATCAATCCATTCTCGCTATTCGTCCCACTCAACGATCAATGCAGATCTATCGAAGTTGGGGAAAGCCCACGCAACTTGTCATCGCGGCGGAGTTGCGTGCCACCTTTGATTTGAACAATGGAGTTGTGATGACGGAGAATCCGTCAACGCCATGTCGCTTTTCACCAACCGCGCTTGAGTTGCCGGCGCAAGCAAATCAAGCCAAAAAACGCGTAATTCCCCCTACCCACGCATTGCCCTACAACGCGACATGGAGCGTTGAAAAAGATGGCATGTTGCATATGGACGGCAAGTTGTATCAACGTATGAACCGATCAGAATTTGAATCCGCGACACAGACAAAACCTGTGAACGCGCCAAGCGTGAACGTCAAGGCTTCCAATTCCACGGCAGCCACCAAACAATCGGACATGCCCACAGGCGGCGTGGATTTCTTTGGCACGCGCGTGCGCGGAAAATATGTTTGCTTTGTGTGCGACATCAGTGGTTCCATGGAGGGCGACAAACTCATCGCACTGCGCGCGGAACTGACGCGCACCATTCAAGCCATGCCCGCGGGCACCCACTTTGAAGTGATTTTCTTCAGCAGCGACGCATACGTGCTTGAAGCAGATTGGATTCTTGCGGGCACGGCCAAGGCCCGCGAGTTCCTGAAAAAAATTCAAGAAGTTGGCGCTGGCGGTGGAACGGATCCCACCAACGCGTTGAACTACGCGTTCACAAAATTAAATCCAATTCCACATGAACTGTTCCTACTCACCGACGGTCACTTCGGCGCTGATCCATCTACTATTTTGCAGCAGTACAACGGCGGTGCTGATCAGACACGCATTCACACCATTGGTCTTGGCCAAGACGTGGACTCCACGCAGCTTGAAGAAATCGCCAAGAAATATGGCGGGCAATACCGCGGCATCGCAGGGCAAGCCGCGCCGCCGCAAATGCCTCCAATGCCAGGTATTCCTGCGAAAAAACCCTAATTCCCCTAAGGTGCGTCGTAAGAATCATTGCCTCTTACCGCACATTTTTAGCGCAAGTCTTTCTTGAACACCCGGGCATTGCACTGGCGAAAATCACAATGTGTTGAACGCGCAATTTACTGAGCCGTCGCAACACCGTCACGAATCTCGTCGCGATAAATTCCATCGCTCATTTCAATTGGTGAGACTTCATAGGCGAACCCTTTTTCAGCGATCAGACTTCGAACGGGACCGAACGCGCGATGTGAATCGGGCGCCACCTTCAAACTCACCACATGATTTTTTGTGGAGAGATGCGCAAGCAATGCGCGCAATGGTTCCTCCCACTCACGCGCGCCTTCTTGGCCAACTTCAAGCCCGCCCTTGGCAAGCAAAGGAACATGGCGCTCAATCCATTGACCACCTCCACGAAAGCATTCATGGATCACACTTTCTGGGTGCGCCGCCATGTCCACTGCGTTTGGATTCCATTCGCTCCAGCGAGTGCACGGATCATCAATGGAACCTACCCACGGATTGATCCAGTACACACGGTCCTTCCACAGAATCACTTGCACAGGAAGCAACCCCTCCACTTCCCGCTTGCGAGGCGTGCGAACTTTCTTGTCCAGAGTCGCCGCCTCGGTCTGAAGGTCGCTTTCAAGCCGCTTTATTTCAGAGCGCAAACTTGGCAGTTCAACCTTCAATGCCTCTTTGCGCTCGGCGCCACTTTTCAAAATTGAAGCCAATTCCTGCATTTTTTTATTGGTGTTCGTGTTGGCGTCGCGCAACGATGTCAATTTTCCAGACGCCATCAATGACTCAGCCTCGTCCGGATTTTTTTTCTCGGCATCAGCCACCATGACGCGCAGACGTTGCAACGCGGCGCGCTCTCCTGCCAATGGATCGGCGTCAACAACCTGCTTGCGCGCGTCCTGCACAACATTTTGCGCCTCGCGGGTTCCAACCAGAATGGCAACATTGATGCTGATAAAAATAAATAGGCCGAATGTGTTGCACACTGTGTCAAGCAACAAGTACAAGCTGTCGGAATCCTCTCCCATTCGCTTGCGACGGCTCATGGCTTTGTGTCCTTCGCCGCTGGTCGGAAACGTTCGCTGGTGTACGAATCCTCTTCGATCAAATCAAGTCCCCGCGGAAGGATTCCAAGTTCAGCGTCGTTGGAAAATGTCTGGGAAATATCACGCCACATGGCAACGCCGCTTGGCTTCACCACAAAGAGCAATGTTCGCTTGGTTGGATCGGGCAAACTGCCAATCCATTGCTTCAACAATGCCGCGGCCGTTGCGGGATCGTTTAGCGGAATAGCCAACGGTGAATCTTGTTCTGAATTTGTGCCCGCAACCAACTGGGCGCCCGACACTTCTATGATGACAGGCTTGCGATCATCCTCCGCCAACAAATAAGTCACTCTGCGGCGCAATCGCGATGAAGCCAAGCGTTCCTCCAATTCATCGCGTTGACGTATCAACTCCGCAGCCTCGATGGCGCTTGGATCGGCGCTGGAAAGCGCGACCATTTCACGGACTTTTTCCTCAGTTTTTTGTTTCTCCGCGGTCACTCGTTCTCGACGCTCCAATTCACTACGTAAATCTTGGCGCAGAGCTCCGCGCACCATGGCTTGATTGGGTGAATGTGTTTGCGCCAACCGATCCAAGCGTTGCTTTAAAACCCCCGCCGCGCTGGCCAACTCCGCGCGGCTCTTTCCCACATCCACTTTAGATTGCGCCACCTCCGCCTCCACGGCTTTCGCAGCGGAGCCAACCTGTAAAATCAACACCATGGTGATCACAATGGTCACGCCAATCGTGCACATCATCACATCTTGAAACGAGAAAAATGAAACCGGATTCTCGCTGCTTTGGCGCGACGGTCTCATGTCAGCCAACATCTCCCGACACGCGCACGCGCCCGGTCACATTGCGCGCGCATTGATCGCGGCACTCATCCATAAATTGATCATCGGCGCGGCGCAAAAATGTGAGCAACAAATGAATGGTCAGGGCCGCAAGCAAACTTTCGCCCGTGGTCACAAAGGCCGTGTCCAATCCACCAATGACCTGCGTCAACTGCCCCGTGATTGCGGTCAGATCGGAATTTTTATTGCTCAACACGCCGCCAAATTTGCCGATGGCCTGCGTGAGTCCGGCCACTGTTCCAATGAAACCAAGAACTGGAATAGCCCAGATAAAACCCTTCACAACCACATATCCGCCGTCAATCTGCAATTCCTGATTGTCAGCGCGGTGCTGCATCATTTCATCAATGTCACCAACCCGACCCACATTGCGGATGGAGCGCAACACGCTGGTCACTCGGTTGAGATACATGAACTGCTCCACGCCCTGCACGCGCGATTCGATCGCATCGACAACCTGCATCGCGTTGCCACGCGCGATGCTCCACTCGGGATCGCTCGGCGAGAAAAGAATTTCAAACGCCTTGCGCTGCCCAGCAATCTTCAAGCCCTTGATGGTCAACATGCTCACGCTCCATGTGCTTAGAAACATGATCAAAATGGGAACGCGCTCAAACGCGGTGAGATATTTCCAAACTAGAACGCCCGCGCCTGAATCGCGAAAGAGGAACGCAGGCGTGTACACAATCAACATCAACATGATGCCGCCTAATAAACTGCTGCTCAACGCTGGCGTGGTGAACGATCCGCTGGGAAGCGATAGACGCGCTTCGATATCAACCGAGGCATAACGCAACAATGGAACGTTGCGCGATGACATGTCCATCGAAGTGTTTGTTGAACTGGCCTGGCTTGAATTGTTTTTCATTTGGTGGCTCCTTGAATGAAAATAAGTTGTGGTGATTGCGGAATTGGATTGGGCGTGTCTTGAATAAATAAAACTTCATTCTGTTCAATTCGGATGGGGAAAAACCGCCATTTCCCATCAGTCGACTTGCCCACAATCAGCGCGTCTTTTCCGTTGGCAATTCCTCGAGACGCGTAGGCGCCATTGTTCGGAGCCATCATGACTCCAACGAAGCCGGCGGGCTTCATGCCTTCATCCAAAATTTGATCGCGCCTCTTGGCGGCCTTCATGAGCTCGGAAATCTTTGGCATGGATGACAACGATTGCAACGCCAGATTGCGAACATCCTCCGAGCGCGCCGCTTGATCACTGGCAGACACGACAAAGGGATCCGTGGCGGCAACTGATCGCTGCGTTTCAAGTGAACGAACCCACTTGGCGGCAGCCGCGTCCACTGGATCGCTTTCTTGCGCAAACACATCAAGCCATACGTTCCACAAGTCTCGTTGCAAATGCCAAGACAGAATTGGATTGCTTGGTTGCAACGCGGCTTCTTTGGCAAGCAAGTCAAACCAGATATCACGGGCGCTTTTCCAAGAAGCCTTTGGTAAATCGGTCGTCACTTGCACCAACATCTGCGATGGTGGCCACAGTGTGTTGCCACCCAATTGCTTCCCTTTCAATGGCGCGCGATCTTTTAATTTTTCCGCTGGCACAATTAAATCATTTTTTGATTGCACCGCTTGAGCCCACACATTTCCAAGTTGCGCAGTGCGCTTGCGATATATTTTTCTTCCCTCATCAAGCGATTGCTCACCCAAATTCACCCAGCCAGATTGATTCAACCACGCCGCGGCCGCAGCGCCAATTCCCTCGGCATTTGCGCTTGAATTCAGGGTTCGCTTGCACAAGGCCTGCATCAATTCCGCGGCCTCTTGATGTGGACTATATGGATAGTCCAAAAGATATTTGGAAAGCAATGGCTCCAGCGAGCGCGCCGTGCCCGCGTCTCCAAAATCAACGTCATTCAATCCGCCAACCGCCCCTACCCGTCCCGCCAAAATTGCTTTCATCATTTGCGTGCGCCACGCTTCAACACCAACTCCACCTTCGGCAACTTTCAATCCGTGTTCATAGGCCGCCAACTTTTTTTCTCGGTTCAAAAGATCAGCGGCCACAGGCAACAGCCGCACGTACAGATCTCTGTACGCAGCCTCACTGGACGGAATTTTTTCAACCGAGCGCAAGAGTTCATTTGCGTCGGTGTACAACTTTGCATTTTGCTCCGCTTGTTCGCGCAAACGCATTGCGTTCAACGCCATGGCTTGCAACGACTGGGCAATGGTCTGCGCGTCGCGGTTATTTGCAACAGCGCTTGCGGCTATTTTCGCGCCATCAACAATCGATTGATATTGCGCCGCACGCTGTGTCCACGCAGCAGGATTCACTTGCTCTGTAGAGCTCAAGGGCGTCAACGCATTCAGCGCAACTTCTAGGCGCATGAATTCTGCGCGCGCTTGATCTTGCGACACCGTTCGGCTGGCATCCGCTTGACTGGTCAGTTGATCCGCGGCGGCCATTAATTGCGCCTGCATTGATTTGGGAGCGCGCGCCGACATTTGTTTCAACTCCGCCGCCACTTTGTCAAATTCCACAGGATATGCAGGGGTTTTTGACAAAACCGCCGCGCGGTCAATGGCTTCTTGCGCCAACTTTATTTCAGCTTGCTCACTGGCCAGCGCGGCCGCAACCTTGGCGCTGACCGCGGCCACTTGCGGGGCGCTTGATAAATCCGCGTGCGACTCTTTCCAACTTGCCAACGCCTTCATCGCCGTGTCAGGTGAGCCTGCGAGCAACATGGAATCCACTTCGCGCGCAATTGTATTCACTTGCTCCAGAGATTCTTGCCAGCGCACCATCCACCACGCGGCGGACACAAGCGCAACCGTGGCCATGGCCACCGCGATACTTCGGCGCGCAAATTTTCTTCGCGCGGCGGCTTGATGCGCGTCTTTGATCGCGGCAATTCTCATGAGAAGCTGCGGCGGCAAAGTGGCGTCAACATTTCGCGCCGCCGCCACGCACATTGAAACCTCCTCGAACGGTTTCGCTTGGTCCAGCGCCAACTCCAAACGTCCAATCGCGTCGCGCTGGCTACTTGCGCGCTGATCCTGCGCGCGTTGCGCATCCAGCAATTGCAAACTTGCAGCCGCCGATTGCCGTAAATCTTCATCAGGCTGAAACTCTGCAATTGCCGCTTGCCAAAGCAGACTTGCCTGGCGCAACGCGACAAGATCCATTCCCGTCGCGGCATTGTGCATGTCGTGACATGCGTCGCGCGCGGCTTTTTCAGCGAGGCGCGCCTTCGCCGCCAACGCGAATGTTTTGAACCGCGCGAATTGTTCTTGATACTCGCCAGTCGCGCCGCCACACACGTCGACCAACTGTGAAACAGCGATCGCCAATGCATCATCTTTTTCACGCAGCGCATCATCAACAAGTGGAACCAACTCCGCCAACGCCTCGCGTTGAAGGCGCGTCATGGAGCGCAACCATTGCGGATTTCTGGGATCAAGATCGACCAACTCGCGCACCACTTGCAAACGCTGGGCCAACGGCGCGCGCTGCAGCGACAACAATCGGTGTCTGGATTCCACCTGCTCCAGCGAATGAAAGCGCGACCACGCATCGGAATATGACTCAAGCAAACTTTGATCAATGCTTGGCGGCGCGGCGACTTTGCACACGCGGCACAATTCACTCCACTGCGCGAACATGCCTTCAAGCATCAATCGCTGGGACGATTGGGCCAAATCCAAAGCCTCGCCAAAACTCACCGCTTCCGCGAACAATCCAGTAAGAATCCAGCGATGGCAGATGCTTAAATTTTTGTTGGCGCCATCCACGTTGCGCGCAAATTCCTGCGCCACTTCCGTCACCACCATGTGATCAGGTTGCGTCCGCAGCACCAATTGGCGAATTGCCTCCACAACTTCACGGTCATTCATGCTCATGCGCTGGCTCCGCTTCGCATTGCAAGCCACACCAACACGCCAACAACTATGAATGTTGCGATGAACCATTTCCACACGCCACTGCTCGCCGATTTCTCCGCCACGCGCCGGACTTCAATCACCGCATCTGCAGAATTGAATTTGCGTTCCTCACCCGCGTCACCCGTTGCGTTGATCGCGCCAGTGACGCGACTCTGCCGCTCAGTTGGAGCAGCCAATTTCACTGGCGCCTTCCAAACCATATCGTCGCCAACTTTTGTTTTCACACGTGGTTGATTCTCCACCACATGTTGCGCGACTGAACTTGCAGCGACGACATGTCCAAGCCGCGCTCGTTGCGCCAACGGCCCAGTCGGCTTGCCCGCCAAAGTTCCGCTACCAACGCGAAGAATCCAAGCGCTCTTTTCATTCTGCGCCGCCAATTCTGGCTCGCGCTCATCCACAAAACATATTTTCACGCTCGCGTCGCTTCCAAGAGCAATCGGCCGCGTGGCAAATGTGAATTGCCACCGTTGCGCCTGCGGCAAAAGTGCCATCATTTCAGCGCAAAGACGCAGTTTTTTACTTCGCGCTGGAACCACAAGCCACACGCCAATGCCACTTTTCATAACCACTTCTAAAACACTGGCCGCCCAACCCGCGTCACCAAAAACACGTTCCCAAGTGTGAAGCGGCGCATCCTCACGCGCCAACCGCGCCGGCAATTCGCCACCACCCAATTCGCGCGCCGCTCCAATCCATTCCCGAAGCCACAGCGAATCATCCTCTAGCAACGCGGCTGGATCCGAATCATGCATCGCGCGCGCGTCCACAACTCGATGATGTGAAAGCCTGTTCGTTCGCCCCGTGTAATCCATTCCACTTGGAGCAATGTGGCTCAGCACCTCCAAGCGCTGCCCCGCGCATTCCACTTGTCGAAACGCGCACAATATTTTTTCTTCAATAGTTGCATCGCTCCACGCGTTGGGCAAACCAGAAAGTCGGCTCAATGTGTCCGACATGGCCCGTGGCATTCCGCCAGTGCGGCCCGCCACGGTGTACCCGCTGCCACCATCAAGTCCGCGGGCAAGAGATGTGTGAATCAACTCTGAATTCATGTCCACAGCGACGCATTCGCAAGTGCGTCGACCTCCAATGGCAAAGTCGTCAACAATGCAACGCTTGCCCATTGCGGACAAATTTCCGATGGACGCACGCCCGCACCCTGAAGAGCACCGGCGCCAGCAATAGAAGTTGCGCAAGGTCCAAGCGCGGAGCAAGGAACAATCAACACCCGCGAACTGGCCGCGCGTACGGCGGTCATAAATTCTGGGCACGCGCTTTCCAAAAGTGGCCGCAACGCGCGATCCATTTTCTTCAACGCGGCAAAATCAAGTCCGCCATTTGGTAAATACGGCTCAACACTCAAATCTATTTTGGCGCCTGCGCTCCACGCATCGGCTTTGGAAAGCACAAGAATCAACGGCACATCCAAATGATCCGCTGCGTGGCGACTGCGATGATGTCGAACGCGCGCGAACGTTTCCGTGAGCACCAAGTCCTGTCGAATGTTCACGCCGCCGCTCTCGGGCATGCGCGTCGCCGCGCGAAATCGCGGATCTTGCGTTGGATCAAACACAAATAAAATCGCGCGGCTTTGGCTTAAGTGGCGCGTGACAGGTTGCGCCGATTCGTCCGCGCCGGGCAAGAAATGCTCGCCCGCGTTGTCATACAACACAACAAGTGACGCGCCTGGAATTGTTGACTGATCAGTTTCAAGCGTGTCGTCCAAATTGTCACCACGGACTTTTGCGCCCATTGCATCAGTGCTTCTTGAGTGCCCAACATTTGCGCCCGCTCCAACATGCAGCGTGAAGATCAGCGGCAACGGCAGCGTTTCATCTTTGCCCTTGATACGCACCGTGCGATACAACAACGCGTCACCAGCAATTTCCGTCTTGGCCAAACGCACGGGCTCATTTGAATCTGGCGCGCCAAACAAAATATTCTCATCGCGGTGCAAACGAGCGTTCAACTTGGGTTCCGTATCCACCATGCAAGCCCCCGCACGCGCGCGCTCGCGGCGCAACCCCCACGTCATTGCCGCAAGCAAATGGCTCTTGCCACAACCCGGAGCTCCCACCACGCTGATAAAAGTGCTGGGCAACTCAATCATGGCCCGCGGAAATTCAATTCGACAGCGCGGACACGCCACACGCGTGCATCGCGCGCCCTCCGGATCAAGCGCGGCGCCACCCATATCAAATCGAGTTGGAAGAAAACGCAACTGCTGCGCTGGCCCCGCCACAGGATCACCAACAAGCCGCGAATCCTCGGCCACAAACAAAACCTCGCTTGGTGAAAATCCAACTCGGCAACTTGGACAATGCACGCGCTCCATGAGCGCGCGCGGTTGTCTGAAAAGCGAATTTTTCTCAAGCGCGCAATGGACCGGCATATCGCGATCGTACACTGCGACATCTCATTCTTGACTTGCTATCTTTTCAAGTTCGTCAGTCCATTCACTTGTTCAATTCGTCAAGTTCATAGCCAGTCCACATGAATCAGAAAAAAAGTTGGACCATTCCATTTCTGATTTTGTTTGCGTGGTCCATGTCAACAATCGCAAAGGCCCAGGAAGTCAGCATCACGCTTCAATCTGGCGAAGTGATTCGCGGCACGTTGATCAGCGAAATCAACGGCGTGGTTGAAATCAATCATGCAATCCTGGGAGATTTGAAAATCAAACGCGATTTGATCACAAGCATTTCGCCCATTCCTACAACTGAATCCAATCCCTCTTCAAAAACACCAACTCCCGTTTCCACATCCCAACGTCACGCGCTCACAGATTTCACCAACCCAAATACCGCCAACGAATCCATGCCAACTTCCACCGCTCCAAACGATGTCGACGCATTGGCAAGCCGATCCGTTGCGCACGCGGGCACCTCGCGTTATTTTTATAACAACTCAACTGGCGCGCTGGATAAGGGAAGTTTGCTGCGCACTCAACCCGCGCATGTTGAACCAACCGTTGCCCCAATTGCCAAGAACCCTTCCGATTGGAAAGGCCAAGTTGAATTGAACGCCACATTTGTTTCCGCCGACAATACGCAATTGGATTTACGAACCGCGGCGCAAGCCGTACACGAAACAGACAACGACCGATTCAAGGCCTACGCCGAGTATTACTTGCGAACGCTTTCCACAAGCGGTTCGGGAATTGGGTCCGTCACTGACAACAACTTGCTCACCAACATCACGTACGACCATTTCCTAAATCCAACTCCGTGGTTGTGGTTTACCAAGGGCCAATACCAATATGACGCGAATCAAGGTTGGGAAAATAGACTTCAAGGATGGGGCGGAATGGGATATCGTTTTTTCGACAACCCAAATTTTTTATTGCTCACTGGAAAACTTGGATTGGGCGCCACGCATGAATTCGGCAGCGTCGACACCACCCAGCCAAGCGGCTACGCGGAAATTGCGCTGGGATGGCAAATCAGCGAACGGCAAAAGTTGTCGCTGTCTACTTATATCGCCCCCGACCTCTCCAATTTCGAAAATTATTTTGTGCAAACCCGATTTGAGTGGAGCATGAAACTGGATATTTTCAGCGGATTGAGCTTGATCACCGGTCTGCGCAATGATTATCAAAGTCAACCTGCCAGCAATTCCAATGGCAACGATTTTCGCGGATACGCGGGCTTGAAATTGGAATTTTAAGTTCACGGCTGCTCAATTTCTTAGCCCGTAAAGAGATTGATCACGGTTATTTATTTTTGTAAAAGTCATTGCGCACAACACACCCGAAGAAAGCCTTGCTATCTTCTGTAAAGAATTCTGAACCTCTGCAACCGATGGCTTCGGGGCACTCATCACGCGTTTCAAACTGTTCACTAACTGATTCCGCCACTGTTTAAAGGAAAGAAAATGAGCAAACTCTACAACTGCGCTTTCGGTTGTTTCATAGTACTTACAGCAGCTTTTTCAACCATCGTCATGGCCGATGAAGTTCTGATCACGTTGCAATCTGGCGACGTGATCCGCGGCACGCTGATCAGCGATGCCAACGGAGTCGTTGAGATCAAACATCCAAATTTGGGCGACTTGAAGATCAAGCGCGAATCAATTACCAAAATGGTGCCAGCACCCGCCGTGCCCACCGACCCCACCGCAAAGACAACTCCACCCGCACCTGCGGACGCTGCTGCTGCTGCTGCGACAACCGCAACACCACCGGCCGCCGGGACTGTTGCCGCAACCACCGCTCCAGCAACGGCACCCGCGCCTGCAACTCCCGCTCCAGCTGCCCCCGCCGCTGAACCACACAAGCCGCTTGACATGGTCGGAACATTGCAAACGCCCCCACCGGCTGAGGATCCAAATGCCCCAAAGTGGAAAGGCCAAATCGAACTCAACGCAACTTTTGTCTCCGCCGACAACACGCAGCTTGACATGCGCGCCGCCGCGCAGGCAACGCGTGAAACCATCGACGACAAGTTAAAGGCCTACGCGGAGTACTACCTGAAGACCTTGGCTAGTTCTGGCAGTTCTGGTTTTGGCGATGTGACCGACAACAATTTGCTCACCAACGTCACCTATGACCGATTTCTGAATCCAACAAAGTGGTTGTGGTTCGGCAAGGCGCAGTATCAATATGACGTGAATCAAGGCTGGGAAAACCGAATTCAAGCATGGGGTGGAATTGGATACCGTTTTTATGAGGATCCCAAAGGCTTCTCACTCACAGGCAAACTTGGATTGGGTGCCACGCATGAATTTGGAAGCTCCGACATTACCGAGCCCAACGGCTACGCGGAAATTGCGCTGGCGTGGCAAATTAGCGATCGACAAAAATTAAACTTGTCCTCATACATTTCTCCAGACCTTGCCAATATTCAAAACTTTTTCGTGCAAACCCGCTTGGAATGGAGCATGAAACTTGACATATTCAGTGGCTTAAGTCTGGTGGCTGGCTTGCGCGATGATTATCAAAGTCAACCCGCCAACAACGCAACTGGAAATGATTTCCGTGGCTACGCCGGTTTGAAACTGGAATTTTAATTTCATAAACTCATTCAAAAGGAACTCAAATGAAAATTATTGAAGAATTCAAAGCGTTCGCAGTCAAAGGCAATGCCATGGACTTGGCCGTCGGCGTCATCATTGGCGCTGCGTTTGGAAAAATTGTGAACTCAATCGTGCAAGACATGATCAATCCCGTTTTGGGAATGTTGATTGGCGGCGTTGACTTGTCGCGCTTTCAAGTGGTGCTGAAGAAAGCCGTCGTGGCGGATCCCGCGGCCAACATCGCCGCTGCGCCTGAGGTGGCCATCAAGATTGGTTCATTCCTGAACATGTGCATTGAGTTCTTCATCGTGGCATGGGCGGTGTTTCTGTTGGTCAAGGGCTTGAACAAAATCGCCAATATGAAGCCGCAATTGCCTAAATTATAATTACGGCTTGAAACTCAATACCAACCCAAATTCCATGGCAATTCAAATCATTTCTACTATTCCAAAATAATTGTTCTTTTAACTGATAATTTTTTACACATGAAGATTTAATTTCTGCAAAGATTCCGCTATGTCACGACGTCAACTACCAACCTCAGAACCCTTGCTTGAAGAATGCAGGACTGCCATGCAAACATTGCAAGGCGCGTTGTTGGCACTTATCAAGGCCTGCGGCGCCGAGCAAGACCATGCCTTCGCGCTTTCGCAGCGACTGAACATTGATAAAAGTTTGGCGTGGCGCATCATGCGTTTCGCCAAGGAACACGATGTGAACCAAGCGGTTGAATATCTTCCAGGTGATTCGGGACTAAATATATTCATCAATAAATGCCAACGCGGCTCTTCAACGCGTGACGCAACCCAAATCGCCCAGCAGGCCACCGCTGAATTAAGTTCTCTTGCCAAACGTGTGGGCGGAAGCCGCAACGCATTTAAAAATATATTGTTGCAAAGCGGAACAAGTCCCGCTCGCTCCATGTCCCAAATCGCGCTACGCAAGCAGGCGTTCATGGCCAACGAAGCCATTTGGGGAATTCGCGCAAGTGTGCGTTGGAGATGCGTGATTCAGTTTCCTGCCAAGGACCCAGCCCTTGTGGATGTTGTGAGTGGCGACGCTTTCATTGGCCTCACTCGCTTGCGCAGCAATGCGAGCTGGCCTCTCTTTCAACACTCAATTTTTGTCTACGAAAATAATAATGTCAAACATCTGCAGCGAGTTTCGAGGGCGGTGGATACAAAAAATACCGACGAATTTCCGCTGCTGAGTGCGTTTAACACCTTGCCCATTGATCAATTAATACGACAGCAAACCGCCCAAAAAATTACTTGGTCTTTACCTATGGGTTCGGTTGGCAAAGAAGCTTCCACCAATTGCTTCTTAGGTGAACTCTCCCACCCTCAACTAACGGAACCGTTGGCCTCGCTCACTCGACTGGATTTACCCGTGGAAGAAGCCGTGGTTGATATTTTTCTGCACAACTCACTGCTGAAAGAAACACCCATGAACGCTTTCTTGTTCAACTGCATGACTGGTGGTGGCATGGGTGTTCCAGAGCCAAACAGCGAAAGTGATCTCATGCCACTAATTGAATCGGTGGAAGCGTTGCCGCAGGCGCATCACTGGCCCGTGAAATCCATTCCTATGTACAGCGACGTGATAGAAACTTTATTCAAGGCACAACCGTTTGCGCAAAGTGAATTCACGCTGCATCGCATCAGCATAAAATATCCAGCCATTCCAACCGCGTTGGTCATGAAACTCTCTGACAAGCCGTAACCTTGGCATTTTAAAATTTGGTCAGAAATCATTCGCTTGCATCGCGCGCCAATGCGCTACGGCACCAACGCTGAAACTATTTTTTCTGATCTCTATGCGTGATCAACGGGCGCCACCATGCCCACAACGCCGCGCGCTCTTCTTGAGCAACCTCGCTGGCTTCCATGGCAAGCCATGCGAATTCATCGATGCGTTTCTCGCGTGCGGCGCCAACTGTGTGATGCAATTTCTCAAGCACATCGGCGGCGCGATTCCACGCCGAGATATTTGTTGGCAGCGGCAACGCGGCGATTTGCTTGGCCGACAATTTCAACGCGTGTGGTGAAAGACCAGCGCCGGCGTGTCGCCACCATGCCTCCGCGCTTGTGGCGGGCGAAAGCACAACCGCAAGAATGCGCCATAAATCAGCGCGTTTATTCGGCACAACGCGAATCAACGGAACGCTTGGCGCCATGTGGCCGGTCGTGTCCACCACCGCTTCAAGCGCCTTGGTCTGCACGGCAACCAACACCTTGGGCCTCTTGGCATCGGCAAGCCAATCCTTCATATATGGATCATCCGCAATCGCGCGCTCATTCGCCTCTGGGTGCTTCCACACTTTTCCAAGCAAGCGCACGGGTCGATCACCCCACATGCAATGCGCCCAATCAATCAAGCCCGTGGTGACAATGCGAAGACCGTGGGAACTTTTTGAATCTTTGATGGCGCCACGCAGGCCGTAATACTGATCGCGAAAATCCGCGGCCACGCGCGCGCGATCACCAATCACGCCGTGCGGCCGCTGTTTCATGCGCGGAACGCCGGCGTGCGCCGCCATGGCCGCGCTCCATCTTCCTTGCCACGCAGACCACGGCAAAGTCAACGCGGGCGAAGGCAACACGCGCAGTGAATGTCCATGATTTTTTCGCACCGCATGGTCAGCGATATCAGTGGCAGCAATGTCAGTGGCCGCAATACCATGAACCGAGCGCAATGCATGCTTGCCTTTTACCTGCGCGCCAGATTTTTTCGCGGAGCTTCTATGGTTCAAGGCGCCCCTACTTTGCAAACTTGCAAACGCAAGTATGGCAACATGCGTGGACGCGCTGGCCCAGCGTTGGCGTTCAAAGTAAATGCATTCAAGTTGCGCCAGTTTGCCAACGCCCTCACGCACCAAGTGCGCATGCGCGGCGGACAACACGCTGACTGGTTCAATCATGGCCATGCGACCACCAGGCTTCAGTGCTTGCGCGCCCAACAATAAAAACGCGCTTGCCATGTCGGCGTACCCGCGCACCGCGCCGTCAAAACGCTCCACAAGTTTCTGCGCGCGCCGGCGGTCCACAACGGTTGCGCCAATCAATTGATTCAGAAACGGCGGATTTCCAAGCACAATGTCGAACGCGCCTTGAAGATTTTTTTCAAAGAGCGCGTCGCCCACGCGCACTTGCCGCGAAAGTTGGCGCGCGGCCGCGGGCGACAAGCGCAAAAAATGCGCAAGCCTTGTGCGCGCAATGGAAACCGCGATTGGATCAATGTCAACGCCGTGCATGCCACGCGCAATAGCGGACTTGGAGCATCCTGTTCGCACCAACTCACGCGCTGCAGCAATGAGAAGATTTCCGCTACCGCACGCAGGATCCAAAATAGTTGGGCACGCGCGCGGCGCTCGCTCTTTCAACCATGGCTTAAGTGAAAGTTCCACCAGCACATCCGCCAGAATCATCGGCGTGTAAAAGGCGCCAAGTTGTTTGCGACGACGCGACGTTTTT
>SESA01000985.1_pt1 | contig 15990 bp, 36 predicted proteins | sample 3171451 | NCBI WGS metagenome assembly SESA01 (sample SAMN06051862, study PRJNA518727) | freshwater metagenome | biome: subpolar coniferous forest; feature: holomictic lake; material: water; isolation source: holomictic Lake 227, 8 m depth | place: Canada: near Kenora, Ontario | collected...
ATCCGGTCCTGCTGGATCATTTCAGCATACGACATCGCAAAGGAGTCGTGCAGGAACCGCTTCACTTTACTCGCCTCAACCATGGTGCGGGATCCTCGGCACCCCTTCCAATGCATTTCCCGTCCACCGTTCTTGATGTATCCAAGGGACGTCTCTGTGAGGGTAACCATGTCCACACCAAGCTCGGGAACGGTTAGCTCACCTGTGTCGTAGTCGAGGACAATGGGGTCAATCTGGTCCACGAAATACCAAAGTTCCAGGCGAGGTCGAAGGAACCTGTGCATGGTCTTCCCACCAAAGTCCGACTTCCATGCCTGGACCTGACCGCTGAACCTGAACTTACGGTTCAGCTTGTGCAGGTTGTTGCAGGAGAACCACTCTTTCAACTCAGACGAATAGGACTTGATCAGTCCCATGTCTGCAATGTCAGCGTTGTATTCGGGCAGCTCAACCACACCGGTATCATAGAAGGTAGTGACGGGGGATCCGTCTTCGTTGAATCCCCAGATGACCTTCTTGTTCCAGGGGGTGTCCTCCCTCGCGCTGCCCCAGAACTCAGGCGGCTCAACGCAAGCAGACGTATACAATCTGGGGTTCAGGCGCTTCCAGAACACCGCCCGGTTTTCTTTGGTGACATTGAAGTTGATTTGAGGAGAGTTGGGTAGCATGCTTACCTCTATGTGTAGATGACCTTGAGGTTAGAAGTGATGGCACTGTTTAGTGCCGTTGCGGTAGGCAGTGAGTCTCCGCTTATTGTCAAGTAGGCGTCAAGTGCTAGCTCTGGGTTCATCTTCATCGCTAGCCTGATTGACGCCATGACGGGCGGTGGTGTCATCGCCCGGTGCTTGTGAGGGTAAGGCTGGGTTACTAAAGCAGCCTGGGCGAACTGTGGGCTATGTAACTCCACCCACCACCAGGTTGCGTCCTTCTTCTTCTTGAAGCAGATCTCAGGGTTGATCCAGTCAGCGAGGATCCACTCCTGCTCCATATCTGGATATACCACCGTCCATGACGAATCCTCCAACTGAAAGAAGTAGCTGACGGAACTCGTCCTGAACTTAACACTTCCGTCCCACACATACAGGGGCATCTGCTTCACCCAGGAGTGGATGGGTTGGCTGGGGAGTAGATCGCGGGGGAGTCCCAGCAGCAGGGCGGGGAACTCCTCGCCAATTTCTATCAGTTCCTCCGCAGCTATAGAGAAGAACTTACGTAGCTCGGGTTTTATGATGAGCACTGGTGACCTCCTAGTGGAGTGGGAAATATGGGATGATCGTTGTGTCTGCACATCTTATGCAAGTCTCACAGTCTGCAACTGCGCCAGAGGCATGAGGACACTCTTCAAACCTAGTGTCTTCTGGAACACCCATCGCCGCCCAGTTCCAGTCAGGCGGTCCCTCTATTGTAGTTGGATCCGTGGAGGCATACAAGCTAACATTAGGCAACATCCGCAGAATGTCAAGATGCGGAAGCAAATTGGGAACGCGCCAGGATCTGGTGAACCCGAAGAAAGTTACGTCAGGGCAACTAATGACAACGTGTATCCAATCGTGGATATACTTGACGCTGTAGAAGTCTCCCTCTGGGTGGAAGCGGAAGATCTTGTGCTTCCGGGTGGCGTCCTTTACCTGTACTAAGAGATCGTCCTTGTAGTCTGGCAGGAACGATGCCTTGTAGTTGCCAACGTGATTCTCCTGCACACTTGGGTAGTGCAGCGAGTGGTCGTTGTAGCAGGGATGCTTCTCGTTGCCACTACCTGGTGCACCCTGGCAATACGGAGTCGCACCTGGACAGGTGAGCACGGCGGGTTGACTGAGGTTGGGCATATGCTTACCCAACTTCATGTTGCCCTTGACTATACCAATCTTAGCTGGGTATAGATCCATTGCCTTTCCGTATAGAGCTTGCGCCTTGCGGCGAAACCGCGAATCTAGGGACATGATGTCCTCCTCAAAATGGAGCCGCACTGGCTCCGGTGGTAAAGTCTAGCCTTCGATTTCCTCTACATCACACCACCAATCACAACAGTTAAGATCAGCCCGTTCCTTCGCCTTGCGCTCAGCATCGTCTCGATCATCGGCTTCCACGGTCATTGTGGTGCCGGCATGGATGGTCACTTCGAACTTGGGCATGCTGTCTCCTTCATGGCTTTGGTTGCACAGGTTAGACAAACACCAAGCATGGGAAGCATGTCGGAGAACCGCATGCCTCCGTTGGTGATGACTGTTTCTGGTTTGCCGCACATCTTGCACACGGCTTTCTTCTTGGGCATGGCTACTCCCCACATTTCAGGCTAGTGATTAGGTTCGTCATGTCTTCATCGCTTGCGTTCATAGCTGCGGTTGTATCAGAGCAACCAGCCGCCCACTCATCTATCAACCCGGTGTCGATTTCACAATCAAGCTCCTTTTCAAGAAGTAGTGAGATGTCCCACATTGTCAATTGTGCAGCAAGCATCTTCCTAGCAAGATCAAGTGCCTTCGGTGAATAGACAGGCTTGGTCATGCTGGCTCCTCTCTCAATAGAGCAAGCACCTCGTTGTAGCTCTCATTCATCTCCATGTTGTTGACATAGCAGGTTGTGTTTTCGGATCCCACGCAGGAAGTCACACTATTTATTTGATTGACGGGTATTGCCATCAGCCTCTGCCGACTGCCCAGCACACCGCCAATGGCAGCGGGATGCAACTCAATGATTCTCATAGCTGGCTCCTCTCTAGCTCAGCATAGGTGACGGACTCTAACCACCTTGGACCAGCTTGGTTGCGAACCTGCTGAAGGAAGTGCGAATACTCTGCGTGACCGGGGTAGTCTGCTTTAAGCCAGCAGTCGGTCAGCTTGTCCTTCCACTTCTGTCCTTCCTTCTGTGCAAACTTAAGCACAGCCGCTAGCTGTTCCTTGTTGGGTTGGGGCTTCTTGGTTGCCATCTAGTTGTCCTCCTCTGTAAGAACCTTCCTACATACAGCACATCTGTAACTATCCTCCTCATAGGGCGGATGCATTTCTTCAACCTCCCACTCACCTAGAGGTTCTTTGGACTGGAAGGGTTCCAGCAGAGTTGGATAAAACTCCACATCATCAAGACATCCCTTGCAGACATCGTGGGTGCTGGAGCCGCAGCCTTCAACAATGGCAATTGTGTCATACCATTCGTCTACCGCTGGTCCTGCATTTTGAACACGGGTCATATCAATCCCTCGCTAGGAAATCTAGACTGAACCAGGTGCCATTATCGGTAAGCTCCTTATAGCCACTATCCTCGGCACCGAAGAGGTAGCAATTGTGCTTCTCAAAATAGGAGAACCCGATTTGATCAGAGATACCCAGCTTTCGAATCATCTTGTTGGCAAGCCGACACTGCTCGGTGGCGTGCACTGGAGACTTGGGCTTCTCCAGTTCAATCCAAACTTGGTTGGGTTTGCTCATAACACCTCTCCTTCGGTTCCAAGAATCTCATCATGCAAGCAGCCAAGAAATAGTTCTTCTGCTACTTCCGGCTTGTCTAAACAGGCTTGTTTAATTCTAGCGAGGAGATCTTCCAGCTCTGCGATCCGCTTTCTCCACTCCTCATCATCCAGCTCATATCCTTGGACGGCGGCATACATCTCGCAAAGCACACAGCCTTTATGATCTGGGTCGTATTGCTTGTGCTCATTGAATATCTGGCGATACCTGGCTTTCATGATTACTCCTGAGGGTGGCGTTCACTAAATGAATCCATCCAATACTTCAAGATGATTTTGGCGTCCTCCTTGTCGATGTCGAATGCCTGGGCTAAATACCCGGCGGCACCAAACATATTCATGACGCCAGTCTCCCTCAGCCTGTCCAAGCGCTCAAGGTGCTGCTGCTCTACTAGGCTGGGCTTGACCACGAGCTTCACGGTGCACTTCTTCTCAACCTCCTCCATCTCCTCGTAAAAATACTTCAGGTCGGTGTGCTCTGCGTCAGTGAGCAGTGCCACATAGGGATGCTCTACTACGAACTTCGCCGCCTTCTTGATAGCTGCCCAGGAGTCTGAGCCTTCATAGATAGATAGCTGGTTGTGATACATGATTGCCTCCTCAAAATTCGTGAATGGCTACTATTTCGAATCCCCTTGTAAAGGCTTTTAAGACGATTGAAGGTGATAGATCCTCCTTACACATGATGCGTAGATCATTGCCGTTGAGCACGAAGCCAAAGTCAACTGCATAGCGGCAACGCGGTGTGAGCAGCTCACGAATTAAGAAGTTCAGATTTTCCTTTTGCTCCTTGGTTGTGACCATTGTAGCTATCCGTTATCGGGGTGGCTGGCGTAAATATTTAGCAAGTGCAGGATGCCCTTCACGGTAAGGGTAATTTCTACTGCATCGACCTCCCAGGTGGCTTGGCTAGGAACATCCACTGTCATGCTCAAGTGCCTTGTGGGGTTTTCTCGGGCAAACTTCCGTCCCTCGGCTTCTGCTTTTACCTTTGATGCGAACCACTGGAAGCCTTCGCTTCCGTCTGTGGTTTTTAATCCAAGTCGGTAGAGTTTCATGGCGTGCTCCTGGTTGGTTCGAAGAACATCCGCATCTGCTCCAGACTGCCACCCATCCTACGTAGATAAGCGTCGTTCACTTGCTCGGCATAGCTGTGGATGTCCTCATATTCACCCTTGGCGCTCTCGTAATCCCGCACGATCTTCATGGTAGCGAGATCGCATGGTTCCTCCAGATGGACAAGATCAACGCCCAAATAGGGCATTGAGTCGGTCGGTTGATTCACGGTCCATCAGCATCAGGATTGCCTTTGCCCTGCCGGGGTTCATCCGGTCAGAGCAGTATTCAACCTGGGCAGCGGTGCTGCAGTCGTAGTAGTCGTAGGGATCGCCTTCGCCCCTTGCCCATCGGCGCAGATTATTAACCAGCCTGTCGGTGTTCTTGACTGATGGCTTGGCAACATACGCTGTGCAGATTTTGAAGGTGTGGCGTTTGTAGTCACGGAGTTTCACGGTCGGGCTCCTGGACAGATGCAGTATGGTTGGTTCGGATAGTTGATTTACATCGGACACTAATCATCACAAACGCATTCACTGGGCACCTTGTCTTCTCGGATGCGCTGGATTTGCCCAAATTCTAACTTGCCTGACTCATCGTGGATGCTCTGGTATTCGATCTCAACCACGAAGGGCACCTTGCGGCGTCCTGAGTCGATATCGTCACGGAGCTGCACCAGGTCTGCATGGGACAAGGTGCCAGCACCTACGAATCCACGGTCAACGACGTTCCCGTTGGAGTCGAACTGGTGCACATGGAACTTCGCATAGAAGCCGGCGTGTTTGCCAGACTCGCCGGGGATCACCTGGTCCACCACGAAATCATCCTCGCCAGTGAACTTGTATTTGTATCCGCCAGCACGCTTCGCCTTGCCATCTGTGGAGTAGGTGATCTGACTGGACGCCCCAGTCTGACGAACCACGAATCCTTCCCAGCAATCCTTCTGTGCTTGAGGGATTAACTCCCGCCAATCAAAGAACAACTGCGGCGTCTTAATTTCAGCAGCCTCAAGCAGATCCACACGTTCCAGATGGGTCTTGTCGCCGATGAATGTGTTGTTCAGGAACAGCGCGTCGAAGGCGATGAGCTTGAACGTCCCTGCCTTTGAAAGCTCGTCATAGCGGCGGCGGCACTCGGGAGCGTCCTCCTTGCCGATTACCTGGGCTACAAAGCGGGGCATTTCTTTCTTGTATACATCGCTATAGAAAACACACTCATGGAGCAGGAAGGTGCCTTCAGGGAGCACCGCGAGGGCATCGTGAATGATGGGTAGCCGACCTACGTGCCTGGTGATGTCTTCCATGCGGCGGGTGTAGACCTTACCCGGTCCTTTACCCTTCACCAAGATCAAGCAATGCCCGTTGTGTTTGCGTTGACCATAGGCAGTGGGATCGCAGTAAACCTTGTCGGGCATCTTGCTGATGGGCTTGCTGGGGCAGAACGCCTTAGGCAGGTTGTCCAGGTCGAACTCATCAGGCGTTTTGTCGTAGAACAGCTCGATGGTTGGGCATTCAAGTGCGTAACCTTCCTTCATCTTCTTCTCGGTCTTCTGCTCCATCTCCGCGATGGCTTGCTCAGCCGGGGTGGTTTCGTTGGAGCGCCCGATATTCTTGCCGACGCACACCTTGGTTGTGGACTGTGTGGCACCGCCAAGCAGCCCCCAGGTGCAAATGAACTCAGCGCCGTTGGTTTCAAAGTGGTGGAATTTCACATTGCCACTGCTGGACTTCTGATAGAGGTCGATCATGTTAGCTCCTGGTTGAAATTCGTTGAGTGAGGAAGGCACGGTCTTCGTCCGTAAGTCCTACTCCTTCAAAGGAGTAGTTGCCCTTGAGCACCTCGGCGTGCTCGGCTTCGTAGGCTGCTTGAAATCCGGGGCAGTCCTTCTCATCGTTGAGACAGGGCATGCACAGGATGTCGGTGTTCATCCTTGACATGCTGGACACGAGCAGGGGTGCAGTGCCGCACCTGGCACACTTGTTTGGAAAACCATGCATGATCACTCCTTGTCGTAGCAGAGAAACCACGGTCCTTTGACCTTGGTCCGGTGTTTGAGGTAAGGCTTGGTGCAAGTGCGGCTGGATGTCTCTGGGTTGGAGCATAACTCCTGCGCCTGGGACTCGGTCAATCCACGATGGATGACACGCTTGCCGTAGAGATGATTGTTGAAGTATACGAGTATGACCTTATACATACTCTCTCCTTAAAAGACTCCCCTCAGGAGGAGTCGGGTGAACTACACGTAGCAATTGTCGCCGTCCAGTTCTAGTGTTAGGGTGCGGGTGCACTCCACGGCTACCTCCTCGTCGGTTTTCATACCGTCAAGCGAAGTTTGTATGCTCTTGCGAAATACGTCTGGCTTTAGCTGATGCGCTTCCAGATCGCTAAGCACTTCGAATGCAAACTCATACAGATGGCGATACTCGGGAATTCCGTTGACTGTGATCACTTCGGTTCCTTTGTGAGACAACCCTCACATAAGGTAGTCAGCCAACCTCTCAGATTGTGTTGTACGCCCTCTGCGCCGCACTCCTCGCAGGTGTGTGCCGTCTCCGCTTCTGCGGCGTTGATCAGGACATACATCGCCTCCCTGATGTTCTCCGACACCCGCTCGGGGTAAAACCGGAGCGTTCCGAACTTCTCCTTGATCTGGCAGATCTCGATGGCTGGATCCAGCGTCAGGGCAGCGGTGCAGAGCTTATCCAAGATGGGCATCCATCCCTCGCCGCAATGAAAGTTGCAGCGGTGCGTATTTGCGAACATCGTTGGGTACTTGGCTCTGAATTCGATGGTCCAATCGTTATTCATAGATCCTCTTTTCATGGGCAACCGCCCAGCAGATAAGAAATCCCACGTAAAGAAACAGCAGATAGGCGGCAATTTTTAAGATGGTCATGCTTCCTCCCTCGTTAGTCCCTCAAGGGCAGCTCGGATCCAGTTGTTCTTGGGATGATGCTTGATCCCAACTTCTAACAGGCGGCGAGTGCTGCTGATTAATGCGTTCTTTTTAAGATCTCGCGTCATGTAGAGCTGCACGAGTTCACTGAGCTTCTTGTTCTCATACAACAGCTCAGCTTCGCTCATGCCGCTCTCCTGGCGATGATCTTGTTGTTGGTTACCTTCACAACTTCCAGATACTTGCAAACCTCCCGCAGGTAGAACGGTGCGAGTTGGTTGTTTTGCCAGCAGTCCTGCTTGGTTTCCCTACCTATCCCGGTTCCATCGCCAATGTGGATGCTGATGTAGACGGGCGCTCCTGGTTTAACGAGCATTGACAACAGGTGGATAGCCTCGCGGCGTCCCTCGGCGGAATCGATGACGTTAAGCACATTGGCAACAACAGCGGAGTCTGCCGGCTCAAGCATCAACTCCTGGACAACACGATCATTGTGTCCCAGAGCTAGATTGTAGGGATCGTAACAGTGGTTAACCACTCCCTTTACATTGTTAAGGAACATGGTGGTGTAGGTGTTTGGTCCGCTGCCAAAGTCCAGGTTGTGGGTGCCGCTTACCCAATCAACCTTCTTGACTATCGCCGGGATTTGCTTCCCCGCCGTGTTCTTCGATGATCGCCTTTGCACGTTTTCTCCTCTTAGGTTCGGGGGACAAGATCTCGCCAGAATAGGCGAATGTATGAACTGCTTCTGCGAAGCCCTGGACTGCCGGTAAGTGCTTGTTGTCATGCCACATGCGAAACGGACATGAGTAGTCGAAATCGATGTATTCTTCTCCAGGGAACCAAAGTTTGACCAACATAGATCGGTCAGCTCGGGGTAGCTTGAAGAACATGTCCGAATACTTGAAGTTCAGCGACGTATACATCCAACGCAACTCACACGCTTTGAGTCCACGCAGAAGTGAGTCGGCAATTACAGGCAGGGCAAGGTTGTTGATGAGCAGCCGGGTGCTCGTTACCTCTTGCGTAATCCTGGAGGTTTCCTCCACCTCTCTATCTACGTCAAAGGGGGTACCTTGAGCACTTGAGCGCAGTTCGTAGTCAATCCTGACCGCACCAGTGAAAGCGCCTCGCCTCTTCCTTCCGAATGCCATCTTCATTAATGGAGTAATGGAGATAGCCACGGGGCAAAACGGAACATAGATCCGGTGCACAGAATTGTAGGTTCTCGCTGACTGTGCGAAGTCCAGAGCGGTCCAAGCTCGTCGGTCATTGAAGTAGTTCGAAAGCTCTTCCATCAGAGCAATTGAATAGATCTCAAACACTTGCCACCTCCGCCCATTCAGCGGGAATACCAGCCGCTGCATACGTCCTGCTCAACAGCTCCTTGATCAGTGCGACCACCTTTACCTGGAAGGTCTTGGGTCGAGTAACCGCAAGGGTGATGCGCATGGCGACTTCTATCTGACCACACTTGATTGAGATGTTGGGCGCACGATAGCTCGGACGCCGCCCCCAATGGTAGTAATCACGCTGCCTGACATACCGCACAGAGATGGGCATATCCATGAACTCCATCGTGGTGGCAGCGGTGTATGCTCCTAACTTGTTCTGGACAATGTCGCTCTGCTCAATGATCCACTTGGTGAGTTGGGCGATGAGTGCGTCTTCCATGACTGCTCTCCTAGCTGCGCACATCTGTGCGCAATTTTCTTACAGGGAAAGGATCAAGACCAAGTTCACACAGGTTATGTAGATATTCCAACCCACTAAAGTCGGAGTCGAAGAAGATGACGTCCCATCCATGGTTTGCTCCACCAGCTCCTGTGCAGATGCCGGTGTGGTCAAACCTTGGGTAGATGCCTCGGCTGGAGTCTTCCATATGGCTGTGCATGTAGCCCAACCATCCTGGATATCCAATGGGACCGCTTTCATATCCTCCCCAATTGGTGGTTCCTCCAGCAGGAGCGTGGTGCCCATTGCTTACACACTCGTGATGCTCCATGTCGCGGATCTGCACCGTTACCTTAGGCGGGGCGTTCCCTTTCTTTATGCATTGCTGCACATAGTCATACGGATAAAGCAGTAGGTAGTTGTCAGCTACCCACTGCTCAATTTCCGTGAAGGACCGCAGCTCTCTCATTGGAGCGAAGTCTCTCCATTTACTATGCATGGCTACGACCTACGAGCGATGTCGGCATCGATGATGTCGCAGGGGAAGCACTGACCGGGGAAGCAGTGGTTGGGATTACCCACAACCACAGTGCGCATCTTCGGCAGATATGCCCAGCGCTTGAATCGCTCGATGCTAGACGAATCGTCATAGGCATCGGTGATAAGCACTATAACTGACGGCTTTATCTTTGACTCCTTAATGAAGTCAATCATGCAAGCCAAATGGGTGCCGCCGCTCTCAGACATATCCAGGGTGCCGACATCCTTGATCATGCCCTTGTCGTAGCATTTGGTGTTCACACTGAGCACCCGAACCGGATTGGGGGAATGCTTGAAGGCATCCCGAACCATTGCCAGCGCACATGCCATTTCCTTTGGACCAACCGATCCGCTGGAATCCACCGCCACAACGATCTGGCGCACCTTAGTGCCAGGATCTGGGGACGGGTTGGGCATGCGTCCCTGGATACCCTGCTTCGACATCCAGGTATCCATGCGACCAGGTCGCACGTAGCTCCAGATCGAAGCGGGAACGACGTCGCGGATCTTCCTCAAAATCTTCTTCATGGTGATCGGGGGTTTCTTCGCTGCAAGCTGGGCGTCACGAGTGCCGCTGCCCATGCCCTGCATCTTGGAGGCGTTCTCCGACATATAGTGCTCCAACTTTTCATCTATGATCTCGCCGATGTCGGCGGGAACTCCGCTGTCCGTAACACCATTGCCGAAGTCATCCTCAAGCAGACCGCCCCCACCCTTGCCGGGGTTGGTCATGCTGCCGCCGTCTGGGCAGGGCTTACCGCCGTCTCCACCGTCCCCGCCGCACTCCTTCTCCAAGGCAACGTAAACTTCCTCCTTGGTCTGGTTCTTGTACTTCGGATCGAAGAGGAAGTGCGCCGCGAGAACCTTCTCCACTTCGGAGATCTTTGAGGCGGGAAAGTTGAACGGAGGCATTCGGAACAGGTCGCTGATGATGCCATTGTTGATATAGTCAGCAGCCATGTTCCAGGTCTTATGATTGCGACCCATCTCTCGCTTCTCATCCCTGAACAACGGGTGGAAAAGCTCGTGCAAGACGATGAATGCGCGAGTGAGAGAGTCCGTAGCAAACCACGGCTTGCCCTCGGTGCGCATCTTCTCGCCCATGGCATCAATCGCCTCGGGGTTGATCATGATGGCATTCCCATCAGTAGCCGCCAGTGGAACCTTGCGGTTCACCAGGACGGGCATGAAGGTCAGACCATCAGTGACGAATGGCACCTTGCGAAGGAAGGAGATAGTCTCTGCCCAATCTGCTGGCAGCTTATTCGACATCTCCGATTCCATCTTCTCGGGGTTCATGCTGAGTGCTGTCATCTGGTTCCTCCTTGATTGGTTCACGTTTTTCCGTGCCATGATTGCGGTTGCCTTGGCACCACGCGCACGATCCGTGGTTCCGGCAAGACTTCGTGTGCCGCTTGGACCGCCGGTATGGTTGCCGGCGATCCTTACGGTTTGGGTAGTTGTTGTCGAAGCCCATGGCTAGAACGCCTGGGCGCTCGCCGCAGTCTTCACGATCTCCCTAACCCAAGCTTCGGCTTCCTTTTTGGGGAAGTGCTTGTCCAGGAGATCACGAACTACCGGGGCGAAGTAAGGCTTGTGAGCCGTTCCAGGACACATCTGAAGGAATGTGCGGAAGAGATCTCTGCCAATTTCACCAGCCTGAGTCTTGCGGACGATCCAGTCAGAACCAACCTGGAACTCCTTCTTGCTGGCGGCGACACTTAGTAAGCTAAACACCGTCATGCACTGCACCGGACCAAGGATGACTCCGTCCAGCTTGGACTTCTCGGGAAAGTTCACTTCCTTCCCGTTGATGACGTCCCTCACTGAAGGGACGTATTCGCTGTACGCGGTGTAGTCCGTGAATGCCTTTCCAGCCGTATCGCCGACATTGGCATAAGCCAACGTTGACATGGGGATGTTCAAGCCGTTGTCGCGGCGATGGAGGCGCTCAGACAACCGCTCCCAAGAGCGAGGGGAGGGGAAGGGCATGTCAAGTTCCGGAATCTCAACTCCGTCATGCTCAGTCGGAGTGAACTTTTTCACTTGGAGATACCTATCTCCAGTCTCCTGCAAAAACGCCAGGACGTAGGGGTGAAACCTTTCGCGCCCCTCATTCAAGGCGAACTTCATGAGGTCGGCAATCGTGTAGTTCAGGATGTAGCAGTCTCCGCGATTCATGAGAATTCGCGGGAGTGTATCTGCGAGTTCTGACACGGCGGTGGGATTCGCCATCCAGACTCGGGCTTCTTCGAACTTCCGCTTGTGCAGCCAGCCCGTCTCTAGAACGGTGCAAGCCGCGTTGTGGATGGTCTTGTCCGCGTTGTTCAACTCATCAAACGCGATGACAGACTTCTCGTCCAACAGCTCGGTTCCAAGGAACACAGTACGCGAGGTGTCGTAGTCTGGGAATGCGCATCCCATGAGGTCACCAACGCTAACCAGCGGGGAAACGACTAGTGACAACGATTTCCCCATCTTGGCGCATACAGATTGCAACCCCTGCGTCTTGGCAACGCCCGGTCCACCGAAGAACCCAGTGCAACCATTCTTGGGTGGGTTAGTGACGATGCTTTCCAGGATGTTGAGGTAGGTTTCGAAGCTAATTTGATTGAGTGCCATGGTGATTCTCTCCTTGGAGATATACCCGTGAGGGGAAAGTCCGGTGACTACGGGTAAGTATACCGGACAGGGCGATCATTGTCAACACTAAATTGCAACAGCTTCCTGCGCCGATGCCGCCTCCAGTAAGGCAACGGGGGAGTTGGGGAGGTAGTAGCAGACAAGTACGCGGGGGGCGTTCTTGTGCTTCTCGTAGTAGTCGGGGTCGAACTTTTCATTGAACTGTGTGCACCACTCATTGCCCATGAGGTTAGCCTGTTTCCACGACAGCTTCCATTTGAAGGAGTCGCATAAGCCGCCCATATGCCGCCGCCAGCGCTTGCCAGCGAACTTCTTCTTGATGGTGCCGATCTCCTCCAACAGGAGCTTTTCACCATCGTCATCGTTGTGGGGAGCGAAGACACCTCCCACGGTAACGCCTGTCCCGTAGTTGAGCGGAGAGCGGATGGCGCGGCGGGTGTATTCGGTCTTGCCGCTCAACACGAACTCCTGCGCCGCCTCTGCATTGCTGAAGCTGCGGGAGTGGTAGGTGTAGTCGAACCCGTTGTGTTTGATGGCGAAGTTCGACCTGCTGCCATACCAGTATCGCCACACGCTCTTCAGGGTGTAGAGCTGGGTGAGGTCGAGATACTCGGAGTTGAACCGGTAGAGATTCAAGTCCTTGTCCCAGCGGTTCTGCATGGCAAGACCAAGGAGGTCGGCGCTGAGCACTCGGGGGATGTATTCCTGAATGCGGTTACGAACAGTGAAGGCACCCTTGCCCTCGCCACCGTCGCTGGTGCGGATCCAGATGTTATCCGGCGTGACCAGCACCTCAACGATGGGAACATCGGGTGCACTGCGCCATCCCTGGTAGAGGAAGGTGAGCTTGAACCCGCCCCGAATCTCATCGGTGGTACGGTCCCAGGTCATCGTGACGCCTCGGATGCTGGTCTTGCTGCCCCACTTGGTCCAGGATCGGTGGGCAGGACGGGTGAAGCTGTCCTCCATGGGGTTCTTCTTGATCTGACGGTAGAAGAATCCCTTGAGCTTCACGACAGCCATATCATAGGCTGTCTGATTCCAGGTAGGAGTCCGAAACATCTGGATCGGACTTCGATACGTTATGGTTTCTCGCATGTTGCCTCCATGACTCGCACAAGCGAGTCGGTTTCGTCGCCGATACTATGGGCGACAGGGGTGGTTCGTCCGTTGATGACGAACCGATAACCGACAACTTCCATGTCCTTCCCGTCCCATATTGCTGAGACGAAACGGACATCTGCGTCGGGGAAAGCGTCCTCTGCTTTATTCAGTAAGGTCTGGATCTCGATCTGGTGCTGGGTGACATCCTGCTCAAAGAATGCCCGATAACCCTTTGTAATTCCGGTGAGCATGGCGGCTGAACGCATAGCGTCCGTCAGCTCTTCGTCGTGCCAATAGCTGGCATCGGTTCGTGTGTCGAAATTCATCACCACATCGTCAGCAGTAAAGCTGATCGTTGGCTTGACTAGGTTGAACTTCCTCTTAATGAACTCTTCTTCGAAGTGCTGCCGCGACCACCAATCCCCACCACAAGAACGGTAGGGATCAAGCTCATTGGAGAGCAATACATCACTCCTTCCGATACTTATCGCCAACCTATTGTTCTTGACGTAGCAGTCCTTGCTGATGCTGGTGAACTTCTCACCGCGCCGTTTGAACCAGGTGGTGAACTGATTGATATCGAGAGGCGCTTGATTCTTGAGAGTATCCAAGGAGGTTGCTATGACGATCTTTTCGCACCCCTCGACAAGCATTGTGCGCTCCACCTCACAGATGAAATCCTCCGTGTGGTTGAAGCTCCTCCCGTTCTTGTCTACCTGGATCTGTAGATGGCGGGTATCTTCATGTGGAACTACTGCGATTGTATACACTTAGAATCCTCCCGTGGTTGCTTGGTTGTAGATGATCCAGATGGTCCAGAGAAGCAGGAGCTGAGCACCTAACAATGCCCAGATGAACATTACGTTCTGGCGGCGGGTGGTCATGTCAGCTCCAAAGTCCGCCCGAATACTCTTTGAAGGACGCAAAGCCGACATCCCTGCGCTTGCGGAGAGGCTCTGCCCACTCGTCGTAGGGAACGTTCTCGTAGTCCCAGGTATTCTCATCGGTCAGCTCTCGCTGTGCCGTCCAGCCGTCAATCATGAGGTCGAGTTGGGCATACCACTCATCTATGGATTCGAAGACGCCTGGATATCCTTGGGTGCCTTCCTTGAAGTGCTGGAGGGTTTCCAGGATGACCGTGCTGAGGTAGCTGTCTAGGTTCCAGCAATCGGTGGAGCACCACCCATTCCGTCCACGCTGCCAGGTGTCCCTGATGTCCTGGCAGAGATACATCGGCGACTTGAGCCAGTGCATCCACCAACTACCGCAACCAACACGGTAGTAGTTCTTGGTGTGTCGGATCATACAGGAACCTCCATTGAATGGATGACTAGGCGCTCATCGACAAGCTTGTAGTCCTTGTTGTTGTAGTGGTAGGTGTCTATGTGCAACACCGCATCTGCTCTACTCTTGAACCAACGCCAGGAGGTGTAACCGCTGTAGGAAACAACCAGCCGCCATGGGTAATTGAGATCACCCCAAGGTGCGTTTGCCATTACGCCACCTGCTTCACTCGGATCTTGCGAGGCATGATCCTAGCGACGGCAGTGACGAAAGCCTTGGTGACCTCAACGGACGGCAGCTCGACCACCGGGGTGACGTCGATGGTGATCTGCTTGCTGACCTTGATCTTGGTCTTCTTGGTAGCGGCGGCGCGGTAATACCCACGCTGATAGCCGATCTTCTTGGCGATGTTGATGAGGCGGGTGGCTTCGGCGAGAGTGATGTAACCGGGGATAGGATTGAGAGACATGGTTGTATCCAATAGAAAAGCCCTCACTCAGGAGGGCAGGGGTTAGAGGATGATGAAGGAGGTTGAGATGCGGTTCCACTGAAAGGCTACTAGTTGGCGAATCTCGTCAATCGACGGGAGCCGCAGATCATCGATGCGAAGTCCGATGTGGTTGTGGTCGTTACTTTTGTCCATGGTGATCCAGTTGAAGTTGCAAGCAACGGACGGACACATTGCTGGTGAATCAAGCGGGTAGTCGTGGCTTGCCCGGTTGTAGATGGGGACCAACACAACGCCGGGTAGGAGTTTGCTTTCGGGGATCTCATTGTCGCAGTCGTATGCATAGGTCACATACTTTGACAGCGGCTTGTCAGTGAGAAGCTCCAGCATCTTGGTGACAGGTGCAGTGAAGTTCTGAAAGTCACCCCGGTTGAGCATGTCCACGCAGCCTTGGTGGCGCTCCTCCAATGGATCAAGGGTGAGGAGCACCAACGGGTCAAAGTATTGCCCCACGGTGGTGATGGTGATGTCCATGAGCCGCTGGGCGACCTTCTCCTGGACGTCAGTGAGGACAATCATGCTAGACCTCCGTGGGCTTGGTGCGCTTGACATCACGCACCTTGATCTTCCACTCGGACTTGGGGCAGAACTCCCAGACGTTGGTGGTGTCCACCAGGTTCTCTGCGTTCTCGGTGGAGGTGCGGCGAATCTCGCCAGTGGAAACGTTCTTGATGCACTTCATGGCGGTAGCTCCGTGCAAGCCGGGTGATCGCACCCAGCGGGGTTAAGTGATAGACTCGGGTCGGGTGAAGGAGAGATCGGGGTTGTCCTCGGAATAGACGGAATGCAACAACTCGTCGGCGGCTTTCGTCAACTCAGCCT